>MPMF02076971.1_pt1 | contig 39948 bp, 33 predicted proteins | sample 1617271 | NCBI WGS metagenome assembly MPMF02 (sample SAMN05944812, study PRJNA350692) | marine metagenome | biome: marine; feature: ODZ; material: water; isolation source: 120 m water sample prefiltered with 30 um filter, filtered on to 0.2 um... | place: Pacific Ocean | collected 2012-04-09... | reverse complement strand
CTACGACGTTGATAGGCGGGGTGTGGAAGTGCAGTAATGCATTAAGCTAACCCGTACTAATTGCCCGTGAGGCTTGATCATATAACACCCAAGAAGACTGATTGGCTGAATATCCAGTAACACCGTCATATCACTACCAGATTCGACGAGGCGTGGGAGCGCCTCGTCTACCAGTTTGCCTGGCGGCCATAGCGAGTGGGTACCACCTGAATCCATCTCGAACTCAGTAGTGAAAACGCTCAGCGCCGATGATAGTACGGGGTTTCCCCGTGTGAAAGTAGGACACTGCCAGGCATATATATATGAACCCCCGGTACACAAGTACCGGGGGTTTGTTTTATTGGTCGCTGCACTTTTCCAGGCAATCAATTCACAGGTAACCAAGCAGACATGAATATAAAAAATTTGGACCACCTGGTACTCCCAGTATCGGACGTCGACAGTATTTCAAAGTTTTACACCAAGTACCTTGGGATGGAAAAACGTACATTCGGGGAAGGTCGAGTGGCGCTACATTTTGGTGATCAAAAGATCAACCTGCACCCCGCTGGTTGGGATTATGAACCGAAGGCACGCGTATCGATCGCAGGTTCGGCAGATCTTTGTTTTTTGGTCTCGGAACAGCTGGAGTTGCTGCAGGCGGATCTTGTAGGCTCAGGTATCGAGATTATTGAAGGACCCATAGTGCGTACAGGTGCCACTGGACGCCTTCGCTCAATCTATATTCGTGACCCGGATGGTAACTTGATCGAACTTTCTAATTGTGTCGAATAATCCATTTAAGTCTGGGCTATTGAGTGTGAAAGAAGCGAGAGTCTTGATTAGCCGTTAACGTTGTTGATCACGCCGAGTGCCACTGCCAGAACAAAGAGTGCTCAACATAGGCACGACAGCTTCTGTAAGGCCTGCTGCAGTGATCAAGATCACACCGAGGATCTCTCGTGTACCAAAGAGTTCATCAGTGAGTAGTGCCGCACTAATTGCTCCTACACTGATTTCGGTCATAAATAGAACTCCCACGGTACCGGGGTTCAATAAAGGCACACCCCAAGTAATAGCGTAAAACCCAGGGATAACCAGTAGCAGGACAACCGGAATGATCCAGGGCAGCACCGTGTAGATGTCTTCTATAGTCGGCGGAGCGGGTTTGTCCAATATAGGTAGAAAGGCAAGTCCGGCCGCAATAACAGCGGCCCAGAAGAACCATGTAAATACGACATCAAATGTGTTGTAACTAGACTCACTTGCGCGCATTACATTGGCAAACAGTGCCCAGATCAGCCCGGATACCAGCGCCATCCAATCGCCAGCATTCCTAGGGGTGGGGAACCCGTGGTCCACATTCAGGATAACCAGTAAGCCTATTATTCCTAGGATGATGGCGATCATCCGGTCTCGGGTGATCAATTCTTTAAGCCAGATTCTGGCGAGTAAGGCACTCCAGATTGGAGTCAGGTAATACAGCAGAGTTGCGCGGATAACATCGGTATAAAGGAATGCAGTCGAGTACAAAACTAGGCAGAAACCGCCGATGATAGCTATGGCCTGTATAGCCCAGCCACCGGAAATGATCTGCCGCCAGCGAAATAGACCGATTGGGAGCATTAGTAGCAATGGCACTAGATAAAACAGCGCCGTCGCCCAGAGTCCCTGAATACCCGCATCATGGAGGGCACGTACGGGAATCCAATACAGTCCCCATATTGCTCCTGCTGCAGTACAGGTTATCTTGGCGATTTTTTCGGTGTGTCTGTCAGGCTGTGCAGGCATTTATGGGTTTGAGTCCGAACGTTTCGGTTGTTTGTAAATTCTGGCCCACCTGCATTCCCAGCCGGGGACTGAAATTCAAACAGGGCAGTTCATGCTGTTTATAGACCGAGGCAGGTTAGCACGGTCGACTGTGCAAAAGGTGTCCAAATAAAGAAACCCACGGTCAAGCCGGGGATCTTGATTACAGAGATCACAACGGACTACAGGACTACGGCACCCAGCGCCTCCAGGTATCTGCATTCGATACCATCCACTTTCGAACCGCATCCTCAACCGTCATTTTATTGAAGTCCACATCAAAGATCATTGGCTCCTGCTGAGCATTGGAAAGATTCATATTGTTTTTCGTATCTGAATCACACCAGGGTGCCTTATTAGCAAAGTTCGGGATTGCTACTGAAAGGTCACGTCCTCGGGCCGGCCGCTTGCCGGCCAGCAGCTGCCGGCTTCATTTTAGGCATATCGATACCGACTCGAGGCCTGTCTGGAGTCTGTCCTCATCGAAAGGGCATGTCATGAAATAGACCAAGCCGAATCCGCTGATTCAAGCCCACTGACTTCTACCAGGACCCCCTGACGGCCAATGAAATAAGCGATTACTCATTACCTACGGACCATTGAAAGAATCGCCACATAATGTCCATCGGACCAGTGCCACCCGTTCCAGGATCCGCACCGCCAACCCATTCCCGACCAGAACGTTCATGAGTGGCACCTATTCCTGCGGTGGCCTTATCATCGCCACGGTCACCGCCATCCCACAGACAAATAGCGAGTTTCCGACATCTCTTACCTTCAGCATCTTTGGTAAAGCAGTGAAACCTCTCCCGGCCTGCGCCCTCGAGATCGGAAAGTCGGCGATAGCCTTCAGGAACCACACCGCCGACATCTAGGGCACCAAATCGGTTACCGACATCTGTCGGCCTAAAACCGCAATCTGAATAGCCGGCATTTTCAGCTGCATATTTAGCAAAAATCTGCAGAACCGGCGGATAGAGCCACACCGGGTTCCAACCTCCGCCTGCGTTACCGGCGTATTCGGTGTAGGTTCGGCCGTCATAAGGCTCAAATCGGTCGAATATCTCATTGACATGCAGGATCCACGGCGAATCTGCATCCTGGGGTGCATCGATCCACTTCAAGTGGTCTTTTTTGCCTGCCTGATCCACCCCACTGACAGGCAATAAGGCTTTGAACAGTCCGGATGTATCCGGATGTCTTGCTAAGAGATGAGCCAATAATCCACCGTTTGAGAATCCAGTGCCAAAAATTTGTTCCGGATTTACACAATGGTTATCCATCGTCCATTTTATAATGGCACGGGTGAAGTCTATTTCCCTTTGGGTAGAAATTGCATCGTCCTCCGTATTGGAGCCACACCAATCACAGGGAATTCCATCCATCAGTAAGCATCCGTCTTCAGAATTCTGACATGAGGGTACTGCCCAGCTGTGACGTAATCTGCTGCGGCGCTTTTTCAATGCACCCCAGTTCATATAGTTGGTCTCGGTTAGGTCCCCGGTTGGATACAAACTAATATAACCAACTGCTTCACCTTTGGGTTCCAATCGGCTCTTCCAGCTGTGTTTACTGGTGCCAGTTTCGCTATACCCGTGGTAACCCACAACAATTGCGCACGGTGTGCAATCGCTGCCATTACATTGGCACTTTGAAGGCACGGTGAGTTCGAGCCTACGCTGACCGTAGTCGTTGCCATCACCCACATCGAAAGGGAAAGGAGCTACAACACCTGAATCTCCTGTTGAACAACCCAACGACTTCCGCTGCTCCTCAGGAACAGCGGGTGCTGGCCAAGCCAACCAAAATATCACGAAAATTATTGTTGTAAAGATCCCCTTGACGTTTTTAAGCATTTTCCCTTTACATGTTGTTGTGATTGCAGTGATAAATCTTCGATGTCGCCCAGGAATCAAAACTGGGACAAAAGAAGTCGGGCTTGTCTTATTTTTCTACATTAGAGTTAGAGTAAATGACTCAGTTTTTTCGGGTGCCGATTACAGAAACTAGCACCCTGAATTATTCTTCGTTCCGTCGGGCATTGTCGTTTTGCAAAATTTAGTCTCCTTTAGATTCGCCCCCTCCAGGTTTACCGCTTTTAGATTTGCACCTTTTAGATTTGCCCTAGTGAGATTTGCTTCAAAAAGATTAGCCTCAGCGAGTTCTGCACCCCAAAGAGTTGCGTCAGTCAGATCTGCCCTAGTCAGATTTGTCAGTCTCAGATCTACTTCGCTCAAATTTGCTTTGGTTAGATTTGCCGCCGTCATTTTTGCCCTTGCCAGTCTTGCCCCTATCAGATTAGACCGAATCAGAATTGCTCCCGTCAGGTTTGCCCGCTTCAAATTTGCTCGCATCAGATTTGCCCTGGTCAGAGTAGCCCCGGCCAGATTCGCATCAGTCAGATCTGTCAGAAGCAGATCTGACTCGCTCAGATCTGATTTGGTTAGATTTGCCGCAGTCATTTTTGTCCACTTCAGGTTGGTCCCACGCAGATCTGCTCTAGCCAGATTCGCACCAGTCAGAATTGCGTGACCAGCGTGTGCCCCATACATATTGACGCCACTCAGGTTTGAATCAGCTAGATTTGCCGCGGTCATTCTTGCCCACTTCAGATTGGCCCCAGAAAGATTTGCTCCACGTAAGTCTGCCCCAACGAGATCGCATTTCGAGCATTCATTTGTATTCTGAAGTCTATCCAGATCATCGTTATTCACAGCAAAAGTCTCGGCGGAGAATCCCGCCAACATAAAAGAAGATAGAGCAATGGCAAGCAGGCGTTTCATCCTGCTGTCCTATTCACGTTTAGCGGAAGCATCCACACACCTGTGGGTGCGGGGGAAAGACACCAAGGATCACGCTTTTGAGGCAGTCTCTGGTTCAAAGACCCCTTGTATGCTCCTCGTATAAGGCAGGCAGTTATAGGCTCGAGTCCGAACGTATCGGTTGGTTGAAAAATCTGGTCCACCCGTATTCCCAATCGGGCTTGAAATTCAAATGGCGGGTTTTGTTCTTTGTAAGATTGGGTCAGGTTAGCACGACCGATTGTGTCAAAGGTATTCGACTAAAGAAGCCCCCGGCCTGGCCGGGGGCTTCTCTAAATTGAAAATCCTACTGGAACAACTTAATTTGGTATCCAGGGTCTCCACATATCTTCATTAGATGCCATCCATTTCCGAACTGCATCTTCAACGGTCATTTTTTCGACGTCCACATCAAAGATCATCGGTGCCTGCTGAGCGTTGGAAAGTTTCATGTTCTTAAGCATCTGAATCACATCAGGGTGACTATTAGCGAAGTCTGGGTTTGCGGATTGAAAGGTCACGTCCTCAGGCCAACCGCATGCCGGCCAGCAGCTGCCGTCTCCGTTCTTTGGTATGCCAATGCCGACCAAATCAAAGGCTGCGAAAATCCATAGTGGTTCCCAGGCGTACACCAGTATCGGATCACCACGCTTAAAAGCGGCCGTAAGTTCAGCCCATTGCGCGGTGTCGGTTCCAAGTTCGACAGCCTCAAAATTTACGCCGTTGAGGTCAAGTCGCTTCTGGTCGTCACACCCCCAACCGGCGACCGGGCAACCAACAAGTCGCCCTTTTGGAGCGGTTTCAGGCGCCGCAAAGACATCGGCATACTGGTTGAGCTTTTCTAAACCGCAGTTTGTACATTGCCCTTTGGCATGCATGCAAAGATCCGGTGCTGTGGCTTTGATGCCGCGAGCGCTATCACCCTCACACACATAACGCGGCACGTAGTAGTCACTTGCACCAACCACACCCGATTCAGTGACGTAGACGACAGAACCATCACCGCCGTATTCAGCAAAATACCTGGCCTTGGCATCTGCGTTGTAGCTCGGCCAGGTCTCCAAGGCGATGTCCAGGTCGCCAGCTGCCATCGCTTCCCAGCCCGCCGTGCCGGCCATAAAGATCTGCTTGACTTTGTAGTCCATATGTTCTTCAAGAATAATCTGGACGAGCTGTCCGAAAACAAGGTTGCCGGTCCAGTCGCCTTCCCAGATCTTAACAACGCCCTTAGCTGCATAGGATGTAGCCGGAATTGTTGCCATTCCCAGCGCAACTACAAGCGCTACAGTGAATGTTCGAAAAAACTTACAAATTTTCATTGATTGCCTCCATTGGTGGTGAATCAGATTGATTTAATACCTCTAAATCAACCTGCGCGAAGAAAGTATAAATCAAAAAGACTCCCTTTGCGGAGAACGGGTCACACGGTTTTGATCATCAGCAAATGATTGTAATATAAAGAAAAACTAATCGCAGCAGCTGGTAATGGATGCGTTGCAGTACGGTTGACTAATGTGTGCCAATATTAAGACCCAGTGCTTTTTGTTGGCGTACGCTCAGGGCCTGGGTCAGTCGATCTAGGACGACCGCAAAGAACACAATACCCAGGCCGGCCTGGAGGCTTTGGCCTGTGTCGGCCTGAGAGAGTCCTACAAAGACTTCCCGTCCAATGCCACCACCGCCAATCAGTGGGGTTATGATCAGCATAGCTAGCGCCATCATCATGGATTGATTAACACCCATCATTATGGAAGGCAAAGCGAGCGGTATTTTCACTTTCAATAGTGTTTGAGAGAATGTCGACCCAAACGAGGTTGCTGCCTCTATAGCCTCAGTCGATACTTCGCGGATCCCCAGGTTAGTTAGTCTTATAACCGGCGGCAGCGAGTAGATCATGATAGCAATCACTGCCGAGACCACATTACCTCCAAAGAACATCAGCACCGGTATGAGATAGCAAAACGCGGGTAGTGTCTGCATCGCATCTAATACCGGTCGGATGATGGCCTCGAAAGTATTGTTCACAGCGGCAAGTATGCCCAGCGGTATCCCGATTGCCATACACAGAACAACAGATACCAGAATCTGTGCCATCGAGAACATCCCTATCGACCATAAACCTGTCGCGCCGATAAACAGCAAGCCAAACACACACACGATTGCGGTAGTTCTGTTGCAGGCTAGCCAGACACTAGCGCTGAGCAAGCCAATCACATACCACCAGGGCAGGCCGATCAGAAATTCTGCGAGCGGATCCAACATCCAGTTGAAAACAAAACCACGAAACCATGTCGTGATGCCAATAAACAGTGTACTCGTTGTGAGTACTTCCAACGCCGCATCGGCTGGCTTCTGGATTGAAAATTCCCAACTGGAGGGGTAGTTGCCAAATCCGGTGACGTGGGCGTCGAAAAGATAGACCAGTGTAAGAAGGGTCACTGAGGTGAGGAAATACCCGCTGGTGATTACTTGTCGATGGAGTCCGGTGCTGAATCTGATACCTAACGGGCGTGTAATGGTTTGGGCGAGACCAGCCAGAAATTTCGCATACAGACCACTAATCGCGCCGCATATTGCATAGATGAATGTGAGAGCTTGTTCAAAGGTCTCGGCCCAGGGTTGTCCCTGAAGTCGGATAGGGAGTAACTTGAACCCTTTGTTTGGATCGTTGCCTTGATGACGTAGGCTTGCGGCGGTAGTGATCCGGTCAAACATAATTGCCATGAGGAGTATCGCGATACCCGCTTCTAGACCCTGACCAAATCTAAGCCGGCGGAGACCGACATAAACCTCATAGCCCAGTCCTCCGGCGCCTATGTAGGCAGCAAGAACGACCAAGGCAAGTCCCATCATAATTGTTTGGTTGATACCCATTGCGATCGATGGCAGTGCCAGCGGCAGCTTTACCTTGAACAGCAGTTGCCTGTCCGTAGAACCAAAAGAGCGTGCTGCCTCGATCGTTTCGTGGGGTACCTGGCGAATCCCCAAGTTGGTTAATCGTGCGACAGGAGGTAGCGCGTAGACTACGATCGCAAGGACAGAGGGCGGGGAGCCAATTCCAAAAAAGAAAATTGCAGGCAGTAAGTAGACAAAGCCAGGCAGCGTCTGCATGGTATCTAGAATGGGCCGGATTCCGGCGTCAAATCGATCGTTTTGGGACGCGAAAATTCCGAGCACGATTCCGAGTAGGGATGCGAGCAGCACAGATACAAACATCACGCTGAGGGTTGACATTGCAGCATCCCACATATCCAGACTGGCCCAGACCATGGTCGACAGAGCGCAGACTAAGGCAAGGCGCAGGCCGCCGAACCTAAAAGCGATTAGACCGATGCCGAGGACAATCACAGGCCAGGTTGTCAACACCAAAAACGTCTCGACCGCGTCAATTGAATTGCGAATGACATCCGCAAATGCCCGAGTCGCCCACTGGTAATTTGCTTTTAGCCAGGCTTGTCCGTTATTGATCCAGTCAGCAAATGGGAAGGCATCGACAATTTGTTGTGGAAATTTTTGTTCGTCCGGTGTGAGCTGCGCAATTATGATTGAAACAGCAATAATAATTGCACTAATCCCGATGGGCTTAATCAGGTCCCTTTGCTGGCCAGAGAGCTTCATTGGTTTATGATTATGTGAACAGCTTGAGTCCTTCGTCTAGTCTGCTATAGCCTAACTGCCTTCGATCGCCAGTAGTATCGCGCGATGGTCAACCGCGCCCAGCAGTTCGTTATCAGAGTCGACCACAGGTATCGGATGGTTGAGGCGGGTTGCGGTAGCAATCAGTGTGTCGATCAGAGCATCAGGTGATACGGCAGCTTCCTTTTGAATAAGCTGGTTCATGGGAGACCCGGACTTCGAGTCAGCCATGGCTTGTTCACGGGTTAAGGTGCCTTGGTAGCTTTTATTCGGGCCGACGATAAAAGCTGCTTGGGCCTGCTGTCTGTCCATCGTTGCCAGGGCGCCTGATACGGTTTCATCTTCACTACAGCAACAACAGTCGCTGTTCATTATGGAATTGACGGTCAGGACCTTATGTCGGGGTACATCTTCAGAGAAATCCCGCACATAGTCATCCACAGGATTGGCAACAATCTCTTCAGGCGTGCCGATTTGGACAAACTCACCATCCTTCATGATCGCGATGTGATCTCCCATTTTGATGGCTTCCAGAAAATCGTGCGTAATGAATACCATCGTTTTGCGGACCACGGACTGAAGTCGAAGCAGTTCATCCTGCATCTCGCGTCGGATCAGCGGGTCAAGTGCGCTAAAAGGCTCGTCAAACAACATGATTTCCGGATCGACTGCCAGTGCCCGTGCGAGACCGACCCGCTGCTGCATACCACCTGACAATTCACGTGGGTAATTATCACCCCAGCCGCTCAGGCCAACAGATTCCAACACTTCCCCGGCTTTCTCGAGACGTTCATCCCGAGGCATACCCCGCACCTCAAGGCCATAGGCAATGTTTTCGATGACACGGCGATGGGGGAGCAGGCCGAAATGTTGGAACACCATACTCAATTTATGTCGACGCAGTTCGATCAGGTCTTTTTCGGGCATGGTCACGGTATCTACCCCGTCAACTAGAACTTCACCCTGCGTGGGTTCGATCAATCGAGAGATGCATCGAACTAACGTTGATTTGCCACTGCCAGAGAGTCCAATCACCACAAAGGTTTCACCACGTTCGACTTGAAACGAGACGTCTTTGACCGCGATAACGTGTCCAGTCTTTTCCTGTACCTCGGTTCGCGACCAGGTAGGATCAACCTCGTTAAGGATTTTTGTGGGATTGGCCCCAAAAATTTTCCACAGAGCTTTGCAGACTATGGGTGTGTCTTGTCGTTTTTTATCGCTCATTAAGCGTTATCCGGTTATCGCTAGTGGTGGTCATTTCTCGATCACTTCTTCCGCCATTTGGATGATAGCGCGTTTGTGATTGTCATCAGATGCACTTTGATTCTCAAGCACGCTGAAGAAGACTACGACTGTTGTGGTTTCCGGGTCAATCATCAAGAATTGCCCGCCCCAGCCACCGTGTCCTATCCAGCGACCGTTGGTCTTAAGCTGGTTTCCGTAATATATGTGGTTATCGGGTTCCGGAAAGGCAGGCCCTTTGCACCGCCGTGCAGAATTCATGAATTCGTAGTTTCTGACCGGCTTGCCGTTGGCTCCTATACCCTGCCGAGCAAAAATAAGACCATAACGAGCCAAATCACGTGCACTCAGACTCGCGCCGCAGTTGGTGTTCGGAACTCCCGTATGATCCGTAGACATATGGAACGTGTGTTCGATCCCCGCTGCTTCAACAATGTGAACCAGATGGTCTCGCAGACTCAGACCACTGACACGCTCAGCTACCCAGGCCAGAACATCGGTATTGGCAGATTTGTAATTTACCTCTCCGGAGTGGTTTAGCAGGTCATTGCTTTCTATAGTACACAGAAATTCCCGGTTGGAAATCTGTCTGTTATCGGCTGCAGGCAGTCGCCAGCCCATAGATGCATTGTGCAGCAGGGCCATTGTGTCGGGATCTGAATAATCTTCCGAGTAATCGTTGACCACATTCATATCCAGTACATCTTGTATGCTGGCATCGGCATAACCTGAACCGATCTCCGGGAGGTAATCACAAACCGTAGCCCTCAGGTCGATCAGACTACTTTCCACACAACGTCCGATAATCAGATGGATCATGGTCTTGGTGATAGACATGATCGTATGTGCTTGGTCGGCGGAAAAATCAGGCGCATACTGTTCATACGCGAGCTGGTCGTCCCGAAGTACAACCATTGCCGAGAAGATGCCCGAGTTACATAAGTTTTGGACGGAGTCCAGTTCGGCGATACGTGCATCATTGCAGCTAGACAGTTCGAGTACTTTGGAGGCGCGAAGACTGAAACCGTAGCGAACAATCCGGTGAAGGTTATGAAAACTGTTGCGTCGTTGTCCTGGTCTGTTCCAGTGTTCGAGATGTCCGCTTTCTGCAACAAGATCCGGATTAGAATGAATCGGCATTAGTCGTCTGTCATTCAGTATGAGGTTCGGTGCGAGTCATCAGGGAGGGTTGGGTAGTGTCCCACAGGGTGCAATTCTGGGAGCATTGACTGTTTTGCGCAAATTCGGAGCTTATGGGCTGGAGCTGCTGCCCGGATGATATGATCTGATGCTCTGTGCTTCGACGTCCGGACAGGCGGGTAGCAGCAGTTGATGCTATTTTGCCAGACTGATGGTTGCCGGCGCTTTGCTCAGGCCAGTTGGGAAGTTTTGTCACACAATCGATCAACCCGGTAGCTGAGGAACGTCCTGATGAGTGAACTGAGGCCGATGGCCAACGTTGATGGGCAGATCACTGCCATGCACGATGCGATGATCCCGGTCATGGATCGGGGTTTCTTGTACGGCGACTCCGTCTACGAGGTTTTTCGAACTCACAAGGGTGTTCCGCTGTTTATGGCTGATCATTTCGAAAGGCTGGAGAATTCAGCAGCTCTGATCAGTATGGAGATCAGCCAGAGTCGCGACCAACTGATTAAGGAGATCCGAAGAACCTGTCAAGCCTCTAGCGCCCGCCGGGAAGATGACATCTATGTGCGCTACCAGATCACACGGGGCGTCGGGCCCGTCGATCTTTATCCGAATCCAGATCTGAAGACCCGTTACGTGATCATTGTCAGCAGCCTACCGGCGCGAAAGCCAGAATATTACTCGCACGGAATGGACATGGCGGTGCCCTCGGTACGACGCAACCCCGCCAACGCACTGGACCCCAACATCAAAGGCGGGAATTACATGAACAATATTCTCGCAATAACGGAGGCCCGAAAACTCGGTGCGGACGACTGCATCATCCTGAATCGGGAAGGCTTCGTGACCGAGGCCGCCAACAGCAATGTCTGGTTCGTGATCGACGGGCGGCTCGTGACGCCAGCCTCTGGAAACCTGAAAGGCCTGACCAAGAAACACATCCATATGGCACTGACCCAGCGCGGTGTTACCAGTGAAGAGGTCGAGGTTCACGTTAATGAGCTACCGGATGCTAGCGAATGCTTCGTCACCAGCGCGACACGTGATGTGATGCCTTGTGCATCGCTGAGACTTGAGGATGGAAGGGTGCTGGTATTTCCGGAGGGAGGTGGAGAAATTACCCGTCGGGTTCAGGATGTTTTTTCGGACTATCTCGATGCCTATGTGGCTGCCCACACTGAAGACGTGATGGTTTAACCAGGGTATCGGTGATTCGACTGAGTGGCAGTGAACGGACATTTCAAAAGCTCATGACATGAACAGAACAAGAGTTCTTATTCTTTTCGGCGGGCGTTCAGCAGAGCATGAAGTGTCTGTCGTGTCGGCGCGCTCGGTCTGCGCAGCGATCGACAGAGAGCGTTATGAAGTTGTCCTGGCAGGAATCACCCGTGAGGGCCGCTGGTTTCTGGATGACGGTGATGAACGGCTGCTCAGAAACTCCACAGTCAGTGGTGCTGACGGGCCGGAGGTCCGGCTGGCTGGGCAGGGGAACCAGCTGGCCGTCGAGGACGGTACGTTGATGCCTGGCACAGCTTTCGACGTAGTTTTCCCACTGTTGCACGGTCCTTATGGCGAGGATGGGACCATTCAGGGTCTGCTGGAGCTGGCCGATGTGGCCTACGTTGGTGCGGGCGTGGCGGCGTCGGCGGCAGGGATGGACAAAGCGCTTGCCAGAGCCGTGTTTCAGGCGGCCGGTTTGGGCCAGACAGACTACCGGGTCGTGCGACGCTCAGAATGGCGAAGCACGCCCGCGGCCGTGCTGAATGCTTTAGAACAGACGTTTGATTACCCGCTGTTCGTAAAACCCGTTAACCTCGGCTCTAGCATCGGTATCACGAAGGCCCACGCCGCCGGCCAACTTCGTACAGGGTTGGACCTGGCCGCGGAATTCGATTGCAAAATAATGGTTGAGGCCTCTGTTGAGGGGGCAAGGGAACTCGAATGTGCGGTACTCGGCAACGAAGACCCGACGGCATCCGGCGTAGGCGAGATCATACCGGGCGCTGAATTCTACGATTACAACACCAAGTATATTGACGACCGCTCGGAACTGAGGATCCCCGCGGAATTGGATGAAGCTGTAACTGAGGAGATTCGCGAGATGGCGGTCAGGGCCTTCCGGGCGATCGACTGCCGCGGACTCGCCCGGGTGGACTTTCTCCTGCGGCCCGGCGGCGAGGTACTGCTCAACGAGATCAACACCATGCCTGGGTTTACCCCGATCAGCATGTACCCCAAGCTGTGGCAGGTGGCAGGCTTATCCTACGCCGATCTGATTGATCGACTGATCAAGCTTGGGATCGAGCAGCGCAGCGACAGGCGTGACCTTAAAACCACGCCAGATTGAGTCGGTTAACGATGGGCAACGGGGACCTAATTGCACCACAGCCGGCACTATACTCCCTGCCGTGGGCCCCTGGATTTAGATTCGATCGCTGACCCACGCGTAGGGATCAACGATGTTGCCCCGACCACCAAGATAGTTGTCAATGATCTCGATCATGTGGTCCCGGCCGAAGGATTCATCGTGTCCGCCATGGATCGTCCCGACTCTAAGTTCCCTGAGTCGTGCCAGGCTCTCCCGGTAGATATCGCGATCCGAATGGTAAAGAGTGTCGAACAGATCACCGTTGTAGATAATGTCTCCGCTGAACAGGGTCTTGGTTTTCTCCTCGAACAAGGCGATCGAGTCGGGTGAGTGGCCGGGCAGGTGCAGAACGCGAAACACTCGATCGCCGAGGTCCAGGAGATCTCCTTCATCGAGGTAGCCCGTCAGTGGCGCCGGTGTAATGCTGAATGACTCGACCGTGAAGCTTTCATCGGGCAGGGCCAAAAAAGTCTCTGCCCGGATGAAGGCATCGATCGGCATCTCGGGCGGCATTGGGTCCTGGTAGACCGACCGGCAAGCTCGATGACCCAGTCGTTCGGAGAACTCGTGGCCCGCACCGATATGGTCAAAATGACAGTGTGACATCACAGCGATCAGTGGTTTTTCGCTCAGGCGCATGATTTCCGGCTTGAGAGGGCGCAAGCCAAGCCCTGAGTCGACGAGCAGATCGCGGTTCCTGCCTTGGATATGCCAGATGTTGCAGCGTAACCAGTCGGCCACATAACGTTCCCGGATCAGTGAGATACCGTTGCCGAGATGGATGATTTCATACCAGTCTTGACCAGCAACCGGAACAGGCGAATTCATGGGCTACCCGTAACGTAGAATTGACAGACGTCAACCGTAACAGAAACGAGCCAGTCGGAGGGTCTTATGCTTAAGCTGTCTGCCCTTCAACCGGAACCGGTCTCGACGATCGATGGTTTCACCTGCTGGTCGAAGCGGTTAAGATAAACTGAACCACTGCTGAGGAGGTTTAATGAAGTACCTGCATACAATGGTGAGGATCAGGGATCTTGATGCATCTTTGGATTTCTACTGCAACAAGCTGGGCCTGGTCGAGGTGCGGCGTCGGGACGATGAGAAAGGGCGTTATACGAATATTTTCCTGAGTGCGCCCGGCGATGAAGACGCAATGGTCGAGATGACTTATAACTGGGACCCAGAGAACTATCAGGGAGGACGTAACTTTGGCCACCTGGCTTACTCGGTTGAAAACATTTACGAGTCGTGCCAGCGCCTGATGGACGGGGGTGTCACCATCAATCGACCACCCAGGGACGGCCGAATGGCATTCGTCCGATCGCCTGACAATATTTCAATTGAACTGCTCCAGGATGGTGAGGCGTTGCAGCCTGCTGAACCTTGGCTCTCGATGCGCAACACTGGTGAGTGGTGAGACTCAGGCTCGGCGTTGCAGGTTCCCGGTCAAACGCTGCGAATAGATGCCATTGATGTTTTGGGAGCTGGTTTGATCGGGATGTGCTGCTGTCCCGGTCGGCTGGAGCCTGCTTCTCGCGGGGGATATCAGTCTCGCAATCTGGAGGACGACCTGGCAGTGCTGACAGACTGGTCGCCTGGCACTGTGATTTCGCTCATCGAGCAGCGGGAGTTCGATTTGCTCGGTGTACCAGGACTGCCGCAAAGACTCCAGTCGTTGCCGCTGGAGTGGCACCACTGCCCGATCACCGATCTGGGTGCACCGGGCGAGCATTTTGAAACCTTGTTTGCTCAACTGGAGATTCGACTTCTGGTCGATTTGAGCAAGGGGGGTCGGGTGCTGTTGCACTGCGCTGCGGGCCTTGGGAGAGCCGGTACCATCGCTGCGCGGCTGTTGATCCATGCGGGCGAGGCACCTGTACAAGCGATCGCCCGGGTGCGGGCTGCTCGACCTGGGGCCATTGAGAGTGCCCACCAGGAGAGATATCTTGCGTCTCTGTCAGCGGGTGGTAATGTTCTACCAGGCTGAAGTACGGACGCCTTTTTTTGATCAATAACTTACGTTTCTAGTCTCTCTGAAAATAGAACGTGTGGGGCAAAAATGTGGGGCAGGATTAGAGAAAAGAGACTTGCTGATCACTAAACACATAGATCAAATTTAAGTAAGTAACGTTTTCTAACTGTTGTGTAATTTAGACCCGAGCCTGTAGGCAATTGTTCAGAGGGTAAAAGTGTGAATAACAATGTTCAGAAAGCTCAACCATCGGTCGGTTTTATTGGGTTGGGAGTAATGGGGCATCGCATGCTGGCAAATATGACTGCCCACGGTGGATTTAATATTACTAGAGCCTGGGATCCTGATCGCCAGGCTTGCGAGTTGGTCAAGCAGGCCTATCCGAAAATAGTAATATCTGAATCGGCTGAAGACCTAGTTAGGGATAGAGAAGTTGACGTCGTCTATATCGCCAGCCCACCTGCATCTCACCATGCTTACGCATTGTTAGCTGCTGCAGTTAGTAAGGCAATTTACTGCGAAAAACCTCTAGGGGTTAATATTTCTTCTAGCAGCGAGATGGTTAATGCGGTCGAGAGTGCTGAGGTGTTAAATGTTGTGAATTTTCCATTTGCAGATTCACAACCTATAAACTTTATTGAATCAAAACTAGCAGATAACGTAATAGGTGATGTCACGGGTGTTGATCTTCGACTACATTTCTCAAGTTGGCCCAGAGACTGGCAGGACACAGCTCGTTGGTTGACTCTACGTGAGCAAGGCGGATTTGTTCGAGAGGTTGTATCGCATTATGTCTATCTAATTGAAAGGTTATTTGGGCCAACAAAAGTTGTCGACGCACACGTAAGCTTTCCTGATGATCCATCGCTTTGTGAGACCCAGTTCTTTGCTAGCCTGGAGTGTGGCGGTCGAAATGTCTCCTTCGCGGGTGGCGTAGGTGGAATCGGTCCTGATGTTGTTGAATTCACGATTTGGGGTACAAAAACCTCGTTCTGCCTCTGGGACTGGAATAAATTGAAGTCGACTAATGGTTCTAGTTGGAGGGAGGAATTGAAGGAATTGAGCGATCCTCGTCAGGATGGTTACCGTCGAATGTTAGATAATTTTCGCAATGCTTTGGAAGGTAGAGAACACACTATGCCATCTTTTCAAACCGCATTGTCAGTGCAGACTGTCATTGAATCGATCCTCGGTGGGCAGAATTAGAGAAAAGTGACTTGATGGCAATGGTCAGGTTCAGCGACTTTGGTGTACTCAGAGTATGACTTCAACAAGATCCACTGCTCTCGATAATCGGCCATAGCAATACTCCAATTGCGGATCGGATAGACATTGACCTTGGTGATGCTGTCTATCGCCTTCCGCGGCACGATCCAGATGCCGCGGAAGTACCCGCATGTGAATGAAGACTACGAGGGGATCGAGATTCAGAAGGTGCTCTGGAACGAGGCGGAAGACGAGAAAGTTGTCACGCTCGACGAGTACCGAAAGGCAAGTTAATTCGCCAAACTAGTGTAGGGCAAAACGATTGGAATTAAGCGGACTAAAGCGCTTTCAGTCGGAACGAAAGTCAACAAACATAGTGAAAATACTATATGTATAGGGCAGGGCGCTGTCTGCGGCTGCCAGTGCATCATGATGGTGGGTCGCTGCTGGGTGATGGTCCGTCTTGAGGGAGAAGATCTTCGATCGATCGTAGCAGAACACCGGTCATTTGGCTGAGCGCTTCGCGACTGTCGGCGCCACCCGGCAGACCCACCGCCAGTGCTGCACCCGCCTGGTTTGCCATCTCCATGTCGCTCACCGTGTCGCCAACCATCACCATGCGGCTAACCGGAATGTTCAATTGCTCACCGAGATGCTCGAGCGCCTGGGGGTCTGGTTTGGTGGGCCCAGTCGTATCGTCTCCACAGAGCGTCAGATCGACAAGTTCGGTTACACCGATGGCCTCCAGTGCAACCTCGGTTGGGCCACGGTTGTCACTGGTCGCAACTGCAAGGCGAAACCCCGCTGCTCTCAGACGCATCAGTACCGACCGGACATCGCCTCGTGCTTTGATTTCTGCTGGCTTGGGCGGTGCACACATGACGGGGCTGAAGTGCTGATTTACCAGGGCCCGGGCTTTATCCCAGGTCAGCCCCGACTGGAACAGGACCGTGGCGACGACAATTTCCAGATCCCTGACCGGTGCTGTTGCCAGGGGCCCTTGGCTGCAGGTGTGCCCGATCTGATGGTCATATCCTGAAGCCAGATAGAGGTCGTCGAGCGAGACGGTATCGGGAGCGAGAGCAGCGCGGAGTGCCTCTGCAGATTTGACCATACGTGGCCCCCAGAGCGCGTGAAAATCGATCAGTGTGCCGTCTTTATCGAACACGATCAGATCGGCATCGGCCAACACCGCTCCGGCTTTGAGTTGTGGCATTTTTGTAAATTCGCTGTGATGGTTTAGGATGGGTTGGATGAGAGAGTGCCCCGCAGTACCGCCATTAGGTGTTGGGCACCAGTGTAAAACCAATTGCAGGGGGAGAGTACAGTTCTGTGCGTGATACGGACTACATCGTTATCGGTGCCGGTTCTGCCGGTTGTGTGCTTGCCGCACGGTTGAGCGAGGATCCAGACACCAGTGTCGTCTTGCTTGAGGCGGGGGGCAGTGACAGAAGCATCTTCGTTCAGATGCCCTCTGCCTTGTCGATCCCGATGAACATGAAGCGATTCAACTGGGGTTATCACAGCGATCCTGAGCCTTACCTGGATGGCCGGATGATGGATTGCCCGCGAGGACTTGCACTCGGCGGATCTTCTTCGATCAATGGCATGGTGTATGTTCGGGGACACGCATGTGATTTCGATCAATGGCAGCAATCTGGGGCCACAGGCTGGAACTATAAGTCCTGTCTGCCTTATTTCAAGAAGGCAGAGAGTTGGATCGGTGGGGGGAATGATTATCGTGGGGGCTCTGGCCCACTTCCGGTATGTGCCGGCAACGAAATGCGATTGAACCCACTTTACGCCGCGTTCATCGAGTCGGGTCGGCAGGCGGGCTATCCGCTTACCGATGATTACAATGGTGCCCAGCAAGAGGGCTTTGGTCCAATGCACATGACCGTGGGTCGTGGCATAAGAGGGTCGACCGCCAGGGCCTACCTGCGGCCCGCGATGAGCCGCCGAAACCTGCGCGTCGTGACCAGAACACTTGTATGCCGGGTTGTTTTCGAAAGTGGCCGGGCGGTAGCGGTCGAGTATGAGAAAGATGGTCAGGTCTTTCAGCTACGGGCGCACCGCGAGGTGATCGTTTCGGCGGGGTCCATTGGCTCACCCGTTCTGCTGCAGCGCTCGGGTGTGGGTCCCGGGAGTGTTCTTTCCGATGCGGGTGTGCCCGTGGTCTGCGACAGCCCCGGGGTTGGCGAGAACCTTCAGGATCATCTCGAGATCTATTTCCAGTACCGTTGCCGCAAACCGATCACGTTGAACCGCAAACTAAACCCCCTGAGTAAGGCCTTGATTGGTGCCCGCTGGTTGATGTTCAAGTCGGGGCTGGGTGCGACCAATCACTTCGAGTCCTGTGGCTTTATTCGTTCGCGTGCGGGTATCGAGTGGCCCGATATCCAGTATCATTTTCTTCCAGGGGCCCTGCGCTACGACGGGAGAGCGGCCTTCGACGGGCACGGTTTCCAGGTCCATGTCGGGCCGAACAAGCCCAGCAGCCGTGGCCGGGTCCGGATCAACTCACCGGGGCCGCGGGATAATCCGTCGATCCTATTCAATTATCTCGAACACGAGCAGGACAGGCTTGACTGGAGAGCCTGCATCCGGCTTACCCGGGAGATCTTCGGCCAACAAGCCATGAGCCCGTATTGTGGCGAGGAGTTGCAACCGGGTGACGCGGTTGAGACCGACGACGCGATTGACGCGTGGGTGCGTCAGAACTGTGAGACCGCATACCACCCTTCATGCACTTGCCCGATAGGGGCAGAAAATGACCGTCTCGCTGTCCTGGACCATGAGTGTCGGGTCAGGGGTGTGAGCGGTCTTCGAGTGGTCGATTCCTCGGTGTTTCCCGTCATCACCAACGGTAATCTCAATGCACCGACAATCATGGTGGCCGAGCGGGTGTCGGATATGATCCTCGGCAGGGAACTGTTACCCACCCTCGATGTTCCCGTATGGATCGACGAGCACTGGCGAACCCGTCAACGAAGTGGAACATCATTACAGTCAGAGTCTTGAGTTGTATGGCAATCGTTCGTCCTGAAGACTCCGAGATCCTGAACGTGGTTGATGCGGATGACCGGGTAACGGGGCAGTGTCGCCGTGATGAAGTTCATCGCCTTGGGCTGCGCCACAGGGCGATTCATGCCCTTATATTCAACGACAGTGGCCAGGTGTTCCTGCAAAAACGGGCTCAGCACAAACAGGAGAATCCGGGCCTGTGGGATTCTTCAGTTGCCGGTCACGTGGATGCGGGAGAATCGTATAACCAATGCTGCCGGCGTGAGATCGGTGAGGAGGTCGGGCTGGTGGTTACGCACACGCCGGAGCGCTTGTTTAAACTTCCGGCGGGTCCATTGACCGGAATGGAGTTCTGCTGGATCTACCGCCTGGTCACCGACCAGAAACTGCAGCTTGATTACACTGAAATAGAGACCGGCGACTGGTTCACCGTGGAGTCGGTTGATAACTGGGTGTTCGAGACCCCTGACCAGCTTGCTGAATCGTTTCGCCTGATCTGGAGTCGTTACCGGGACCGGCAGGAACTGGCGCCAGGTTAGGCTGGGCTGGCTCAGACTGGCCGCGCGGCCAGTTCATAGACCGCTTTGATTTCTTCGGCAATGATAGTGATACCCCGTTGCACGATTTCCGGATCTAGCGCATAGGAGACCCGGATGCACTCCCGGGAATGGGGCCAGTCCTCCGCGAGCCCGGGAAAGAAATGTTCCCCGGCGATTACCAGTACATCGCGCTGCTTGAGTCGCTGGTACAGTTCCTCACTGCTGATCGGGAGGTTCTCGAACCACAACCATAAGAAAAATGCGCCTTCCGGGGTGTGAATCCGAAAAGGGTAGCCAGCCAGGGCCGATTTCAGCCAGCCCATGGTGATCCTGGCCCGTTTTTGGTAGTAGGGTTTGATCAGATCGTTCGCTATATCCAGGATGGTGCCCTCACGCACCATCTCGGTAACAAGTCCAGGGCCGAAGCTTCCCGGTGTGAGGCTCAGGATCGCGTTGGACCCGGTTATCGACTTGATGATACTTTCATTGGCAATCACAATTCCGGTTCTTACACCGGCCAGACCGAGTTTGGAGAGACTGAGGCAAAGGATGACACTCGGGTCCCAGATAGGTGTCGCTTCGCTGAAGATAATATTGGGAAATGGTGTACCGTATGCCCCGTCGATAATGAAAGGCAGGTCGTGGTCTTCAGCGAGTTTGTGCAACTGGCCTATTTCTATATCGGTAAGGACGTTACCAGTCGGGTTGGTCGGTCGGGATACGCAAATCGCACCGTGACCGGGACCAACCGCCAGCTTTTCGAAATCGATGTGATACTTGAACTCATAATCGCCCCGCAACGAGATGATCGGTCGGCAGGTGTCAAACATCTCCATGCCCAGTCCCATTTCTGTATAGCCGATGTATTCCGGAACCAGGGGCAACAGGATGCGTCGTCTGCTGCCATCGTCAAACAGTCCGGCGAACATGTTGAAAAGCACGAAAAACGAGCTTTGGCTGCCGTTGGTCAGTGCGACGTTGTGCGGCGTAACCGGCCACCCGAACTGCTGATTCAACAGTCCAGCAATTGCCTCGATGAAGGCAGCATTGCCCTGAGGACCGTCGTAGTCACCGATTAGCAGATCGAACCGCTTGCCGTCTGCGAGCAAGCCATTCATGGCGCCACGAAAAGCGGACTGAACCGCGGGGATTCTAGCCGGATTGCCGCCACCCAGCATACAGACGTCACGCTCGCCCGCGAGTGCAGCTCCGGCATCCTCCATGAGTTGTAAGATGCCACTGCTGGAGGCAAAGAATGCGCCGAATCTGGATGTATCCAAGGTCGTTGGCCAACCGTGGTGGGAGTTAACCGGTTACTGGTCTAGCGTTGAGTCTGTCGCGCTACTGGCGGCTTGGCTGTTGCTCTGGGCTAATATGCGTGTCTCGTCAAGTTCGATTGCGGTGTCCACCAGGATTCTTGCTGATTCGACCAGCAGGATGTCTCCGGGGAATTCCTCATCGCTAACGGGTGCGCCAGTCACGTCGTTCTGCTTGGCTGTGCGTAGCACGGACTCGAACTGATCACGGCGTTCCTGGCGAGCATTGCGCTCGCGGGCCCGTCGGGATTCAAGCAGGGATATTTCCTTAACTCCGGCCAGTTCAGAGTCAAGTTCGAGATTGGACAGCAGAAACTTAAAGCCAGGATCCGTCTCAGTGCGCTGTTTGTGCAGAGCACGAATCTTGGGCAGGGCATTTTCAAGCCTGGCACTGTCGAACGGTTTAAACCTGGCAGGTGCCACCTGATTCCAGGGAAGTGCATTTTCCAGACTTCTTTCACCGTGTTGGGACTCAAGGAACGCCATTGGGAAAACAATGTCTGGAATCACCCCCCGATGCTGTGTGCTGTCGCCGTTGATGCGGTAAAACTGTGCGATGGTGAATTTGAGTTGACCTAGATGCTCCTCACTGTTACGGGCGTAACGATCAAGGTCGATAAGGTTCTGAACCGTGCCCTTACCGAACGTCGGCTCGCCGAGTACCACTCCGCGCCGATAATCCTGGATTGCGCCAGCAAAGATCTCAGAGGCCGAAGCGCTGTCCCGATCGACCACGACGACAAGAGGGCCGGTGTAGGCGATGCTGTGATCTGGATCGCGCTTGACGCGGATTCGACCTTTGGCATCCTTGACCTGGACAATCGGCCCGGTTTCGATAAATAGCCCCGTCAAGCTGGTTGCTTCAGACAGTGCGCCTCCGCCGTTTCCTCTCAGATCGATGACCAGTCCGACGATGCCCTCTGACTCGAGTTCCGTGATCAGTCGGCGTACGTCGCGTGTTGTGCTTCGGTAGTCCGGTTGTCCGCTGGATCTACCGTCGAAATCAACATAAAAGGTCGGCAAGCTGATGATACCTACCCGATGGGACTGCTTTTCGTCTTTGATCGTGAGTACGGATTTCTGTGCGGCTTGCTCTTCGAGCTTGATGGTGTCGCGCACAATGCTGATCACTTTCCCCGGCGAATCTGGTCCGTCCTCCCCGGGTAGAATCTGAAGGCGTACCGTGGTGCCTTTAGCGCCGCGAATAAGATCTACAACATCATCAAGCCGCCAGCCGATTACATCGACCAATGGTGTCTGGGGGCCCTGGCCGACACCGATTATCCTGTCACCGCCATGCAGTTGGTCACTGAGTTCGGCAGGGCCGCCGGCCACTACTCTTCGCACGATCGTGTATTCATTCTCCGTCTGCAGTACCGCACCGATCCCTTCCAGGGAAAGGCTCATGCGGATCTTGAAGTTTTCGGTTGCCCGCGGCGAGAAATAACTGGTGTGGGGGTCGACCGATGTTACGTAGGCATTGACAAATGTCTGGAAGACGTCCTCTTCGTTGACTTGCGATGTGCGCCGATTGAGTTGGCGGTAACGATCACCCAACGTCTCGACGATCTCGTCATGTTGTTTGCCGGCGATTCTTAGCCCCAGGTAGTCGTTTTTGACTCGTTTTCGCCAGATATCGCCGAGTTCTGTCTGGTCGATGGCCCAGGGTGCCTCCGTACGGTCGAACTGATAGTCTTCATCGATATCCAGTTCAAAGCCCTGAGCAAGCAGGTTTTCGGCAAGAACAGCCCGGTCTGAGACCCGCATCCGATATAGATCAAAGAGGGCATAAATAGGTTCCAGTTGTCGGTCTCGAAGCTGGTCGTCGATACTGAAACGCATCTGCTCGAACTGTTCGATGTCGCGAGATACGAAAAAGCTCCGGTTAGCATCCAAACTCTCGATAAATCGGTCAAGAATTCGCGAGGAGAGTTCGTCGTTCAGTTTGGCGGTGCGATAGTGATACCGCTGAACAAAATAGTTGATCAGTTCAATTGTTCGTTCATGGGATGGCGATACGGTGAGCTTTGCAACTTCGCCGGCGGCGACGCCTGGCAGTACATAGAGTGCCAGGACGAGCAACCATCCTGCGCCAGCCGGAAAACGCGCCCGAAGAGTTGGAAAGCGCTGGGTATTTGGGTCAGGTAATCGCATAGGAGTCTGCAGTTATGGTGCTACGCCTGGTGGTTATCAGAACGGAATCCTGACGGCGCCAGTGAGCGAATATAGCAGTTACAAAGGTGAATGCGTCCCGTGATATCTGGCTACAGACGGTTGCTCGGACGTTCCGCCTTGAGTACGGGGTGTCTGGAGTCGACGTGGAGAGTCTACTCACCAGCACCGTTCGATCAGGTGGCGTGTCATCTGCTCTAGGTCAAGTACATGCTGTACGGCTCCCTGTTCAATTGCGATGCGTGGCATGCCGAACACCACGCACGAGGCCTCATCCTGAGCCAGGGTGGTTGCACCGGCCTGTCGCATCTCGGCCAGGCCCTTGGCACCGTCGGTGCCCATGCCCGTTAGCAGCAGGCCGACTGCCGACTCGCCCGCTGCGGACACAACGGATCGAAATAGCACATCTACGGAAGGGCGATGGCGGTTGATCTTCTCGCCCTCTTTGAGATGAGCAAGGTAGCCGTCACCATCGGTGAGGATTGTCAGGTGTTTGTCACCGGGAGCAATCAGCGCTTCTCCTGGCCTGACGGGACAGCCTTCAGAGGCCTCCCGAACCTTGATCCGGCAGGCTTGGTCTAGTCTTTCAGCAAACGACTGGGTAAACGGGGCCGGCATGTGCTGAACCACCACGATACCCGGCAGCCCATCTGGGAGTGGTGCGAGCAGTTCCCTGAGCGCTTCGGTACCACCAGTTGAGGCGCCAATGGCGATGATCGGGGTCTGAACACCGGGACCGACCGGCGCATGCTGCCGGGGCAGGATGGTATCAACATCATATCGAGGTGCTGGGTCGAGCGCCCTTTCCCGTGGTGATCTGACCCGCGCCCCGGCGGCAGCCTTGACCTTGTCGGTTATTGAAGAGGCCAGTTCGTTGAGGCCTTCCCTGACCTCGAGTCTTGGTTTTTCGATGATCTCCAAAGCCCCCAGCTCGAGGCTCCTGAGAGCGGTTTCGGACCCCTCTTTGGTGTACGCACTGACCATCACCACTGGCATGGGATTGGACTTCATCAGCCTTTCCAGAAACGTCAGACCGTCCATTTTGGGCATTTCGACATCCAGGGTCAGGACGTCGGGCTGTAGCTCTGAGATTTTTCTCAGCCCGATCAGCGCATCGGGCGCGGTCCCTACCACCTCAATCTCAGGGTCTGAGGAGAGGATATTGCTGAGTGCCCGGCGGGCAACTGCCGAATCGTCAATGATCAGTACTTTCGCCGGAGGACTCATGTGGGTTGCGGCCCAGTCGACTGCTGGGGAATCAGCTGCAGTTCTTCTTCTGAAAGCAGATAATCGGCATCCAGGAGGATAACCATGTCATCCTTGATGTTGGCTACTCCGCTGATGAACTTGGTATCGATTGACGTTGTCAGGTCTTTGCTGCTCTGCGTTGTTTCCTCTTCCAGGTAGACGACGTCTGCTACGGAATCCACAATCAATCCGACCAGTTTGTTCTCGACCTGAACAATGACGATCACGGTGAACTGGTTGTAGTCCAGACTTTCCATCTGGAAGCGGATCCGAAGATCCATGACCGGCACCACCAAACCGCGAAGGTTGATCATCCCGACGATAAAAGCCGGCATCCCTGGAATTCGCGTGATGGTTTCGGGGTAACTGACAAGCTCCCTGACGCTGAGTATCTTGAGCCCGTACTTTTCCTGCCCAAGCATGAACGTGATCAACTGCGTTCCCTGTCGGTGAATGATCGAAAGGTCGAGTTCCTCCAGGTCATCGTCGAACAATGAGAGGTGCCCGGCCATGGTTGTCTTTGAGGGCATGTGATTCTCCTGACAGATCCGTAGCGGGTTGTGTTTTCAGGCTGCGAGGCTCGGGACATCGAGGATGAATGAGATTGCGCCGTCGCCCAGAATGGTAGCTCCGGAAAGCCCAGGAATCTGGATAAAATTATCCTCCAGATTCTTGATGACCACAGGTCGTTGGTCGACTATTTCGTCTACCATCAGACCGTGTTTGCGGTTGCCGTGTTGCACGACCACAACCAGCCCGGCGCTCGGTTCCTGAATCGGTGTGCTGATACCCAGGCGTTCATGCAGTCGCACTAGAGGCACGAACTCCCCTCGAATATCGACAAGTTCTCCTTTCTGTTTGAGTCGCTTGACCTGTTCAGCGCTAGGCCTGAGGGCTTCAATTATAGACAGCAACGGTAGTGTGAATATCTGTTCGCCCACCCGGACGATCATGCCCTCGATTATTGCCAGCGTCAGGGGCAGTTTCAGTTGCAGGATAGTTCCTTTACCCGGTGTGCTGTGCATTTCGATATTGCCCAACAAGGCCTGTATGTCCCGTTGAACGGTGTCCATGCCGACCCCCCGGCCGGAGACGCTGGTGACCTCGGACGTTGTTGTAAAACCTGGCCTGAAGACCAATTGAAAAATTTCGTGCTCGCTCAGTTCATCTTCCCGTGTGGCTAGTCCCTTGTTGATTGCAGTGGCCAGAATGATCTCGGGGTCCAGGCCCTTGCCATCATCGGTCACCTCAACGATCACGAATCCCTCCTGATGCGAGGCCTTGAGAGAGATCGTTCCAACCGAATCCTTGCCTTGATCAATCCGGACCTGAGGCGTTTCTATGCCATGATCCATTGCGTTTCGCACCAGGTGAAGAAGCGGGCCGTACAGCTGGTCAGTGACCGTTTTATCCAGCTCGGTGTCGGCACCGCTGATATCAAGGAAGATCTTCTTACCCTCCTTAACGGCGTAGTCACGCACGATCCGTTTCAAGGGTGAAAACACGCTGCCTACCGGAACCATTCGCACTTGTTGAATCTGGTCCTGTAGGGCGCGAACCGAAGTTTCACTGTCTTCCAGGAACTGCAGAACCAGGTCGCCCAGGTGTTCGTCGGTGGCCATGATCTGTTCACCCAGACGCCTTAAGCGCGACTGATTGATTACGGTTTCCCCGACTAGATTCTGCAGATCGTCGAGCCTGTCGACACTGACGCGGATGGTCTGCGGCGCGGCAGGCTTGTCAGGCTCTTCCATGCTGGCACCAACGTCGGCCCTGGTCCTGCTGGGCGCGGTGGGTTGCGGGTCGACAGGGGCAGGAAGTTGTTCAGTGCTAGCAGGACTGCTGGCATCGCCCTGTTGATCGGGCAGAGAAAAGGATGATGCGGTTGTTTCACCACTGGCCGCTACTGTGGGTTCGGCAGGAGGAGGAACTGCAAGTTCAATGTCGATCTCATGATGCTCCCGATAGAACACCAGAATTTCCTCGATCTCGTCAAGGGTCCGCCCCGTAACCAACTTGATGCTCCACCACAGATAAAGGGTCTCAGGATCGATCTCCTCAAGGCCGGGAAGTGAACCGGTATGGGCGATTGAGACGATCTCGCCGATCTCGGAAAGTTGCTCCAGAAGAATCAGTGGGTCCCCACCATTGCGCAAGGTTTGTGGATCAAACTTGAGAGTAATCAGAAAGGCCGTGGTTTGCTGGTCGCTGGCGGAAACCTTCAGTTCGTTCTGATCAACCGGTTCACTTTGGACTGTCGGCCTACCCGATGATCCGTTTCCGGGGAGAAATTCTTTGAGACGTTCCAGCGTTTGAGCCCGGAGATTGACGTTGACCTCTCCCTCTCCTCGAACGAAGGCGACAAATGAATTCAGGCAGTCCAGAGATTCCAGGAGCAGGGACACCAGTTCCACGGTGCAGGGGAGAATGCCGGACCGGACCCGTTCCAGCAGTGACTCCAGTTGGTGGGCATAGTCGGCCAATTCAGGCTGCATGACCATTCCGGCACCGCCTTTGATCGTGTGCACGCAGCGAAAAACCTGATCGATCAGCTGGCTGTTCTGCGGTGTCGTTTCCAGCTGAAGCAGAGCGCTCTCGAGTTCCTGAAGCAGGTCGCCGGCTTCTTCAATGAATTCGTCAGTGGGCAGCTGGTCAGGTGTCATTTGTGATCAAAGATATGAACACCGTCCCACTCCTGAGCTGGAGGCTCAACGGTATTGTGTCGGCAGCGGCCCTTGTAGATCTGAATCAGTGGATCGTCGGGGTGAATCTTGTTGCAGTTTTCGAAGCAATCGAGGGCATCGTCCCAGCGACGCTCGCGGTAAAGTCGAATACCCTGGTCGAGATCATCGCGACTCTCCAGTTTTGCCTCTCGTTTGCTCTGCCGGTCGCCATCGAAGACCTCGTAGATGTGCAGTGGTTCGAGGCGACCCTTTACACTCACTAGATCGAGCTCCCTGACCTGATGGCGGTTCTCCGTGCCAATCAGTTCCATGGTCGTTTCTGAAACAATCAGTGGACAGCCATAGAACTTGGTCAGGCTCTCAAGTCGTGATGCCAGGTTGACCGTATCACCGAGTACGGTAGAGTCCATCCTCTCCTCAAATCCGACTGTGCCAATGATCACATTGCCGCTGTGGATGCCTATACCGATTTCCACCCGAGTCTTATTCCCGGCACTGAGCGTCGTGTTGATCTCGCCTAGCACACCGAGCATGCTCAGCGCAGCATCGACGGCATCCAGTGCCTCTGCAGCATCTGATTGATCCGGGCGGTCGAAAATGGCCATGATGGCGTCACCAATGAACTTATCGACAAAGCCATGGTGGTCCATGATGGCAGGATTCATCATTCGCAGGTAGTCATTCAGAAAATCGAGTAATTCCTGCGGCGAGTAGGATTCCGACAGTTTTGTGAAGGCTCGGATGTCAGAAAAAAGGATCGTCTTGAAATCACTCTCTGCCTGGCCGAACTTAAGGTTTTCCAGACCTTCGGGTGCAATCCGCTTGAGAAACTCCTTGGGCACGAATTTTTCGAACACGCGGGTCAGGCGGACAGCAGCTTCCGTCTCGGCCAGCTGGAGTTTGGTTTCCTTCAAGTCACTGAAGGCCTTTTTCTGGATCTGTAGCGACTTTTCCAGGTCTTTATTGAGTTGCCGGGTCTGGTCTTCAGCGGTTTTGACCCGGATGAGTGCCTTGACCCTGGCCCGCAGTTCATCGGGGTCGAATGGTTTTGCCAGGTAGTCATCGGCTTCGAGTTCAGCCAGGCCATGGACCAGTTGTTTGACATCCGACTGCGCAGTCAAAAAAAGCACAGGAATCTGCTTCCAGGCTTCGTCTTTCTTGAGGATCCGAATGCACTCGTCACCGCTGACCTCGGGCATGTTGCGGTCGAGCAGAATGAGGTCCGGGAGTTCGGCTTCGGTGCGGCCGGACAGCCATTGCAGGGCCTGCTGACCGTTTTCCTGGGGACACAAGGCGTAGTCGTCCTCATCTCCGGACAGGATCCGTAGGACTTGGCTACGGATGGTCCGCGAATCATCGACGACCAGTATCGAGCTGCGCGACATTAGTCGAGGACCTGTTCAAAAAGCGGCTCGAGGCCGGTCAGCCGCAGCCGCTGAGACAGGGATTCAGAAATGTTCTGCCAGCTGACCTCTTTGCCCCTGGCACGTGCATCGCGTTGCAATGCCAGGAACAGCTGTAGGGCAGCTGTGTCGACTTGCTCGATCTGACCTACATCGATGGTGAGAAAGGCGTCTTCTCGCCCGAGGATCTGTTTGAAAATCTCGTGCAGCGCGTCGATCGTACTGTATCCTAGTGCGCCCGAAAGCTTGATCTTGTCGTCGGTCAGTTCGAAATCCATGCTGGGTTTTCAGGATAACCGGGGTCAGGGTGTCTTGCAGAAAATATTCGAATGAATCTTCTGCATGCCGGGGATGCTGTAGCCGGTCTCAACATTGCCCAGGAACAGCCAGCCTTTGGGCAACAGGTAATCCGAGAGTCGGTTGAGGAGCGGTTGCCGAAGGGGCCTGTTCAGATAGTAGAGCACATTGCGAAAAAAGATGACTTGGAACCGGGTTGCAATCGGATAGCGTCGGTCGAGAAGGTTGAAGTGTCGATACTGTACTTGTGATCGGACTTCACTCACGACCTGATAGGCAGTCCGACCGGTACCCGCAGCATGTCGGAAGTATTTTTCCCGGATGAATTCCGGCAAGTCCTCCATTTGGTGGTCGAGGTAAAGGGCATTTTCGCCGATCGACAGCATGTCGGTGTTCACATCAGAACCCAGGATTCGAAGATCGAAGGGTTTTTGGTATCTCCTTCGCTGCTCAAGCTCTTCAAGCGCTTCGAAGAGGAGACTAAAGGGCTCTTCTCCGGAAGAACAGCCGGCGCTCCAGAAACGGATAGCCGGAGAGCTTTCAGCAAAATCATCGGCATAAACCTGTGGTAGAACCTTTTTTCGGAAAAATGCGAAATCCTCCTTGTCGCGATAGAAGCCGGTTTTAGTGGTGGTAATGGCATTGTGAAAATACTGTTTCTCGTCGACGCTTCCGAGTTGCTGCAAATGTTGGTGGTAAGCCGTGAAGCTGCTGATACCCAGGTGTTCAAGCCGGGGGCCAAGGCGGGTCTCCAGCAGATATTTTTTGTCTCGGGTCCAATCGAGACCAAGTTCTTGTTTTGCCAAATCTCGAAAGAGCAGATATTCGGGTTCTGTCGGCGAGATCATGGCGACTGGTTTGCCCTGCCCGATAGGTCAGAGATTTCCCGGTACTGTTTCAGTAATCACGAACTGAGGCCGTCACGGTAAGCGGAGTGCACCTTGAAACAATACGATCTTTTGCTTGGCTTTTTCGTTCTCCTAGACAACGTCTGAGCGACGGATCGGTAGGCGTCGGATGCGCTTGCCAGTAGCTGCAAACAACGCGTTTGCAACCGTTGGGCCGACCAGTGGTGTGCCGGCTTCACCAATGCCACCCGGTTGTTCTCCGCTATTGATAATATGTACGTCGATAACCGGCGCTATCTTCAGTTTGGGTAAGGGATAGTCGTCGAAATTACCCTGCACAACGCGACCATTCTCGATGTTGATCTGGGCATTAAGACTACCGCTCAGGCCGTAGATGATCGCCCCCTGTATCTGGGATTCGACTATGGCGGGATTGATGGCCTGCCCGCAGTCGATCACGCAGGTGATACGATGGACCCTGGTTCTGCCCCGGTTGTCTACCGAGACCTCGGCGACCTGGGCCTGGTAGCAGTCCAGGTAGTAGATGTAACCCATGCCCTGATAGTGTCCTTCCGGCAATGTGCTGCCCCAGCCAGATGCCTGTTCCACACGGTCGAGTACGGTAAGGGCACGCGGTTTCTCCCGGAGTAGGCTCCGGCGTAAATCAATCGGATCTATACCACTGGCGTGGGCGATCTCATCCATCGCACTCTCGAGGGCAAAGGCATTGTGTACCGTTCCGATTGAACGCCAGAAACCGACCGGTACAGGTATTTCGGTTGGTATATAGTTGACTTTGAGATCGGGAATGGCATAGCTGCCGGCTTGTGACGTGAAATCGAACATACCCACACAAGTGGCCCAGTCAAACCCATTCTCGGCCAGCCAAGGAGGGAAATAACCGCCCATCATGGCAACCATCGGTTGTGAAGGTGAGGGTCCGGCAAGTTTCACCGATAGCGCGTTTGGTACGCCGCTGCTATCAAGCCCTGCCGTGAGGCGAACCCCAAATGGGGGCAGGTACTGATCATGCTGGACGTCTTCGGTGCGTGACCAGGTCACTTTAACGGGTTGTCCCGTCGCCTTCGCAGCAATGAGTGCCTGCACGATATAGTCGGGGTTGGTCTTTCGACCGAAACCGCCCCCGAGATAAGTGGTGTGAACACGGATTTTTTCGGCTGGCAGTTGCGTGACCATCATTGCGACCATGGCGGTGAAATCCTGTGTTTGGGTCGGCGCCCAGATATCACAGCCCTCTTCAGTGACATGAGCAGCTGCACAGGGGGGTTCCATCGTGGCATGCGCCTGTAGCGACACAGCGTATTCGAGTTCCATCGTAGAGTCTGACGATGAGATCGCTTTATCAGCATCGCCTTCATGGGCGACCGGTGCGCCCAGTTGCGACCCACTGAGGCTTTGTTGGATTTTGGCGTCGATGTCCGCATCACTGAACGATGAGTCTCCTCCTGTGGTCTGGAGTACCAACGCGTCAGCGCCCTGCATCGCGGTCCAGGTGTTGGCAGCCACAACGATTACCACGTTCTCAAGGGGAATCACCGCAATCACGCCAGGGATAGCTTTGGCTGCACTGTCATCGACGCTGTCTATCTTGGAGCCGAAGACGGGGCAGTGCCGGACTGCGCCGTACAGCATTCCGGGCAGTTCAACGTCGGTGCCATAGACAGCAGATCCGTCGATCTTGGCCGGCGTATCCACACGCGGAACCTTTGTACCGATCAGTTTGAATTGATCGGGTGATTTCAGTGGCGGGTTTTCGGGAATCGCCTGACGGGCAGCTGCACTGGCCAATTCGCCGTATCCCAGGCTCTTGCCCGTGGCGGTATTGGTGATCTTGCCGGCGGCGGCGCGGCATTGATCGATCGGGATACTCCAGTGCTCGGCGGCGGCACCCCGCAACATTTCCCGGGCGGTTGCACCCATCTTTCGGAAAGACCCATAGAACGCGATGAGTGAGACGCTTCCTCCAGTCATCTGGATGTCCATTACGCCGCTGGTCAAGTACTTGATGGGTTCGTTCCTGAAAGCAGGGTGATGGATCGTTTCAAGACTGCTGATTTGGTCGATCGTGATTTCGAGTTCATCTGCCAGCACAGAGGCTAGCGTGGTGTGTATCCCTTGACCCATCTCGCTGCAGGGCATCCCGATACGGATACTACCGTCGGGCTGTATGCTGACAAACGGTGGTAGTTCAAAACTGCCGGACTCGGCCGCGATCGTCGAAGATGTGCCGGCCAGACCCAACAGCAGGCCACTCCCTGCAAGCCCGGTGTTTTTGAGAAACTGGCGGCGACTGAGGCTGGTGATCGTGTTCATGTTGTGTCCTCAGGTCATCAACTCGGCCGCACGGTGGATTGCCGCCCGTACTCTGTTATAGGTGCCGCAGCGACAGATGTTGGTGATAGTGCGATCAATGTCGCGATCACTGGGGGAAGTATTCCGGGCCAGCAACGAGGCCACCGCCATGATCATTCCAGACTGGCAGTAGCCGCATTCCGGAACATCCAGTTCGGCCCATGCCCGCTGTACCGGGTGACTCCTGTCGGAAGAGAGTCCTTCAATCGTCGTGATCGAACGGCCTTCTACGTCGGCCAGGGTCAGCCCACAGCTTCGAACCTGTCGGCCATCGATGAGTACCGTGCAGGCACCACAGGATTCGATACCGCAGCCATACTTGGTGCCAGTCAGTTTCAGGCCGTCTCGCAGGACCCAGAGCAAAGGGGTTTCGGGAGATTCAGTGACTTCGTGGATCTTGCCATTAACATCGAGAGAGATCGTCATCTGGGAGTTCCTCTACGCCAATAGTGATGTCGCCTTGAGGCATGGAGGAACGACAATCCTGGATACCAGGTGACAACATGTCATTGAAAGTCCTCAGTGCTTCGTTTGTGTTCGACGGTCTCTACCGGGGGTTCTTCCTCCCGGTAAGTGGGTTTTCTTTTCGGAACGAAATAACTAGTCAGGCCAGACTGCTGCTGCTCAAGTTTTCCAACCTGCTCTTCGTCATTGCGGCTGCCAGGGATCATCTCGGTCTCTGACTGCTTACGGGGAGTCGGCGTAAACACCTGCCGCAGGCGTTCCGATTCCAGCGCCATGTTCTGGCTGGAAGATGCTGTTTGCTTGACCATCGCCGCGTTTTCCTGGGTAATTCGATCCATATCGGCGATGGCGACGTTGACCTGGGTGATGCCATTGGCGTGTTCAAGCGAGGCGGCCTCGATGTTTTCCATCATCTCCGAGAACTCGACTACTGCTTTGAGGATAGCATCCAGAGATTCATCACTTTGCGACTTAAGGCCTTGCAGCATGCCTTCGGTTTCCTGACGTAATCTGCCTAGGGCCTCATCGCTTTGTTCGACGATTTCGCGGCCGGTCTGCATGGTTTCCAGCCCGGACTCTATCAACTCTCCAATTTCTGCGGCCGCTTTGGCAGATCGGTGGGCGAGCTTGCGCACCTCGGTGGCAACCACGGCGAACCCTTTCCCGTGTTCTCCAGCGCGGGCGGCCTCAACCGAGGCGTTGAGTGCCAACAGATTGGTCTGAAATGCGATGTCGTTGATCAGCGTGATGATCCCGGAGATTCGGGTCGAGCTTTCCAAAATATTTGCCATGGCTTCTACCACCTGCTGGTTGGTGGCCTGCGCATTGCCAAAGGTTTGCTCGTTATTTCCGATCGCCTGATCGACCGCCGTGAGCAGTGAACTGCGTCCGGTCTGGACGGTGCCACGGGTTCCTTTAACCAGTTGTGTGGCGTGCCGGGCCTCGTCGGCATTGTTCTGAACAATGCTGGCCATCTGTTCCATCGACGCGGCTGTTTCCTCAAGAGACGCACTCTGGCGATTGGTCCGGATAGCCAACTCCCGACTGGCATCAGCGATATCCTGGGACCCGCGATTGATCATCAATACCCGCTGTGTGACGGGGCGAGTCACGAAGCGATTGACGAAGAAGATGATGATTACGCTGGCTACAATCAGCACCAGCAGAGTGATCAGCGCAGCGGTCTTGACGAGTTGTCGGTTGAGTAAAATGAGCTCGTGTTTGCTCCAGGCCACCGCCACGTAGCCCGCCATCTCGTCACCGGGCAGAACGACTGGCAACAGCAAGAGCGATCGGTGCAAATTTTCTTCGCTGACCGGGTGACCTGCGGCAAGATCTTTCAAATTAGCCTTCAGGCGCTGGTCGAGATCCGTGGCCAGATCGCTTTCACCCTTGCTGTAGACTTCGATGCCTTCGAGATCGTAAGCCTTGAAGCGCAGAAGTTTCTCCTCGGCGGTTGCGATGAAGGCCTTTACTTTTTTTCCGACGATCCGTCCGTCCTGAAGATGAAGGGCCGGGGCGATTTCTTTTGCCATGAGTGCCGTCAGTCGCGATGACGTTTTGGCAAACTGCTCGTCGGCGTTGTTTTTATGGATATAGATAAGTGTGTACGACAGGATTCCGAGAGCCAATGCGGCCCAGATCAGAATGATGAGAGTCAACCGGACACCTAGTGTGAGCCTGTTCTTCAACATGACTGGCTGATCACTGAACCGTAATGGTGATCACGTCGGACACGATGGGCCCATCATGCATAACGTGAGTGTAGTCAGCAAGAACAGCCTGCAGGGTGTGCTTGCCGGGAGGAAGCTCGATGGTAATCTCGCTCTGACCCATATTCAGATGAATGTAGTTCTCGCCCTTGCGGATTGACTTGTTCGGGTTGGGAGTAGGGGAATCAATCACCAGGTGATGGTGACCGGTGTCCGGCCAGTCAGCCGCCGCCGGTGCCAGTCCCATCTGTTCGGACAGGCCAAGCTGAACCAGGAAAGGACTCTGGACCTGGTCCCCGTCCTTGAGGTTGATGAAATACACACGAGTTCCCTCGACCGAGGGCGTCTCGCCGGCGTGCAGCAACGGAATTGTATTGGCGAGCAGGATCGCCATGATCAGGCAAGTTGGCAGTGTGCGTTTCAAGCCGGTATACCTCAAATCGGTTAACCAGTACTGAGAATAGGCGACTTGACTCGCGTCAGCAACTCTCTCGATCCTGACTGTGCCAGGAGCAGTCAAAATAATCCAGGCTGACGGGCGTTGGCGCCGGTTGGAGGCGGGGACTGTGTGGAATCAGCTGTCAGCGTGTTCCGGGTAAAGCTCCAGCAGAGCCTTCTCCGATGCGCTCGATACGCCGCGTTCAGTGATGATGCCGGAGACGTAGTGGCGGGGTGTGACGTCAAAGGCAGGATTGGCTGCCGGGCTGCCCTCCGGGATCAGTCGGACGCGGGTCAGTTGATCGTCCCGATCGACGCCGGTGATGTGCGTGACTTCAGTGCCGGGCCGGGATTCAATGGGTATCTCGACAAGCCCGTCACGAATCGTCCAGTCAATGGTTGATGAAGGCAGGGCAGCGTAGAACGGGACTCCGTTGTCATGGGCAGCCAATGCTTTCAGGTAGGTGCCGATTTTGTTGCAGACATCACCTGAACGGGTCGTGCGATCTGACCCGACGATACAGACGTCCACCTGCTGGTGCTGCATCAGGTGCCCACCAGCGTTGTCCGCGATGACAGTGTGGGGGATACCGTGCGCCTGAAGTTCCCAGGCGGTCAGCGAGGCGCCCTGGTTTCGCGGGCGGGTCTCATCGACCCACACGTGGATGTTCATTCCCTGATCATGACCCTTGAAAATCGGTGCCAGTGCGGTGCCCCAGTCCACCGTCGCCAGCCAGCCAGCATTGCAGTGGGTGAGTACGTTGAGCACCTGGGAATCCGGCCGCGTTTTCAGGATATCCTGAAAAACACCAAGGCCATGATCTCCGAGGGTGCTGTTGATATGGACGTCCTCATCGCAGATAGACTGTGCAAGGTGTCGGGCAGTGGCGAAGCGGTCGGATTCGTTGGCTGTAAGGAGTTCGGGGAGCATCCGGTCCAGCGCCCAGCGCAGATTGACCGCGGTCGGCCTCGCCACCAGCAGTTGCTCGGCGGCCTGTTTCAAGTAGGTGTCGGAAGGGTCCTGCAGCGTGGCCAGCATCAGGCCGCAACTGGCGGTCGCACCGATCAACGGGGCACCCCTGACCACCATGTCCCGAATGGCAGCAACAACCTCATCGCTTGAGGTCAGCTGCCGGATCTCAAAACGAAAAGGCAGCAGGGTCTGATCGATGACGGCGACCGTGTGGCCCTCATCCTCCAGCCAGATTGAGCGGTAATGCTTGTTGCCAACCTTCAAGAGACGCTACCGGTCTGTTTGCTCAGCGATGTTTCCAGTTAGGTTTCCTTTTCTCGGCAAACGCAGCCATACCTTCTTCTTTGTCTTCCGTGGCAAACAGTGATCGGAATAAGGTCCGCTCGAATTCGATGCCTTCGCTGAGTGTCGTCTCATAGGCTCTATTGACCGCTGTTTTAGCCATCATGATGGAGGGACGTGACAAGGAGGCGATCTGGCCCGCTGTTTTCAAGGTTTCTGCCAGCAACTGATCCGCCGGAACGACGCGACTGACGAGCCCCGCCCGTTCGGCCTCGGCCGCGTCCATCATCCGTCCCGTGAGACACATTTCCATGGCCTTGGCCTTGCCGACAAACCGGGTGAGACGTTGCGTGCCTCCAGCGCCGGGGATGATGCCCAGTTTAATCTCTGGTTGCCCGAACTGGGCGGTGTCCGCGGCGATAATGAAATCGCACATCATGGCCAGCTCACAGCCACCACCTAGAGCGTAACCTGCAACGGCTGCAATGACAGGCTTGCGACAACTGTTGACCCGTTGCCAGTTTTGACCAATGAAGTTGCCCATGTAGACATCCATATAGCTGCGGTTCTGCATTCGCTTAATATCGGCACCAGCCGCAAATGCCTTCTCATTACCGGCGATCACCAGGGCGCCAATACTGTCATCTGCCTCAAATCCATCCACGGCGTCTGCGATTTCATCCATCAGATCGTCGGACAGGGCATTGAGCGCCTTGGGTCTGTTGAGGGTAATCAATCCGACGTTATCCCGGGATTCGACGAGAATGTTCTGGTAATCCATGGTGGCTCCCTTAGGTTGCTGCCAATGTGGGCGAAAATCCGCACTTCACTCGCTGAGCGGATCAAAAACACTTATCATAACCGTGTTAAGTCACATAAAAGGGCATTTCACGGATTCAAGTTCGCTGTGGTATGAGGTACCGGTCATGTGTGCTGCCGATGTCCGGACGCGAGTCAAAGAAAATTGCGACTTCGTGGTCGTGCCCCCAGAGAGGAACACGGGAGAAATGACTAACACTTACGAGTCAGTATACCAGAGCTCCCTCCAAGACCCGGCGACGTTCTGGGCGGCGGCCGCTGATCAGGTTCACTGGTACAAGAAATGGGAACGGGTCCTGGACGACTCTAATCCACCTTTTTACCGGTGGTTTGTGGGTGGCCAGGTGAACACCTGTTACAACGCGGTGGATCTGCACGTGGAGCAGGGCCGAGGGGAGCAGCCGGCCATCATCTACGACAGTCCGGTGACGGGTGCGACGCGGGTTCTGACCTACAGTGAAATGCAGACTCAGACCTCGCTGTGCGCAGGTATGCTCGCCGCCAGAGGTGTGGGTCACGGCGACCGCGTCATCATCTATATGCCGATGGTTCCCGAGGCGCTCATCGCGATGCTGGCCTGTGCTCGCCTCGGAGCGGTTCACTCGGTGGTGTTTGGTGGTTTTGCCTCGAATGAACTGGCAGTACGAATCGACGACTGTACGCCGACTGCGATCGTATCTGCATCGTGTGGTATCGAGCCCGGCCGGGTCGTGGAATACAAACCATTGCTTGATGCAGCTATAGAAATGGCCCAGCACAAGCCTGATAGCTGCATTATTGTGCAACGCCCAGAGTGTCTGGCGGAGCTGGTCGAAGGGCGGGACCACGACTGGCATGAGACCATGGCTGTCGCCGAGCCTAGAGACTGTGTGCCTGTGGCGGCAACGGACCCGCTCTATATTCTCTATACCTCGGGCACGACAGGTCAGCCCAAAGGGGTTGTCAGGGACAATGCTGGCCACATTGTCGCTCTCAAGTGGAGCATGCAAAACATCTACGGAGCCGAACCGGGAGATGTGTACTGGGCCGCGTCCGATGTCGGCTGGGTCGTTGGACACTCTTATATCGTCTACGCGCCGCTTTTTAATGGCAATACGACAGTTCTTTATGAGGGTAAACCGGTCGGAACGCCCGATCCGGGTGCGTTTTGGCGTGTGATATCTGAACATAAGGTCAAGGTGTTGTTTACTGCGCCAACAGCATTCAGAGCAATAAAGAAAGAAGACCCGAGCGGTGAATATCTCAAGCAATATGATATGAGCAATTTTGATTGTCTTTATCTTGCCGGTGAACGGACCGATCCAGACACGCTGCACTGGGCAGAGGAAAAGCTTGGTGTACCGGTGATCGATCACTGGTGGCAGACCGAAACGGGGTGGTCGATCGCAGCAAACTGCCGTGGCATCGAAATGCTGCCAGTTAAGGAAGGTTCTCCTTCTAAAGCGGTTCCGGGCTGGGATCTGAAGGTGCTCGATGCGAACGGTGCTTCGGCACCGCCGGGCGAGATCGGAACACTGGCGGTCAAGCTGCCGCTGCCGCCGGGATCCTTTCCCGAATTGTGGAACGCCCGCGAGCGATTCGTCGAAGCCTACCTCAGCCAGTTTGCGGGCTACTACAACACCTCCGACGCTGGGATCATAGATGCCGATGGATACGTTTACGTGATGTCGAGAACGGATGACATCATCAATGTCGCGGGTCATCGGCTGTCAACCGGAGCCATGGAGGAGGTGCTTGCCGATCATCCTGACGTTGCCGAGTGTGCCGTCACCGGAATCCAGGATGCACTCAAAGGGCAGGTGCCGCTTGGCTTTCTGGTGCTGAATGCTGGGTGTGAAAGGGACTTGGGGGTCATCTCGGCCGAAGTCGTTCAGATGGTACGTGACCGGATCGGCCCCGTTGCTGCTTTTAAGCAGGCTGTAGTCGTGAATCGATTGCCCAAGACTCGTTCGGGCAAGATCCTTCGCGGCGTGATGCGCAATATCGCCGACGGGGAAGAGTGGAGAATGCCCCCGACCATAGACGACCCAGCCATTCTGGATGAGATCAGCGAGGCGCTTGGTCTGATCGGACTGCCTGCACCGTGAGAGCATTGCCTGTATGAGAAGTTTTGACAGCCCTAACCTGGCTGACTGGGAAAACCTTGCAGACAGGGAATTGAAATCGAGGTCTGCAGCCGAACTGGTTCGACAGACGCCTGAAGGTATCGACGTCAAGCCCCTGTATACGGCCGCGGATCTGGATGAGATCGCCAGTCGGGACACCCTCCCAGGGTTTCCGCCTTTTCTTCGCGGCCCACGCGCGACAATGTACCCGGGCCGCCCTTGGACGGTACGCCAGTATGCAGGCTACTCCACCGCTGAGGCGTCCAATGCCTTTTATCGTCGAAACCTGGAAGCCGGGCAAACTGGTTTGTCGGTGGCTTTTGATCTTGCGACCCACCGGGGTTATGACTCAGACCACCCAGCAGTGACCGGCGATGTGGGCCAGGCAGGGGTGGCTATTGATTCGATCGAGGACATGAAAATCCTTTTCGAGCGGATCCCACTGGACCAGATTTCGGTCTCAATGACCATGAATGGTGCGGTCCTACCGGTGCTCGCAATGTATGTGGTGGCAGCCGAGGAACAGGATTGTGGGCTGGAGGAACTGTCGGGCACGATCCAGAACGATATCCTGAAAGAGTTCATTGTTAGAAATACCTACATTTATCCACCTAAACCTTCGATGCGAATTGTGTCGGACATTATCGGCTTCACTGCACAGCACATGCCGCGGTTTAATCCGGTCTCCATATCGGGTTATCACATGCAGGAGGCCGGCGCGACCTGTGTCCAGGAGTTGGCCTACACCCTGGCGGATGGGCTGGAGTATGTTCGAGCGGCGCTCGCCAGTGGACTCGAAATCGATCACTTTGCGCCACGTCTGTCTTTTTTCTTCTGTGTTGGCATGAATTTTTTCATGGAAGTTGCCAAGCTTCGTGCAGCCCGTCAGCTCTGGGCAGAATTGATACAGGAGAATTTCAAGCCGACAGATACCCGCTCGCTGATGCTGCGCACGCACTGCCAAACCTCGGGTGTCAGTCTCACGAGCCAGGACCCGTACAACAATATTGTTCGGACGACCATAGAAGCAATGGCTGCGGTGTTTGGTGGAACCCAGTCGCTACACACTAACAGCTTTGATG
>MPMF02173406.1_pt1 | contig 40091 bp, 22 predicted proteins | sample 1617271 | NCBI WGS metagenome assembly MPMF02 (sample SAMN05944812, study PRJNA350692) | marine metagenome | biome: marine; feature: ODZ; material: water; isolation source: 120 m water sample prefiltered with 30 um filter, filtered on to 0.2 um... | place: Pacific Ocean | collected 2012-04-09... | reverse complement strand
TCACGGTCTACTGTGCGGCGTGGATCAAGAAGCCGGCTGAGGCGGTGGCCGCGAAATACCGGGAGGAATACGGGGTGCAGGTCAACTTCCAGTTTGGCGGGACCGTTGCTCTCCTGAGCCAGATTGAGAATGCACCAAAGGGCGACCTTTTTATTGCCGCCGACGAACACGCCATCGATCTGGCCCGGAAGAAGGGACTGATTGAGGAGGTCCTGCCCCTCGCCCATCAGTATCCGGTCATTGCGGTGCAGGCGGGCAATCCCAAAGGAGTCAAGGGAATGGAGGATCTCTTCCGCGAGGATCTCAAGGTAGCGGTGGGGAACAAGGAAACTGCCAGCATCGGGAAGGCTACGAGGGAAGTCCTGGGCGATCGCTGGCAGGAATTGCGCGAGAAGGTTGCCGTCACCAAGACCACCGTCATGGAACTGGCGGCGGATCTCTCCTTCGGCGCGGTGGATGCCGCCGTGATCTGGAACTCCACCGTTCCTCAATTCGAAAAACTGGAGGCCGTGGAGGTTCCCCGCTTCACCGCCCACAAGGACAAGGTGACTGTCTCGGTTCTCAACGCCTCGAAGTCTCCATCCTCCGCGCTCAAATTCGCGCGTTATCTCAACGCTCCGGGGAAGGGCAGCAGGATCTTTGCCGGGATGAAATACGAGGCGATCGCGGGAGACGAGTGGGCGGAGAAACCCAACCTCATTCTCTACAGTGGTGGGGTGAACCGTCCCGCCGTTACGGACACCCTGCGGGAGTTTGCGGACCGTGAAGGAGTGTCGGTGGAGACGATGTTCAATGGTTGCGGGGTGCTCTGTGCGGCCATGCAGGCCATGAACGATACCGTCAACCCGCGCTTTCCCGATGCCTATTACGCCTGCGACATCTGCTTCGTGCCCCCGGTGGAGAAGAGTTTCCCGGAAGCAGTTCTTCTCACCGAAACGGTGATCGGGATTGCGGTGCCGAAGGGAAACCCCAAGGGGATCCGGACGTTGGCGGATCTGGCCGGACCTGAACTCAAGGTGGGCATCAACAACGCTCAGCAATCGACCCTTGGCTTCATGACCCAGGGAATGCTGAAGCAGTCCGCCCTGGAGGAGTCCATCCGCCGGAACGTGCGGGCCGAGGTGCCCACCGCTGATCTGCTCATCAATCAGATCCGGACCGGCAGTCTCGATGCGGTGGTCGTTTATGAGGTGAACTACAAACTGGCGGAGAAGTATCTCGACTTCATCAGGATCGACCACGAGGGAGCGCGGGCGGTGCAACCCTTTGCAGTGCGGGTCGATTCACCGCGCAAACTCCTTGGGGAGCGGCTCCTCGCCTTCATGCAGAAGAACCGGGCCCGCTTTGAAGCAAGCGGCTTTACCTGGATCGAGGATCAGAAGCCCGTCAAGAGTTCGGAACTGGAAATTCCGCCCTGGCTGATCCAGTCGAAAAAACGTTAAGAAATGGCTTCCCTGGCGCGATTTTTTCTATGTCCGTGGCACTTCATCCTGAGCCTCGTCCGGGATCCGAATGCCCGTTTCTGGTTCTTCCTTGCCCTCACCACCGCGGGTTACGTCCTCTTCATCGTGGCCATGCTGGTTGCCACCGCAGTGCACAGCACTCCCGGGGATCTGCTCAGCGCCCTGCAGTCGAGTGAAATCCAGCACTCGATCTATCTCAGTCTCCTGACCTGTTCACTGACCGCCCTCCTGTCCCTCATTGTGGCGGTCCCCATCGGTTATCTCCTGGCGCGGTGCAGATTTTTCGGCAAGGCCCTGGTGGAATCGATCCTGGATATCCCCATCGTCCTTCCGCCCATGGTGATCGGTCTCTGCCTGCTCATTCTATTCCAGACCCGCATGGGGGGTCTGGTCGACTCTGTCATTCCCTTCACCTATACGGTCTTCGGGGTGGTGCTGGCCCAGTTCGTGATCGGAGCGGCTTTTGCCATCCGCACCATGCGGGGAACCTTCGATCAGCTCTCACAGCGACCGGAGGACGTGGCCATGACGCTGGGATGTTCACGGGGTGGTGCGATGTGGCGGGTGACCCTGCCGGCGGCCGGCAAGGGAATGGTAGCGGCCGCCAGTGTGGCGTGGGCCCGCAGTCTCGGGGAGTTCGGTCCGGTGCTCGTTTTTGCGGGAGCTACCCGGATGAAGACGGAGGTCCTTCCCACCACGGTCTGGCTTGAGCTCAGCGTGGGCAACCTGGAAGGAGCGATCGCGGTGAGCCTGTTGATGGTCTTCTTTGCCATGGTGGTCCTGGTGTCCATGCGCCTGGTGGGGGAACGCTGGTAGTTAGCTTGAACGATGATTGAACTTCAGAACGTCTCGTGGCGGGTGGATGGTTTTTCGCTTGCGGGCGTGAACTGTGCAGTTTCGGATGGGGACTACGCGGTCCTGATGGGGCCCACCGGTTGCGGGAAGACGACCGTGGTGGAAATCATCTGCGGTCTGCGCAAACCGTCAGCAGGCCGGGTTCTGGTGGCTGGAGCGGATGTCACCGAGTGTCTGCCTGGCGAGCGGAACATCGGCTATGTCCCCCAGGACGGGGCTCTTTTCCCCACCATGACGGTAGATGAACAGATTGGTTTCGGGCTCCGGGTGCGCAGGAGAGCAAAGGATGATATCAATGAATCTGTCTCGCGATTGGCGCAGGAACTGGGCATTGCGCATCTCCTCGAACGTCGCGTTGACGGACTCTCCGGGGGAGAAAGGCAACGGGTGGCCCTTGGCCGGGCCCTCGCCGTGGAGCCGCGCGTGCTCCTTCTTGATGAACCCATCTCGGCTCTCGACGAAGACATGCGCGACGGGATGATGGCTCTTCTCAAGCGGATCCAGAAGGAACATGCGGTTACCGTTCTGCACGTCACCCACAGCAGCCGGGAAGCCGATCAGCTGGCCGATTGCGTGCTACGGATGGAGAACGGGTTGATCGAGGCGCACGGAGGGTAGGAGAGAGGTGGAGCCTGCGCTCCAAGATCCGGTTCCCCGGGTGATGCTCCCTTTCGCGCGGTTGCGGCCTATTGGAAGTAGTGCACTCCGCTTTCAAAGAGGGGCTGGTGTTTCTCTCCGGGGATATTCCTGGCAATGTCGGTGCCGCGACGCTCGGTGTGAGCCATCTTGCCGAGAACCCGTCCGCAGGGGCTGGTGATCCCCTCCACCGCAAAGAGGGAGCCGTTGGGGTTGTATTGTATGTCCATGCTGGGATTGCCGCCGGGATCGCAGTACTGGGTGGCGATCTGTCCCCGTGAAGCGAGGTCTCGGATCTGATCCCCGGAGGCGTAGAATTTCCCTTCACCATGGGATACCGGAATGAGGTGGAGGTCGTCGATGCTGCACTGGGAGAGCCACGGGGACAGGTTGGAGGCAATGCGGGTGGTCACGTAGCAGGATACGTGGCGCCCGATGTCGTTGAAGGTGAGGGTGGGGGCATCCGGTTCGGGATCACGAATTTCCCCGAAGGGAACCAGGCCAGTCTTGATGAGGGCCTGAAATCCGTTACAGATTCCCAGAATCAGTCCGTCCCGTTCGGTGATGAGTTCCATCACGGCATCGCGGACGAGGGGGCTCCGCAGGACGGTAGCGATGAATTTACCGGATCCGTCAGGTTCGTCGCCCGCACTGAAGCCTCCGGGAATGAAAAGAATCTGGGCCCTCTGGATGGCCTCTGCCAGCGCCTGCAGGGATTCGTCGACGGCCTGGGCGGTGAGATTGCGGAAGACGAGGATCTGGGCCTCTCCGCCTGCATTGCGGATGGAGCGGGCGGAATCGTATTCCGAATTCGTCCCCGGGAAGGCGGGGATGATGGCCAGGGGCCTGGTGACGCCACTACCCGGGGGGCCAATGTTGCCCCCCCCGGTGTAGCGGAAGGTCTCGAGCGCGGAGTGCGGAGAGGCCGCCTGGGTGCGGTAAATCTCCTCCAGAGGCGCGCGCCAGGTTTCGAGCAAGTCCTTGAGAGCAAGGGATTCACTGCCAATTTGAATGTCTGGAGCGGAAGAGGTTTTCCCCACCTCTATGGCCCCGTCCACCGCGAGGGGCACGGGGGATTCCACGAGGAAGGCGGCATAGCGCTCGCGGAAGAGGTCGTCAGAATCAAGAGCCTCACCGGAGCGGAAGCCAATTTCGTTGCCAGCAGCCATTTTGACCAGTCCGGCAGCCAGTCCCCCTTCGCCCAGGCTGTGCATGGCGAGAATTTGGCCATCGGAAGAGAGAGCATGGATCTGATCTGCGATTCGCCGGAGAGCCTCAAAGTCTGGACGCTCATGATCATCGCGCGGGACACTGACGAGTGAGACGATGCTGCCGGCCTGCTTGAATTCCGGGGAAATCGTGGTGCTGGCTTTGCCCGGGGCCACCGCGAAGGAGACGAGGGTGGGGGGGACATCGAGGTCGTTGAAGGAGCCCGACATGCTGTCCTTGCCACCAATGGCGGCAAGGCGAAGGGCATTCTGGACGTGATAGGCGCCGAGGAGAGCGCTGAAGGGTTTTCCCCAGCGGCGCGGGTCGTCGTGCAGTTTCTCGAAGAACTCCTGCAGGGTGAGCCGGATGTCGGCAAGACGGCCGCCGGAGGAGACAATCCGGCAGACCGATTCGGTAACGGCATAGACGGCGCCGTGGTAGGGGCTCCACGCCGCGATGCGCGGGTTGAATCCCCAGCTCATGAGGGTGCAGGTATCGGTCTCGCCCTCCAGCAGGGGAATCTTGGCTGCCATGGCGTCAGGTGGAGTCATCTGCCGGGCTCCCCCGAAGGGCCAGAGAACCGTCCCTGCGCCCACCGAACCATCGAACATTTCTCCCAGTCCCTTCTGGCTTGCGGAGTTGAGATCGGAGAGGATGGTGGTGAACTTTTCCCTGAGATTGCCCGGATCGGGAAGGGTTTCGAGAGCATTCCCGAGTGGTCCGTCAGCGGAGGGGGCGCTGACCTGGATTCTCCCGCTCCCCTGCACGCCGTTGGTGTCGAGGAAAGCGCGGCTGAGATCGACGACGGGGTTGCCACGCCAGTTGATGCGGAGTCGCCCATGATCGGCCACGCTGGCCACGTGTGTGCACTCCAGGTTCTCCCTGTCCGCCTCGGCAATGAAGAAGTCGATGTCAGTAGCCTCGACCAGAACGGCCATGCGCTCCTGTGACTCGGAAATGGCCAGCTCTGTTCCGTCCAGGCCGTCGTATTTCTTGGGAACCTTGTCGAGGTCGATCTCGAGACTGTCCGCAAGTTCTCCGATGGCGACCGAGACTCCTCCGGCCCCGAAGTCATTGCAGACCTTGATACGCTTCGCGAACTCCGGATTGCGGAAGAGGCGCTGGATCTTGCGTTCGGTGGGCGCGTCGCCCTTCTGCACCTCGGCGCTGTTCTCAAGGGCGGTGTCGGTGTGTTGCTTGGAGGAGCCTGTCGCTCCGCCCACGCCGTCCCGACCGGTGCGACCACCGATGAGGAGGATAGCGTCGCCGGTGGCCGGCTCGCCCCGAAAGACGTTCACACGAGGCGCAGCCGCGATGACGGCACCGACCTCCATCCGTTTGGCCACGTAGCCGGGATGGTAGATCTCCGAGACCTGCCCGGTGGGAAGGCCAATCTGGTTGCCGTAGGAACTGTATCCCTGGGCCGCGATCTGGCAGATCTTGCGCTGGGGGAGTTTGCCCGGGAGGGTTTGCTCAAAGGGAACCCGCGGATCACCGGCCCCGGTCACCCGCATGGCCTGGTAGACGTAGGAGCGGCCCGAGAGGGGGTCGCGGATGGCGCCGCCCAGGCAGGTGGCGGCCCCGCCGAAGGGTTCGATCTCGGTGGGATGGTTGTGGGTCTCGTTCTTGAACATCACCAGCCATTCTTCCTCCTGGCCATCCACGTCGACAGGCACCACGATGCTGGCGGCGTTGATCTCGCGGGAGACTTCGAGATTGGAGAGTTCGCCAGATTGGCGGAGTTCCTTCATGCCCATGAGGGCGATGTCCATCAGGGTGACGGGCCGTTCCTCCTGGTCGTAGACCTTTCCGCGGGCGTCCTGATAGAGGCGGTAGCTCTCTTCGATGGCCGCGGTGCCGGGGTCGAAATTCACCTCTTCGATCCTGGTGAGGAAGGTGGTGTGACGACAGTGATCCGACCAGTAGGTGTCGAGCATCCGGATCTCCGTGATGGTGGGATCCCGATTCTCCTCGTCACGAAAGTAATCGCGGCAAAAGGCGAGGTCGGCCACGCTCATGGCAAGGCCCAGTTCCTGGCGGAGCACCTCCAGGGCAGATTGGTCGCGTGCCATGAAACCGGTGAGAATTTCGACATCCGGTGGCGGAGGGGTGGTGAGGGAGAGGGTTTCCGGCGGGTGGAGGGGGGACTCGCGGGAGTCGACGGCATTGATTGTGAATTCCTTGATGCGCGAGAGGTCATCTTCGTCGAGGGATCCCTTGAGAATGATGACCTGGGCAGAGGCAATGAGAGGTCGCTGCTGCTGGGTGAGAATCTGCACGCACTGGGCCGCCGAATCGGCGCGTTGGTCGAACTGGCCGGGAAGATACTCGACCGCGAACCATTGTTCGCCGCCCTTGAGCGGCAGTTCGCCACTGATGGTGTCGACCTGCGGTTCGGAGAGGATGAGGCGGCCGGCGGCCTCGAGTTGGGCGGGGTCGAGTCCCTCAAGATCGTAGCGTTGCACGATACGGAGCGACTCGAGTCCGCTCAATTGCAGGCTGGTCTGGAGGTCGTTAAGGAGGGGACCGGAAGCGGAGTTGAACTCGGGTTTCTTTTCGACGAAGAGGCGGTCCATGGAGGTGGGCTGTCCGGATGACCCGGGAAGCGAATGAGAGTAGAACCCGCCCGGGGCAAGGCAAGGCCAATGCCGACTCGCACGCGAGGAATAGGCAGCGGGATCGGGACATTAAAAACTTTGACCGGATTTGGAATGGAGAGGGCAATGTTTTTATATGTACTGCACGGGAATCAGGCAGGAGATGAGAGACGAACTCTTACTGGAGGCTCCGGCCCATCCGACTTATTCTGCGGATCACGCGGGACATGGAGAACCCTGCTGTCGCTAAGGCAACGGGCGTTGAGGAGGGGCATCCCTGATTACTCCGTGCTTGTACTGACTGGCTCGAATATTCACCTCTTCCGGTGCAGGAAACTGTGATCTCTTGGGGTGAGGACGAGCCTTTGCCTTGCCATGAGAATTGGAGGGGTGAACACTCCCTTGATGATGAATTTTCAGAGAGGATTGCTTCTGATGGCGGTGGTGCTCAGCCTGACGGGAACCCTCCCCGGCGAGGAGCGTGCGGGCGAGGATTGGTGGTCATTGCAGAAAGTGGTCCGGCCGCCCCTGCCCGGGGTGAAGAAGAAGGACTGGGTTCGCAATCCCATCGATACCTTCATCCTTGCCAAGCTGGAGGAAATGGGACTGGCGCCGGCCCCTGAGGCGAGTGAAAGGGTGATCCGGCGGCGCCTTCACTACGGGTTGACCGGCCTGCCCCCGCAGCCTGGTGCAGGTGCTGACGTGGATGCCCTGCTTGCCTCACCGCATCACGGGGAACACTGGGCCCGACATTGGCTGGATGTGGCCCGTTACGGCGAGAGCAATGGTTTCGAATACGATCAGTTGCGACCCAATGCTTGGACTTACCGCGACTGGGTGATCGATGCCCTGAATGCGGACCTGCCCTACGATCAGTTCGTGAAGTGGCAGATCGCGGGTGATGTCCTTGAGCCGAATAATCCCGGTGCGATTGCCGCCACCGGCTTTCTGGTCTGTGGGGCCTTTGACGGCCTCAAACCCTCGGGGGATAAACAACGCAAGATCATGCGGGAGGATGAAATGGCGGACATTGTGGGAACCCTGGCGCAGAGCTTTCTCGGGTTAACGGTGGATTGTGCCCGATGCCATGAACACAAGTTTGATCCGATTTCGCAAAAGGAATACTTTCAGATGGCATCGGCTCTGGCGGGGGTGCACCGGGGCGATCGCAACGTGCCCGCTGGAATTGATGTGGCGGCCAAGCGCAAGGAGATTGAATCGCTGTCCCGGAAGCTGGCAGAGGCAGATGCGATTGTCCGGAAGCGCCTTCTGGCCGGGCTGAAGAAGGATGATGCCAAGCTGGACCGGACGGCCCTGCCGTTGCCGGTTTCGCGGTGGTCCTTTGACCGGGACCTGCACGATGAGATCGGTGCCCTGCACGGGGAGGCGAGGGGAAGTGCCCGGGTGGAAGGCGGGGCCCTGGTGCTGGATGGAAAATCCGGGTTTGTCCTGACCGCTCCCCTGACCAAGGCAATCAAGGCCCGCACCCTGGAGGCCTGGGTCAGACTGGACAACCTGGGACAGAGGGGCGGGGGAGTGATCGGAATCCAGGGAACCGGCGGAGAGCCCTTTGATACCATCGTGTTCGGGGAACGCGAACCAGGGCGCTGGATGGCAGGAAGTTCGGGCTTTACCCGAACGGAGAGCTTTGGCGGGGAGGAGGAAAAGGAAGCGCAGTCCCAGTTCGTTCACATGGCGATTGTCTACCAGGAGGATGGCACCATCACCGGCTATCGTAATGGGCGTCCCTACGGCCGGAGTTACAAGACGGGAGTGCAGACCTATGGAGCCGGTAATCACCAGATCATCCTAGGAATGAGACACGGAAACTCGTCCGGGAACAAACGCATGCTGGCGGGCCGGATCGACCGGGCCCAACTCTACGACCGGGCCCTCACCGCCGAGCAGATCGCGCTTTCCGCGGATGTGAGGATCGTCACCGAAGCGGAACTCATCGCGGCCCTGACCGCCGGGCAGAAGGCCGCCCGGGAAAATTGGAAGGCGGATATCGCACGGTTGAGTGCCGAGATCAGCAAGCAGGGACAGAAAAAAGTCTATGCCGTGACTCCGAAGGGTGCGCCGGTGCGGCACCTGTTGCTCCGGGGGAGTCCATTTGAACGCGGGGAGGAGGTCTCCGCCGGCGGACTGGTGTCCCTGCGCAACGGACTCCCTTCCGATTTCGGCTTGAAGCCCGATGCTCCGGAGAGTGATCGACGCAGGAAACTGGCGGAGTGGATCGCGCAGGAGGACAACCCCCTCTTTGCCCGTGTCATGATGAACCGTCTCTGGCACTACCACTTTGGACAGGGTCTCGTAAAGACCCCCAACGATCTGGGTTTCAGTGGAGGAACGCCGTCTCATCCGGAACTGCTCGACTGGTTGGCGGCAGAGTTCCGGGCCCAGGGATGGAGTCTCAAGAAAATGCATCGGCTCATGGTTTCATCCGCAGCCTACCGGCAAAGCTCGCGGGCCAATGCGAAGGCCGGGAAGATGGATGCGGGCAATGTCTATCTCTGGAGGCGGTCACCGATGCGACTGGAGGCCGAGTCGATCCGCGATTCCATTCTGACGGTATCCGGTGCTCTCAATCCGGTGGCCGGCGGGCCGGGTTTCCGGGACTTCAAGATGTACAAGCACAAGGGATCGTGGGTCTACGACCCGATCGATCCCGAGGGTCCTGAGTTCAATCGCCGCAGTATCTATCGCACCTGGGCCCGGGGAAATGTTCATCTGCTGCTGGCCCCCCTCGATTGCCCCGACCCCTCTACCGCAACTTCGGTACGGAGTGTGACGACCACGCCCCTGGGCGCCCTTTCCCTGATGAATACCTCGTTTGTCATTCGCATGTCCGAGAAAATGGCCAGGCGACTGGAAGCCGATAAGAGCGGGGAACAGGAGAGGATCGGACACGCGTATGAACTGGCCTTTGGACGGTCCGCGACTCCGGGTGATATCGACCTGGCCATGGAGTTTGTCAGGAAAAACGGCCTGGCCGCCTTCTGTCGCGTTCTTTTCAACGCCAATGAATTCCTCTACCTGAACTGAGCCCGGGATTCTCTGCCATGAACGCCTCCAACCATAACCAACTGAACGCTGAATTGCTGAACCGGCGGGACTTCTTCAACTGGACCCAGCGGGGACTGACCGGGGCAGCTCTCTCCTCGCTCCTTCTTCGGGACGGTTACGCGTCCCAACCGAAGGAATCCCACTATCAACCGAAGGCCAAGCGGGTGATTCACCTCTGCCTGTGCGGGGGATTCAGCCAGGTGGACAGTTTCGACTACAAACCGCGCTTGAAGGATCTGCATGGGAAGTCCCTCCAGACCGACGAGAAGCCCGACGTCTTCTTCGGGAAGGTGGGTCTGCTGCGGTCCAATGACTGGGAATTCAAGCAGCGTGGGAAAAGCGGACTCTGGATTTCGGAGCTCTTCCCGCATATCGCCACCGTGGCGGACGAACTGTCCGTGATCAATTCGATGGTGGCCGAGTCCTCCAGTCACACCCCGGCCACCTTCCAGGAGAGCAGCGGTTTTCGTCTCAATGGGTTTCCGGTAATGGGCTCGTGGGTGTCCTATGGACTGGGAAACATGACCGACAGTCTGCCCACCTACGTGGTGCTCCCCGATGCGCGGGGATTGCCTGCCGGTTCAACCAGCAACTGGACCAACGGCTTCCTGCCCGCGGTGCACCAGGGAGTGCCCTTTCGCACCAGCGGGGAGGGTGATGCAATCAGTAATCTCTTCCCGGCCCGCAGGATCGAGAAACGGGTGGATCACGAAAGCCGTCTTTTGCTGGAGAAGATGAACAAGGCACACATGGAAGAACATGGCGCCGAGGATGTCTTTGCGGCCCGCATGGCGAGCTATGAGATGGCCGCCAACATGCAGCTTGCGGTTCCCGAGGTCACCGGCACGGACAGCGAAAGTGAAGCCACCAGGGAGATGTACGGCTTCAACCGGGACGAAACGCGGGACTTCGGGCGCAGCTGCCTCCTGGCCCGACGCCTCCTTGAGCGGGGGGTGCGTCACGTGCAGCTTTTTTCTGGCGGGTCCTTCGGCTCGCCCCGGATCAACTGGGACGGTCACGAGGACATGCGGCGCAATCACGGCCGGGAAGCGGGCCGCATCGACCAGCCGGTGGCCGCTCTCATCAAGGACCTGCGCCAGCGTGGAATGCTGGATGACACCCTGATCCTCTTCACTTCTGAATTCGGGCGCACTCCCTTTACCCAGTCCGGGTCCAACCAGGTGGGGACGGGACGCGATCACAACCAGGTAGGCTTTACTGCCTGGATGGCGGGGGCAGGATTGAAGCCGGGGGTGAAGTATGGGGCCACCGATGAGGTGGGATACAAGGCGGTGGAGAAACCCGTGCCCTGGCATGATTTCCACGCCACCGTGCTGCACCTGCTGGGCATCGATCACGAGAGGCTGAGCTACTACCACAACGGGCTTAACCGCCGCCTGACCAATGTTCACGGTGAGTTGCTCAAGGAGATCCTGGCATGACCGCCGCCCGCGCTCTCCCCGCTGGCCTGCTTCTTGTCCTGTGCCTGGTGAGTAATGTTCTCGTTGCCGCCAATTCCGTCACCTTCAAGGACGGGAAGCGCACGTGAACCAACGAGAAATTCACCGTTCACGGCTGAACCGTCTATCTTCAATTCCCGGTGGCGAAGGGTCTCGAACTGAAAAAGATACAGGCCCAGATCACAGCCGCAAGGAACTCAGGAAATACGACCCACGGGGCTACCGGATGGTTGAGGAGGTCAGGAGCGCGGACAGAACCTAGTTGGAGATCACGCTGACATTGTCGATCGCAAGACCGCTGAAGGTGTCCTCGCTGCCGTCACTGACGAAGTTGAACTCGATGATGATGGTCTCACCGATGGCCGCCGCATCGACGGCGATTTCGATGGTGGTAAATTCGGTGTCGAACAAGGTCATGTCGAGGGGAGCCGAGGGTCCGATCTGGGTGCCATCGAGACGGAGGAAGCGCACCTCGGCCGTATCTCCGAAGCCATCTGCATCGCGGAAGGCCACGAAGCTCAGTTTTGGCTCGGCAAATCCAGCGAGGTCAATGGCAGGCGAGCGCAGTGAGATGTCGGAGCCGGTTCCGTAATCGCCGAGGTTGGTGCACCAGGCGTTGGCGGAATCATCCGCACCAGTGAGCGGGCCGGTGGAACCGGTCGGTGTGCCGAGCTCCCACGAGGTGTTTCCGCTGGCATCATTGACCAGGGTGGTCCAGTTTCCCTGGCCGTTTTCGAAGTCATCGTAAAAGATCCGGTCCGGGGGGGTGGGGTATCCCTCGATCACGAAGAAACGTTCACTGTCCACGGACAGAGGAATGGACGCGGTGTTTATCGGGGGCGTGGCCCGAATGTCCTCGAAGGTGTCGAAGACGGGCCAGGTGGCAGGATCCGGAGCGGAGAGATCGGTCTCACTGCGAAGTCGGTAGGACGTTCCGGCCTCGCTCTCCCAGCTGATCTTGAGATTCTCGCCATCGAGGGAGACATCGGTGATCCTGATCCTTGGAGGCGGAGGGGGTTCCTCGATTTTGAAGCTGACGTCGTCGATATACATGACCTCCCCTCCGACGGCATTGGAACCGACGTCCTGGAAGCTCCAGAGCGGCATCACCGAAGTGGTCGGCAGTCCGTCCCCGCCCAGCTCCGGGATAACTCCCGATCCTGTCACCTGAACCCAGGTATCGGTCGGCATCTGTCCCACCGTGAGGGTTCCGTGGGTATGATTGCTGGCGTTGCTCTTGTTCCAGCGCAGGATAGTGCGAACGGTGTCGTCTTCCGCCATCCCTCCCGCGGCCGGCCGGAAGTACCAGGCACTATACTCATACTTCTTGCCGATCATTTCCTCGCTGATCTCAAGGGCCTGGGAGTCACCGAGGGTCGCCGGAGGTGAAGTGGTGTTGAGTCGCGCTTCCCCCCACTGGGCTCCACCTGCGAGATTGAACTCCGCGGCGCCTGTGCCTGCGTGGACCGGATCGGAGACATGATTGAACCGGGCATCGTCCCGCCATGCTGCCAGGCCTCCCAGTTCGAAATCGCCGTTAATGATCAGCTCTCCCCCGCTGAACGGGGGAATCAGGGTGGCGGTGAGAGAGACCATGACGGAGGGATCGTTCTGGTCGTTGCTCGCGAGATCGATCGTTGCCTCGTAGAGTCCAAGGTTGCCCCCTGGCGCAAAAGTCACTTCGATGGTTTCGCTCGTTCCGGCTGCGATCTGCAACGGGAAAGCTCCATCGGGTAGCGAGAACGTTCCGGGGTTTGCTCCTGCGAGTGTTGCCCCTGTGATGGTGAGCAGGTTGGAGGCTCCGGTGTTGCTCAGCGTCAGGATCCGCACAAACGGTCCCTCATCCTTGATGAGTTCGCCGAAAGCGAGTCCGGAAGGCGCGCCCAGGTTTGGGTCATCGTCCGCTGACGTGACGCTCAGTTGGAAATTGTCGACATGGGCGGCGATCCCGGGGGCCGCATCGGCTGGGTTGTCGTCGAAGCTGATAATCGGAACGACGGAATTCAGCGGTTGCCCGTCACCTCCATTGAGGGGCAGGGTCCCGGTCAGGGTGATGGTTTCCCATGTGTCCGGAGCAAAACTATCCCAGGCCTGGAAAATCCGGTTGTTGTTCGTATTCGAACCGTTCCACCGGAGGATGATTCCGATCCGGTCGGTCGCAGTGAAGGTCGTTGCGTCCGGGATGTAGACATCGAGAGTCGCAGTGAAGGTGTCGAGGCCCGGAACCGATTGCACCGGGATTGCGATATTCTGGGTCTGGGCGCGCACTTCGCCCCAACGACCCCCTGGTTCGATATCGACTGAGCCGACGTTTCCGTGTCCGGAGGCGGTTGGATCACCAGCAGTTGTTGTCACCGAGACGTTGGCATTCCCGGCGTTGAGCCCATTATCGCTCTCCGGTGCCGAGTCGAAGTTTTCATCGGCGATGACGAGTGTCGCGGCTTGGATGCCGACAACTGGAACGATCAGCAATATGGTGGTGAGGAGCTTGCTCATGAAGTGAATTTGTCTGGCACAGATTGAGGTCGACAATTCCCCCCGGGGAAAGGGGATTACGTCGCGGCTACCCGTCTGTGCAGTATGCTGGCAGCCACGTCAAAGGAATCCCGTTCCCCGGACAGAAAAGGTTGCAGGTGGCGGTGAACCTGCAGAACCCTGAGTGCCATAGGCCCCCGTCCTGCAAGGATGCTACGGGCGAAGGCGCTCTTCAGAGAGCGGAGGAATATGCTAGCGCCGACGGCGACCCAGAAACAGGGCCGCACTCAGAAGACCAAGGATGCCGGTGCCCGGCTCCGGAACGCCGGTAACACTGAGGGACCAATTGTCGATGTGCGCGGCCACGCCGGAGGCCGCATCGGCGGGGTTGTCGTCGAAGCTGATAATCGGGACGACAGAGGTCAACGGTTGCCCGTCGCCTCCATTGACGGGCAGAGTCCCGGTCAGGGTGATGGTCTCCCACGTATCTGGAGCAAAACTGTCCCAAGTCCGAAAAACCTGGTTGTTGTTGGCGTTGGAACCGTTCCACCGGAGAATGACGCCCAGCCGGTCGGTTGCCGCGTAGGTCGTGGTGGACGGGATGTAGACATCGAGAGTCGCGGTGAAGGTGTCGGTCCCCGGGGCTGACTCCGCTGGGATCGCGAGGCTATTGACCTGAGCGCGCACTTCGCCCCACCGGCCACCGGGCGCAATGTCCGCGGAGCCGACATTGCCATGGCCGGAGGAAGTTGGATCGCCTGCCGTGGTAGTGAGGGTGACGTTAGCGTTCCCGGCGTTGAGAGGATTCGTTCCAGTGCCGAAGGTGTCATTACTGAGAATGAATGAGGCGGCGTGTGCACCAGTAAATGGAACAAGGAGGAGGACGGGGATGAGAAACTTTTTCATAAGCTGGCGTGCAGGTGTGATTTGTTTGTCCGCAAGGCCGTGGAAGAGGATCGACGGGCAAATTAGCTGGCTGGAGGGTCGGATTGGAAGGCTAAAGATTTCGTTTTTTGCCTTCTTCGGCAGATCCGGATCTATTTTCCGGGTTTCGCCCGTCTGAAAACCTGGGGTCGACCACTATTTGGCGCAAAAACCAGGGCTTTATCCTTATCGCCATCCAGATTGACGATGGCGAGGTGGCGCGAGTCGGCTCGCAGAGAGATCCCGCTTTCCAGGGGCCAGAGTGCGGTAAATTCACCAGTTTTTCCACCCTGCAGGAGGAGGCTGAGGCCCGCATTCATGCGTCCCGTTTCCCGCTGGGCCGCATTGAAGTTCTGTGCAAGCACTGCGTCGAGGTGGCCGTCCCGGTCCAGGTCCTCGAGTGCAATCGCCATGACCGGAGCCATCTGAGCCAATTCCGGAAGCTGCTCCATTTCGAAGCGACCATTCCCCATGTTGCGGAAGAGGGCGCTGCCAAGGGTGTTCGCCTCGAGGCGGTGGGCGCCCGCGAGTGCTTCGGGGGTATAAAGCTCCTGTAGCGATTTGCTCGCGAAGGCGGTATAATTGGGAACCCGGGGAATGAGGTGTGGCATGGCACCGGTTGAGCAGCTTCTTCCCCGGACCGGCAGGAGTCGCCCCTCCTTGTGGTGGGCCTCCACGAGCTGGAGTTGGCCGTCACCTGCAAAGTCCGCGGCGAAGAGGGTTGCGGGGTGCTCGACGCTGGCGTGATACTTGGTGTTGAGACCGAAATTACCCGCCAGCAGATCGGTGTCTCCGTCCCCATCGATATCCCCGGCGCTGACGCAGGTCCACCAGCCGGTGTGGGCTTCGAGGCCCGCTGCAGAAGTGTGCTCTACGAAACCATCCGGAGTGTTCCTGAAGATGCGCACCGGACCCCACTCGGTTGCGAGGGCGAGATCCGGTCGCGAATCGTCGTCGAAAGCGAACCACGCAGCCCCGGTAACCATCCCTGATTCGAGCGGGATCCTGGAAAATCTCCCTGTGCCGTCGTTTTTCAACAGGGCGCTCTGGGGGGGGGTCGGGTAACGGGCCGGGACGAATCGTGCTCCGACGAACAGGTCGACATCGCCGTCGCGGTCATAGTCGCACGGCACCACGCAACTGCCACTGACCGCATGATCCGGCAACGTTCCTGCCGGGGCGGGTATGAGCTCTCCCGCTGCGCTGGTCAGATAGAGCCGGTCCTGGTAGTGGGGATCCCCGGCAGGTTTGCTTGAGCCTCCGCTGACGAGATAGAGATCCAGATCGCCGTCACCATCCGCATCGAACCAAGCGGCATCGACGTCCTCGTGAGGGGCATCAGACTTGATGGCCGCGGGAGTGCGCTCTACAAATTTACCGGACCCATCCTGGACAAAAAGTGCTCCCGGACGGTTAGCGGCTCCACCAAGGAACAAATCGGTGTCACCGTCGCCATCTGCATCCCCGGCTGCAAGCGCCGGGCCGAATCTCGACATGCGGTTCGGGAGGAGGGGCTGGGCACGAAAATCGTCATAGTGGTTCTCGTGGTGTTCAAAATCGAGTCCCAATGCGCCCTCAACCCGGGTGAAGAGAGCAGGGGGGCTCTCGGGGAGCGTCCCCGGACCGGCTTCCTCTTTTGGCTCGGTCAGCCGGTAATGACGGCCTCCGCTGAGATTGCGAAACTCCTGGAGGCGTCCACTCGGCCATGCGATCCTGAGCGATTTGATGGACTGGTGAGAGCCGAGCCCAAAATGCGCCACTGGTTCGCATCCGCTCATGTATCCGCGCGAGCTGGTGATGATCCGGGTGAGGGTCACCCCGGTCGGGAGTTGCACTTCAATCCGGGCGCCGAGGCCAAAGCGATTGCTCGCGGTTCCGCGCAGGCTCACCAGGATCGCCCCCGGGGTGCTGGAGTCGTTGCGGTAGACGCCCACCGGGTCGTTCATGTTGTTGACCACCACATCAAGGTCTCCATCCCGATCGAGATCGGCGAGGACTGCGCCGTGGCTGACCGTTTCGTCACCGAGGCCCCACGATTCTCCCACGCTCTCAAATTTCATCCCGCCCCGGTTGCGGAATGCGAGGTTGCGCTCCGGAAGCCGCGGACCGCTGAGGAAGATTTCGCGCAGTTTCTCAATTCCTGCTCCGGCATCCTTTGCTGCGGACATGCGGTTGTTGGTGTCCGAGTCCTGCACGTTACGCTCGATTCCGTTGGTAAAAAACGCGTCCTCGAGTCCGTCGTTGTCCAGGTCCCCAAACAGGCCGCTCCAGGTCCAGTCGGTGCTGTCGAGGCCGGCAAAGAACGCAACGTCGATGAATTCCCCGTTGCCGGCGTTAACCTGCATGGTGTTGCGCATGTACTGGCGTGGTTCGAGATTGTCGAGGAACCAGGCGGTGTCGGTCATCGCGCCCATCATGGTTTTCTGCTTGAAATGGGTGGTCGCCGACATGTCGGTGCTCAGGTAGTCGAAGAACCCGTCGTTGTTAATGTCGGCAAAGTCGCTGCCCATTGAATTCCAGGAGGTGTAGGGGAGGGCCTCTCCGGTCACTTCGGTGAAGGTGCCGTCACGATTGTTACGATAGAGGTGGTCGGGCGTGTGGAAATCATTGGAGACATAGAGGTCCGGCCAATGATCGTTGTCGTAGTCCCACCACACCGCCGCGAGTCCGTGCTCAGGTGCGAGGCTGATTCCCGCCTGGCGGGTCGATTCCACGAACTTCGGCATGCCGTTGGCAGTCAATCCCTCATTGCGGAACAACTGATCCCGGGTGCCCAGTTCCCGGGGGACACCATCGATCATTTCAAACTGGCTTGCTTGCGAGGGGTGCGCCTTCCACACACCCTGTTCGTCTTTCACGAGGAGCACCTTGTGCTTGAACATCTCCTTGATGGAGAGCAGACGCGTTTCGGTCCGGTAAAAGTCGAGATCGCCGTCGCGGTCGTAGTCCGAAAACGCCGCCATGGTGGGTGCCCGCAGACTTGCATCTCCCCGGCCGAAGAATCCTCCTTTGAATATGCCGTTCCCCTGGTTGAGGTAGAGTTCGTCGTGGGCACCTTTATTGCAGACGTAGAGATCCAGCCATCCGTTGTTGTCGAGGTCAGCGAAGGCCGCGCCGGAGCCCCAGGACTTCGTGTCCCGGATTCCGGCTGCTTTTGTTCGATCGACAAAGCGCCACGGGGAGACCTGGAGGTAAAGCCTGTTGGGTCCGTCCTGTGAGACGAGGAAGAGGTCAGGCAAGCCGTTTGCGTCGACATCGCCGATTGCCAGCCCTGCGCCGGTCAGGAGGTAGTTCTTTATGTTTTCCTGGTTGAGCTGGTTGTGAAACTCGATGCCGGTCGCTTCCGGTCCGAGTTGCTCGAAATGCGGCTCGCTATTCCCCGGATCAGTCACAACCGTGGAGAGGAGAGATTCCTCCAGGCCGTCGGTGACCTGTTTCCAGGTCGGGGTCGACCATGCCTCGGCGGGTGCGTTCCGGTTCGGGGGGCTGTTCTCCACACGTTCCTTGCACGCTGCGAGAACAGCGAGGAAAACTACGGCAAGCAGTCGAGGAAAGAGGGATGTGTTCACGCAATTGCCGAATTTTGAAGCGGTCGACATTCTGACCATCTCGTCGGGAATGTAGGGCCTGGAGCGCGCTTGCCCATCACAATCAAACGGTCCCCGCTGCGTAATCAGAGCTGCCTGGAAACGGGTCAGAGATCTTTCTGGCTGTGAGACGTTTTGTTCAATGTGACCTCATGGTCCTAGTGCGCCCTTGATCACGAAGGTCTTGCTCTGTGTCATTTCCTCGAGAGTTGCCGATATTCCCTCGCGAGCCGAACCGCTCTTCTTGAAGCCGCCGAACGGCATGGAGGGTGTCCGGTAGAGGCCGGAACCATTGGTCACCACCCCGCCGCACAATAACTGCGAGGCAACCGTCATTTCGGTACGGACACTACCGGATATGACGCCGCCCGACAGTCCGTAGGAGGAACGGTTGGCGATGTCCACTGCTTCCTCCGGTGTATCAAATCCCATGATGGGAAACACCGGGGCAAACACTTCCAGGTCGGTGGCGATATCCATCTTGGGCGTGACATCGGTCAGCACGGTTGGGCCCATGAAGGTCTTGTCGGTGATTTCTCCACGCAGCGGGCATGCCGCTCCCTGTTCCAGGGTCCTGTCAATCTGTTCCGTGGCGGTCTGCGCCGCCTGCTCGCTGACAAGGCACCCCAGGGTTGTCGCCGGGTCAAGGGGGTCTCCCGCCTTGAATCTCCCCAGCGCCTCAATCAGTTTCTCCGTGAACTGTTCCTTCACCGGGTTCTGCACAATGAATCGTTTCGTGGCACAGCAGGTCTGGCCAGCATTGAGCATGCGGGAAGCAACTGATTCTTCAACGGCACGATCCAAGTCCGCATCCTCAAAGACGATAAAGGGATCATTGCCACCAAGTTCAAGAAAGACCCGGGTCAGATTGGATGCAGCCGCCTGCGAGATCTTGATCCCCACCGCCGTGCTGCCGGTGAAGCTCACCGCATCGATCAAGGGGCTTGAAACCAGAGCCATTCCCACCTCCCGGTCGCCCGTTACGATCTGAATCGCTTTGCCGGGAACTCCGCATTCGATCAAGAGTTCAACCAGGCGGATGCAATCCAGAGGGTTCTGAGGAGAGGGTTTGAGGATAACGGCATTTCCGGCAACGAGAGCAGGCGCAACCTTGTGCGCGAACAGATCACAGGGGAAGTTGAAAGGGATCATGCAGAAGACAACGCCGAGCGGTTCTCTCCTGGTGAACATGATGTCATCTTCAGTGCCTGCTTCCGCGCCAACCGGCATGGAATGACCCAGCATGTGCAAGGCTTTTTCGGAATACCCCTTGAACAGATTCGTGACCGAATCCACCTCCCATTCCGCCTCGCCGATGATCTTGCCCATTTGCCTGCTGAGCAGTTGAGCAATCTCGGCTTTGTGCTCCTGGACCACTTGCGAAAACTTCGTCAGGATACGGGCCCGTTCGTGCAGATGGGTCTGTGACCAGGTTTTCGCGCCTTCCTGCGCATATTCCAGGACTCTCCTGACGTCATCCCCTGACGCTTCCGGAACTGTATCGATCAGTTCCTTGGTTGCCGGATTGTAAACCTCGCTGGTTTTCCCATCGCTCGCATCAACATTCTCACCGCCAATCACCATTTTCATATAACCTCCTTATCCCAGTCAGCATAACTGAATCATTCAGGACCTGCAGAGACACTTCGCTCAGATCGTTCAAGTGTCTCGGATCCGTCCTCCCGCAATTCTGGATTGCAGAAGGACCACGGCAAGTAAAAGCACCCCGGTAATCAGATTGGCATACCAGTATGACAATGTGCCCTCCAAGTTGATCACGTTGGAGATTACGCCAAGGATCAGCACGCCATACAGCGTGTGGCCCATCTTTCCCCGGCCTCCCGTCAGGGAGGTCCCGCCAATAACAACGGCGGCGATGGCGGTCAGTTCCCATCCGGCGGCAGCGGTTGGTTGCCCTGAATTAATCCGGGAGGTCAACAGCATGCCGGCTGCTCCAGCCAGTCCGCCACAGATCATGTAGACCAGCATTTTCTTGTGGTTCACATTCAGGCCCATCATCACCGCCGCCTCTTCATTGCCTCCAATGGCATAGAGGCTTCTTCCGAAACCCGTATATCGTGCGACCACGATAGCGACGCCAAGCGTCAGAAGGAAAATGATGCCGAGACAGGGAAATCCCAGGAGATCCGTTTTTGCGATCTGGTACAACCACGATGACGGATCGGCCCCAACGGGCTCACCCCCCGCCAGGATAAAGGCGAGCCCCCTGGCACCAAGCATCATGGCCAGCGTTGCGATGAACGGTGGAATCCTGGCGCGCGTGATGAGCATGCCATTGACTGCGCCGATGAAGATGCCGAGAAGGATGGGAGCGCCAACGGCCATCAAGCCAAACTCTCTGCTCAGCCTGGCTGCGAGGACCGATGCTGCTGCTGCGGTAGAACCTACCGAAAGATCAATTCCCCCGGACAGAATCACAAAGGTCATTCCGATGGAAACAAGGCCGGTCATGCTGATCTGCCTGACGATATTGGTCAGGTTCAGTTGCCTGGGAAATTCCGGAAAACAGAATGACGCGATCACGCACAGGGCCACCAGTGTTCCCAGCGAGGCCTGTGACTGGATTCGTCCCACGAGGTCCAGTTTCCTGATTGGGGTTTCCGATTTCACATCCATCCTGTCATTTCCTCCCCTGTGCCCATAGCGCGATCACCACGATGAGGGCCTTGATGATGAGCGAATAGTGAAAAGCGATGTCATTCATGTTTGCCATGATCGTCACGAGTTGGACGACAATGGCGCCCAGCACCGTGCCCATGATTCTGGCCTTTCCTCCGGAGAAAGAGGTCCCTCCGATGGCGACCGCCGCAATGGCATCCAGTTCGATAAGCAGTCCCAGACTTCCGACGTTCACGCCGTTAATCCGGGCTGCTTCCATGTTGCCGGCAATGGCGCAAAGCAGACCGCACAGGACATAGACCCCCACTGTCACGGATACTGTGTTGATTCCAACCAACCGGGCTGCCCGTTCGTTATCCCCGATCGCTTCCACCTGTTTTGCATAGATGGTCTTTCGGACGACAAAGAGCATGGCGGTAATGACCAGGATCATGATCACAATCTGGACAGGAATCACCCCGGCCACCCGGAATCTCCCGAAGTCTCCAAACGGCGTGAAAAGCAGGGAGGTGAAGAGCTTTCCCGTGATGATCTGGGCCAGTCCCCTCCCTGCGATCATGACGACAAGTGTCACGATGATCGGCTGTATCCTGAACCTGGCAATCAGGATGCCGTTCAGGAACCCACAGAGGCAGGCGGCCACAACGCCACAGAGGAGTGCCGGGGTCAATCCGAGGCCTGAGGTATAAAGGCGCGCTGACACCGCTCCGGAAATGGCCATGATCGCCCCAACGGAGATGTCGATCCCACCGGAAGAAATCACCATCGTCATGCCCAATGCCACGAGCATGACCGGAAGGACCTGAACAAGAGTGTTGTTCAGCGTCCCCATCGCGATGAAGTTGGGCGTGATAAACGCGTTGAGCGAAATCAGGGTGATAAAAAAGAACAGGGTCCCGTGCTTGCTGAAAAGATCGGTCACTCCGACAGATTTCGGCGCGTTGTGACCAGAAGGCGGATCGGTGTTCTCTGTCATGGAGCCTCCTGCCCGTCATGACCGTGGGCCATCATCTGCATCATTCTTTCCTCGGAAATCTCGTTGGCCTTGAGCTCTCCGACCTTTCGGCCCTCGGACAATACGGCGATCCTGTCGCAGGAGCGGATCAGTTCTTCCATCTCCGATGAGATCATCAGGACGGCCACTCCACGCTCCGCCAGTTCATTGATGATCAGTTCAATCTCTGATTTTCCCCTGACATCGATCCCCCGGGTCGGTTCATCAAGAATCATGAACACCGGACTCTTGCACAGCCACCGGGCCAGGAGAACCTTCTGCTGGTTGCCTCCGCTCAGTTCCCTGATCAACTGGTCGGGGCCGGACGTCGCAATGCGCATCTTGCTGATATATCTTTCCGCGAGTTCCCGCTGCGCCTTTCTCGAAAGAACGCCCGCTCGGCTGAGTTCCGGCAGGATCGCCATGGTCATGTTATCCATGATGGACATATTGGGGAAGAGTCCCTCGTCCTTGCGATCCTCGGAGCAGAAACCGAATCCAAGACGGATCGCATCCCTGGGGTTCTTCAGCGATACGTTCCTGCCCTTGACCTCCATTTGGCCCGCGTCCTGCCCGTCCTCGCCGAAAAGAATTCTGGCAAGCTCCGTTCGCCCGGCTCCAAGCAGTCCGGCGACTCCCAGGATCTCGCCCGTCTTGATATCGATACTGATCTCCCTGGTTCTGTGCCCTCGGGAAAGACCGGTGGCTCTCAATAATACAGCCTGCTGATCATCCAGTTCGCTCGCGACCGTCTTCTTCCTCTCCAGGGCGGGCTCCGTATCACGCCCGATCATCAGTGAAACCAGCTGAAGCTTCGTAAGGTCTTCAATGGAGTATTCCCCGACCAGGCGCCCGTCCCGCAGGATTGTTGCCTTGTCACAGATCTCGAACACTTCGTCCAGTTTGTGACTGATGAAGATGACGGCGATGTCCTGTCTCTTGAGCTTGTGGATGACCTCGAAGAGCGTGTTCACCTCCTTTTCGCTGAGAGATGAGGTAGGCTCATCCATTACGAGGAGCCTGGCTTCAATGGAAACGGCCCTGGCAATGGCCACCATCTGCTGAACAGCAACACTCTGTCTGAAAAGCGGTTCCTCCACGTTGACCTTGTCGAGCCCCATGCCTGCCAGGATTTCTTTTGCGCGACACTTGATCGTGTTCCAGTCAATCAAACCATTCTTCCTGGGCTCCCTGCCGATGAAGATGTTCTCGCTGACACTGAGGAAGGGAACCAGGTTCAGTTCCTGGTAGATCGTGCTGATCCCAGTGTGCTGCGCCTGGGCGGCATTTGCGGGGGAGATACGCTTTCCGCAAAAAAGGATCTCGCCGGCATCCTTTTGATGGATGCCGGTTAGAACCTTGACGAGGGTTGATTTGCCCGCCCCGTTTTCGCCCATAAGAGCATGCACTTCACCCCGCCTGACAGACAAGCAGACATCCTGGAGGGCCATCACGCCGGGGAACGACTTGCAGATCCCCCTCATTTCCAGCAGGGGGTCTTCTTGCGAAAGCTGTGAAGTCATCTCTGCCCACAGGTCAGCCTGCTAGAACCCACTCGCCATGTGCTCGGCAACATTGTCCTTGTCTATGACGATGTCTTCAACGCGGATATACCCGGGGAGTTTCTCGCCCTTCGCATGGGCTTCGATGGCATCAAACACCTGATCGGCATAGTAGGGCGTAACGGAAACGATGGTGTGATAATGCCCCGCCTGGACGGCTCTCAACCCGTCTTCCGTCCCGCCGTTTCCGACAACGATAATCTCGCCCCTGGCGTGATCGGTGCCCGCCACCCGACCGGCGGCCATCAGGGCCTGGATTGCGCCAATGGCTTCTTCGTCGAAATGCCCGACAATCGCGTCGAATTTCACGCCCGATTGGATGATGTTCTCCATGGCCTTCATGGCGGTGGCCCGGTTGAAATCGCCCAGCTGAGATGCAACTATTTTCATCTTCGGATAGTCCTCCATCTTGTTTCTGAGGCCCTTGCTCATCCCGATCGTATTACCACCGCCAGGAGTTCCGTGTAGTTCAACAACCCGGATTTCCTTCGTGTCCGCCGGAAACGCATCATGAACGGCTTCGGCCATTCTTTGGCCGATCCATTCAAAATCCGAATAGATCTTGGTTACATAATCCTCGCCGACAACACCTTTGATGTCCCGGTTCACCACAATGACCGGGACGCCGGCTTTCTTGGCAATACGCAACGCGTCTGCCGAGCCCTCCCGGTCTATCGGGCCAAGAATCAGGTAATCCGGTTTCAGCGCAACAATGTCCTCAACATCAGCAATCTGTTTTTCAAGCCTCGCCTGCGCATGGGTCACACGGAAATTAAAACCTCTCTTCTTGGCCTCTTTCTCGAGTTCAGCAGAGAATGCCAGGAACCACGGGTTTGGGTCTCCAACGGAAGAATAGGCAACTCTGGGTCCGTCTCCCTGCCCCCCGGAGGATGACTTTCGGCACGAGATCAGTGCGGCCGGGATCAACACAGCCAGAGCGACAGAGAACAGAACTTTTTTCATTACGTATCTCTCTTTAGCGATCACCCACGGGATCTGCCGGTCGGGCATGGCCTGCTTGATGGAGGAAACAGAATTGAGGTAGCGAGAAATCGCGCTTGAGACAGTGTAGGCATACACTCAGCGGAACTGTTCTGAAAGAACGATTTGATTGTAGGAGCGCAATTGGACGAGGGCGAAGAGCACAAGCGCCGGATTTCAGTTCGGGAGTGTCCCGGGACCTTGCGCTAATGGAGGATTCGGCTACTCTTGCCCTTGGCGGCTGTTGGCTTTGGGTCCGGTTGTTTCAGCCTCCGTTGAGTTGACATGAAAGCAGCAGTCTACCTGGGCAAGGAACAGCTTCCGGTCCAAGAGATAGCCGTTCCGTCGCTGGAAGATGGTGAGGTCCTGTTGAAGGTTGGAGCCTGCAACGTGTGCGGAACCGATCGCCGCACCTACCGGAACGGAGACAAGAAAATCCAGCCACCGCGTGTTCTCGGTCACGAGTTCTGCGGGACGGTGGTCGAATCCCGCTCGGGCGCAGATGCGAACGTCAAGGTCGGTGACCGTGTCGTGCAGTACATCGTCCTCCCCTGCGGGGAGTGCCGCTACTGCAAGATGGGACGCTCGAACCTGTGCCTGTCCCGCACTACCATGGCCTATCATTATGACGGGGCCTTTGCCCCCTACGTCAGGGTGCCCGCTCCCTATGTGCGCAACGGGTCCCTGTTCAGGGTTGAGAACGACCTGCCTGACGACCAGATGGGATTGGCCGAACCGCTTGGCTGCGTCATCAACGCCCATGCCTCCCGCCTGAACATCGGGCTGGAAGACACGGTGGCGATCATCGGGGCCGGGCCCATCGGGGTCATGCACGCGGTGGTGTCGCGTCTGCAGGGTGCGCAGCGGGTGTGGATGCTGGACGTTTCTCAACAACGCCTCGACAGGGCCTCAGGTTTTGACGTAGACGGTGTCGTTCGTGTGGCGCAGGACGGATCACATCTGGAGAAGATGCAGGATCTCACCGGCGGTCTCGGTGCAGACGTGGTCATTGTGGCCTGCAGCGTGGCCTCGGCCCAGGCCGACGCGCTGGAGATCGCGGGCAAGGCGGCGCGTATCGAGTTCTTCGGAGGCCTGCCGAAATCGAATCCCTCGGCTACCCTCAATACTAATCACCTGCACTACAAGGAATGCGTGGTCACCGGCTCTTACTCGGAAAAGATGAGCGACTTCCAGGCGGCTCAGGCCCTGCTGCAGAGCGGTCGCTTCCCTGCCGATAAGATTGTCACCCACCACCTCCCCCTGGAGCGGATTGAGGAGGCGTTTCCTCTGATGGAAACCGGAGAAGCGTTGAAGGTCTGCATCCGGCCCGGAGATTGACATGCTTCTCATCCCGGAACAGGCCCGAACTCTTTACGCTCACGCGGTGGAGCACCGCTACGCCATTCTCGCGGTGAACGCGGACAGTCCTGCGGCCTGCACCGACGCCCTGCTCGCGGCTCAAGCCTGCGATGCCCCGATCATCATTGAAGCCAGCCTCTGGCAATTGACCGGACACAGCTTCGGCGCCGGCGACCCCCTGCTCGGCGTCAACCGCTATCTTGCTGATCTACGTACGCTCGCCGATTCGGATGGTTTTCGCGAGGTCCCGGTGGCATTCCACACCGATCACATCAAGGGGCCGGAAACACTTTCCATCCTGCGCCACGCCATGCGGGCCGGTACGTCGAGCATTTCCCTGGATTCCTCGGATCTCAGCCTCGAAGAGAATATCGAGATGATGAGCAGCCTGTGCACTTTCGCGGACGAGCATGACCTGCCGGCGACCCTGGAAATGGAAGCTGGGGTGGATGACGGAGTGACCTCGATCGAAGCGACCCGGGCCCTGTTCGGCGCGGTCGAAGATCGTCACCCGGGCTACCTCGCTTTGTGGGCGCCCGGCGTGGGCACCAAGCACGGACTGGACCGCGACATGGGCGGATTCAGCCCCGATGCGGTTCGCGCGCATCGGGAACTGGCTTCCGATCTGGCCGGTCGCCCCATCGGTATCGCCCTCCACGGATCGTCCGGGCTTACCGAAGAGCAACTTGCCGATGCCGTCGCGGCCGGGGTGTCGAAGGTGAACTGGTCCAGCGAATCGCTGCTCCTTCGCGCCCACGCCGCTCGCGACTATTACCGCAAGCAGGCGGTCCACCTGGAAAAAGGGCATGCCGAATTCAAGACTACGGCGATGGACCATGGCGTGCAGACTTTTGTATCAGACCGCTATCGTCCTCGAGTAGAATCACGCATTCGCATCCAGGGCGGGGCTGGACACGGCAAGGTTTTCATGTCCCTGCTGGACACCAGGCAATAGTGAAGGTCGATTCATGAAATCCGGATTTCTCCGTCCTGAAAATTGCCGCACGCTGATAGCATTGTTCTCACATTAATAGTTGAGATGCTCGGCAGTCATGAGAATCTGGCTGAAATGGATGGCGGAATTCGTGATTTGCTGGGTCCGAGGCAGACGGGATGTGGCCTGGGAGAACGTGGCGTTGCGTCAATAAGTGATGGTGTTAATCCAAGACTCGAAACGACCACAGTTCAACGATAGTGATCGGGTGGTCTATTCGAGAGTTGCGGATGGTTGGCAGAAGAAGCGATTCAAAAGGTTTGGGATCCGGAAGTGCCTAAGGAAGAGGCCGGAACGGCCGAGAATCGATCGTAAAGCAGGAAGATCGAGGTGGGATTCTCCAACCACGCTCTGCTACGGCCTCGGCATGCTCCTCGCGTTCGTCACCGGGGCATCGATCGGCATTGCGGAGCCGGACCTCTGGCCCACCTACCGCCACGATGCCTCGCGCTCGGGGATCTCGCCGATTGCGGGTGGCTTTGAGAAAGCGCCACGAGTCGCCTGGAAGTTCGACCTTGGCGGGGAGATGGCGCCGTCGGCTCTGGCCTACGACATCGATGTCGATCAGGACGGGACGGCCGAGACGATTCTGACCACTGGAACAAACGTCATCTGTCAGGATGCCAGGGGTTCGGAACGGTGGAAGGTCAGCGACTTGCCCCAGGCGAAATTGATCCATACAGCGGACTTCCACGGAACCGGTCGCAAGCATCTGCTGATCGAAACGAATAACCAGCGAGAGCGGGGGATCCACTGCATCGACAGCAGGACGGGAAAGTGTTCCCAACTATTCACCTGGCACAGCGCCTTTGCCTCCCGCGTGGGCGTGGGACAACTAATGCGCAAGGGCAGGCACGGGAAGGAGCAATTCTATGCGCTGTGGGATGGGTGGAACCAGTCCGGCAACGGCCAGATCATGCACTTCTATCTCTTCACCGCGGATCCGGAGACGTACGAACCCGAGCTGATTCATCATATCACCAAGGAAGGCGGAATATTCGGCGCCCAATTCGTCGTCGCGGATGCCGATGGCAGCGGAACTGACGATCTCATCATTATCAGCATGGAGCAGGCGTGGGTCTTCGACATGGCAAGCGGCGTCTATCGCTCCGACCAGGACTTCGCGACCGTCGATCTTGATGGTGATGGTCGGATGGAAGCGATAATCGGAGGTGGAAACGGGATTCTCTTTGCCCTCGAAGAATCCAATGGCAAGTGCCGCATCCTCTGGCAAGTCAGGTTATCTGACCGTCGGATTGGCAGCCCGGTCATCGCTGATGTTGATGGCGATGGTGGAGCAGAAATCATCGTTCCCGATGAGGGAGGCACCGTCTTTTGCCTGCGGACGAGCAGGGGAGTTCGGTGATTGTCCTGTGACGTGCTCCTGGTTCTGGGAATTTCCGCCCCCTGAAAACGTTGCTTCTGGCAGCTCAAGTTCGTCACCTGCGGCGCTCTAAGAACCATGAAGTCTGCAGTTAAGGGAATCTTCCGATCCCGGGGACCGTTTTTTGGCCGCTACATTTTCGATCACTATTGGTGCGCAGCCGTAGTTGGCCGCCATCACGACACCAGGGTTCGCCCCCCCGATAATCGTGTCGAGATGCGGAAGAGATGGAGAGCGTGTCTAAGCGACGCAATCCACAAGCGGGTATTTCTTGCCCAATACCGGTTCACTGGGGACGCCGAGCCATTTCTCTATGACCGAGGCATAAACACCTCGGAAATCGACCTGCATCTTGAGATTGCCGCGGTCATCGAGGTCATCGAGGCTCGGTTGCTTGCCGAATATGCCAGGCTTAACGCCCGGGCCGAACAGGAACATCGGTTGCGCCAAGCCGTGGTCCGTGCCGCCGCTGTAGTTCTCGTTCGCACGCCTGCCGAACTCACTGAAGGTGAACGTCAGGACTCGCTTGTCGTTCTTCTGGCGAGCCAGATCCTTGTAGAAGGCACCTATCGTTTGATTGAGTTCGTCCAGCAGCAGGTCGAGTCGTCTCGGTTGTTCGGCGTGTGTGTCGTACCCGCCGAACTTGGCAATGCCCTGGGCTGCGTAATACGCTCGCGTGGGCATGCCACTGTTGATCAGGGCTGCAATAGCACGCACTGAGGTGCCGAACTGTGTATTGGGATATTCGACGGGGGTGCGATACCCGCCGACCACCGTGCGGACTGCCTCGCTGGCATCGTTAGCGCTGGCGGCAGTCCGCGTGACGAACTGCAAATCCTCATCCGTTGCCTTTTTCATGGTCGAGTCAACGCCTTCATTGAGTTTGAGATACCTGCTCTGGCCACGCTTTGACAGGACTCCATCGAAACGGAAGGATTCAGGCGACTCGAAGCCGATGCCGGGATGGTTCTTGCTGCGGAGGACCAGGGGAAATCGCCCGGGACCGACCGCCACGTTCATGATTCCCTTGCTTTCCCCGCAGGCCTGGTCGAGGTAACGCCCCAACCAGCCGACAGATCCCTTCTTGCCGGATTGATTCTTCGTGTCCCCCGCTTCCCAGATGTCTCGCGAGGTGAAATGGCTGAGGTTGAAGTTGGGGTAACCGGCACCCAGGATCACCGCCATCGAGCCCTGATCTGCCATTTTCTTGAAAGTGGTGAGCTTCGGGTGCAGGCCGATCTCATCATTGAGTTTGATCACTTCTTTTTCGCTTACCGCCAGGGTCTTACGGTGTTCGTAGTATTGCTTTTGACCGTGTGGCGGGACAAGCGAGAGGCCGTCGGGGCCACCTGTGAGCAGGAGCGAAACGACGATGGGTTGATCCTGCTCGGCCTTGGGGCCAGCCAGCGCTGAACGAACCAGGAAGTTGGGTAAAGCCGCGCCGACGCCCACCAAGCCCAGCCCGGTGTTCATCAGGTCACGTCGTGTAATAATGCGATTCATAGCGAGTCTCCTTTGGTTAGAATTGTGGATTCAGCCTATTTGATATTCTGGCGTGCTCATCATCAAGACGAGGGCCTGTTGAAGTCGTTTGTTTATCTCGTCGCGCTGCTTGGCCCATTGCGCGCGCGGGGGCAGGCCTTGCAGAGAGTCGATGAGGGTTTTGCGCTTCTCTGCCGCCAACGGTTTGGAGAGACAGGTCTTGGCGAGTTGATCGATAATCCCGGCGGGCGAGTCGCCGCCCTTGCCGTCAAGCAGGGTCACCACGTCGATGCCCTGGCGATTGGCCGTCTGCGGCAGGGAGCGCACCAGTTCCGCCACGCGGTTGTAGCGTACAAGAATGCGGTTGGAGCTGATCCACTCGCGGCCATAGCGCCATCCCTTCACGTCCGGCGGTTCGAACAAGGCCTGTCCCATCTCGCGCATTCCCTGTTCCAGCACGCGGCAGTCCGTCACTTGCTTGACGCCTGTGTCACGAAGCATCCCGATCACCAGCTGGACTGGACACTTGATCTGGGTGCCCAACGCCTGGGGGTTGTAGAACTCCTGGGACAGGAACATGTTCTTCAGCATTGGAGCCAGCTCATACTCATTCACACGCAGGACCGAACCAAGTCGTTCGACCGTCTCGGTGGCCGGTTCCTGGCAAGCGAAGAACTTGAAGAGTTTGCTGGCGATGAACTGCGCCGTGGCCGGTTGTTCAAGGATCAAAGTGACCAGATCGTCGCCGGTCCACGGACCGGCCTTGCCAAAGATCGTCTTGGTGCCCGTGTCATGCTTGGTGTGGATGAAACGGAAACCACCGCTGAAGTGATCGTAGGTGTAACCGGTCAGTGCCCGCGCAGCCTGGACGATGTCCTTTTCCGTATAGCCCTGGTCCACGCCCATGGCAAAAAGTTCCAGGATCTCGCGGCCCAGGTTTTCGTTGGGCTTGCCCTTGATGTTCTTGTTGTTATCGAGGAAGTGCAGCATCGCCGGGTCGTGCACGATGCCGTAGAGTAAAGCTCCGAAGTTTCCCGAGGCGTGTTCGCGGAAGAGCTGGTTCTGTTGATACATGATGTAGGCGTGCTTGACCACGCTCTGTTGCGTGGCGAAGTGGCCGTGCCAGAAGAGGGTGAGCTTCTCCTGAAGCTGGCGAGGCGACTCCACCATGCGTTTGATCCACCACTGGCGTAGCGCGTCGAACTGCGCTACTTCAGTCAGTCGGCGCGATGAAACGCGTCCGCCGGCACCGGGAATGCGCGTCTTGCCAGCGTATCCCGCGAGTGCATCCGGTTTCTCAGGTGCCAACGCATCGAAGGGCGCGTTGGGAGCGGGCAGGAACGCGTAGTCCACCATGTAATCCACCGCTTTGTGCAAGCCCATTTCGTAGAGATGCTGCACTTCCTCCGGGGTGCCCCCGAAGCCGGCGCGGACCAGCAGGTGTCGCGCCTTCGCATAGTCCCACTGTTCGGCAGGCAATGGTTCGAGGCCGCCTTGGAGTCGTGCTACCACGGCAGCACGTTCGGCCACGGCCTGACCAATGGAGGCGTCGAGTTGGGTCACTCTTTGCCGGGCTTCAGCCTGTTCAGTGTGGGCCTTGGTCGCAGCTTCCTGCAGCGACTTCTTTTTAGCCGGATCATTTTCGGCCGCGGCTTTCTGGGTCAGCGATTGGGCCTGCTCCGCCTTCTTCTTCGCCACGCCAGCTATCCGGTCCCGCTCTATGGCGTTCCAGCCATGACGATCAAGCGTCGCGATCAGTTCAGCCTCGACCATCACGCGATGGGCGGCGTGGCATTTGGTTGCCGCTGCTTCCGCCGCTTTGGCGCAATCCGCACTGGCTTTTTGAGCCGCCGCTCTTGCCTCGTCGCTCTCAGCCCCAACCGCCGCCTGTGCCTTGGCGCAGGTCTCCGCGGCTTGATCCGCTTGGGCTTTGGCCATCTTGTAGCGCAACGTCAGTAACTTGACGTTGGCCTCGTGCGTGATCAGTGTCCCCACTGCCTTCTTGCGCCCCACCGCGTCCAGGTTCGCCTGGGATTTTTCGAAGAGGCCCTGTTCCGTGGCGAAACTGGCGGCGAGCACTTCACGGGCTTTCTCTTTCTTGCTGACAAATTGTCTGGCCGCACTCATTTCATCCTGCAGCTCGACGATCGTCTCCTGCAGCGTCTTCTTCTTGGCCTCGTCGGTTTCTGCCGCGAGCGTCGTCTGGACCACCTTCATTTCCGCAGTGATCTCCGCCACGACACGATCCGCAGACGCCTTGGCCTTCTTGGCCTTGTCCACTTTGATGCCTTCGGACTTGGCGATCTCGCGGGTGGCCGAACGAGCCATTTCACGCGAGGTCCACTCCGTTTGAATCTCTTTCTCACCGGCCTGCGCTTTTTTCAGTAACGCTTCAGCCGCCTTCAACTCATCGTCCGCAGGCGTGGTGGCCACCGCAATAGTTGTCGCACCAAGCAGAGCCACCACGACCAGGCAACCATTTTGCAAAGTTCCAGATTGCATGAGATAACCCTTGGGGGAGACTCCATAGAGTCCATGCTTTTCTCGGATTGCCTCTGGAAATCATGACTCAAATCAAGGTTGCGCTTGATGAGCATGCGGAGACATCGACCACTGCGGGAAATGCCTGGAGGGCCAGAAGTCCCGAAGCCACCTAGATTTGAGCAGGGTGGGGGGCATTTCCGAAGGCCTTCATGTTCTCCCGTTTTGAATGGCAGGTCGGTAGCAGATTCAATCGTTGAGGTCTTCGATGCCTCAGTTCTCAAGGTGTCGGAACGGGTCGACAGGCAGGGATGAGTGGGGGCTGATGAACGCTGCCAGGGCAAGATCCGGTGGGATCGCCATTGTGTCTGACCACTCCGCGATGGCGTCGCCGCGGCGAATGCGTGTGACCGGCTGCGGGAAGAATCTGACCAGTGCTTTTCAGCGCCCCTATTTGGGCGGACTTCTATAGGAGGCTTCTATGGCCAGGGGCGCCAGACGGAACTCGGGATCATCCTTGTCGCGGAGATCCCGTTTGCCCCTGTATGTGCCATAGTAGGGGACATTGGCGTCGATCCAGGTGACAATCCTGATGTATTCCTCCCGTGTGATGTTGCCCTGGCAGGGATCTTTGCGAAGTTGTGCGGAGAGCTTGCTTCGATGTGAACCTCGGCTCAGCGGCGGCACCGCGACAAAATTCGAGCTGCCATAACGACAGTCAGCGTAGCTGACCAATCGGTTGTTGATCAGGCTCTCGTGGGATCGGTTCCATTTAGCTGTCGGTTCGCCGGTGAGGTTGAGGCGGGCCGTGGGTTTCTCACCGCTGTGGCAGCTGATGCAGTGTTTGTCGAGGATGGGCTGAACGTCGGAGGCGTAGTGGATCATGCGAGGCCCGGTATCGCCTGGCTGAGGGACAAGAGTCTGGGGAGGATGGTTCATGGCCATCACCCGGTTCCGCGCCATGTCAGGGGCCTGGGTGCGTCCCTCGTGGCACCCGATGCAGGAGCGTTGCTCACCAGCCCTCAGGTTGACGAAGGTCGCCATTTGCTGCAATGCCATGAAGTCCTCGTCAAGCGCCTGGAAAAAGAGGTTTTCTCCGGGCGGCACGCTGAAATGGCTCGAGCCGTCCTTATGGACCTTGGCCACGCCATAGATTTTCTTGCGATGGGGATCCGCATTCATTCCGAGTCTCCACGAGATGCCATGCTGGTCCCAAGGCCACGGCAGAGCCCCCATCACCCGCACATACTTGACCCTTCCGCGTTCGATGCCTTTCATCCCCTCGTAGACATCCTGCATGAACAGGGTGGCTAGTTCTGTCTCTGCCTCTGCCTCATCCAACGTGTCGATCGCCGTGGGCTTTTGTCGTGGCCGGAGTGGGAATGGCTCGAAGCAGGACAGCTCCGGATCCCGATAGATTTCGGTTCGGTTGCCCCACGCGTCGAGTGCGTAGAGGGCGTAGCCTTCCTGTTTGTCGCTCTTGTGTTTCTCGCTGAGTCCATGAGAGACGAGGAAGAACTTCTCCGACAGCGGGTAGGGATCCATGAATGTCCCAAACTTGCTCTTCGGATATCCCATGGATGTTGGATAGCCGACCTCGGGCGTGATGCAGTTCATCGCCTCGGTGGTGCGTCGACCGCGGCGGGTGTCCACCAGAACAACCGGTCCGACTGCCGCAAAGTGGTGCCCGCCCGCAACGGTCACGATCTGCGGGCTGCCTGGAATGCCGCGGGCGCTGCTCATTGCGGCCGGCCAGGTGATGTTGTTCTTATAGAAATGGTCCACGCCTGTTCCATCGGGACGGATAGCCCAGAGGCTCTGTCCGTTGCCCAGGCCCTTGTCAACATACTCCCACCGCGTGTAAATCACCCGTCCGTCGTTCAGCACGGAAGGGGCGGTCTCGTTGACCGGACTGTCCGAGAGGCGCCGAAGATTCCGGCCGTCGCGGTCGATGCTGTAGAGGCTCGTGACCGTCGCGCCCGGCGCGCAGAAAACGATCTGCATCGCACGCGTGGAGGTGAACATGATCCTGCCGTCTGGCAGATAGCACGGGTCCATGTCATCATATTCTTCATCGATTCGGAGGACGCGTCCCTTGTTACGTCGAATGGCCCGGGCGTTCTCGTCGCCCCCGCCGAAGGTCAACTGCCTCAGGGATCCCTGAGCCATCAGTCCGCTCGAGGGATTGAGATCTATCTCGTAGATGCGGTAAGAGGTCTTTTCTTTTTTTCTGTAACTGAAGACCAGTTTCTTTGCGTCGTAGGACAGGTCAAACCGGTCGAACAGTCCGCCGTTGAGTTCGGGGATCAATTCGGTGACCTTGCCGTCTGGTCCCACCGGCGAGAGGATGCAGAGACTGCTGCCCATATCGCCACTATGCTGATCGGAATAGGTATGTCCGTAGCCTGTTGACGAGCGTCTGAGGAATAAGAGTTTGTCGAAGTTCAGCTCTGGATGGGAGAGCAGGATCTCGCTGCGCAGAGCGGTCAATTCCCCGGCATTCGCCTGCTGGACTTCGGCATTGTTGTTTCCGGCGGCTTGCTTCCTGGCCTCCAGTTCGGAAAGTTTCCTGAGGTGTTCCTTGCCGTCGGGATACTGCTCCCCGAATCTATTCACGGTATCGGCAACGGCCAGTCGCAAGGCCCCCGCGTTGGCGGCGTCCACTGGAAGGAAGATGCTGTGATACCGGGGCGGGACTCTGGTCAGATCCACCTTTCGCTCAGGTTGCTTCCAATCCTTGGGAAAAGCTGTCGAGGTGTTCAAGCGCAGCGACAGCAGGTGAGGCAACGGTCCCCCACGGGTTAACTTCAGGGTGTGCTTGCCCTTGGTGATCGACAGATTGACGGGTTTTCCCTGGTGAGAGAGTTGCTCCCACTTCGCCGTTCTGCTGCTCCATGACAATCTGACCGGCACTTCGAAGCGTGATGAACCGATGGTGATGCCATTGCAGCCCCGGCCCACGCGCCGATCGTCGAGCCAGACATCAGTCGGTCGGGCTTCGGCTGCCGCGTAACGGATCTGGATCGTGTATTCGGCAGTAGCGGGCACGTTGATGTCGTATTCGACCACGCCGGCATCGGGCGCCGGGGGTCCCCCGCCGGCCATCGGTCCGGCATCGGCGTGGTGGTCAGGGCTGGCATAGATCTGGATGTTGCCACGGTCGAATGTGCAGGCTGGAATCTCCAGCGTTCCGGCAGCGCGGCTTTCGGGGAGTTCCTGAACGGGACGCTGGGCCACATAGCGGTCACCTTCCGGCTGGAAGGCTTTGTGAAACCTGGCGGGAACGCTGGCGGGATCCTGCACTTCGAACGGTGGCGACTTCCAATTGGCTGGAAACCCGGTTGGCGTCTCCAGACGCAACGCCACCAGGTGGGGAAGCGGCATTCGACTGGCGAGTTTTATGGTATGGATCCCCTTGTCGAGGGGGAGTTCGAGATGCGAAAGCGACCTGTATTTGCACAGTCCCTCCCACTTTGCGCCACTCGAGTTCGACGTGAGTTGTTCCGGTTGCCCGGAGGAAGACGGCGCGAAGGTGACACCAGTGCAGCACTTGTCCGGATCCCGGTCGTCAACAGAAACGTCGACCGGTCTTGCCTCGTCCGAGGCATAACAGATCTGAAGTGTGTACTTGGCGGTGGCGGGCACGTCGATGTCGTATTCGACAGTCCATCCCCAAGGCTCCTTGGGGCCGCTGATCACGACGGGGCCAGCATCGGCGCACCCGTTCGGATCGGCATCGATTCGGACATTGCCCCGGGCAAACGACCAGGCGGGAATCACCAATGAACCGGCTTCGGTCCGGGCCAGCGGGAAGACGACACTCCAGAGAAGGACTAATGACAACGGCACTGGGCGAGATCGCCACAACATGTGAGACATGATCTTCATTGCAGGCTTTCCTTAAAACAGGAGACATCAACCTCTCCCGGCATTAGTCGTCATTATCAGCTCCTCCCGAAATCGTTGCAAGGAGTTAAATTCTTTGGCAGAAGAACATTCCTGATGGCAAAAGGACCGCCCTGGATACCAGACTCCTTTGAATACCATCTTACGGCCTGGCGGTGGATGCCGATTCCGCAAGGCAAAGTGCTATGGAAAACGCTCGACCCGGTCTGCAAGCAGGACATTGTGGCCGACGGACCGGTGATCGCCGGTTCGGAGAAGATCTCTATCCACGCTCTGCGTGAAGTGGCGACCCGGAGAGGAAGCTGCCCGCCAACCGGCCCGACGTGATGAGGGATCTCCTTGAGGCCTTCAATCGAATCGAGGCCGAAAAAAAGGAGGCCAGGGCGACCGAGAGGCAAAGGCAGTCCGGGTAAGTGCGGAGGAAGAAAGGCCAATAAGAGTTCGGGGGGCCGCCACGTTTTTTCTGGTGGCTACGGAGCCTTGACGTCGAAGCAGTACAGGTGCTCATCGTAGCGGATGTACATGCGCCCGTCGGCGATCACCGGGTGTGCCCGGGCTGGTCCGTTACCTGCAACATTGAAGTTGCCCACGAGTTCCAGGCCCTTCGGCGACGCCGCGGCCAGGGCGACGTGTCCATTCTCTATGCCGTAGAGGTACAACATGCCGTCGGCATAGCTTATCGCACCCTTGGCCACGCCCTTGGCATTCCACATCATCTTGCCCGTCTCAAGCTCCAGGCACGACCAACTGTAGGTGTTGTTGCCGTAAAGGTATCCGTCCAGGATCACGTATCCGCCGTATTGAGTTCGTATGTGCTTGGTCCGCCAGGCCTCGGCAGCGGTCACTTCCTCTCCGGAAACCGACAGCTTCAAGCAGACCCCGCCCTTGCTGTAGCCGACCGACCAGAACACGTAACCGTCGGAGAACACGGGAGTGGGGACGTTGGCCACGTTGCCCTTGGCGAACTCATGGATCCAGAGGATTTTGCCCGTCCTGGCATGGATTCCAATGAGGCCATCGGCCGCACCGTTGATGATCATCGGCACGCCCTTGTAGACCACGTGAATCGGCGAACTGTAGTGGGCCCCGCAAAAGGGGTCGGACTTCCACACCGTCTCGCCGGTAATCTTGTTCAGCGCCACCATGAAGCTTTTGCCGCCCGGTGAGGCGATCACCAGATCCCCGAGGATCATCAGCGACTCGGCGAAGCCCCACTTGGGTTTTTCGGCGCCGAATTCCCGCATGTTCCGCAACCATTGCGTGACCCCCGTCTGGGCATCGTAGCATCCCAGCATGCCGAGGCCCGAGAGCAGATACAGCTTCCCGGCGTCGTAAGTCGGCGTGCTGCGCGAGCCCATGAACACATGGTGCCCCGTGAAAGCCGGAGTGATGTCCTTGTCCCACTTGATCTTGCCCTGCATGTCGATCGCAAGCATGAACAGTCGCTCGCCCGGACGTTCGCTGACATCTCCCGTCTCAGGCACGTTCCTGGGATTTGACGCCACCTTGCGACCGGTGGTGTAGATCAGGCCCCCGCCGAGGGATACGGTGGAGAATCCCTGGCCCACTCCGGTGACCTCCCAAAGCTGCTTCGGTCCGCCGGGTGGCCAACTTTTCAACAGGCCCGTGTCGGGACTCTTGCCATCGCGATTCGGCCCGTGCCACTGGGACCATCCGGCGGCCGCCGACACTGTTGGTGCCGCGTGGAGGATTTTCTCCCAGAGCGTGAATCGCGCCGGGGAAAGTTTCTTGAGTTGGACGAGAGAACTAGCGCCCGCGTCCAGACAGGCGGCATACACCTTGGCGAATTCCCCGAGATCCTCGTGCCGTACGCGGTCGCCATAGCTAGAGACGGATATCTCATCGGCCTTGATGGCCGCCGCCCACTTGTTCAGGACTTCCGGATCCGCCGACCTTGCCACCTGCTCGAGCGCGTGGCCGACCTCGTGAGCAATGACCAGGGCGTTCGCGTGCGGGACGAGGTTAATGTAACTCTGCCCGCCATGAGCGGCCGCGCCGCCCAGATCGGCATAAATCGCGATGCCGTCTTCATTCTCGTCAGAGACGACCTCGGCGGCCCGCAGGTAGGGCATGGGCAATTTTTGAAGACGCTGGACCACTTGCTCGACCTTGACCTCCGTGGAGTTCTGAATAGTCAGCTTGAATCGAAACTCTCCCGCCGTCGCGACCCACTGCTTGCCCGCTACGCGGCCGTTTCTCATCGCGACATCCTCCGGACCGGAAACGACTTTCACCTTGGTGGTGCTGTCCTGCCCGAACTCGTCGAACAATGTCTTGAAATGCTCCACCAATCTCTTCTCCGCGCTCGCCTCCGGGGCAACTGCAAGTGCGACAACCACTGCGGCAATAATGTTTTTCATCCGAGGTCCCTATCTCTGCGGCGCCTTCGGCATCCGCAACAAGCTATTACCCAGGATCGTCCTGCAGCCTTTCGGTGATTGTATCGCCAATCCGGGTTACAGCAACGGTACTACCATCATATCCCATGCAGGATTCCGGTAGTCGCGAGGGTCTCTGCAAGGAAATTGGCTTTTCGTCAAGGTATCGGAACGAGTCGGCAGGCCGGGATGAGTGGGGCTGCATGTCAGGTCCCCAGCGTGATCTCCGGCGCCTTGCGCACCTCGAGCTGAGCACGCAGGAAATCCGCATCCCGGAAGTGGAAAACCCTGGCGAGGATGACTTCGGGGAATCGTTGTGAACCTGTGCGGTAAAGCTCGACACTGTCATTGTAGCCGTCGCGCATCAGGGCCACTTCATTCTCCACCAGGACCAGTTTGTCCATGAGATTGCCCATGACCTCGTTACCCTTGAGGTCCGGATAATCCTCAGCGAGTGCCAGCATCCGGTTGGTCACCGCGCTCTCGGCGCGGATCGCCGAGTCAATTTCCTCCGGGCTGTATTTCTTCCTGCCACTGAGGATCGAGCGCAACGTGGCAATGTTCTCATGCACCTCCCGCTCGTGCTTCAGGTAGGCCTTGGCGATGGACTCCAGGGTCGGAATCAGGTCGATTCGCTTCTTCAGGGAAACTTCGATGTTGGCATGGGCCCGCTTGACGCGGTTGCGCAGGAATACCAGGTCATTGAACATCAATATGAAGGTGCTGAGCACAAGAAAGGCCGGGGCGGTGAGGGCTGCCGCCATGAAGTCACTGGGAGAATAGGAACCGGTGCCCGCAAACATCAGCATCACCATCATGACGATGCCGATGAACCCAAAGCTCATCCCGAGCAACCCCCCACGACTGACCTTGAGCATGGTTTCATCCTCACTCCGGTCCGAGATCATAAACGGAAACCTGTCATTATCCCCGTCAGCCATCTGCAGCGTCTCTCCCGCCGTCGGTTCAATGACCGCTGAGCCCAGGATGTAGAGTTCCTCACCCTCGGCAATGTGGTACTCATAATAGTCCCTCCGACCGGCACTCCGGTGCATGGCCAGGCCCGCCTGCACCTCCGCACCCTCGGGGACCACCCGGACAGCACCCTCAGCGTCGTGACATTCAAAGGGCACCTGCTCGGTCCATTTCTCAATGGTGACTGTCTTGCGATTCTTTCCGGATCCCCTGGTCTCGGTCACCTTGTAGTGGACATGGCAGCATTTGGCCCGGGTCAGGGGCCCCTCAATGAAGTGATCCTTCCCCTCATAGAGGACGGTCTTTCCCTTGATCTCCGCGGGCCCGTAGGCAAGCCCGGTCGACAGGGAGGTCGGAACATTTTCAATGTAACGCTTGGTCTTCACTCTCCTGAATCCGAACACACTGCCCAGGATGCCGCCAGCCAGCGCCAGAATACCCCCCACCCAGGTCAGCCACTTCGGGATCGGGCTCGGAGCAATCTCGAAATCGGGCGCCGGGGGATCGTCAGGTCCAAGGATCGAGTCAGTTGGTTGGACATCCCAGTAGCGCGCGAGGTGACGCTCCGGGAACCTGCCGAGGATCGCATTGCTGCGTTCTATTGCAGACGCGTAATCCTGCCGGATTCCCAGGACGCGCAGCCGGGTATGTGCGTCCTCCTG
>MPMF02273380.1_pt1 | contig 40143 bp, 32 predicted proteins | sample 1617271 | NCBI WGS metagenome assembly MPMF02 (sample SAMN05944812, study PRJNA350692) | marine metagenome | biome: marine; feature: ODZ; material: water; isolation source: 120 m water sample prefiltered with 30 um filter, filtered on to 0.2 um... | place: Pacific Ocean | collected 2012-04-09... | reverse complement strand
TTCAATATGCCGTGTAGAACGCAGGACTCCGTCACCTGCTCACCGATCGTCAGCGCCGGGTTGAACGTTGCTGCTGCGCTCTGCGCCAGGTAAGCGACGCGCTGGCCACGCAGGGACCGCAGTTGATCTGACCCCATGGTAATAACGTCTTCACCTTCCAGGCGCACTTCGCCACCATCGAACTCAAGACCCGGCTTGGTGTACCCTAGTGCTGATAAGGCGATCGTGGTCTTGCCGGATCCCGACTCACCGATCAGCGCCACAACCTCACCGCGGGCCACATTAAAACTGACACCTTTGACAATCGGCAGGAGACTGTCGTCATCTCTTCGAGCACTGATTTTGAGACCGTCAACCTCGAGCAGAACACTCACGAAATCATTCTCTTGGCCAGCTTGCCACCTGTATGTGCGGAGATATCATCCACGATCATATTCACCGATATCGTGAGGGTGGCAATAGCAAGCGATGGCACGATCGGGGCAATCGATCCATAGATCAGGCCCGGAAGGTTTTCCTTCACCATGCTGCCCCAGTCGGACATCGGCGGTTGCACACCCAGTCCTAGGAAACTCAGCGCGGAGACGAACAGGATAATCCAGACAAAGCGCAGGCCAAAATCAGTCGCCAGCGGCATCGCAATGTTCGGCAATATTTCCCGAGTGATAATCCACCATAAGCCTTCCCCGCGAACCCGGGCCGCTTCAACAAAGTCACTGACCATGACCTCCTGGCCCAATGAACGCGCAATGCGAAACACGCTGGCCGCGTAAATAATTCCAGTCAGCAGGATCAGCAGAGGGATGGTACTGCCTAAAGCAGCAATCATGACAAGCGCCATCATCAATGACGGTATGGAAAGTACTGCATCGTTTAACCGGCTCAGAATTGTGTCGAGCATCTTACTACCAACGGCCGCTGCAATACCCAATGTGACGCCGATGAGATACGCCCAAAGAGTTGCAATAAAAGATATTCCAATCGTCGTTCTTGCGCCGAAGAGGATACGAGAAAGGGTATCTCGGCCCAAATAATCGGTCCCTAACCAAACCACTTTACTGGGCGGTTGAAAATCGGTATCCGGGTACTCGTCCCCCCCAGGCACAACGAAAAGCTCGTCATCGAGAATATCCCCCTCGTGATATGGAGAAATCGTTGGTCCTATAACGACTATGATGGCCCAGAATATCAGGACCACAACACCGGCTTTACCGGCCCAGCTGAGCTTGATCTTTCGCTTGGGCGGTGCGTCAGGCAGTTCATCGAACTGCGTTTTCTGATTATTGGCTTCTCGGGTATCGGACATTACCGGCTCCGTTACTTGGGATGACGCAGGCGCGGGTTAGAGAGTATTGAGGCCATGTCGGCGAGAAAGATCAGGACAATATAAGTTACACAGAAAATCATTGCACAGGCCTGGACCAGTGGCAGATCACGCAAAAGTACTGCTTCGACCATCAGTTTAGCCAATCCAGGATAGGCGAAAATCACCTCGACCACGACGACCCCGCCGACAAGCCACGCAATATTCAGAGCTATCACGTTCACGATCGGGCCGATTGCATTCAACAACGCATGCCTCAAAATAATCTTCCTGCGCGTTACCCCCTTGAGAATCGCCATTTCAATATAGGGCGAACTCATCACATTCAGTACTGTTGCCCGCGTCATTCGGATGATCTGCGACGACACAACAATGATCAGAGTCAACGTCGGCATCGCCAAGGTCTTAGCCAGCATCCAGCCGGTTTCGTCACCCCTCAGATAAACAATTGAGGGTAGCCATCCAAGATACACTGCAAAAATTAAGACCAGAAATGTCGCGACAAGAAACTCAGGCACCGATATCAGGCTCAGCGTCGAGAACGTCACGGCTCGGTCAAGCCGCGTTCCCGGATGCATCGCGGCGATCAACCCGAGAAATAATGAAATAGGAATTGCAATAACTGACACCACCGTGGTCAGCCGCAGGGTGTTAATCACTCGCGGCCCCAACATCTCGACGATCGGCGTACCCAGTCCTGCACCCAATCCTGCCTTGGAAATGCCCAGGTCCCCCACAGCCACGTTGCCAAGCCAGACCAGATACTGCATATGAGCAGGCTTATCCAGTCCCAGTTTTGCACGCAGTGCTTCTGTGTTTTCAGGGGTTGCAGTCTGCCCCAGCAGGATCTGTGCGATATCTCCAGGCAGCAGCTGGGTGCCGACAAAAATCAGGATCGAGACCACCCACAAGGTAACAATACCCTGGCCCAGCCTAACAAGAATCGCACGCCAAAGCATGATGAGCTAATTCATAGAAAAGAGAATGTGGGTGATCCTAAACAAAGGAGTCCGCACGTTTCCGTGCGGACTCCACGTTAGAACATCCCAACTTCTGACTTAAGCTTCTTTCCAGATATGCTCGGCCCAGCCGTTCCCACCAAACTGACCCAGAGGCACGTTGGAGAATCCTTTAACCTTTGGATTGTTGGCATCCAGAATGTTAGTGTGGTAAGGAATGATGATTCCACTTTCGGTCGATACCAGCTTCTGCATCTCGCAGTGCATCTCATGGCGCTTGGCTGCATCGGTTTCGGCAAGGGAGTCTTTTAACAACTGACCCATGCGATCACTGTTCCAGTAGGTGTCGTTCCAGTTGCCGTTGGGGCCAAACTGAATAGACATCATCGCGTTCGCCGTCGGGCGCATGTTCCAGGACACCACGTTCAGCGGCTCTTTCATCCATACCGCACCCCAGTAACCATCGGTCGGTACCTTTTTCAGCTTCAGGTCAAAACCGATTTTCTTGAGGTTCGCCTGCATCAGGAGGCACGTATCCTCGATCGCGCCAGAAACAGGTGCGACGAACAGTTCAGCCGACGTGTAGCCGGACTTATTCAGATGCCACTTGGCCTTATCCGGGTCATACGGTCTTTGCGGCAGCTCATGACAATGATCGGCGCCATAAGAAATGTTGATCGGATGGTCATTACCCAGTGTCCCGTGGCCTTTCAGGAACTTGCGGACAATTCGCTCACGATCCTGGATAAACCGAAGACCCTCGACCAGATCGTCGTTATCGCCCGGTGCTGTGTTCTTCAGGCAGCAGATGCCACCATACACACCCGCTGGCACTGACAAAACGTTCAGTCCTGAACTCTCGAGCTTCTTGATCTGCTTGGCACTGATCGCGGTGATCATGTCGACACTGCCCGCGAGCAACGCGTTGAGACGCGCGTTCGGGTCGGTGATCGCTGTGATCTCCATAGCATCGAGGTGTTGGCCGGTGTCCCGCCAATAGTTCGGGTTACGCACATGGGTCGATTTCACACCCGCCTGGAAATCTTCAACCAGGTACGGCCCCGTGCCACACTGCCACCAGTTCAAGGTGTTTTTCCGGACAATCTTGGCTTGCGGCTGCGTGAGTTTATAAGGCATGTCGGCGTCGGGTGACGACAACGTGAGTTTGACGGTGTACTTGTCGACAGCTTTCCACTCCTTTACGAAGGAGAAGAAGGACTTGATCGATGACGGCGAACCGTCCGCAATGTGACGGTTCATGCTCCACACCACGTCAGACGCATCCATCGGATGACCATCATGGAACACGACACCCTGACGGATCTTGAAGATGTATTCCGTCGCATTACTATTAACGGACCACTCTTCAGCCAGTTCCCCATGCAAACTCATGTCGGTCCAGATTTGAATCAGTCCATTGCAGCCCGCATTGGCGCGGGTATAGTCGATCGTCGACGTGCCGAGCAGTGGGTCCAAGGTGTCATCCGGCCCATGTAGGTTCGAGGCGAAAATGACCGACCCGCCACGGGTGGGCGTTGCCGCCAGTGCACTGGCTGAGCCCAACAAACTGCCAGCGGTCGTCGCCGTAAGACCCAGGGCACCCATCGCCGCCAGGAAATCGCGACGATCCATGCGCCCGTCACGGTACATTTGTTGAAATGTCTTAACTTCTTTCATGTGATTTCCTCCGTTTTTCACATAACTCTGGATAACTTTTTATCCAATCGAAACCGAATTTGAGCCGCGTAACGGCCAAGCAAGGCGATTAACAGCGTCCGCACTTAGTGACAGTGAAACATGAATCAGTCACCTGGGTCAAACTACCGCTCTCCGGATAGATATATTTAGGATCGCAGCTATACGGCCAACGATTCGATGGCCTTCAAAGACCCCTAAAACAGTGAGAAAATAATGTGATCTCTGGAAATTACTCGATGTCTGTCACGGTCGCTGAGGGATTCTCCCGTACCGGCTGGGGACTCAACGCGTTGGGTTCAGACCACCTGTGGCCCCGGTCTAGAAGATTCTGTTATGGAAGACCTTTTACGACCATGACCCAGTACCGGATAAAAAGCAGCGACGACCACTGATGAAACTCCTTGAGCCTATCACCCTGCCGGTACCCAGTATCCGCCAGATCGGCAGTGGGCTGACCCTGCTTCAGGCCAGCAACGCGGTCATCGCCTTCATATTCGCGATCTCAGCTCCCGTCGCTATCATGCTGGGAGTCGGGGCCCAGGGTGGATTATCCGAGCAGGAACTGAGTTCCTGGATCTTTGGGGCATTTGTCGTCAATGGCTGTCTCAGCATTGGGATGTCCTTGATCTATCGTCAACCGCTGGCTTTCTTCTGGACCATTCCAGGCTCCGTTCTGCTGGGTCCCGCGCTCGAACACCTGGACTTCGCCCAGGTCGTCGGCGCGTTCTATGTCACGGGCCTGGTGCTGCTGGTACTCGGGCTCAGCGGCTGGGTGCGCCGGATCATGTCGCTGCTGCCCATGCCGATCATCATGGCGATGGTCGCAGGGGTGTTCGTTCAGTTCGGACTCGACTGGGTCGACGCTTTGTTAAAGGACTGGCTGATTGCTGTCCCCATGACTGTCACTTTTGTGCTGCTATCGCTGAACGTGCATCTGGCAAAACGCCTGCCGCCGATGATCGGGGTCCTGATTGTTGGCATTCTTGCGGTCGTGCTGACCGGTGGTTTCGAACCCTCTTCTGCACTTCGGACTGCGACAGTCCGACCGGTTCTTTTCGTTCCAGTGTTCTCATGGCAGGCCATCGTTGAACTGACGATCCCGCTAGCAATCACGGTGCTGGCCGCCCAGAATGCCCAGGGTATCGCCATCCTCAGGGACAGTGGTCACAGTCCACCAACCAACAGCATCACCGCTGCCTGTGGTGTGACTTCCCTGGTGAGCGCAGTTGTGGGGACCGTATCGACCTGCCTGACCGGCCCTGTCAATGCGCTGATTTCAAGCGGTGGCGACAAGACCCAGCATTACACGGGAGCCATACTTGTTGGGCTGATGGCGATCGCCTTCGGCATCATGGCGCCGGTCTTTACCCACCTGATGCTGGGTGCACCATCGGCATTCATTGCAACACTCGCAGGACTCGCCATGCTGCGAATACTTCAGAATACATTCATGGTGTCATTTCGCGGCAGCTATTCGCTGGGGGCCCTGGTCACCTTTCTAGTGACTGTCGCGGGGCAACCCATTCTGAACATCGGGGCACCGCTCTGGGCTCTTGTCTTCGGCTACACGGCATCGCGCCTGATGGAGAGACGCGACTTTTGCCCGGCGAAGAACTCTGAACAACAGTAATAAATCTGTCTGAAACCAGCACCTCGATCAAAGCGCGGGGTCAACAACAGGCCGCAGTGCATCCGCAACCAGCTCCTGGAACCGCCGCACGCTCGCTTCCCAATGAGGTGACAACAGGCCCCCCGGTCCTGCTACGTCTGATTGGCGGCCTTCCTGAAGGCGCTCACAGATATTGTGATCCTCGCGGTGAACTTTCTCCCACAACTGCCGGATGGGGTCCACTGCTGCCTCGCTGTGATCACTATCGCGGTGAAGATAGATCACTCGCTTCTGGGCTGTGGCATCAGCCGACAGCGGCTGATTCAGATGCACACCGAGCTGGTCGGGGTGATACAACCCCAGCACGAGATTCGGAAACAAGGCCAGGTAACGTGAACTCACTCCGAGTGTATCCGGACTCGCGCCGCGCTGTTGCTCTGACGTCAGTTCCACCGCACTACCCAGGCAATGCCCATCAATGACGACAATGTGATCTTCCAGAGGCTGACTGGTGGTTGTCTTATGCACGAACTGGACATGATATGGCTCGATGAAATTTTCCATCAGCAGTTTCCAGTTACATCTGATCTCACCGAACTCGATGGCCGCAACGGGTACGAATTCATCAGGCTTAAAGCTACCAAGCTGCCGACGCAGGGGAGCAATAAACGATTCGAAGTCTGGAGCATCTGCATCGAGGTTAACGAAGACCCAGTCATGGAACGTTCTGCAGAGAATCTCTTCCAGACCGTTGTCTTCGAGCCGGAAACCATCAGGCAGACTGGTCTTCTCACCACCAAAATACGGTGCCAGACGAAGCCCACCTTCGAGGTCGTACGACCAGCGGTGATACGGGCAGGTGATCAACCCGCTGCAATGCCCCGGCTGGTCGACGAGCTTGAGATTTCGGTGTCGGCAGACATTGTGGAACGCCCGGATGCGGTCTTGCGCACTACGGACCAATAATACTGGCTTGCCAGCGACCATGATCGGAGCGACGTCGCCGACCCGGGTCAGATCATGAGCAAATGCAACAAAAGCCCAGGAACTGGCAAAGAGGTATCGGGCTTCCAGCCGGAAAAATCCGGTATCAGTGTAGGCCACGGCCGGCAGCCCGTGCCTGGCCTCACCTTGCTGGTCAAACCGATCAAACAGTCTCTGGTCAAGCTCGTCGATCATAAAAGGACGCTCGCGTTCAGCTGCTAAGCCAACTGCCCTGCCCCGTAAACCAGGCCCAGGCAGACGCACACGATAACAGAGATTTTACTTTTTGCGTACGGCTAAATAGACTCGTTTGCGATTTATCGCATCCAGCGATTCACAACACTTTAACCAAGGACACGCCATGGCCTACATTGAGCATTTCGCTGACGCATTACCGGATCCGGCCCGCGTCGCAGAAGAAAAGAGCCGACTCGAAGCTGCTGGCGTGAAGTACATTCTGTCCTGTTGGATCGACCTGCTAGGTGTGCCCAAAACCAAACCGGTCCCGATCAGTGATTTCGAACTGCTGTGCATGGGCAAAGGCCCGCAGTTCGCAGTCCACTCGATCTCCTTCGTACCGGAGCTTGGTCCGGCGGATTCTGACCAGATCCCCCTGCCCGATCTAGACAGTCTCGTGATCTGCCCGTGGGATAAAACCTGCGCCTGGGTGTTTGCAGACCTGTGGTGGGAAGGACGACCCTATAAGCTGTGTCCGCGCAGTGCGCTGAAACGAACCATACAGAACGTTGCGGATCAAGGCTACGCGGTCTATGCCGGTGTAGAGCCTGAATTCTTCGTCATGAAATGGCAGGACGGGCAACCCGTCAAGGCATTCGACGATGACCCAGTACCCGGTCAAGGCATCCGACCTCGTCGCCAGGCCTTTGGGTACGATGTTGAATATTCTATCGACTCGATGGGATTTCTCGGCGAGATGATCGACATCATCGAGGGACTCGGCTGGAACCTGCACGATGTGGTCTGCGAAGGGGGTTATTCTCAGTTTGAACTGGACTTTCACTACACCGACTTGCTGGCGATGGCCGACCGTCTGGTGTTTTTGCGAGTCCTTCTAAAAGAAGTCACCAAGCGGCACGGGATGTTCGCCACCTTCATGCCGAAACCGACTATCGGTGACTGGCGATCGGGTGCACACATGAACACTTCAATGCAACTGGTCGATAAACCAGGGGAGAATATTTTTGAAGGTTCAAACGGTAACTGGGGCGATTCCGTATTCGGCGCTGTAGGTGGATTGTTGCGACACGGCGGCGCCCTGACGGCGATTGCCTGTTCAACGGTGAATTCCTATAACGGTCTAGTTCCCCGGGTAGGCGGTTTTGAAGGCGGCACAGTCACCTGGGCGCCAACACACATGACCTATGGCTATAACAACCGTTCAGCTATGTTACGCCTGCCACAAAGCCGGTTCGCCATCGAAAATCGAGCCGCCGACATGTGCATGAATTCGTACCTTGCGCTGGGCCTGTCTGCCGCCGCAATGACTGAAGGCATCGTAAATAACTATGATGCCGGTAACCCGCTCAATCAGGACCTTTACAGCATGAGCAAGGATGAAATCGAACGTTCCGGTGCACAGCGACTGCCGAGAAACCTGCTGGAAGCGCTGGAGATTCTGCGTACTGATGACCTGGCACGCACTGTACTGGGCGATGACATAATGAACTCCTACCTGACCTACAAATCTGACGAGTGGGAACGTTACCATCAGGCCATCACCGACTGGGAGGTGGCGGAATACCTGCGCCTCTACTGAGTAAGTGCTGGCCTCGGCACGATAGTGAAACACTCATTTGCACATCGCCATCTGGAACCCCGGCAGATCATCTGTACCAGGTATGCTACGGAGAGTCGGACATGAACCATGATCAGTCTGAACCGCTTGAACATTTGCAAGGCTTTGAGCTGGACAGCGCCGGCAAACCCGGCGAGGACGCGGTTCAGACTTACGAGCGCGATGGTGTTGTATGCCTGCGCAACGCGTTCAGCCAAGAATGGGTTGAGCAGGGCCGGCGTGCGGTTGCTACCGTGATTCGAACCCGATCCCACAGTAACTTGCACTCTGCTCACCAGGAGGAAGGGCAATCAGGTAATTTTTTCTTCGATACTTTTCTGTGGAAGCGACTGCCATCGTTCCAAAAGTTCACTTTTGAATCACCTGCTTCGGAGCTCGCCCGAAAGGTGATGCGCTCACGCTCCCTACTGCTTTATTTTGACATGGCCATTGTCAAGGAGCCTGGCACCCGTGCACCCACACCGTGGCACTATGACGAGGCCTACTGGCCAGTGTCGGGAACCCAGGTGTGCAATATCTGGGTGGCACTGGACCAGGTTCCGGTCGAAACGGCGCTTCGTTTCGTGCTTGGTTCGCACAAGCTGCATGACGATTACCGGGCGGTCGATTTCTTCTCGTCAGAAAGCATGCCGGGCCATACTCGGCCAGAACCACCCCAATGGGACCTCCTCCCTGGTGATCATCGAATTGCCTGCGCTCCGATGAACCCCGGTGACTGTGCCATCTTGAACTTGCGCACCCACCACAGTGCGCCGGGCAACCTGCAACACAGCAACCGTCGACGGGTGATCTGCACACACTGGTTTGGCGATGACGCAAGATTCAACGACAAGCCCTGGGAATGTAATCCGGACGAACGGGGTGAGGGACTGGTGGACGGTGGGCCGCTTGAATGTGCGACTTTTCCCCGGGTGCATTGAACCCTTGAAGTAGACAGGGTCTGTGGCCGGAACCTGCACTATTTTCTGATTGTCGGCGGTTAGCCTCTAACCTCCCATTTGCGATTTAGGAAGACGTATCGGGTACGCCTGCCTGATCTTTGCATCGACTGACTCGCCGAAAAAATTTGGGAAGTACGAGCCGAGAATCTCATCAACAACCTCGCGACTCCTGGAAAACAGATCTCGTGAGCCATCTTGTTCCCACTTGTCTGTTGGCGTGCGATCCATCAATGTCGGGTAGACATATTCACTTTCCATGTAGCTCAGCGTCTGGCTGTTCCCAAGGAAATGGCCAGGATCAATGGCACTGTTGTGAATGACGTCAACCGAAAGCGTGTCGTCGGAAACTTCAATACCGCGCAGGGATCTTGCAATCATTCCGATCGCGTCATTGTCAATGACCATAGATTCAAAACTGCAGCCCATCAAACTGCCCATCATCCCGCCGAATTCACAAAGTCTGTTCGCGCCGGCGTGGGCGGCTAGAGTATAGGTCAGCGCCTTCTCATACCCGTATTGTGCGTCAGGGATCTTTGCGTCTGTCATACCGCAACCGACACTGGTAGGAAGATTGTAGTAATTACCCATTTGAATGGCTGCAGCCGCGACGAGTGCCTGTTCACCGCTGCCGCCAGTAAAGGATCCGGTTCGCAAGTCCGTGATGAAGGGCCAGGCCGCAAAGGTCATGGGGCAGCCTGGTGAGATCAGGTTGACGATAACAAGACAGGCCAGGGTCTCTGCCACGACCTGTGCAAGAATGCCTGCAAGAGGTGCCGGAGCAGTCGCCCCGGATTGGGGTGCCACAGCGATGTCACTGGTCAGCCCCATCTTGCTGGTTTCGATCAGAAGCTCAAGATTCTCGCGCCCGAACCTGAGGGGAGACACGATGGGGCAGCCACCAAAGATAACAGAAGGATTTTTCAGAAAGGTCCCCGCTCCGCCTGAAGCCAAGTCGAAAAGCCCGATGGCGGGCTTGATGTTGTCGCGGTTCCTGAAGGTCACGCAGGCCGGCTTCTCACTTCCTGCCAGAATGGCGTAGACCATATTCATGTCATGTTCGTAGTCGTCCGGAACATCTGTGGCTAAAACCGTGTCACCCAGCATGTGGACATTGTCGAGCTTGTCAACGAGCCGCGTAAAATCATAAATATCCTGAAGCGTGGAGGGTCGATACGTTTTGGTCTCAGCATCAAAAGTCGTGACCGCTGTGCCTGAGTTGGAGAAATAGACACTGTTTTTTGTGCAGTGAATGTCATCTTTACCGGCACGGCTCCCGCGGGCATATACAAAGTATTCATTGGCCGCTCCAGAAATAACATCCTCGACCAGGCCGGGTGGAAAACACAAACGCCCGTGATCGTTCTGCAAGGCTCCTTTAGGCAGTACAAGATCAAGAAGCTCTTCGGTCGGGTCGGCAATGCCGGTCTGTTCAAGGACACTGAGCGCGGCCCGATGCACCTTCTCCACATCCACATCAGGCAGCGGTTGATAACGTCCCCCTTCTATGCCTGGCCAGATGGAAGTCGAATTCGAGCTCTTCGCTCGCATCTCAAGCCGGGCGTTACGCCCCCGCCCCTTGCGGCGGTTAGTGAATGTGGCTTGCCGGGTCATTCCTCCACTCCCAAAATTGGTTCAGCTGAACTGCTCAATAATGAATGGCCACGGCTATGTTGGCAATATGAAGGATTTTCTTTCACCGTCAGATTCAGTCGAATTTTATCCGAGATGGATCGCACTAGCGTTGGCACAAAACACATGACTCGGATTGACCAAGACAGCGCGTCATAGTTTTGGGAATTAATAGAGGATCGTCCGAATTGAAGGCCGAAAAGAACGCCAGCAGAGGATCTTTCCAAGTCTTGCGAAACGTGACCTGATCACTTCTCAGCTTTCAGGGACAGTTTTCTGGGCGAGTCGCCGAAACAAAACAGCACTGGTCGCGCCCAGCACCAGCCAGAAGATAGCATTGACGATCACAGCCACCAAGTAAAACCTGTTGGCCAGGATCTCTGGAGCGAGGCCAGTGTAGACATCCGGATACGGTGCACCGATCAGGTGAGGAACTGGAAGCAGTACTGCCCCCAGCACCTTGAACATCCAGTGGGGCCCAAGAAACAGTAGCAACAGACCCACACCCGTGCAGGTCACAGTCAATACCCACCAGAGTTGCCGGGCCTCCAGTGCCACAACTGCGTCTCCGGGAATCCCAGGTGGCAAGCCTATGGCCGGCGCCAGAAAAAAGGTCACATAACCACCCATTCCCCAGGCCAGTCCCTGGGCCCAGGTCACCGGAGATCGCAGCGCATAGATCGCAGACAGCAACAGCCCGAACCCGATTCCGATACCGACGTTGGCGAGGGCAGTCCACCACAAACGATACCTGTCGCTCGCAGCGTTCGGGTCGTAGTGGTGATGCTGGCTGGAGGATTCTTGGTCTAACGTAGGTGCACCGATGGAATTTTCGTAGGTCTCTGCCTCGACGATGATGGGCAGGACACCAAACATCTGGATTCCGGTCAGAACAAGCCCGGATACGAGTCCGGCCAGGCAGGCCGAGAACACGATCCGTCGGAGAACTGCCAAGCGGGCGTTAATTCAGTGGCAGGGAAACGCCGCAGAGTGGCGGGTATCGTGGGCTGCGTGATGCAGCGCATCGTGGTGAGCAAAGCCGACACCGTAGAGAATCACCCCGGCAAGGAGTACTGCGGCCGCTGACGGCCACCAGCGTAGCGGCTTTATCAGAGCGATGCTTTCAACAGATGGGTGAACGCTGTTCATGGTCCCTAAGCTTTGTCGATTAATTTTTCAAATCATCCCTTACCAGATCCAAGCATAACAGACCACATGGCCAGCACTCCAGTGGCGGCGACTTCCCGGCAGGCCGGGGCTAGAATACCCGGACATTGTGCTTCGTAATTTTCTAGACGTCAGACCGGCGATGGTCAGCGACCTTTACACAAAATAGCGATGTTCGGGCTCACCATCCAGATATTCGATAAGTGTCAGGTTCTTATTGTTCGCGACACAGTGGTGGCAGCAGTCCAGCCTGGGCCTGACACGAAAGAAGTTCTCCTTCGACTCAAATCAAGAATCGCGGAAACGCTTATCTCGTAGCGGTCTCAGACAAACCTGATTGTTGCAGGCCTACTCCCGGGTAGAACGCCGGTTGGTTTCAGGATGTGGTTATTGATACCTCTGTTCCATTTGCTGGATTTTCTGCGCCCGGTGTTCAGCGGGCAGAAACATCGCAACTCCGAAAACGAAGGAAAGCAGCATCAGGCCCACCAGTAACCAGACAATACGGCGGTTTGACTGCTTACCGCAGCTCAGCACATCTGTTTTATCGGCCACTGATGGTTCTGCCGTCGAAACGGTAGGGTGTCCAGTCGGCTGGCACCGCAACGGGAAAGGTGTCGAAGTTCTGTGGTGGTGGTGGCGACGCAGTCTCCCACTCGAGCGATGGCGAACCCCAGGGATCGCGACCGGCGCGTGGCCCTTTTAGCCCACGGGCCCAGGCAATCAGAGTCACCAGAATACCGGCAGCCAGGATGAAAGCACCTACCGTTTCAATCACGTTTAGATTTATCCACGCCTCGATGGGTGGATAGTCAACGTAGCGCCGCGGCATTCCCATGAGGCCAACTACCATCTGGGTGAAGTAAAGTACGTTCGACCCGATCATCATCATCCAGAAGCTGATCTTACCCAGTGTCTCTGGAAACATACGACCAGTTACTTTAGGGTACCAGTAGTAAACACCGCTGAAAGCCGCAAAAGTCATCGCCATTCCGAGGACATAGTGGAAATGACCGACAACGAACTGTGAGTCGTGTACGTGGATATTGAAGGCAGGTAGCGCCAGCGGGATACCGGTGAGACCACCGATCAGAAACATGAAGATCCCCCCCAGTGTGAACAGCATGGGTGTATTGAAATGGATTGCGCCTTTGTGCAGTGTCGCAACCCAATTAAAGATCTTGATACCAGTCGGTACCGCGATCAACACTGTCGTGAACGACATGAATACGCGTAACCAATACGGCATGCCGGAGGAAAACATGTGGTGTGCCCAAATAAAGAATCCCAGGCCGGCGATTGACCACAGCGCGTAAAGCATCGACTTCTGGCCGAAAATAGGCTTTCGCGACATCGTCGAGAGGACTTCCGAGAACACTCCAAAACCGGGCAATATCATGACGTATACCGCCGGGTGTGAGTAGAACCAGAAAAGATGCTGGTATAAGACCGGATCACCACCTTTCGCCGGATCAAAAAATCCAGTTCCCAGATACCTGTCCAGAAACAACATGACCACTGCGCCGACAAAGGACGGCACGCCCAGGAGCTGAACGACAATGGAGGCCATCAGGCCGTGCACCACAAGATTCATACTGCCCAGTGTCATACCTGGGGCACGCATCTTGAGCACCGTAGTGATGAAATTGACCCCAGTACCGAGTGTGGACCCAGCAATCAGGATCACAATCAGGACGTAGAGTGCAGTGGGACCGGCGTTAGGATGCACCGAGAAGGGCGGATAACCCGTCCACATCATCTTGATGTGCTGGCCGGGTATCAGTGTAATCAGGACCAGCACACTGGCTGTAAAGAAAAACCAGTACGACAACTGGTTGAGCCTGGGGAAGGCTACGTCACGGGCGCCGATCAGGATCGGAACAAGGAAGTTGGTAAAAGCTGCCCAGAACGCAATTGCCCACCACAGCAGCAGTACCGCACCGTGACCGGTGAGCAGATAGTTGTAGAGGTCTGGACTGACGTATTGTAGGCCGGGCTGGGTCAGTTCCAATCGGATCACCATACCCATCAGTCCGGCTACGACGAAGAACAACAACGATGTCAGCCCGTAAAGAATGCCTATCTTCTTGTGGTCAGTGGTTAGGAACCACTCGCGAAAGCTGGCCCGAAACCAGGGCGTGGCGACGGCTTCTTGCATCGGTTGATCTCCTGGGTTTACTAGCGTATTTGTTGTTCAGCCGGATTGGCTGAGCCACTCGTCAAACTCTTCGGCTGTAAGAACCTTAATAGTCGCGAGCATATAAGCGTGTGCCGTACCGCAGTACTCTCGGCAATAACCGCGGTATTCCCCGGTCTCATTGAACTGGAACCACATCTCGGTCACGCGCCCGGGGACCGCGTCTTCCATAACCTTCGCTTCAGGGATGTGAAATGCATGAATCACGTCTTTGGAGGTCAGTAACAACTTGACCGGCTTACCCACCGGGACATAAAGCTCAGCCAGTGACCGCTTGCCATTCGGATACTCGAATTGCCAGCTCCACATCATGCCTTCGGCTTTCACCGGCAGAGAATTCGCTGGGGGAGTGCGCTGTTCGGTATAAAAAGCCACGCTCTGTACGGCCAGATAGATCACGATGATAAGCGGGATTACGGTCCACAGTACCTCGATTCCATGGCCACTTTCCTCAACAGCACCCTGCTCGTTGGTAGCCGGACGGTAGCGATAGCGATACAGGAAATAAAATATCGGCACAGCGACCACCAGGTAGATACCGACAGCCACACTCAGCCAGATGCTGAACATCTGGTCCCAATAAGGTGCCGGGTAGGCTAGTGGTATGGCCGGGGCAACTGCCGAAGCGGCTTCAGCAACAGAAATCATCTGCATCATTGCTCTCCTTTGGAGTCTCTTTTGAATGCAAGGGTCACTAGCCCGGCAATACCTAGAACACCGATTCCGGCACCACCAAAGATGAGTGTCGGATGCAGCACATAGCGGCTACGAGAGGCGTCGAACTGAAAACAGGTCAGTTTGACTGTATCGAACAATTCATTCATACGCGGCACGCGGTTCCTGCTCTCGATGAGTGCAAGCTTGATATCCTGTTCACGCGGTTCGGTACCATGCAGGTAGCGCATCACTTTTCCGTCCGGGGACAGAAACACGAGTACCGCCGGATGCAAAAACGCCTGATCCGACTCGGAGAAAAAAAACTTGAATCCGACTGATTCAGTCAGGCGTGTACTCTCCTCACTGGAGAGCAATCCGAAAGCCCAGTTCGTCGGCACTCGCTTAAGAGTGTCACGGGTACGAGCCAGGGTCGCCAGTGTATCTTTGGCATCGAACGATAGAACGATCACCCGGTGATCGGGCAGGTCCATATCGGACAACACCTGGGATAGGTTCTGGATCGTCAATGGACAGGCACTACCACAGGTATAGTAGGCCAACGCAAGAATCGTCGGTTGTTCAGCAATGAGTTCAGAAAGACGCCTGGTGCCGGATCGCGTCACGATCGCAACATCCGGAACTTTCTGGCCCAGGTGAAGACCTTCTTCTACGCGCAGTAATGCCGGGTCAAGTTCATCCTGCTCCAATGGGCGGTTGTGAGCAGCTGATGGTGCAGCGCAAGCCAACGCTGCTGCCATCACCAGGAAGCGAAATCTCAAGACGTGCTCCCGATCAGGTAAACGTTAGCTGCCACCAACAGCCACATGATGTCCACGAAGTGCCAGTACAGGGCAGCGCCCCGATAAAAAGTAACTTGATTAAATTTCATCAGCCCGCCCGCGACAACACCAAACAGGAGCAGATGACTGGCTAGCCCGACGATGACGTGTGAAGTGTGTACACCGGTCAGCCCATAAAAAGTCGTGCCGTAGATATTGGAGCCAAGGGTAAACCCACCAGCAGCAAGGTGGCTCCACTCGCCGATATGTAACACCACGAACAAAGAGCCGAGGGCGAATGTCGCAAACAACCAGAACATCGCCAGGCCACGCCGATCTCGCTCGAAGGCGCGCTGCGATAACATGATCGTAGCGCTTGAGGCCCACAGAATTACAGTAAGCCAAAGGGCAAACATCTTGTCGAGGTCGGCTGGGATAAAACTCGCCCACTGATCGGCATGGTTAATGCGCCCTAGCCAGAACGCAACGAACACCGTGCCAAAAATGACCACCTCTGAGACGATAAAGGCCGCGACAGCAATTGGTCCGAGCCCTTCCTCGGTTCCATGCTGAAAAAACTCCTTGGCCCAACCAGCAAACCCGACGGCCAGTAGAGCAAGTGATCCACCGCCGAGCACGACACTAACCATCGGCATCTGCCAGACGAAATAGGCTAGTACGGTCAACGGTGTTAACAGGACACCGAGGCCAACAAACATCGGCCAGACACTGGTTTCGTGCTCGGATTGATAGGTTGCTGCGTGCGCCATGCCGTGATTCCTTTGTGCGATTCCGATTTGGTCCGGATGCGGTCGGTAGGGACAGAGCATGATTTATCGTGTGTGACGCCGGAGAGTCTTGATCTGTGTCAGATAAGAAAAACCCTGGCTATAAGCCGCGGTGATATGCCGATGAGGTTTGACTTGGATCAATAAGCGGGTTGCGGTCACTGGTTAGGGTCACTTCGCATTTCGAAACGGTGACAGGCACAGCCAGATGCTCCTACCATTGCGTAGAGAACCCAGATTTTCGATACAAGTTGTCAACGATGCAGGATGCAGGTTGTCGATGAAGAGACTAACTGCGGTTGACCCTAGCAAGGCCAACCGATCCATCCGGCTGCAGACAGAACCCGGATACCACTGACGACTGGCCGGTCCGCCCAGGTGTTCCAACTTCAGCTCCTTGCCCTCTGGATGATGGCCAGTCATATATGACCGCCGCACAGAATCGAATCTGTTTTGAACCCGAGTTGATCCAGCGTTACGACTCGCGGGGCCCGCGTTATACCTCATACCCACCCGCCGATCACTTCTCTGACTGGTTCACCGAGAAACACTACCGTGAGATCGCCACCAAAGGCAACGAATCACCGATACCGCGGGCTCTATCGCTTTATCTGCACATTCCGTTCTGCAATACGCTGTGTTTTTTCTGTGCCTGCACCAAGATTGTTACTCGAAATTCTGCGACAGTGGAGAAATACCTCGAGCACTTGTGCCGGGAAATTCAGATCCAGGGAGCGCTTTACGATGACGATCGCGAGGTTGTACAGCTGCACCTGGGCGGCGGTACACCGACTTTCCTGAACACCACCCAGATCGAACGCGTACTCCGCCAGATCGAACGAAGCTTCTCCCTGTCCAAGGAGCCGGATCGTGAATTTGCCATCGAGATAGACCCGCGCACTGTTACGCCCCAATCACTGGAGGAGCTACAACAACTGGGATTCAACCGCATCAGCCTGGGCGTACAGGATTTCAATCCCAAAGTACAGGAGGCCATCCACCGCATACAGTCACCAGAAGAAACCCTGCAACTACTCCAGCACGCCCGGGAAATCGGTTTTCATTCAACCAATGTGGACCTCATCTATGGGCTTCCATTTCAGTCTGTCGAGACATTCAACCGGACGCTCGACCTGTTAATGACGGCACCACCAGACCGGCTGTCGGTGTTCAATTACGCCCACCTACCCTGGCGGTTTCCGGCTCAACGCCGAATTCATGAAAAGGACCTGCCGAGCAGTCAAGAAAAACTGCGTATCCTGGAAACCTGTATTCACTGGTTGACCGAAGCCGGGTACAGCTACATCGGCATGGACCACTTCGCCCGACCCCAAGATTCCCTTACCAGAGCCCAGTTGGACGGTACTCTAGGTCGAAATTTTCAAGGCTATTCCACCCATGCAGACTGCGATCTGGTCGGAGTCGGTGTCAGCGCCATCAGCCAGGTGGAAAATTGCTACAGTCAGAATCTGAAAGAACTTGCCCCCTACCACAGAGCAGTAGAGAAAGGGTGTTTGGCTGTGGATAGAGGTTATCGGCTTTCTGGTGACGATCAGATTCGCCGGCGTGTTATAGACCATCTGATATGTTTCGGCCGGGCAGATCTTAAAGCGATCCTGGCACCTAGTCAGCTTGCGCCAAAAACCTATTTTGTCAGCGAACTCGCTGCGCTCAACATCATGGCCACTGACGGGCTCCTGTCGGTAGATGAAGAATCCAACATTCAGGTGACGCCGGCTGGGCGCTTTCTGATCCGCAACATCTGCAGGGTGTTTGACCGCTATGCTGCCGTCGCTGACAGTGAGTCGAAGTATTCCCGGGTGATCTGACGCCACCCTGACCTGCAATCGTCTGCCAGGCCCGGTTCCAGTTCAGGCGAGGTTTCGCTCAGGCAGGCTTCCGGCACAGCCATCAATTCCATCGCGCAAGGCGTCGAAATCATGAACGATGATGGTTCGCCCATTAACCGAAGCGATCTTGCTCTCCTTTAATCGTTTGAACAGGCGGCTAACGGTTTCTGCTGCCAGACCCAGATAATTCGCAATATCGTGGCGGGACATACTGAGTCGAAATTCATTCGCCGAAAACCCCCGCTGCTGGAAGCGCATGGACAGGCTGACCAGAAAAGTTGCCAGCCGTTCGTCGGCGCTACGACGGGAGAGTAGAAGCAGCATGGATTGATCTGAGTTGATCTGCCGAGCCATCAGTCGATCGAGTTCACGCCTGAGGCTTGGAATATTACTGCTCAATTCCTCTATCGAGTCGAGCGGTAACTCACAGACATTACTGCGTTCAAGTGCAACCGCTGAACAGGAGTGATTGTCATCAAATCCATCGAATCCGAACAATTCACCCGGCAGATAGAAACCGGTGATCTGGTTCTCACCATCCTGCGTCGATACCAACGTCTTCAACGACCCTGATTTGACCGCATAGAGTGCAGTAAATCGATCACCGGTTCGATAGAGCGGCTCATCGCGGCTCAGAGGGGGGCGCTGATCCACCATGGTCTCAAAACGACCCATATCATCCGGGCTGACACCACGGGGCAAACACAGTTCCGCGAGAGAACAGTCTTTGCAGGTCAGTCTGATCGGCCCATTGCCTGGAAATTCAGCAACGTCAACCATCGGCATGCCTACTTTTCTTGTAATTAGCCAGAAGTATACACGGTATTTTTTGCCGACGGCCCGCTGAACATCCGAGAGATCAGTGAATTTTCAATAAAGTGAAGATTTCGTCGGATCTTCTGTGTTCGCTAGAAAACGGCCCCTTCTTGATCTACATCAAGTTGCTAAGTCGGTATTTCGGGCAATTTGAACTGTTAGCTTTCAAGCGCTCACACACAAACGTCAGGAGAGACTCATGGATAGTATTTCAGACGGGCACAGAATCATTTGGATGATCTCAGCCTCCATCGCAGCTGTTGCAGTAATCGCCCTGACCCTCACAGTAATCAAATGGGCCGCGGCGTAACGCTCGATCGGCCAGATCGAATCTGATCATCTTTGGGGACCGTTCCCCTTTTTTCGAAGCTTGTCGTCAGGCGCTAGCCCGGTCTCTCCCAGCCTTTGCCCGCTCCACAACGCAGGCATCGCTGGTTCAGGAACACCTCCTGCCAGTCCGCATCGGTAGCCATATAGTCCAGGATCACCCGCAGGGCCTTGGAGGTACTGCGGAACTCGTAGGTTTCACGGGCGTATTCCAACATCTCGATCGTATCCGGGTGCAGCTCTACCTCTAGCGTAGCTTTTTTCCCCATCGCCATAATCACTTTCCTTGCCTGTGGTTTTTAAATTCAGATTCAAGCCAAAGTCTACCAATCCGGCCGGCTGAATATCACATGGTGTCCTGCACCGTCTCCGAACGCTTGGGTCGTTCGCCCTTTCTGATGTGTCCCCCGTAGAAAGTGAATAGACTATCCTTTTCCCGACGGTCGGAAATCGGGTCACCGGAGATAGCACTTGACCATAGACCCCACGGGTTCCGAACATGTTGTCACTTGACGAACTGGAATTCACCGGCTCGGAACTCAATCGGCCGGAATGTGTTCTCGCCACCCGCTCAGGGCATCTCTACACGGCAGACGCGCGGGGCGGCGTTGCAGTCACTTATCCCGATGGAAGGTCCCGATTACTTGCCCACCGCACAGAGTCTCCCTGGCTGTTGCCCAACGGCATCGCACTGATGCCGGACGGGACTTTTCTACTTACTCACCTGGGGGATGTTTCCGGCGGCGTATTCCAACTGGACGGCCATGGCGAACTGACGCCATTCCTCGAGGAGGTTGACGGTGTGGCACTGCCACCCACTAATTTTGTCGGTCGTGACCACGCGGGAGGTATCTGGATCACCGTCAGCACCCGGCACCATCCCCGCCACCAGGCCGCCAGAGCCGACGTTGCAGACGGCTTTATCGTACGGGTAGATGAGCATGGCGCCCGAATCGCAGCCGAAGGCCTCGGCTACACCAACGAATGCGTTGTCGATCCCACCAGGAAATATCTTTACGTCAATGAAACCTTTACCCGACGGGTATCGCGGTTCAAGCTTGACAAAAACGGAACGTTAAGTGGGCAGGAAACCGTCACAGAGTTCGGCCCGGCCGACTTTCCCGACGGCCTGACATTCGACTCGGCCGGTAATCTCTGGGTCACGTGCATCATCAGCAACCGCCTGATCCGCGTGGCGCCAGATGGAGGCCAGCAGGTTTTCCTCGAAGACTGTGATCATGAGAACATGGCGATCGTCGAGGAACGATACCAGGCGGGGTGCCTGCAGGGTGCTGATTTTGACCGGGTAAAGCCGAAGGTCCTGCGGAACATCTCCAGCCTAGCGTTTGGCGGTCCAGATCTGCGAACCGCCTGGCTGGGATGCCTGCGGGGAGCGTCTCTGGCCACTTTTCGAAGCCCGAGCGCAGGTCTGATACCGGCCCACTTCGAAGTCGTTCCCACCTGGCTCGACCAGCTCGCATCGATGCCTTCCAGCCCGTCATGACCCTGACGGTTGCCGGCGTCGGTACCGGGTATTTTGCCCAGTATCATTTTGAGGCCTGGCAGCGCATCGATAACATCGAACTGGTGGCGGTGTGCGACCACGATACCAATCGGGCCCACTCAACGGCCCGACGCTACGGTATTCCGATGGTTTTCGATGATCTTGAGACAATGCTCCAGCAAACACGGCCCGAAGTCGTTGACATCATCACACCACCAGACACGCATGAGTCACTGGCTGGCATTGCCCTGGCAGCCGGCGCAGCTGTCATCTGCCAAAAACCGCTCGCGCCCGACGTGGCAACTGCACGGCGGATGATCAAGTCAGCAGAGCAGCACAACGCGTTCTTTGCAGTCCATGAGAATTTTCGCTTTCAACCCTGGTACCAGGAAATCCGTAGGCTGCTTGGCCATGAGACCCTGGGTGACCTTTATTCGGCCAGCTTCAGGCTTCGCCCCGGGGATGGTCAAGGATCCGATGCGTATCTGGAACGACAGCCTTATTTTCAGCAGATGGAACGTTTCCTGATTCATGAGACAGGGATTCATTTCATCGACACCTACCGCTACCTTTTCGGCGAGATCCAGCGGGTCTACGCGGATCTTCGCCGGCTCAACCCAGCCATTGCGGGCGAAGATGCCGGAATGATCCTGTTCGACTTTAAAAGCGGCATCCGTGGGCTTTGGGATGCCAACCGACTGGCCGATCACACGGCCAAGGATACCCGATTGACGATGGGTGAGATGCTGATCGAAGGCTCAGAAGCTGCCCTGCGGCTGGACGGCGCGGGCAGACTCTTCATCAGACCCAAAGGGGGAGTTGAATCGACCCATCCGTACGACTGGAGCAACCAGGGCTTTGCCGGCGACAGCGTCTTTGCCTGCCAGCGCCATCTTGTCCAGTGCATCCTGGAGAAGCGACCCTCACCAATCTCCGGGTGCGAATACCTGCGCAACCTCGTCATCGAAGAGGCCATTTATGAGTCGAACCACAAGGGCGAGAAAATCGAAGTGTAAGCATCTGGTTACGATGCGGGTTATTGCGCAATCACGGACAACTGCCAGCTGATCATTGACCGGATCTCGGTACGAGCTGAACCCTGGAGAACTCGAACATGTCTACCGAAAAGGCCTTCCACATCTGTGTACTACCGGGAGACGGTATCGGCGTGGAGGTCACTGCTGCCGCTGCCGCAGTGCTGGAGGCAACACAGACATACAGCGGCGGGTTTGCCCTGACCCTGGAACACCACGTGGCCGGTGCCGGAGCCTACCGTGAGACCGGGATAGCCATGAGCGATGAGGCCTGGCGGGCTGCAGAAGATGCCGATGCGATCTTTCTAGGAGCGATGGGGCTTCCGGACATACGATTCGACGACGGCACCGAGATCGCACCGCAGCTCGATCTGCGTTTTAAGTTCAATCTGTACGCCGGGGTCCGTCCCGTCAGCGCCAAACGGGGCGGCGCGAGGATGCTGAGTGACCCGCGGGCAGAGAACATTGACTTCGTGCTGGTGCGGGAGAGTACCGAGGGGCTTTTCGCCTCACGCGGCAAGGGTGAGGTCCTGGGCGACCGGGAAGCACGCGACACGATGGTCATCACTCGCCAGACGTCCGAGCGATTGTTTGCCTTCGCTTTTGACCAGGCGCGTCGCCGAAAAGCCAGCAGTCACAGTAACAAGGTCACCCTGGTCGACAAGTCCAATGTGTTCGTCTCCATGGCTTTCTTCCGCAAGGTGTTTGACGAGGTCGCTGGCACCAATCCTGAAATCGATGCCGAGCGAGTCTACATCGACGCCTGTGCACTAGATTTCATCCGCAGGCCATGGGACTTCGACGTGGTCGTCACCGAGAACATGTTCGGCGACATCCTGTCAGACCTCGCTGCGGGACTTGTCGGTGGCATGGGGTTTGCACCATCGGCCGACATCGGTGACGAACGAGCCGTTTTCCAGCCGGCGCATGGCAGCGCGCCGGACATTGTCGGCTCGGGCAGGGCAAACCCGACCGCAGCCATCCTTTCTGCAGCCATGATGCTCGACTGGCTCGGTCACCGGCACGGCGTTTCACAGTGCCTTGATGCTGCCAAGCTGATCGACAAGGCCGTCGAAGAAGTTTTTTTCGATGGCCAAGTGCGAACCTATGACATGGGAGGCACTTCAAGCACCGCTGATTTAACTGACGCCGTGATCGAGAAGATCAAAGGCAGCCAGGGAAAATGAAGTGGGATTCATATCGGCATCCCAGTTAGGATCGGCTGATATGGGCTAGCCGCTAATCTTGAAGCTTTGCAAGCTCTTCCATCAGAATCGGGATTGCCAGATTGCACGAATGAATTGCCATAACGATCGTGAGTTGTATCACTTCGAGAATTTCTTCTTTGGTCGCGCCAGCCTTTAACGCATTCTGGATATGGCGGCACACCCCAGGCCCATAAAGATCGGTTGTGGCAGCATAGATTGCAATCAAGATCAGTTCTTTGTATTTCTGCGGCAGCGACCCTTGATCCTACGGAACCCTGCGAAAAGTAAGGCAGGCCTCCAGAAAGTCCGGATCAAGTTCGTGAAAGGTGTCCCACAATGGGTTCCAATCGCCTTTTGCCTTGTGCTCGTCAGTCTCAGGGTAAGTTAATTTCACTGTGCGACATTGCGTTAACCTCCTCTGTGCTTGAATGAGTCACGACGGAAGCTGTAAAGCGCCTCGGGATCAACCGCAACGTCAACCACAGCCGGTTTGCCACACTCGAGGGCCGCTTTAAGGGCTTCGCCCAACTCGGACGTGCGTTCCACTCGAAACCCCGCAGCACCGTAGAGCTCAGCCACCTTGTCGAATGGTGGGCTGCTGACATTTGCACCGATATATCGTTCGCCGAAGAAGTCGCGCTGGTAGGCTTTCTCAGCCCCCCAGCATTTATTGTTCATGACGACAGTAACCGTGTTGATTCCGTAGTCCACAGCAGTACTCAGCTCGGACAGCGTCATGCCGAATCCCCCGTCACCCATGAGACTGACCACTGCGCGATCCGGCCTGGCCGTCTTGACACCCAGGCCACAGGAAAATGAGAATCCGACCAGGCCGAAATCAAGCGGTGTGAACAGGCACGGCGGCTCCCAGTAGTTGAGTGCATCGGTCGCCTGAAGACACAGTGTGCCGGCATCCAAGGTGATGGCCGCATCTCGCGGCAGGACATCACGCAATACCTTGAAAAGCCCTGAAGGCTGGATCGGATACATATCGACATCAGCGTCTGAGTCTTGCTTTTCTAGATAAGCAATCCGCTCCGTCTTGTAGCCTTCGACCCAGGACGCGACTTCCGCGCGCTGCTCAAAGTCAACCAATGTTTCCGCGAGCTGCTTAGCTACGGTCGGCGCATCAGCCCAAATACCGAGAGCAATAGGGAAATAGCGCCCTATGGACGTCGGGTCCAGCTCAACCTGAACGATTGCGGCACTCTGGTTAATATTGTCGTAAGAGTAGAAGGTCGAGTTGAATCCAAGGCGTGTTCCAAGTGCCAGAATGACATCTGCTTCTTTAGCGAGGCGGGATGCCACAGGGTTACCGCGCGGACCCATTTGACCGGCATTCAGTGGATGGCCGAACGGGATGGCATCACCATGACCGGGAGAGGTGACCACGGGAGCATTGAGCATTTCGGCAAGTGTCAGAACCGGCGCATGTCCGCCACTATTCTTGATTCCACCACCTGCCACAATAACAGGCTGCCTGGCGCCCTCTAACAGAGCTGCCGCTTGCGCAATCACATCGGCCGACCCGGCAGGAACACTTCCAGGCTCTGGTTTTTGTGGTTGTCCCGTCAGTGGGAATTCAGCCGTTGCTGCCAGCACATCGCGGGGTAGATTCAGCTGCACTGGGCCCCGGCGATGCGCCATCGCCACACGGAACGCCTCACGGACCATTTCGGGCACACGTTCAGCAGAGGTCACCGTCCAGGTCTTCTTGGTCACTGGTCGGAACAGCGCCTGTTGGTCAACCTCCTGAAAGGCGTCACGATAGACATGTCCGGAAGATAAAGCCCCCGCAATGGATACCACTGGTGAGAACGCTGCTGCCGCCTGTGCCAGCCCCGTTACCAGGTTGGTCGCACCCGGTCCGTTCTGGCCGGCGAGGATCACACCTGGCCCGCCCGAGGCACGGGCATAACCGTCTGCCATATGCGTGCCCGTACGTTCATCATGAACGCCTATAAAGCCCATCTCGGATTCGCCGTAAAGAGCATCGAACATCTCCATAGTGGCCGAACCGATCAATCCGAACACGTGCCGGACATTTTCAATCTTGAGAGAATTAACGGCGGCTTGACCGCCAGACAGTTTCTGCATGGTTCTTTTCTTTACATCCAGTGAATTGAACTACGACAAACCGGGAATCGTATCCAGGAACCTCAGCATTGGTTCGAGAAACAATACTGGTTTTTCGGTCAGTCCCAGGTGCTGTAATTGTGGCACGATGACAGTCTGGGCACCCGGTATGCCGGCTGCGATGGCCCGTGCCATTTCCGGTGTGCTGCCACTGTCGTTCTCGCACGTCATCACCAGTGTGGGTGCGGTAATCGGCGACTCTGGATGAACCAGTTCACGCACACCACGAGCCAGCACCTGACGGCACTGGGTGTAAATAACAGGGTCATTGGCAAGCACCCAGGCGCGAATCTCGCTAACGACATCGACTCGCGAGCTGCGGAATTCTTCGGTAAACCAGCGCTCCAGAGATGTTTCAATGGTGGCTGCAGGGCCACCCTGTGCAGTTTGCGAAACGCGCTGCTCCACCAGTTTCTGTTCATCAGGTTTTCGCTCATGAGGCGAGTTGAGAACAATAAGCGCACTGACACGGCTGGGATAATCCATCGCAAAGCGCCGGTTGATCATGCCGCCCAGTGAAAATCCGGCGATCACGCTGTGCTCAATATCGAGCTCATCGAGGAGTTCTCGCAACTGCTGTGAAAACACGGCCAACGACAGCGTGTCGGGGGGCCTTGTGCTCTGACCATGACCGTAAAGGTCGTAGGTCAGCACCCGGTAGCGTCGAGATAAGACTTCCACGTGATCATGCCAGAGCTCTCGCTTGACACCCAGGCCGTGAATTAATGTGACAATCGGAAGGTCTTTCCGACCAGACAATTCGTAGGCCGTGCCGTTTCGGGATCTCTTCATTATTCAAGAAAAAAATTTCACCGAGTCACCCAAACGACGCGAATAATTATTATGATTGTTTGCAGAATCGTTTCGCTGGTCCAGCCATAAATTGATGCTCATGCCAGCTGTGGTAATCCATCGAAAATGTTTCCTAATTTCGAATCATCACTGAAATTCAGGGATTACATGATTACAAAATAGTTCAAGCGATCTCTTCTGGTTTTGATGTGGAAGGCCCATACTGGCAAGATAAACAAACTCATCAACTCCTAGTTTTTCATAAAGTTTCAGTTTTTCAATTACGTCTTTCGGTGACCCAAACATCAGATTTTCTTCTAGCACATCGGTGTCATATTGGTGACGCTCCAGAAGATCTTCCACAGGAATCTGCTTTGGAAAACCAAGCTTCACATCCCCAAGGTTATGAAATAGATTTTCGAACTGGCCCATGCTCCTCTGAACAGCTTCAATTGCAACATCACGCCCTGCTGAATTTTCATACAAAGCTGTATGGCGCATCAGGGAGAAGATTGGTCGTTTACAATTTGGATTTCTTTCCAAAGAGGCATCCAACTGCTCTTTGTATAACTCTGCTTCACTGAATGGTCTCGCTAGCGGCCAGGAGATGATGTTACACCCTTGACTCACAGCATAATCGAACGTGACTGGAGACCTTGCAGCTATCCACACAGGCGGATGCGGGTGTTGTAGAGGTTTTGGAACCGAGGTGGTCGTCGGGAAACTCCAAAATTCGCCATGATGTTCATAATCACCCGCCCACAGCGATTTCACCGCCGGTATCATTTCTTGCATGTATCTATGGGCATCTTGTTGCTTGAGCCCTGGCTTCATTCGATCGAACTCTCGCTGGTAGGCCCCGGAACCGATCCCAAACTCCAGCCGACCATCCGTAAGTTGGTCTGTAAATGCGGCTTCACCAGCGAGTTTAATTGGGTTCCAGTAAGCTGCGACCGCTACTGCTGTTCCAAGGCGGATCCTTTCAGTATGATGTGCCCACCAGACCAGGATCTGAAACGGGTTTGGTGCGATATTCATTTCCAGCCCGTGATGCTCCGCTGCCCAGACAATATTGAATCCACCCTGGTCGGCTACCTTCACCATATCCAGCGTATGTTCCATCACTTTTTTCATTTCAACTTCTGGATTATTACGCTCCAAGTTAATTGCCAACTGAAATTTCATTTAACTAAAACCTCATATTGAACCTAATAAACAAGCATGATATCTAACCCGCGATAAATTGCGGCAAGCTGGGCAAAAAACTATTTTCCAGATTATGAAGATGATTTTCATTACAACGTTATGCTGGGAAACTGGACGCCAACTTACCTGTCCTTCAACGTTCTGTATTTTACTTGCCCTTGAAGTCAATGTTTTCTCGTTCCCTGATAGGATGTGTTATTGCCGATCGCCCATAGTCTAATCTCAGGAGCACACTCAGTATGGATACAAAAGAAATCTCGAAAGAAGACGCTAAGATGCTGGAGTCACTGTACTGGTGGGATATTCCAACTCTCTTCCGATGCCCTATCGAGCGGGATCCCGAAAAATCCGATATTGCGCTGGTTGGTGTTCCCCACTCTACCGGAAATGGCACCACCGAACGAGACCAGCACCTCGGCCCCCGGGCGCTGCGCAACGTCTCGGCGATGGCCCGCCGCGTGCACATGGATTTTCAGATCGACCCCTGGGAGACCTGCCGTATCAACGACATGGGCGATGTTCCTTTTCCAGAAGCGAACGACAATGAAAGGTGTATAGAACGCATCACAGATTTCTACCGGACCATTGACCAATCACTCACGCGACCTGTTTCGGTCGGCGGCGACCACTCCGTCACCGGCGGAATCATCCAGGCGATTGCGGGTGAACACGCATTACTCACGGGGGGACGAAAAGCAGCCTTCCTGCACTTCGATGCCCACACTGACGCATATGAAAAAGTTCCCCACTTTCTTGGTGCGATCAAATCCGCAGCGCACTGGGCGAGCTTCCTGGTCCGCCAGGAGCAGATAGACGCCAACAGCAGCGTTCAGATTGGTATACGGGGCAATCCGAGAACGCTGGACTGGCTGGCGCCGAGCACCGAACTTGGCTATGAAGTCATCACGATGGAACGTTACCGGTCATTGGGCGTGAGTGAAACCATCAAGATCATCCTTGACAGAATCGGTGACGCGCCTCTTTACATCACTTTTGACCTGGACTGCATGGACCCGGCGGTCGCTCCCGGCGTCGCCAACATTGAGGCTGGCGTCCAGGGTTTTCAGATCGACGAGGTCATGGAACTGCTGCGCTGTGTGCGGGGCCGGAACATCATCGGTGGCGACGTGGTCTGCATGATGCCGACCAAAGATGCACCCAACCAGATCACCGCCCACACCGCAGCAGCCGTAATGTTCGAGATCATCAGCCTGATCGCTGATTACCTGAAAGATAAATAAGATATTACCTAAATCTTCTGATATGGGGCCAACATCTCATCTGGAGGGTTTGCAGAAAATAATTCTTCGTTTATGATTAGTCGAGGGCCGTCTAAGAATTGGATGGCCAGATATTGGATTACCACTAAACGGAGGAAGTAATGAAGAAACTCTACACGTCAGTAGTGTCTGTATGTCTTGCAGCTACTATGTCCATGAGCGCGCAGGCAGCCGATATTATCATCGGAATTCCGAACTGGGTGTCTGTAAACGCAATGGGCCATGTCGTTCAACGCGTACTTGAAGACAATCTCGGGCTCGATGTCGAGATACAGAATGCGACCAACCCGATTGTCTTTGAAGCTATGGACAAAGGCACCATGCATGTCCATCCCGAGGTCTGGATACCCAACCAGAACAATCTGCACAATACCTATGTCGAGGATAAAGGTACCGTTACCAGAAACCCCAATGCGGTTATCGCGTTCAAGGGTATGTGCGTACCGACAGCCGCTTCCGAAAAACATGGCATCACATCGGTCACCCAATTAACCGATCCGAACATTGCGAAACTTTTTGATTCTGACGGCGATGGCAAGGGTGAGATATGGATCGGTGCAACAGGCTGGGCGTCGACCAACGTCGAATACATCAGGGCCAAAAGCTATGGCTATGATCAGACACTGGATCTCATTGAGATGGATGAGACCCTCGCATTGGCAAAGGCTGAGTCTTTGATCACAAAGGGTAAACCAGTCGTGTTTATGTGTTATACCCCGCACCACATGTTCGGTTCAATGGACTTGACAGTGCTCAAAGAACCGGCACACGATCGAGATAAATGGATTATCGTTCAACCGACCGATGATCCCGACTGGCTGAAAAAGTCCAGTGCTCCAGTCGCCTGGGGGGATACGTACCTACATATCTACTATGCTAAAGCGCTCGAGAAGAGCCATCCTCAAGCCGCCCAGATCCTTGCAAACATCAAGGTTGATGCCGTACAGGTCAGTAGCTGGGTCTATGAGATTGCCAAAAACAAGGTGGACCCTGCCGAATTGGCCAAGAAGTGGGTAGAGGAAAACGCCGACCTGGTAGACAGCTGGCTGTAAAGGTCTGCTGACCTACTGTCAAGAGCATGTCAGGGTGCGACTCCCTCGGTTCGTGGGAGTCGCACCCCGTTTTATTTGTTTATGACACCATCACAAGGCGCGTCCGCGAATCCTTGCTGAACCACATTCCCGGCTAGAAAAGAACTAGAAAAGATCGCAGCATGGACGACCTGGCGATTGAATTAGAAGGAGTATGGAAGATCTTCGGCGATCAGCCCGCCCAGATTGTAGAAGATATCCGTCGCGAGGGATTGAGCAAAGCTGAAGTGCTCGAGAAGTTCAACGCAGTTGTGGGTATTGCCGACGTCTCCTTTCAGGTTAATGCCGGCGAGATTTTCTGCATCATGGGCCTGTCCGGCAGTGGTAAGTCCACGCTGGTTCGCCATATCAATCGCCTGATTGAGCCAACGGCCGGAAAAATCACTCTGCTCGGCCAGCAAATTCTTGATCTTTCAGAAAATCAGCTGCGAGAGATCCGTGCCAAAAAGGTCGGCATGGTATTCCAGCACATGGCGTTGTTTCCCCACCGATCGGTCCGCGACAATGTGGCCTACCCACTCGAGATCCGTAACGAACCGAAACTGCGCCGCTGGGATGTATCACAACGCATGCTGTCGATGGTCGGCCTTGATGGGTTTGAGGATCGATTTCCGACTGAGCTTTCAGGCGGCATGCAGCAGCGGGTGGGTCTCGCCCGGGCGCTGGCCTCGGACCCTGATGTCCTCCTGATGGACGAACCATTCAGCGCCCTCGATCCTCTGATCCGGCGCCAGCTCCAGGATCAGTTCCTCGATCTTTCTGCCCAACTGAACAAAACAACGCTGTTCATCACTCATGACCTTGATGAAGCCATCCGCCTGGGTACACGTATTGCCATTATGAACGACGGTAAAATCGTTCAGATCGGCACCCCTGAAGAGATTGTCACCAATCCGGCAGACGACTACGTGCGGGATTTTGTCAAGGACATCTCGAAACTCAAGCTGGTGTCTGCACGGACGATACTCGTGCCCATGGATGACTACATACCCAGTCCGGGAGAGGACCTGAGCCAGTCGCCGCGCACAAACGCGGACACGGACCTCGACGGGCTGGTCGACCTGTCAATCACGACCAGCCACCCGATTGTAATTACCGATCCAGAAGGTAATGATATCGGAGTGGTCTCCAAAGACCGGTTACTGCAGGGTATCCAGGGAGGTCAGTAACATGGCGTCCGACACCCGGTCGACGCTGGAACTGGACCTGTCGGCGTCGATCGGCCGCTTTGCGCAGGCCAACAGCGACTACTACGCTGCACAGTTTTCAAGAATCCAGACCAGTGCACACCGCTGCTGGTCTTTCAACAAAGCCGCTGCACTGTTCGGACCGTTGTGGGCTGGTGCGCGTGGGGCGTGGGGCTTCTTCTGGTTATTTGCAGTATTCGAGCTCACAGCGCTTGTGCAGTTCGGCCGAGGTCTCTGGGGCGACCTCGGTGCCGAGAAGATGGCTGAAGTCTACAAGCTCAAACAAAGAGCCTCTGAAATGCTGGCCCAGGCCGAAACCGCGCGTGCTGCCGGTGACGTCACTGGAGCAACAGCTTCGCAGGAAATTGGGGAAAACCTGGGACTGGCGGCTCAGTCTATGCTCCTGGAAGCCGAACAGGCAACGGCCGGAGCGACAACTTTTTTGATTGTGGGCCTCGGCCTGTTTATCGCAATCAGGATCGCCATGGGCTTTCTGGCAAATACCGTCTACGAGAAACAATTCACCCGCTGGCGTACTGACCATACCATTCAGACTGGTCTTAAGCGCAGTAACAGTTTGTTCGCCGCATTGATGGTCGTGATCATGTACCCCCTGACGCTCTACCGTTTCACTGCATCGAAGCCGGATGCTCGGCTGGTTGAGTTTCCCGTAGGCAGCGAGTATTACGTCAAAACCGCCAAGGTGTTAGAAAGCTGGTTCGACCGCACGGCCGTAGCCGGTCAGGGCGTGTTTGACGGGATCACTGCGGCAGTTCAGGCTTTTCTCGATCTGCTGGAATTGATTCTGGTTGACACTCCCTGGCCGGTGGTTGCTACGTTCGTGGTGATCGTAGCCTGGCAGGCAGCGAGTGTACGTGTCGCCATTTTTGTCGGTGCAGCACTCGCTTACCTCGGCTTCCTCGGGTTCTGGGAGACGAGTATGATTACCTTCGCGCTCGTGGGGACAGCGGCCCTTATCTGCCTTGTAGTCGGCATCCCGCTCGGCGTGTGGTTCTCGAAGAGCGCCCGGGCCTATGCCATCGCGCGGCCCATCCTGGACCTGATGCAGACCCTGCCGCCTTTCGTCTACCTGATCCCGATCATCGCATTCTTCGGCACAGGCAAGGTTCCCGGCGTGCTCGCCACGATCATCGTCGGTATGCCGCCCTGCATCCGATTGACTGCACTTGGTCTCATGCAGGTCGATGGTCACTTAAAAGAGGCCGCGCGCGCTTTCGGTGCCAGCAACCGGCAGCTGCTCCTCGGGCTGGAACTTCCACTGGCAATGCCAAGCATCATGACGGGCATCAATCAGACAATTCTGCTGTGCCTCGCGATGGTCGTCATTGCTTCCCTGATCGGCGCGAAAGGCCTGGGTCAGGATGTATTGGTTGCCCTGCAGTATGTGGCCAAGGGCCAGGGGCTGCTCGCAGGCCTGGCCATTCTGTTCTGCGCCATGATCCTGGATCGGATCGTTCAGGGTCGGTTCAAGCAAAGGGATGATTCCGGATGACCGCAGCTTCCGGCAACCATGATGCAGCCTCTGCCGTTTCCCGAATGGCCACAGTTGCTGTCGGAGAAACGCTGGATCTGAGTGACTCGATCCAGCGTTTCGCAGGTAGAAATGGCGCCTATTACGTGCGCGAATTCAACAAAATTCAATCGACGAGTCGGTTCAGCCTATCCTTTAACTGGGGCAGCGCCCTCGCCGGCCCGGTCTGGGCTGGTGCCCGAGGATTGTGGGGCCTGTTCTGCTGCCTCGCGATCCTGGAACTCCTCATGCTGGTGCCACTCGGACAAGGTCTGTGGAGCGACCTCGGTGCCGAGGAACGCACGCGGGTAGAAAAGCTCGAACACAACTATGAACGAATGTTGAACAAGGCCAAGAAAGCCAAGGATAAAGGCAAGACAGCAAGGGCCGCCAAGCTGCAAAAGAACGCTGACAATCTCAATAACGCGATGACCAAGGCCCAGCTGAGAGCCCAAAAAGCAGAAAACACGGCAACGGTGCTGATCATAGCCGGCCTGATCGGCCTGCTGCTGGTCAAGCTCTTTGAGGGCGCCTGGGCGAACATCATTTATGAGAAACACTACTCGCGCTGGCGAACAAACCGGGGCGCGAAGTCCGGGCTGAACTGGACCGCAGCTGTCATTGCGCTAATCCTGGTCACGACGGTCTATGCCACGACCCTGTACCGATTCACAGCGACCGTACCACCGGAGTTCCTGGTCGATTTTCCGGTGGAGAAAGCGACCTATCAAGAGCCCGCCACCCGGTGGATTGATACCAAATTTGATGCTGCGACAATAAAGTTTGGTGATTTCTTTCAGAGAATTGCAAAAGGCATCCGAATCGTCCTAGAAGCACTCGAGACCATGCTGGTCGACACCCCGTGGCCGGTTGTCATGTCCGTGATCGTCATCACCGCCTGGCGACTGGCAGGTCCCCGAGTCGCGATCTTCACCCTCGCGGCGCTGGCCTACCTGGCAGTACTTGGCTACTGGGAGAAGAGCATGTCGACCGTCGCGCTCCTGGGGACAGCAGCGCTCATCTGTATTCTGGTTGGTGTTCCACTGGGTGTGTGGTTTTCCCGCAGTGACCGCGCATACAGTGTCGGAAGACCCGTGCTGGATTTCATGCAGAGCATGCCCGCATTCGTTTATCTGATCCCTGTCATCGCGTTCTTCGGAACCGGCAAACCGCCTGGGGTCATCGCCTCAATTGTTTTTGGTCTACCCCCGATTGTTCGACTGACCAACCTCGGACTTCGCCAAGTCCCCCTCGATATCAAAGAAGCCGCAGAGGCCTTCGGCGCGACAAAATGGAAAATCCTCACCGGGGTTGAGATACCACTGGCTCTTCCCAGCATAATGACAGGAATTAATCAGACGATTCTATTTTGCCTTTCTGCTGTTGTGATTGCTGCCCTGATCGGCGCAAAAGGACTCGGTTTCGATGTGTTGGTTGCCCTTCAGTATGCGGCCAAGGGACAAGGCGTGCTCGCCGGACTGGCCATCCTGTTCTGTGCAATGGTTATCGATCGAATAGTGCAAGGCAGCTTCCGGCAGACGCACGACGCCCGCAGCAAATCGCCGTAATCCCTAAGAACGTTTTCCCGACATTTATGGCGGCGTTCTTCTTTCTGTTGCTTTGAGCACCATGCCGAGCGCTCTCCAACCAGCGTCGCCCGCTGCGGATTGTGTCAGAGTCGTTGTCCATCGCATGTGACAGGGTCATTCGATTATCCCAGAGCACCAGTGTCCCTTAACGCCAAGAGAGCCTGGCAGGTAAATTCACAGCACCGCCCGTGATCGCAAAATAGGCTCCAGTACTACGGAGCAGAGGTTGCCTGCGAGAACTATAATCTATCGAAACTCCAATGACCCGAAACAGAATTATCGGGGGAACTCCAATGCGTACGCAAATGTTAGAACTCGGGCAGAGCTGGGATGTCCTGCAGGCACGGCTGCACCAACTGAGCGCAGAAGATGCGAATTGGAGAGCCAATCGGCTCGGAGTCTTTGTTTTCGACCCGGGCCCCGAAGTCCTGCAGGTCGCAAAAGATGCCTATGGTCTTTTCATGTCTGAGAATGGTCTGGGTGCGTCCAGTGCTTTCCCCAGTCTGATGCAGATGGAAGACGACGTTGTCTCAATGGGATTAAATCTTCTAAATGCACCGGAAAGCGCCTGCGGAAACATGACATCCGGTGGAACAGAAAGCATTTTTCTGGCGGTAAAGACCTGCCGAGAACGAGCACGCGCCCAAGGAAAAGATACTCGAGATGCCGAGATCCTGATGCCCCGTTCGGCTCATCTTGCATTTGACAAGGCGGCGCACTATCTGGACCTGAACGTCGTTCGAATTCCAGTCGGATCTGACTTTCTGGCAGACACCAAAGCGATAGAAAACGCCATTACGGAGCGAACCCTGATGCTTGTCGGTTCGGCGCCTTGTTTTCCTTACGGAATGATTGACCCGCTTCCAGAGCTCAACGACCTGGCTCTTTCGAACAACATCTGGCTGCACGTCGATGCCTGTGTCGGCGGTTACTTTGCCCCCTTTGCCCGCATGAATGGCGCTGAACTGACGCCTTTTGACTTTGAACTGGAAGGCGTGCGATCCGTCTCTGCCGACCTGCACAAATATGGTTACTCTGCCAAAGGAGCGTCGACCCTGTTCCACCGAACCGAAGAACAACGGGAACACCAGCTGTTCAGTTCCAGTGACTGGGCGTGCGGCGAGTTCGGGACACCAACTCTGGCGGGTACGCGCCCCGGCGGAGCTATCGCATCAGCCTGGGCCGTGATGAATTTCCTGGGCACGCAAGGTTATAGGAGAAAAACCGAGACCGTCATCCAGACAAGACTTGAGCTCCAACGCGGTATTGAATCCATAGCCGGTATGGAGATTTTAGGAGACCCGCAACTTGGGCTTCTGATCTATCGCTCGATTGATCTGGACAGCCGGTCGATCCACCATGAGATGATGCAGCGTGGCTGGTTCAGTCCACTGCTCTGTGAGCCCGACGCGATTCACCTGATGCTGTCGCCGGGCCATCAGAACGTCATCGATGAGTATCTTCAAGACCTTAACAATTCGATCGAGTCGGTACGCCTGGACCCCGGAATCGATCGACGGTCGGTATCCCGCTACAACTGACCGCACCCTCGAGCAACGTGTCTTCTTTGCGATACTTTCACCTTGTCAGAGAGGCACTCCAGTGAGCTTGGAACACGCCAAGGTTGATCTGCCGCATTCACTGTGGGCAGCAACCGCCGAACCCGCGGTAGAAAGTAACCCACTCAAATCTCAGATCGACTGCGATGTCGCCATTGTGGGCTGCGGTTTCACTGGCCTGCGGGCCGGTCTTGCACTGGCCGAAGCCGGGCAAGCGGTCGTTTTGCTGGATTCGGGAGAACCCGGTTGGGGCGCCTCTGGTAGAAATGGCGGCAGTGTCAACCCGTTACTCCCCTTTCACTCCCCGGAGCAGGCCAGTCGACTGATTGGACCTGTGTTCGGACCCAGGCTCTCCCGTCTGTCGCTGACATCAGCAGATGAGATTTTCGACCTGATCGACAAATTTAAGATCAACTGCCATCCGGTTCGAACCGGCTGGATCAGAACAGCCCACTGTCGGAGTGCACGAAGGCTCTTTGAGGCACAATGCCGGCAGTGGACCGATATCGGGGCAGAAATCGAAATACTGGAGAAACCCGAACTGGATTCGATGCTGGGATCAACCGCATTTGCCATGGGTGCCATCATTCCGCGTGGCGGGAATATTCAACCGCTCTCCTTTGCCCGTGGATTGGCGCAGGCAGCCATCGAAACTGGTGCTCAGATCTACAGCCAGACGCGCATAGTGGATCTCTACAAAGAGAAATCCGAGTGGCTAGTGAAATCATCTCAGGGCATGGTTAAGGCACAAAAAGTCATTCTGGGCACCAACGGTTATACCGATAATCTCTTCCCGGGGCTTGCCCAATCCGTCGTTCCCGTGATCAGTGTTCAGGTCGCGACAAAACCGCTGGCCGATGATATCGGTGCTGCGATACTCCCTGGCGGGCAGACCTTCTCCGATACCCGCCGAACCATCTTCTATGGAAGACGGGACCACATGGGGCGCTTTCTACTGGGCAGCCACGGGACCACAGAGACCAGTGACGACCATCGGGATTTCGATCGCATTAAGCAAGAAGCCAAGCGCCTCTTTCCGCAACTCGCTGAACCCGACTGGGAGTTTCAGTGGGGTGGGCGGATCGCCGTAACGCAGAATCATCTGCCACACCTCCATGAACCGGCAGAAAATCTGTATGCGGGCCTCGGCTATCAGGGTCGCGGTATCGCGATGGCAACCGTCATGGGCCGGATTCTGGCCGAACGTGCTCTTGGGAAACCAGCAGAAGAACTGGAGATCCCCTCAACCGCTCTATCGGCATATCCTTTTCATCGTTTTCACCGCACCGGCGTGAAGCTCGTCACAAGCTGGCTCAAGTTCCGTGACGAAGTTGAGCGACTCCTGGGCTGAAACTGCAAATCTCCACGGCATTGAGGACCTCAAACCATGAACGACGGTAGTTCTTTAAGCTCGGAAGCAAAAAGCGACACCCTGCACTCTGCCACCCGAGACCAGCAGCGACGCTGGGGCATAAACAACGACTACACGACCCTTCGGGATGTTCTTCTTGGCAGGCCGGACTATTATCGCTGGGTCGAAGCGGGACCGATCATCGGCCGGACTCTGGCAAATGCAGATAAAACCGGTGCACGGTTCGATCATCCGCTCGCAATGCAACAACACCAGACCATGGTAGCGGTCTACGAGGACGCCGGCGTCAGGTGCCACTATCTCGCTGCAGATCCTGTACTGCACCGTAATTTCTTCGCCCGCGACTCAAGCGCCATGACACCCTGGGGTGCACTGATTTGTCATATGCAACTCAAGTGCCGGCGTGCCGACTACGTTACCGCGATCGATTTCTATCAAGGCAACGATATTCCCATCTGGGAGATGGTCACAGCGGGGCACTTCGAAGGGGGTGATTTCGTGATCCTTGAACCCGGACTGGTGCTGGTCGGCTACTGCGGTGAGCGTTCTGAAAAGGAAGGTTCCGAACAGGTGGCAGATTGGGTAAAGAAGGAAGGCTGGGAATCCATCCTGGTACCCATTTCTAGAGAATTCGTCCACATGGATGGTCTGGTAGTACCCATCGCGCACAAACTGGTGGTGACCTGCCTGGACGCGCTTGAAGACTGGCTGATCGATCGACTCAAATCCGAGGGCTATCAGTTCGTCGATGTGGGATACGCTGAAGCCCGAAACCTCGGAGTCAATCTGGTTGCGCTAGGGGACGAGAGGATCCTTTCCATGGCTGGCAGTCCGGCGCTCAATGAACAGCTCAGGTCAATGGGGTTCGAGGTCCAGGCCCCCGACATGTCCATGTTCACTCTGGGCGGTGGAGGTGTCCACTGCCTCAGCCAGGCACTCTATCGCGACCCGGTGGTTTAAGAGGCCGGGCCCGAGTGGCGCCGCGCCGCGACGGCATCGGCCACCACACAGAGTATCTCGAACATCATGGTCGCACCGGTCAATGCGGTGGTTCCACTGGGATCAAAAGGTGGAGCAACCTCGACCACATCACCGCCGATCAGATTGAGACCTCTTGTACCGCGAATCATCAACTGTGCCTCGACCGTCGTGAAGCCACCGACTTCCGGTGTTCCGGTTCCCGGCGCGTACACTGGATCCAGACCATCGACATCGAAGGTCAGATAGCAGGGACCTTCACCGATAACACGATGGATCTCGCCGATGACCGCCTTGACGCCCATCTCGTAGAACTCTTCCATGTAAATCACACGCATACCCGAGTCGTGGCTGAATTTCCAGATATCAAGATCATTGAGGGAACCCCGAATACCGATCTGGATGGTGCGCTGCGGATCGATCAGCCCTTCTTCAACAGCGCGCCTGAACGGTGCACCGTGGTGAAACTTTGACCCGAGATAATCGTCCCCGGTATCACAGTGCGCATCGAAGTGGATCAGACCCACCGGATTCGCAGCTGTAATTCCACGCAGTATCGGCAGAGTCACAGAATGATCACCTCCCGCTGAGACAGGTACCACACCAACCGCATGTAGATGCCGGAAAAAGGCGGCGATCTCATCGAGGCTGGTTTCAAGATTAAACGGCGACTGGACCCAAGCATCGCCCACATCAGCCACGGTACAGATATCATGGGGGCTGATGCCATTGGCCTGGTTGAGCCGCCGAATGAGGCTCGACTGGTTTCGAATCTCGCGTGGGCCGTGGCGGGCACCCGGCCGGTTTGTCACTCCTCCGTCGAACGGCACACCGACCAGGCCGACCTCAACACCGTCGACGTCTTCCCGGTACGGTGAGCGCATGAAGGTCGGCAACCCGGTATATCTAGGGCGCTGGATGGGATCGTTGAACGATTCGTACTTGAACATCTCAAAATTCCTCTCACGAAAAAGCTATCACGCTGATGGTAGGAAACAGCCGCTGCAAATACATTGTCCGCCAGAGAACCATAGCACATTGATCTGCCGATCTTCGATAAAGAACCCCGCACCATCAGGCACCGCCCGGTCACTCGTCCTTTCCGTGAGTCCCGATCAAAGGACACCCCACTGGTATCGGGGGTACGGCTCTGGCAGCATAGCTACCTGTCATCATCTGTTGCTGAGCAACCTGAGGCAAAACTGAATCCGAATACCAGGAGTTGCCGGTCCTCAGCATACGCTTCAGATTGAACCTTGAGAGTGGAGACAGCAAATTGAAGAAGACCCATGCCTGGCCCGACGACTGCTGGAACTGGCCCATCGACATTAGTCACAAACACGCAGTTCGATGTGGAGAGATGATCTGGGTCGGTGGTCAGGTTGACCTCACACCCACCGGTGAGGTCTGTAATTCGGATAATCGCCCGTTGCAGACCCGCAATGCGATGACCCACTTTTCCAGGGCCTTACACGCCCTGGAATGCGACCTCGAGGATCTGGTATTCCTGCTGTGCTTCTACGTCAACGATGGTTCAGTCGACGAACGTACCTTTCTTGAAGAGGTCGCCTCCTGCCTGCCCGATGGTGCTGTCCCCGCGGTCAACGCCGTGCCGGTACCCTACCTGGCCTACCCGGGGCTGATGGTCGAGATCGAAGGATATGCCATGCGCCGTGAAGACGGTGAGCGAATCGAGAAAACCGTTGCATCTCCAGAGTCGCTGTGTGCTTTACCGATCCCCTTCAGTCAGGCTGTTCGCAGTGGAAAGATGATCTTTGTATCGGGTCAATACCCCCGTCTCGCCGACGGAACAGTCTGCCAATCCGGCGACAGCGTCGCGCAGACCCGCCAGGTCATGGAACAAGTCACCGCATTGCTCGACCAGTTCGGTGCCACCTGCCAGGATGTGGTCAAACTCAATCGCTGGTACGCCGGTAATGTCGGGATCAAAGATTTCGAGCCGGCTGCCCTGGCCTGCGCCGGGTTTTTTGTTGAACCGGGCCCGGCAGCGACCGGCATTCCCCTGCCCCGCCATGCAGACCCGGACGTCGCGATAAAGATCAGTGTAGTCGCGATGCTCGGCGAAGACGGAGCTCATCTGCCGAGGCGTCACGTCTGGCCCGAATCACTCTGGG
>MPMF02213621.1_pt1 | contig 40171 bp, 18 predicted proteins | sample 1617271 | NCBI WGS metagenome assembly MPMF02 (sample SAMN05944812, study PRJNA350692) | marine metagenome | biome: marine; feature: ODZ; material: water; isolation source: 120 m water sample prefiltered with 30 um filter, filtered on to 0.2 um... | place: Pacific Ocean | collected 2012-04-09... | reverse complement strand
TCCTGCCTTGCGATCCTGCTGCGCGCAATCTCGTGCAGGGAACTGGTGGCAAAGTCGCGCAGCAACAGGATCCCCTCGTCCCGACTGGCCTGGACGTAGCCCTGCTGCACGCCCCCGTCCCTGGTGATGATCCGGCTCAGGACGTAGCCCTCCTTCACCTGCTGCCGGGGCCAGAGAACTTCCGTCACGATGCGCTCGGGCAGCAGGCCGCTGCCCACCGCACTGAGGTCCGGTCCGATCACGCCTCCTGTCCCGCCGACCTGATGACAGGCCGCACAGCCGGCCTGGGACGAATGGAACACTTCTGCTCCCCGCTCACGATTCCCCCGTCGCGCAACCGCCACCAGCTTCCTGACTCTCTCCTCATCATATTCCGGGCCGGCCTCCAGACCCGCCATCCGGTCCAGGGCGGCTCCAAGTTCCCTGTCCACGAAACCGGTGGCCACCCAAGCCTGTCGGAGCCGCTCAGCCTGTCCCGGATCAAGCCGCTTGGTGGCCAGTTCCTTTGCCAGCAACACGGGCGCGCCTTCTCTCCCGGCGAAATCGCTGAGAATGGAAGCGATCTTCTGCGGATCGTCCAGTTTACGCAAAATCACGGCCGCTCCCCGGGCGGCCTCCTCCGGGTCCAACTCGAGGATCGCCGCCAGCGCAGCCGGTTGGAGGTCAGCCCCCGCTCCAACCGCCGCTTTGAGAATCCCGATGGTCTCCCTGCTGCCGAGTGAACCCAGGGCTCGCAAGGCGGCATCACGCAGACCCGCATCACCCTTCACATCACCCGCGAGCTTGAGGACTGGCAGGTAGAGCTCCTTCACTTTCCAGTGCGCCGCAAGCTCCACCGCCGCGATACGTCCTTCCACCTCGGGATGCAACAAGGCCCGGCCCAACGGCGGCATGACATCAAATTTCGGTCGCTCCCGGTCTTTCAGGATCCGCAGGAGACCCGCACCAGGCTGGTCTGCATTGAGGATCGTCCGCAGATCGTCCTCCTCACCCACTGCAACCAGGGTCAACGCCAGGGCCTCACGCGCCTCGCCTTCCACTTCCCCCCCCCGCACCAGGGTCCGGATCTCCTCCAGCACCCCCTTGGAGCCCGACGAACCGAGAACCGCGGCCAGGCCCCGCCGGGTCCCGGTAAAATCCAGCTTGCCCGCCCGCAGGGCCGGAAGCCAGTGGCGTTTACTGTGATGCACCGCCTGCGAAAAGGCATACTCGATCCAGCGATCACGCTTCGATTCCGCCGCCGCGGCCGAAACCAGAACGGCCCGGGCCTGGGGAGATTGCCCGGCCGCCAGCACCGCTTCCATCCGTACCAGCGGATGCGAATCGCGAGCCGCCGCCACCAACAGGTCATGCCCTTCCTCCAGACGATCACCCCAGCGTCCCGCCACCCGCGCGCCATAGGCTCGCGCCCGGTGATCGGGCGACGCCAGCAGGCGCTTCAAAACAACCACGTCCGGTTGCTCGATCCACTCCAGGGTGCTCACTCCTTCCAGCAAAGATCGTCCGTTCTTCCTGCCCTGCAGGCCTGCACTCCATTGCCGGATCGCCTCCCGCACCTCAGTCCCCTTGCGGTCCACCAGAACCTGCTTGGCCTTGAGACGCGTCCAACGCTCCGGCGCCTCGAGTGCCTCCAGTAACTTCTCCACGCTGGCCTTTGCCAGGACGGGCGGTTTGATCGCCCCCTTCTTCGGGGTCACCCGCCAGATCCGTCCATGGGTCTTGTCCCGCTCGGGATGACGGTAGAAGTCGTCCTGATGGCAGGTGAGCGAATTGTACCAATCCACCACGTAAATCGCACCGTCGGGTCCCATCTTGACGTCAACAGGACGGAAGTTGCGGTGCTTCGAGCGCAGGAGCGGACTCTTCCATTCCAGCTTGAAGCCCGCTCCATCTTCCCGCGTCTCGAAGCGGCTCACCTGGTTCTTCTTGTAGTCCCCGATGACGAACTGGCCCTGCATTTCGTCCGGCAGATTTCCCGCCCCCAGGCATTCGATCCCGCAGTAACCTCCCGGATTGCCGATTCGCGGCAGGCGGAGCCGGCGCTTGGCCGGAATGGAGGCCGGAGTGAGGTAGGAGACTCCACCAGCTCCGTCGATCACGAAGGACTGTCCGAAATCGTCGAAGGCGATGCCCCACGGATTGCCGGGACCCATGAAGTCATCGAGGAGCGGATCGAGCCGCAATTCGTTCGGTCGCAGGCGATAGACCCCGGCCTGGAAAAGCGAGGAGACCCCGAAGGGGGTTTCCACCCGGGACTCGATCCCGTCCCCCTGGCACCACCAGAGCTCCCCACCCGGACTCCACACGAAGGAATTGCTTGTCTGGTGCGAGTCGCCATTTCCAAATCCGGTCAGGACCACCGTGCGTTCGTCCGCCACGCCGTCACCATCAGTATCGCGCAGGGTCAGCAACTCCGGTCCCTGTCCGATATAGACCTGGTCCGGGCCCACTTCCATCCCGGTCGGGATCAGCAGTCCCTCTGCGAACACCCCGGACTCATCCGCCCTGCCATCGTTGTCGGTATCCCGCAGCGTGATCACCCGGTCGTAACCGCGCACCCCCGGCTCGATCTGTGGATAGACGTCTGAGCAGGCCACATACATCCGGCCCCTCGCATCCCAGCGCAGGGAAAGCGGATTGCGCACCCCGTGCGACTCATCCGCAAAGAGATTCACCTCGAACCCCTCCAGGACCTCGAAGGAAGCCAGTTCATTTTTCACATCAGCCTCCTTTGATCCGGTCAGCTCAGGTGCCGCGGGCGGGTTCCAGGGCTTACCCGCGAAAATGGCCTCCTCCACCCCTGCAATCAGGGCGGGGTAGGTGGCCCACTCTTCCTGGATCGAAGGCAATCCGTGCGACGCCTTGGCAAAAATCCTCTGGCTGTCATCACCGAAGATGCACTTCCAGTTGGCCGGTCGCCAGTATTCGTACCAGAGGCGGTGCTTCTCACCCACCGTGGCACACATCAGTTCGTAAGCCGCCCCCTTCGGTTCCTGACGTCCGGTCAGGCCCCGGATGAAGGCCCCGGCCGGGTCTTCCCCATCCCCGGTCATGAAGGGAATCTTCCGCTCTGCAGCCAGCTCACGAATCGCACCGAGGTAGGCAGCCAGGGCCGCCCGCTCCGCCGCCCCTTCCCACTGGAACGGCGAAGGTTCCAGGAGAACCAACCGCCGGTCCCTGCCCACCTTGTCGAGAAAGCTCCCGTAGGCCCCGGCGAATTCGCCCACCCTCCCGGCGCCGTCCAGCGATTCCATTTTCCCGAACTGGGCAATCACCACGGTGGCCCCGGCCCGTTTCAGCTGCGCCTCCCAGTTCCCGAAGGCATCCTGCCGCCAGCGCTCCCGTTCCGCGCTCTGGTGATACACCGTGTCTCCGTCCCAGGCGAAATCACGGAAGAGGGGGGCCGCCGACTTCCACTTCATGGTGAGGGCCGCCTCCAGCCGCCCCTCCCTCTGCAGGTTGATCAGGTCCGTTCCTCCCACAAAGGCCACCACGTCTCCCTTTCTCAGTTCGAAGGCCACCTCTCCCCGGGCTGTGACCAACGCCACAGCCCCTACAACGATTGCTGCCAGGCAACTTGCAAGTTTCACAAGCGGCACGCTACCGATCCCCGTCGCAGCCGACAAGGAATTGCCTGCAATTTGCGGTCGTCGCTCCGCAGGGGGATGATCCGCGAACAGTTGCCTCCTCCGGCAAACTGCAAGGCAGCTCCCTTCCTGCCTCTCACCTGCCCTTCAGCACCTTCAGCAGGATTCCGAAGGCCGGGGCCGCCATTCCCCCGTGATTGAAGCCTTCCAACTCATGGAGTTTCGTCTTCCCGTGCCCGGCCACCTTCATCATGCGCCAGAGATAGGCATTCTCCTCGTAGCGGCCCAGCATCTCCAGTTCCCGGTCCCCGGTGATGAGCACCAGGGCAGGAGCATCGTCCCGCACGTGAAAAAGCGGCGCAAATCTGTCGATCACGGCCTGCTTGTCGGGAATGCCACGCTCTTCCCGCGGGGTGAAGTGGGTGATGGTATGCCCGCTGAAGGGAATCAGCCCTGCAATCCTGTCGGCATCGATTCCATGCGCCTGGAGGTAACTCCTGTCCAGGCCCACCATGCTGGTGAGATAGCCGCCCGCCGAATGGCCGGCCACGTAGATGCGCTTCACGTCACCTCCATGGCGCCCGATGTTCCTGAAGGTCCAGGCCACCGCCGCCGCCGCATCCTCGATATAGGACGGGCACTTCACCTTCGGGAAGAGCCGGTAGTTCACCGCCACCACCGCGATCCCCTGTCCCTGCAACTGCCTGGGAACGGCTTTCTCCCCGCTCCGTAATCCCCCACCATGAAACCAGACCACGGTGGAGAATCCCTTCCGGCCTTTGGGACGGTAGAGATCCAGGACACACCGCTCCTTCATATAGGCATCCCAGCCCGGAGAATTCTCATCCCGGTAGGCGAGGTTGTCCTCCCTGAGATACTCTCCCCCGGCTGCCCGGAGGTCTTCCCCACCCGGGAGTGCCCATGCCAGCACAAGTAACAAGAGGCGCTTCATGTCAGTTCTCTACCTCACCCGGGGTGCTCCGGCAACGGCCCTGCCCCAAAAGATTCACCACTCCATCCTTGTTGTCCGGTTCCAACCCGGAAAAGGATTCCCCCCGTGAGCAGCGCCCCCCGCTACCACCACCTCGATGCCCTGCGGGCCACCGCCATGCTCCTGGGCATCGTGATGCACGGCCTTCTCTCCTTTTTCGAGAACGACTACTGGCCGGCGCAGGACCTGCAGCAGCACGAACTCTACGAGACGGTCAACCACGCCATCCACGGCTTCCGCATGCCCCTCTTTTTCCTGATCAGCGGCTACTTCACCACCATGCTGTGGAAACGGCGAGGCCTCGGCAAACTGCTCCAGCACCGCCTACAACGCATCCTCCTGCCTCTCGTCATCGGCGGAATGGTCTTCATTCCCCTGACCTGGGCTGCTACGATGCTTGGTGAACACCTCACGAGCACCCGCAACCAGGTTGACAATGGGAAACACCCCCTCTCAGCCAAAGAAAAACAGCCCGGTTTCTGGGCGGCCCTCAGGAGCGGTGATGTCGAGAACCTCCGCCTCCATCTCCAGGACGGAACCGACCCGGACTCCAGGGACGACAAAGGGCAACCTGCCCTGACCATCGCGGTCTGGGCCAACCAGCCCGGATCCACCGAACTCCTCCTTGCCGGGGGGGCCGATCCCAACGTCCGGGACGACAAGGGATACACCCCTCTCCACGCCGCCGCCTTTCTCGGACGTGCCGGCATGGTCCGATCCCTTGTGGAAAACGGTGCCGACGTCAACATCAGTTCGGCGGAGAACAAAAGGCCCCTCGATAGCGCCCGGGAAAACTGGAAAACGGTCGAGTGGATCACCAGCATGATCAAAGTGGAGGTTGACCGGGAGGATGTGATAAAGGGCCGGAAGAAACTGGACCCCTACCTTGTTGAGCAGGGAGCTGTCGCCAACTCCCCGCTCTCTTCCAATACTCTCATCGGGATCTACACCTGGCTCGCCATGTGGCCCATCACCGCCCACCTGTGGTTTCTCTACTACCTCCTCATGCTGGTGGCCGGTTTTGCGATCGCTTCCCTGCTGGCGACGGCCTGGAAAATCCCTCCCCTCCCCGGTTGGCTTCTCTCCGCCCCGGTCTGCCTCCTGGTCCTGGTTCCCCTGACCGCCACCGCCCAGTTCTTCATGCGGCAGTCCTTCGGTCCCGACACCGCAATGGGGATCCTTCCCTGGCCTCCCAAGCTCTTTTACTACGGCCTGTTCTTCGGTTTCGGCGCCATCTGCTTCGGCCGTCCCGAGTTCGAGGAGAAACTCGGCCGCTGGTGGCCACTCTCCCTGCTGCTCTCGATCCCGCTGCTGCTTTACGGATTACACCTCTTCGAACAGGGACTTCCCGGCACCCGGCGCATCATCTTCAGCCTGTGCGCCGCCCTCTACACCTGGCTCATGATCCTGGGCTTCCTCGGCATCTTCCGCCAGTTCTTCGCCCGGAAGAATGCCCGCATCCGCTACGTCTCCGATGCCTCCTACTGGATGTATCTGGCTCATCTTCCCCTCATCATGATCCTTCAGGCCCTCGTCTCCGCCAGTCCCCTTCCCGGCCTGGTGAAATTCACCCTGATCTGCCTCGTTTCCTTCGCTTTCCTCCTCCTCACCTACCGCTACCTTGTGCGTTATACCATTATCGGGACCATGCTGAACGGGAAGAAAGTCCGGATGCCTCGCCTTTCACCAGCACCCGGTTCCAGCCCGTGACGCGGGATGCTGACCGGCATCTGCTCACTTCCGGGGGCGCGGCATATTTGCCCCACTCTCCTGCCGCCAGTGGTGCAGTCGCTTTCTCATCGCGGTGGCTCGGTCCGGATCCTTCCCGGCCAGGTTGTTCCTTTCTCCAAGGTCCTCCCGCAGATTGTAGAGTTCCACCGCATTGTCCTCGAAAAACTCGAGCAGCTTGTAATCTCCCATGCGCACCGCGCTCCCCAGCCGGTTGTCCCGGTGGAAGGCAAAGTTGGGGTAGTGCCAGAAAATGGCCTCCCGATTCAACGTTCCCCTGCCGGTCAGCAGGGGCAGGAGACTCTCTCCGTCTCCCGGGTAGTCCTTCCCCGTCTTCAGCCCGGCCAGTTCCAGCAGGGTTGGATAAAAGTCCGTTAAAATAACGGGTTCTTCGCTGACCTTGCCCGCAGCCACCCTGCCCGGCCAACGCACGATGAGCGGCACCCGGATTCCTCCCTCATAGAGATGACCCTTGTCCCCACGCAACGGACGGGCATCCCCCACTCCCCCGAAGGGTCCGTTGTCGGAGGTGAAGACCACGAAGGTCTCCTCCTCGATCTCCAGTTTCTTCAACTCCGCCAGGACGCGCGCGATCGCAAGGTCCATGGTCTCCAGCATGGCGGGGTAGACCTTGTGATTATACCCGGCCTTGGGCTTGTCGGCCCACTTCGCCACGAACTCCTCCGGCGCCTCCATTGGCCAATGTACGGTGTAGTTCCACAGGGCCACGTAAAAGGGCTTCTTCGCCTTCACCTGCTGACGCATGAAGGTGATCGTCTCATCCGCCAACCGGTCCGGGAGATACTCACCCTCCCTGCGATCCTTGAGAAAGGGAATGCGGTAGGGATCGAAGAAGGTGGGGGGGCCCCCGTAGGAACAACCACCAATGTTGAGGTCAAAGCCCTGGAAGTGAGCGGCATATTTCTCCTCCCTCCCCTTGTAGAGATGCCACTTCCCGATAAAGGCGGTGGCGTAACCGGCTTCGTCCCGGAGGCGTTCCGCGATGGTGGTATAATCCAGGGGCAGGTGATCACGCATTTCGGCCGGAAGAAGTTTCGACTCCTCCGGCGTGAAGCGATCCTGGTGCGGAAGGTGGTTGGTGAGGTGCAGGCGGGCGGGCGAGTGTCCCGTCATCAGGGCCGCACGGGTGGGCGAACACACCGGCGCCGGTGCATAGGCATCGGTGAAGCGCATCCCTTCCGTCGCAAACCTGTCGATGTTCGGAGTGCGGAGGTGGCTGTTCCCCTGGCATCCCAGATCCATCCAGCCCATGTCATCGATCAGAATGAAGAGGATATTGGGTTTCCGGGCCGCCGCATGGGATGGCGTGGCGAACAGAACGAACAGCAGGACAATACGGAGCAACATCATGGACACGGGAAAAGAGAACCCATTTCCGGTCTTCCTGCAATCCCGGTGCCTCATCGTTCCCTCAATTCCCTCGTGAATCAGTGGTCAGATACCGGAACAGGTCGATCACTTCCTGCCCTGGCAGAGTGTCGAGCAGACCGACGGGCATCATGCTCTGATTGAGAACCTGGCGCGACTTGATCCCGTCCCCGGGGATGTCCACCGCCTCCGTGAGGGTTCGGATCGTCAATCCCGTGGCCGTCTCTGCCACCGCCATCCCAACTACCGTGGAGCCGTCCTTCCTCGTCACCACATTCAACTGGAAGTTCTCCCCGATCACCGCATTGGGATCAACGATGCTCTCGAGGAAATAGTCCTTTCCGTTTCGCCACGAACCAGTCAGGTCGGGACCAAGCTGACCACCTTCCCCATCCCGCACGTGACAGACCGCACAGACCTTCACAAACACGAGCTTGCCCGCCCCGGCGTTGCCCCCAGTCGCGGTGCCTGCAATCTTCCGATACTTCCCGAGAGCGGCTTTCACGTCTGCACTGCGCTCACTGGCCGCACCCCACAACTCATCCAGCAGGGTGTTCACCGTCTCGTCATTGAGGCTGCGCATTTGCCGCAAGTGCAACGAGGTGAGCCCACTCTTCCCGGTCCTGTTGTTCTTCCTGATTTCTTCCAGGTGCAACCGGGCCAGGACCGGTTGCGTGCTCAACACGTTGAGAGCCTTGAGTCGATCCGAGGTCTTCAACCGGGGAAGAAGGTCGAGCAGTTTCCTGCCCACCACGGGATCATTGTAGCGTCCAAGCAGGGGAAGAACCCTTGAGCGGAAGGCCTCTTCTTCGATCAGTTTCAGGTAAAGCCCGGACAAATCCGGATCACTGCGTCCCGCAAGGAACGCAAGAGCCTCCTGGCGGCGCTTCGGATCCGCGGAGGTATCCGCCAGCAGACTGGCCATCCGTTCCGCCACCTGCCGGTCACCAAAGATCGCCCCCAGCCTGTCAAAGGCCGCACCGTTCCCATCCTGCCGCCGCCGGCTCACCAACGTGATCCAGTTCCCGGGAGCCGGGAGTCTGGCCGTGCCCGGAATGCTGGCAGCCATCAGATCGAGATGCCGCCTGAACCGCGGTCGATCAACCTCCGCCAGATAACCTGCCAACGCGTCACGCCCCGCCGCATCCCGGGAAAGATACCAGACAATCGAATCAGCGAGCACCCCCAGCTGCGTGCCCTCCGCAATCCTGGCCGCCCGGACAGGATCCTCCCCGACCAGAGGCGCTATCCCGAACCAGATCATCTTCGGCACGTTGACGTCGTAGCGATCCTCATCCCGTTTCGCCAGGATCTCCGCCAGTGACCAGCGACCGTCCGTCCCCATCATCGGAAGGGCGGAGGCCAGGGCCAGTCGGACCACCGCCGACCGGTCATTCCGGGCCAGATCCAGCGCCAGGTCCCGCGGCAGGTCCCCGGCCTGGACCAGCAGGCGAATGCTCCATCCACGCACCTGTTCGTCCGGGTGCTCCAACAGGAACAACGGAACAGCCTCTCCCATCGCATGGAGAGCCCACGCCGCCCGCAGAACCGGACCCGTTTTCCTTTCCCCGTCGAGGAAGACCCTGAGCTTCCCTGCAACTTCCTTGTCATCCCGCTCCTGGAGGATTCTCCGCGCGGTCCGGGCAAACCACTCGTTGCGATGGAACAGCATCCCGAACAACTCCTCCGGGGTGGCGTCGTGCAGGTTCACCTTCACCGGTTGGTAGCTCTCCTCCCACGCCATGCGGTACATGCCTCCGTCCCTGCGATCCCAGACCTCGGGGTTCCCGCTGTGACAATGCTGCTTGTCCTGCCAGTCAATCATGTAGACCGCCCCGTCCGGACCATACTTCAACTCCACCCCCATGAAACGCGTATCCGCCACATAGTGGTGGTCACGGCCTGCATGCACGGTCTCATAACCGGAGCCAGTTCTCAGGTTGAACTGCCGGTTCATCTGCCGGCCGTGCAGGTTGTGGGTGAAGAGCTGGTCGCGGTATTCATCGGGCCAGTTGTCACCAAGGTAGATCATGGTTCCCACGTGCGAGTGACCACCGTAGAGCGCCCGCGACCCCGAACGCCCCGCGCCACCCTCCCCATGCCCGTAGCGGGCCGAGGAGCTCAGGAAGTTTCTGAAGACCTTCCCGCCCCCGGGGTTCCAACCCGCGGGCCCTCCCGCCACGAAGGGCGCGTGATGCGAGTTGGACTGATTCCAGTAATGCCCGTTCTGGATCACGAAGGTTGTCGGACCGCCACCCCAGGCACTCCGGCAGTGCGTAATGAACATATGTCCAATCTCGTTGAAATCGATTCCCCACTGGTTGCTGCACCCATGAGCAAAGATCTCGAATATGTGCCTGGTGGGATGATAGCGCCAGACCCCGGCCCGCATCCCGGAGCGCTTCTCCGCGGGAGTCCCGGGCTTCCCGATCATCGAGTGGCAGAACACGCCCTGGTTCCCGTAAAGCCACCCGTCAGGACCCCAGGTAAAACTATTCAGGGTCTCGTGGGTGTCCTGATATCCCCACCCGTCCAACAGGACCACCGGGTCCCCGTCCGGCACATCGTTCCGGTCCCTGTCCGGGATGAACAGCAAATGGGGAGCGGCCCCGACCCACACCCCGCCGAATCCCACCTCGATGCCACTTACAAGGTTGAGCCCCCCGGCAAAAACTGTTCGTGATTCGAAGATGCCGTCCTGATTGGCATCTTCAAGGATCACGATCCGATCCTTGCCTTTCCCTTCCGGCTGCCGCTGCGGGTAGCTGTGTGCCTCAACCACCCATAGGCGTCCCCGTTCGTCAAAGGTGAAGGCGATCGGCTGGGTCAGATCCGGCTCCTCCGCAATCAGGTCCACCACGAACCCCTCCGGCACCATCATGCCCGCCACCGTCTGGTTCTCATGAGTGCCGGGGTTGGGCACGAGGTGACTGAGGATCGGGTTGTTGTGACGCATCGGGGCGGCGGCAGATCGCCTCCCGCCCGGCCGTTTCTCATGAAAACGAAAGTCATCATAATTGATGTGTCCCCACGCTCCGGATTTCTCGTCCACCACCCGGACCCGGATTTCCGATCCCAGATGCGTCCGCAAATCCACCACCACCACGTGCATGTTCTCCACCTGCTTGCCCCGGGCCTCCAGGACGACCTCTCCACCGGCGGCCTCCACGATCTCCACCCGCGTCTCCGGATGGGGACCACCACCAATCAGGAAGCTGCCCCATGGGTGAGTCACCTTGAAGGGCTCGGAAATCAGGACTCCCTGATCCTCATCCGAATGACTGCGCTCATAGCCCCCCACCCAGAACTCCCCGTCGTGCTGGCTGGCCTGCCCGGGTCGCCGCGGCGTCACGGTGTCCCCCTTGACCGGGCCACCTTCCCACACCTCACCCTCCAGCTTCCACCCCCGCAGGGTTCCCTCCTCGAAGCCAAGGTTCTTCCCTGCGGGAACAATACCCTCGCGCTTCAGCCTGCCGGCTCCAACCGCCACCGGCGGACTGGTCTTGCCCAGATCGACGACTTCAAGCTCCTTGAACTCCACCACCACCGGCCCGGGCCCGGAGTGCAGCTGCAGGGCCAGCCTGCCGGAGTAGTCGTGCTGTCCCAGTTGATTGTCGATGAGTTCGGAAGCCGGTGAACCGTTGATCCAGGTCCGGATCCTGGGACCGACCGCGCGAATGATGTATTCATTCCACTCCCCCCTCCTCACGATATCCCGATACTCCTCCGCCTTCCGGAAGGAACTCGCCTCGCGCTGCCCTCCTTCATCGATCAAGACCTTCACCCCGCGCTCCACCAGAAGCCCCCGCCCGTGTTCGTCGTAAATCCGCCCGAACCACTCCGTCCCGTCGTCGAAGTCGGCCTGGTAGCCCGCGGCATGACCATTTGACCGACGCTGCGACCGGATCTGCACCCCCGAGTTGGCCGAGGCGTGGCCCCCAATCCGGCACTTCAGGCTCAACTCGAAGTCATGCAGTTCCCCGTCCCACCAGAGGTACTCATTGTGTCCGAGAGACTCTCCCTCCGGAACTCTTCCCACCAGGCTCCCGTTCTCCACCGCCCAGAGATTGTCGTCACCCTCCCAGCCCTGCATCGTCTGCCCGTCAAAGAGGGATTTTGTTCCCTTCACTTCCATGAGGCGCAGGCAGTCGATCCCGAACATGTAACCCTTCACCGCCTTCGGGTGACTACCCTCGATTCTGACCGCCAACCGATTCGCTCCCTTCTTGAGGGGCCTGACACCCAGCTTCAGGTCTCCGGTGTGCGACACGCCCGACGGTTGGAAAAAATCGATCTCCCCGCCCATTGAATCCCCGTTGAGCATGAACGTGCCCACTCCGTAATCCACCGCCCTGGTGGCCGCGAGGAACACTTCATACCTGCCCTGTTTCTCCACCTCGAATTCCAGTTCCAGCACATCACCCGGCTTGCCCCCGCGCCACCAGAGTTGATTATTCCCGCTCCATCCGTCCTGCTCGAAGATATTCATTCCCTGCACCTGTGGGGACCCGGTGCTCTTCACCACCTTCATCTCCTCTCCTTCCACCACGATCCCGGCGCCCCTGGCGGCACTCCTGGTCTCCACCTTGTCGAATGGCAGGGGGCCTCTGGAGTATTGATTCCACTTTATCAACTCGCCACTGCCCGCGCGATCCAGCGCAATCTGCAGTGCCTCCGCCGTCCATCCGGGGTTTCCGCCGAGATGCGCAAGCATCTCTTCCGCCCGGGGACGCCGGGAGTGGATTCCGGTGGAGGGTACTTCCCCGCCCGCGCACCAGTAAATGCCATTCAGGATCAGCATGCGCAGTTCATCCCGCCCCCAGTTCCAGTGGGTGTGCCCTCCCGTGAAACCGAAGGTGCGCCCACCCTCCGGGCGTTCGAATCCCCACGCACAATACTGTTTCTCGCCCTTCCTGACGGCCTCTACCGCCGAGACACTTCCACTGTCCATCCTCCGCCCGGGATGGATCAGGGCCAGCGGCGGCACCGCCCCGTGCAGCGGCGTGACATGCCCATGCTCCGGCTCATTGCAGCGAAGGTGAAAGTAGCATTCATCGTGTATCACGAATGGGGGCACGCCACGGGTAACCGCATGCTTCGGGAGCCTCTCAAAACTCGCGTCCCAGAACCGGCTCACCGAGTGCCACGGCTCAAAATCCGCCCCTACCAGGCTGCGCCACTGCCGACGCACCGGGTCAATCTCGTGGTCCTTGTCCCTGTCCCCCGCCCCCGGACTCCCCAGTCCGGTCGCCCAGTGAATGACGGTCACTCCCCCACCGGCATCCATGAATTTCTGTAACTCCGGGAGATGCCCGTTGGCGGGATGCGCCCCCCAGCCATCCGCATAGATGACCAGGGCGTCCTGTCTGCTCAGCAAATCCGCCCCCGGCCACTCCCGGATGATCTCAACTTCAACCGGCAGACCCGATTCCCTCATGGCCCCGGAGAGGATCATGGTGCCCCCATGGTGCTGGTGAGTCCCCCAGCCGTGACTGTCGCGTCCGGCAAGGAACAGAATTTTTTTCGCATCCACCTCCCCGCAGAAGGCAGGCGGCAGGGCAAGCAGGCCCACAATTCCGAGTAACGATCGAACCCGATTCATTCCTTTCATCTACACTCTGTTCTTCAGTCCGCCAATCGCACGTTCTGATGCACTGTCCGGTCGGTTGCTCGACCGCAGATCACGAAATAATCTCCGGCACCAGCTCTCCAAACACGTTGGTCAGGCGCACATCGAGCCCACCGTAACGATAGGTGAGCTTCTCGTGATCCATTCCCAGGAGGTGCAGCATGTTGGCGTGCAGGTCGTGGACGGTCAGCTTGTTCTCCACCACCCGGTAGCCGTACTCGTCGGTAGCCCCGTAGATGGTTCCTCCCCTGATCCCTCCTCCTGCCATCCAGAGGCTGAACCCCTGCGGGTTGTGGTCACGACCGTCCCGGCCCTGTGCGAACGGGGTGCGTCCGAATTCTCCGGTGAAGACGAGAAGGGTGGATTCCAGCAGGCCGCGGGCCTTGAGATCCCCGATGAGAGCACCGATCGGCTGGTCCACCGCGAGAGCATTCTTGGAATGGCCATCCCGGAGTCCCCCATGCTGATCCCATCGATCACCATTACCCGGATTGATGGTCAACTCGACGAAGCGCACCCCCCGTTCCACCAACCGGCGTGCCATCAGGCACTGCCTGCCGTAGGTCCGGGTATTGTTGTAGCGTGCGTCCAGCCCGTAGGCCTTCCTGGTCGCTTCCGATTCGCTTGAAATATCGGCCACGTCGGGCACCGCCAGCTGCATCCTGGCCGCCATCTCATAGTTCTGGACTGCCGACTGAATCGCCTCCGCGTGTTCATATTCCCTCGCCAGGGAACCATCGATCTCTCCAAGCAACCGCAGTTTCCTGCGCTGATAGGAGAGCTCCTTCTCCCGCGGGACGATGTTGGCCAGCACGGGGTTCCCGGTCATGAAGGTGGAGGGCTGATGAGTGGCGGGAAGGAAACCGCTCCCGAACGTCTGCATCCCCCCCGAGGGAACCTGTCCGCCGTGAAGGACCACGTAGCTCGGAAGATCCTCCGCCTCCGTCCCCAGCCCGTAGGACGCCCACGCCCCCATGCTCGGTCGACCGGAAAGGACGTGTCCGCTGTGGAGGGCGTAGTTGGCATTGGGATGATTGGGTGAGAAAGACGTCATGGACCGGATCACCGCCAACTCATCGGCATTGGCCGCGATGTGAGGAAAGAGATCACTGACGGGAATGCCGCTTTGCCCATGCTGTTTGAATTCCCACGGGCTCTTGAGGATATTCCCGTTGTTGTTGAAGACGGTGGCATCCACCTTGAACTTCGGTCGCTGCCCGTTCTCCTTGGCCAGCAGGGGCTTGGGATCGAAGCTGTCCACATGGGACACCCCGCCGTCCATGTAGAGGAATATCACGCTCCTGGCCCTGGGGGCAAAGTGCGGAGGCTTTGGCTCCCATGGCGTGGCGCCCACCTGCTCCTTCTGCATGAGACCGGCCAGGGCCAGGCTCCCGAAGCCCAGAGCCCCGCGATTCATGAAGTGCCGCCGAGTGACCGACGGGGCGTATTCGCAATGAGTCCTAGAAGACATAAATGAACTCCTTTCGGTTGATCATGAGGTGGCAGAGCCCTTTCCAGGCAGCCTCGGTGCCGCCCCCCAGTTCCCTGAGCACCTTGCGCCCCCACTGCAATTCCGCCTCCGTGGCCTCACGGCCGAAAGCCTGGCGGTGCACCTTTCTCAACTGATCGTCTATCGTCCCACCCCCGGTCATCACCCGCCGGGCCCAGTTTTGCGCCTGCTGGTGAACGAAGGGATCGTTCAGCAGGGCCAGCGACTGGGCGGGCACGTTGGTGACATTGCGCTGACCGGTCGGCTCAGTGGCATTGGGCAGGTCGAAGACCCGCAGGAAGGAGGACAGGAAGTTGCGCCGCATCTCCAGGTAGACTGAACGCCGCCCATTGCCATCCAGGGGTCCGCTCCGCGGCTTGGCCCGGCTATTGGGCTGATCATCGATGTTCACTGCGACACTCAAACCGTACATCTGGTCGCGCTTCAACTCGCCGCTGCAGGCCAGGATGTGATCGCGAATGGCCTCCGCATCCATCCGCGCCACCGGCATACGCTGAAGATAGAGATTCTTGGGGTCGTCCGTGATCATGTCCGGCCCCGGGATTGAACTCATTTGAAAGGTCCGGGTCAGAACCAGCTTGCGGATCAGTTTCTTCGTCGACCATCCATTTTCCACAAAGTCGCGCGCGAGGTAATCGAGAAGCTCCGGGTGACTCGGCTTACCACCCATCCTGCCGAAGTCATCCACTGAATCGACGAGCCCCCGGCCGAACACACGCGCCCAGATGCGGTTCACCCGCACCCGGGCCGTGAGCGGGTTGTCCACGCTCGCCACCCGCTTCGCCCAATCCAGTCGACCGCTTCCACCATCGTCAAGCGACCCGCCACCCAACCCGTCCAGAAAGTGCCGCGGGTTGGCTTCCTTGCTGATATTCTTGTGGTCCCCGCGCACGTAGACAGGCTGATCGGTGGGGACACCGTCGACCACGCTGCGCACATAGACAGGCCGGGGCAGTTCTTCCGCAGTCCTGCGAAAGGCCTCCAGTTTCCCCCTGATCCCCGGATGGTTCGCGAGGTCCGGGTGCATCAATCCCGACTGCAGGAGCGCCCCCAGCACTTCGCGCTGCTCCGGCTCGATCATCCCCCCGCGGGCCGCCGCCGCCATACCCGCAATAGTGCGTGCCACTGACTTCCCGCGGTCTTCACTCCCGGCTGAGTCCGTCCACACCTTGCCCCACTGCGGCAGCTTACCGGCCGCCACCGCCACCCAGGCATCCTCCGCCGGTACCGGCGGTCGACCGTTGCGTCCCAGGCAATCCATCCCCGATCCCTGGTGCTGGATCTCGAGAAAGGCAGGCTCACCCTTCCACAGGTGGGTGCCGAAGCTGATCTTCTTCCAGGTGTCGGAATTGACCCCCACCCGCAAGCCACGGGTGGTCGGCCCCTTGCCCGTCAACTCGTAATTGCGCACCACCAGGCGGACCGTGGCGTGACGCCCGCGCACCCAGAGATCCACCGGTTCGCCATCAAGGATGAAGTCCGGCGAACGGAGCACGCCATCCAGACGCGACGACAGCATGCCGGTAGCGGCCCCGGTTCCGATCGTTCCGCGGAGGACCTGGTCCCCACCCGGAGAGGGCAGAAATCCATCCACATCGGCAACGGTGAATCCGGGACCACTCGCAATCCACTCACCAAGCGAATCAGACTGCAACCCGAAGCGGTACTTCTCGTTTGAAGCATCCTTCCGCACGGCGGCAGTCTCAACCTCCGCAGCAGGCCTGCCGCGCAGCACCGCCTTCAATCCGGCCAGTTCCGGCCGACTGTTCTTGTCGTGCTTCCAGCGGAACCACTTCAGCAGCAGTTCGGCATCAACACCCGCCGTGGCGGCCCGGGCCTTGAGCCCTCCCTCACACTCCTTCACAAAAGCGGCGAGGCGCACCTCCTGTTTCTCGCCCTTCTTGAGCGGAAGGTTCAACTTCTGCTGCATGATCTCGAAGGGAACACCCTTCTCGAATTCCTCGATCAGCGGGAACACCTTGCCCAGCGCGTCCGCCTCCTTCTCCACTGTCTGGAAGACCGCCGACATGAGCTCCGTCTTGGCCTTGCGCAGGCGCGCGCCCACCTCCGCCTTCTTGTCCGGCGGGGCAATGTTCGCGTAGTGCAGACGCGAACCGCGGAGCACGCCGTAGAACGAGTAATAGTCCCTGGAGGTGATGGCATCGAACTTGTGGTCGTGGCACTTGGCGCAGTCCACGGTCAGGGACTGGAAGGCCACCCCGGACACCTTGATCATGTTGTCGAAGATGCGGGCCTCGTCGCTGTGAATGTCGGGAGGGCCGTGTTGCCCATCGGTGAGATAGAGATAACCGGGCCCGATCACTGACTCGTTGTTTCCGCTTTCCCTGTTCAGGCGCGGTTTCTCCAACCGGTCCCCCGCCAGGGCCTCCATGACAAATTGCGCATACGGCACATCGTCATTGAAGGCGCGAATCAGGTAATCGCGATAGCGATCAACGTAAGGCATCGTGTAGTCGGCCTCGAAGGCCTTGGTCTCTGCAAAACGCACCACGTCCATCCAGTGGCGGGCCCAGCGTTCCCCGAAGTGAGGGGAGGCCAGAAGGCGATCCACTGCCTTTCCGTAAGCACCCTCCGACTCGTCCGCCAGGAAGGCCGCCAGTTCTTCCTCCGTCGGCATGAGCCCGGTCAGGACCAGCGAGATGCGCCGCAGGAGATGCTCCTTCCTCGCACGCGGGGCGGGATTCCAGTTGTGCTCCTCAAGTGCTGCCAGGATGAAATGATCCACCTCGTTGACCGGCCAGTCCTTCGACTTCACCTCCGGCACCGCCACCCCGGCTACCGGCTGCAGCGACCACCACTGCCTGCGTGCATCAAAGTCAAATTCATCTTCGATCTTGATTGTCTCTCCAATCGCTTCGTTTCGCGGATCGGGTGCCCCGCGCTTCACCCATTCGCGCAGGTCCTCGATCTGTTCCTTCCTGAGCGTGGTCTTGGGAGGCATCTCCTCGTAGTCCGGATCACGCTCCACCGTCCTGATGAGGAGACTCTCCTCCGGTTTTCCGGGCACGATGACCTCTCCGCTCTCACCGCCCTTCACCCAGCCAGCCCTGCGGTCAAGCAAGAGACTCCCCTTGATCTTCTTGGACGTTGCGGCGTGACACTTGTAACAGTGATCTGCCAGGAGAGGCCGGATCCTCTTTTCGAAGAATCGCAGGTCCTCGCTCGAAATCGGATTCGCGGCTGCCAGATGAGGCAGCAGCACCAGGGCCGGGACAATTGTGAAAAGGCGAAACATCACGACAGTATGCAGACACACCATACGGCCTCTGCAGGCAAGCTCCATGGCGAAGTTTCCATAATCACTCCCGGGAGCACAGGCGACTCATCCGCATGGCAATGAGGGGGAGAAATAACCTGATCCCCCGTGTGGCCCGGTCTCCCGCTCAGTTCGAATCCGGATGCTCCCGGGCCCCTGATTCCCCTTTCACTCCTTTGGCAGAATCCAGACATTGCGGAACTGCAGAGGGTTGCCATGGCCCTGCAGCTTGATCACTCCTGGTGTTCCTTCCGGTTCCCCCCGGGACCCACCGGTCCTCCCGTTGATCTCAAGTTTTTCATGGATGGTGACCCCATTGAGCTGGGCGGTGAGGATTGCATTCCTGGTCTTCTTCCCATCCTTCATCACTGCCGAATTGAAGTCGACGTCATAGGCCTGCCACTGCAGGGGAGGAAGACACATGTTCACCTTCGAGTCCGCTTTCTGGTAGATACCGCCGCACTCATTGTTGAGTCCCATCAGGCCGAAGGAGTCGAGGATCTGCATCTCGTAGAGATCCACCTGGTAAAAGCCACTGTTACCACGCCCCTGGCTCCGGGCATCGGGCTTGAACGGGAGCATGAACTCCAAGTGCATGATGTAATTGAGAAACTTCTTCCTGGTCCGGATGTCCCTTCCATCGGTGTTGAGCAGTCCGGTCTTTTCATCGAGACGCCCTCCCGCCCAGTTCTTCATGCTCTCCTTGCTTCCATCAAAAAGAGCAATCGCACCCTGGGGCGGCTTCGCACCAAGCGAGTTCGCCTTACGGATCGTCCGCTGAAGCGAGAAGTCCGCCCCTTTATCGGATGTACCTGCAAACACCCCTTTCGAGATCACCCCTTTGTAAGGTTTGTGTCCCTTCGGGGGAAACGTTCTGGTGGCGCTGAACTCCGCTGCCCTCCCGGCCATGTAGTTTCTCTTCCCCCCGGCCGGCACAAAGACCGCCTTGCCAGCGTCCAGCTTGCCATCGAGAAGGATCTTGTTCTTTCCATCCCAGCCCGCACCCGGCAGTCCACCCGGATAGAGAACGGCCTGGAACTGTCCCTTCCCCAGGGCGATGACCTGGGCTCCCATGCCCTGACCGGCGTATTCCCCCTGGACCTGGAAGTCACGGGGAAGTCCGGCGTCCTTGGGGTCGGTCCAGAGTTGGGCGAAGGCGTTCCCTGCAAGGCAGGCAATCACCGGAGTCATCCTGAGAATGGTGGAGAAGGGCATGGTGATAAATGTTTGATCGCCATACGATTCAATCACACCGCTTGTTTCAATCAGAACTTCTTCCTCCTTCTCCAAGCCCAAGCCCCCGCCGGTCATGGGAGGGTGCCTCCTTCCGCCCGGACCCGCCCCGGGCCTGAAACTTTGCACCTGGAATGCCGTGATCCCGGGATGATTGTTCAGGAAAATGAAGTATTCCGCCAGGGTCTCGGAATCCTCCTTTCTTGAAGCTTCGTGGTATCGGCGGAGGAGGAGCAGGCCATGATTCACGACCCCGGCGGAAACCGAGTCCGGGATGTGGTTGCCGCGCCCCGCCACAACCACGGTCATCACTTCCACGCGGGCAGGAGCCACCGCCCCCGCTCAACCTTCACCGGAAACTTCTTTCCACTTGCAAGCTCCGCCACCACCGGCCAGCTCCGCTCCTGCTCGTCGCGTGCAAGCATCACGACGTGCGTTCCATCCGGATTGACCGCCGGAAAAGCGAGCCCCTTCAGCCCGTCACCAACTCTGGTGACTTCTTTCCCCTCAAGGTTGCAGGTGTACCAGAGATTGTCCCGGTCCTGGAAGAAAACGCGCTCGAACTCTTTCCCCACCACCATCGCAAAACGACCCACGTTATCCCTGACCCCGGTCTCCTTTCCGTCCAGTCCGAAGCGCACGATCCGGAAGTCGGATCCGCTCTTTCCCTTCCCTCCCCGGGGATCAGCCACCAATCCGATCAGGGCACTGCCATCACCCACCCACGACAGACTACGGATGTCCTGCTCCTTTCCCAGCGGCTGGGGCTTCTCGTGCCCGGGGCTGAGGAGATGGATGCGGCGGGTGGTGCGTCTCCGGGAAAAGGTCACCGCCAGGGTTCTGCCATCCGGTGACAGGGCCGGGTGGTCACAGAGCCCGCCCACGAAAGTCCCTCCTCCCAGCCGCATCTGCTTGCCCTTTCGCAGATCGACCAGGTAAAGCCCCACACCCGACCCATCGTTCTCCCGCGAGGTCACCACCACCTTGGTCCGTCCGTCGGAGAAGCACCCGGGCATGCACGAAGACCCCGCAAAGGGAATGCGCACGATCTTACCGGTGTCCAGGTTGAGCAGTTGTCCGCCCGAGTCCATTTCAGGATATCCCGGCTGCCAGGCCCCGGCTCGCCCGATCATGACCAGCCCGTCCCGGTCCTCCGGCAGCGGCGCACTGAAATCAGGATAATTCCTGAGAACCGGTATCTCCGGCAGTTCATCGAGCCACTCCACCCGTCCGTACTCCAGTTCCAGGTTTCCCAGGACAAGGTGCTCCATCAGACCGGTGCTGGCATCGACCCGCAGCCGGTTGCCCTCTTTCAGTCGCCCTGCGATTGCGGCCAGGTTTCGATCCAGTTCGCTCCCCGGCTTCACCGCCATATCCTTCGCCTCCGCCAGGAATGACTCCGCGAGGATGCGTTGCGCCCCCGAGAGTGGAGCACGCACCACCAGGGTTTCTCCTGTCTTCCCCCGCAGGGTATGATCCCCGGCACGCACGTAGGGCGGCGGCCAGGCTTCGCTGAGAAGAAGGGCCACCACCTCGTAGGAGAAAGGCGCTTCCCAGGGCAGATAGATTCCCTTCAGTCCGCCGAACTCCTCCACCGCCCACTTTCCCGAATGTGACACGATGCGCGCAAAGGACTCCGGCTTGTTGGAGTCCGGCTTAAGGAGAACGCGCGCCTCGAAATTGGGAGGAGCACTCACCACCCGCACCCCGAACTTCGCCCCTGTGGCCGTGGTGGCCCGCACCGTCCAGCGGGCGGGTCCGGTCTGGAGACGCACCTTGGACCGATTGGCCTTCTCCTCCAGTTCATCCAGCCCTGTCTGTGCACCCAGATCACCGGAGAGCAGGGAGACGAAAATGGGGAAGAACCCGATCGCAAACAGGCGGGACGTGCACTGCATGGCCCTAGCCTAGGGCAAGGAAGGAACCCGTCAAATGACAACCCCCTGCCTCACTCAGCGCGGAAGTGGGGAGCGTTCGTTTCCGGAAGCCATTTTCTCAGTTCGTCCCTGGTAGTGAGATGTCCGGGGTCGCTCGCGAGATTGTTCCACTGGTCGGGATCCTTCCTCATGTCATAGAGCTCTTCCCCACCCTTGCTGTAATGAATGTAGTGAAAGTCCCCGGAGCGGACCGCATGGTTCGAACCGTGCCAGTGAGGTGAGTGCGTTATAACCACTGGATAGGGCCACTCGGCCTGCGGGTCACGCACCAGCGGAGCAATGCTGCGACCCTCGATCTTCGAGTTTGCGGGCAGGCCGCAGAGATCGAGAAGAGTGGGATAAAGGTCCAGCAGGCTCACGGGACACCGGCAGGGCCCGGCCTTTGGATGGCCCCCCAGTTTCGCGGGCACATGGATAATCAGGGGCGTGCGGGTGGTCTGCCCCCAGAGCGCGGACTTGGCGAATTTCTTTTCGCCAACGTCATAGCCGTGGTCTCCCCACAGCACGACAATGGTGTTATCGCTATACGGGCTTTTCTCCAGCGCCTTGAGCACATGCCCTACGCAGGCATCAGCAAAGGAACCGGCCGCCAGACACCCCTGCACCGCTTCCTTCCACTTCCCGCTCTCGCGGATGATGCCACCGGCCTCCGCTGCCATGCGCCGGCCACCCTCCGGGATGTCCTCGAAATCGTCGCTCCTGTGAGGAGGCAACTGGATTTCATCGAGCGGGTGCATCTCAAAGTATTCTCCGGGCAGGTACCACGGCAGGTGCGGCAGGTAGATTCCACATCCCAGGAAGAAAGGCTTCTGGTGGTGCTTCTGCAGGAAACGGGCCGCGCCCTCGGCTGTCCTCCAGTCCGCCGTCTCCGTGGTGGACTGGTCAATCGGGCCCCAGTCAATGAGGCGGGCCAGGATGGGATTGGAGAATTTCTCCTTCAGCCCGTGACGGTAACGCTCCCCGACAGGCGGACGCGGAGTCCCCATCCTGGTGTTGTACTGTGTATCCCAGGAGATGGGATCGGAGAATTTCCCGTGGGGCTGGTGATACAGCTTTCCCCCACCCCAGGCCAGGTAGCCATGCTGACGGAAGTATTGCGGCAAAGTCACCCACTCCCTGTATTGCGGCAGATCGCGAAACCAGTTCAGGTTACCATAGATCCCGGTGGTCGATGGGCGCAATCCCGTCATGACCGCCGTCCGGGAAGGACTGCACAGGGGGGCTGCGCAGTAGGCCTGCTCGAAAAGCACTCCTCGTTCTGCAAGGGCATCAATATGCGGCGTCCTGGCCTGTGGATGTCCACCCAGACACCCCACCCAGTCATTCAGGTCATCGACGGCAATGAACAGGATGTTCGGCTGCTGCCGGGCAGGAGATTCCAGGACCAGTAACCAGAAAGCCAAGGCCGTGAACACGAAGCGCATCACCATGAAATCCTGGAACAAGAATTCATTCCTGGCGAGGAATTCCGCCTCCGGCACCTGGGTATGATTCCGCAATCATCCTGGAAGGCGCTTGGATGCAGCAGGACAATTCAGCCTTCACCTTGCGAGGGCCATCTGCCACACTCCGTCACCGTTCAAGACTGTTCATGCAGGTCCACCGCGTCCACCAGCACCTCGTCTCGAACCCGCTTGCCGATGTGGAAGCCGAGGTTCATCGGCAACTGGACACCCTTGGAACGCTCCCGCCACAGGGCGACGTTGCCATCACGGCGGGAAGCCGTGGGATCGACAACATCACGGCCATCACCCGCGCTGCCGGAGACTGGCTGCGCCGGCACGGCGCCACCCCTTTCCTCACTCCCTGCATGGGATCGCACAACCGGGCCACCGCGGAGGGTCAGCGAGCCATGATCGAGTCCCTCGGTCTCACCGAGGAAGCCACCGGGATGGAGATCCGATCCAGCATGGACGTGATCAGGATCGGAGAAGTGGCCACGGGGGAGGTCTGGATGGACCGGCACTGTTTCGAGGCCGCCGGCGTCCTTGTTCTCAACCGCATCAAGCTGCACACCTGCTTCTCGGGACCGGTGCAGAGCGGGCTCACCAAGATGATGGTGGTCGGAATGGGAAAGATCAAATCAGCGGAAACCTTTCACTCCGCTCCCACCCCCGTCATGAAGGACATGCTTCTTGAGATGGGTGAGTGTGTGATCGAATCCGGGAAGATCTTCGCCGGCCTCGCCCTGCTCGAGGACGGCTTCGACCGGACCGCGGAACTTCATGCCCTCCAACCCGGGGACATCCTCGGACACGAACCCTCCCTGCTTGAGCGCCATCGCAACTACTTCCCCACCCTGCCGGTCGACGACATCAATATTCTGGTGGTGAACGAGATCGGCAAGACCTTCAGCGGTACGGGCATGGACACCAACGTCATCGGCTACCGGGGAGTGAATGGCTACGAGGACCTTGCGCGACCCCGCATTACCGCCATTGCCGCTCTCGCGCTTTCGCAAGCAACCCAGGGGAATGCCATCGGGGTGGGTCTCGCGGACTTCATCACCCGGCGCCTGCGCGACTCGATCGACGAGGAAAAAACCTTCACCAACGTCTTTACCACCGGAGACATGCGCCGCATGGCCATTCCCTGCACCCTGCGAGACGAACAGGAGGTGGTGAACCGAATGCGCGAGCGCTACGGGGAGCAGGGCTGGATCTTCATCCCCAACACCCTGCACCTTGAGACGCTCTACGTCAGCGCAGACCTCGCCGCCACCCTGACGGAACATCCGCGCTGCGAGGTGAATCAGGATCCCGTGGCGCTCAGTTTCGATGCCGGGGGGCGGCTTGAGCTTTGCTTCAAGGAATAGCGCCCTTCCTCGACAAGGCCGGCGCGATCCGGTCTCATCCTGAAACTCAGACCTTCGCCGGACGACGTGACCCACTTCGGCCACGATAGCGATGTCGACTCCGCGAACGACGATTCCCACGAGAGGGCTTCTGCGTCACACCTCCCTTTCCACCTGCCCTTCGTGCATCGGCATGGCGTTCCGCAAGGGCAGGCAGATGCCAGGCGTGATCATTCGACACCGGGATGGTCTGCTGGATCAGTTTCTCGATATCGCGCAGGAATTCGCGTTCTTCCGGAGAGCAGAATGACACCGCGTTCCCTACCGCTCCTGCCCGGCCCGTCCGTCCAATCCGGTGCACGTAGGCCTCCGGCTCATTGGGGAGATCAAAGTTCACTACCAGGGTCACATCCTTCACATCAACGCCCCGGGCGGCAACGTCAGTGGCGACCAGCACAGGCAGGTCCCCCTTGCGGAATCGATTCAAGGTCCGATCCCGTTGCGCCTGCGAACGATTTCCATGAATAGCTTCTGCTCCGATGCCGGCCTTGTTCAAATGACGGGCCAACTTGTCCGAGCCATGCTTGGTCCGCGAAAAGACAATCGCTAATTCTCCGTCCTGCTGCGCTTTCAACCGCTGAACGAGCAACGAACGCTTGTCTCCGCGTTCGATGAAGCAGATTTCCTGCTGCACCTCTTCGGCGGTGGTCTTCTCCGGTTCGATCGTAATGGTCACCGGATCCCGCAGGATGGTGCGGGCGAGATTGACAATCGGACTGCCAAGAGTCGCGGAAAAGAAAAGTGACTGCCGTTCCCGCGGCAGGAGATCAACAATCCGGGTCACATCCCGCTGGAATCCCATGTCCAACATGCGATCAACCTCATCGAGAACGAAGAATTCGACATCGGAGAGATCGATGTGACCCTGATCGACGAGATCGAGCAGACGCCCGGGGCAGGCGACCAGAATGTCAACCCCTCTCCTCATGGCATTCACCTGAGGCCCCTGGCCCACACCTCCGTAAACCAGAGCGTGATAAATATCCAGATACTTGCCATAGGTCCGCAGACTCTCCCCTACCTGACTGGCGAGTTCGCGGGTGGGGGTGAGCACAAGAACGCGGGCCGTCCGGGGCCGGATATTCTGCGGTTCTTCATACAACACGTTCAGAATGGGCAGGGAGAATGCCGCGGTCTTCCCCGTCCCCGTCTGGGCACAGCCGAGAAGGTCCCTTCCCTCGAGCAAAGGCGGAATCGCCTGGGCCTGGATGGGCGTGAGGGATTGATAATTACGCTCGTGAAGAGCGCGTTGGATTGGCGCAGAAAGTTGCAACGCCTCAAACGAGGTTGGATTCATTTCGGTCTGGAGCCCGGCTTCCGTAATGGTGCCTGGGCAAGTCTCGATGAGGGGGTATTAGGAGAAACCCAGAACCATTCTCTCATCGACAGGAGACCGGAAAAGGGACCGAACCATTACTTGGGATTCGGTTGCCGGCGGACAGGCCGGACGCGGCGGTATATACGCGCAATCCCAGGATAAGCAAGGGCATTGTTCTTTTCCGCCTGACAACCCGGTCAAACCGGGTTCGTATTCTCCACTCTTCTTACCCAGCAGACCATGCGCCGGTTCATCATCTTCAACCTCACTACCGTCCTCCTCTCCTGTGCCACCCTTCGCGCCGGGCAACCAGCTCCGGGTCTACAAGTCGAACTCACTCACAGGATTTCTGATCAGCAATCCGTTCCCTATCTTTTCTATCTGCCTGAAAAATTTGACGCCACCTCAGACAGGAAGTGGCCCGTTATTCTCTTCCTTCATGGACGCGGTGAGAGCCGGGGTCCCCTGGGCATCGTGGCCAAGTGGGGTCCACCCCGCATGGCCAGTCGCGGGGACAACCTCCCCTACATCCTCATCGCGCCCCAGTGCCCGGCCGCAAGTCGCTGGACCGATGACGACCAGCAGGAAGGCGTCATCAAACTCCTCGACCACGTCAGCAAGAAGTTTCCGGTCGACCGCTCCCGCGTCTATCTCACCGGCCTCAGCATGGGAGGATACGGCAGCTGGAAAATGGCCGCCAGTCATCCCGATCGCTTTGCCGCGGTCTCGCCCATCTGCGGCCGGGGCAACCCCGGGGACGCTGCCAGGCTCGTGGATGTTCCCATCTGGGTCTTCCACGGCACCGAGGATGACGCGGTGCCCTACCGGCATTCCGCCGAGATGGTGGAAGCCATCCGCAAGGCCGGCGGAAAAAAGGTTCGCTTCACCACCCTCCAGCACGTCAGTCACAACAGCTGGTCCGCGGCCTACGCCACCCCGGAACTCTACCAGTGGTTCGACAAGCACCGGCTCCCGCCATCGAGGTAATCCGCAGTTTCTCCGTCCACCCTGAGCCGCTCCCCGGATTTCTCTTTTCCCGCAAACCGCCCGCGATAGCATCGTGCATGTTTCCTTTCCGGACAGGACGCCTCCTGCCACTTGCGTGGGCCGGTCTGCTGTTGCTCCCCGGGCCCGCAACCGGGGCTGACTTCAGCAGCGACATCCAGCCTCTCCTGGCCGATCACTGCTACGCCTGCCACGGACCGGACGCCAAGACCCGCGAGAGCGGACTACGCTTCGACCTCCGCGAAGTGGCGATCAGCGAATTGGAGTCGGGTGCCCGCGCCATCGTCCCCGGCGATCTGGAAGAGAGCGAACTGGTCCACCGGATCTTCTCCAGGGATCCCGACGAGATGATGCCTCCGCCGGACTTCCGCAAACGTCTCAGTGACGGGGACAAGGCGAAGCTCACCGAGTGGATCAAGGACGGAGCAGACTACGAACAACACTGGGCTTTCGTCCCGGTCAGGAAGCCCGCAGTCCCACCGGTCAGGGACGGGAACTGGCTCCGCAATCCGATCGACAACTTTATCCTCGCCCGCCTGGAGGAACAACAGATGAAACCCTCCCCCGAGGCCAGTCGCCGGAACCTGGTGCGACGTGTCTCCCTCGACCTGCGTGGACTTCCTCCTTCGCCCGCGGAACTGGCCCGGCATTCGACGGAGGACGGCGAAGAACAGTTCGCCCGCCTCCTTGAGGCCATGATCGATTCCCCGCACTATGGCGAGCGCATGGCCCAGGACTGGCTCGACCTCGCCCGCTACGGCGACACAAACGGCTATCACAACGATTCCGTGCGCGACATGTGGCTCTACCGTGACTACGTCATCGAGTCCTTCAACCGGAACAAGCCCTTTGACCGCTTCATCGTGGAAAACATGGCCGGCGACCTCCTGCCCGATGCGGACGACACCACCAGGGTGGCCTCCGGGTTCAACCGCTGCGTGACCTTCAACGAGGAAGGAGGGGCCGACCCGGACGAATTCTACGTCACCTACGCGGTGGACCGCACCAACACCACCGGCCAGGTTTTCCTCGGTCTCACGGTGAGCTGCGCCCAGTGCCATGCCCACAAGTACGATCCCATTTCCCAGAAGGAATACTACCAGCTCTACGCCTTCTTCAACAGTGTGGACGGCGAGATCGGGGCCGGGGGGCGCAGCGGCTACCACAACAAGCCCCTTCCCCCGCTCCTCAAGGTCAGCACCGGAACCCATCAGCAGAAGCGGAAGGACCTGCAGTCCCTCCTCGAGGCCAGAACCGCGGAACTGAAGGATGCCCGTGAGCGCCCGGAATTCACGGATCCCGGTGGCACGCTTGCACCGGCACTGGAACACTGGATTACTTCTCTGGCCCTGCCGGAATCCGGGGTTCTACCCGTCAGGAACGGCCTGCAGCTTCACCTTGATGCGGGCTCCTTCGACGCACCGGGCGGATTGGTGAAGGAGTGGCCGGACCTTTCCGGAAACAAGCGCACTGCAGTGGCCACTGGCCAACCCAGGCAGTTCGGCCGGGCTCTTAACGGACATCCCGCCATCCGCCTCGATGGCAAGAAGGACTTCCTTCGCACCGAATCCGGGGCCGGACATCTTGGAGGCGACTTCACCATGGTGCTTGTCCTCCAGTTCAATGAACTCGCCCGGCACCAGATGGCCCTCATGTGGGGCGACGAATCCCAGGGCAAGCGCCGCGCCTTCTGGAAAACGGACAGGAACAAGCTCAGCTTCAATGGCTACGGCGCGGACGTGGTGGGCAGCGCGAATCTCAAGCAGAGCGTGCCCGTGGTGGCCATCATCACGCAGCAGGGTGAGAACAACGACACCCGCTTCCGCCTCAACGGAAAGGATGGAGGAGGGGGCGGAGTGAACCTCTCCGGGTTCCAGAACAAGGCCATCACCATCGGAGCCAACAACGCGGGCGCTGAGAAAACCGCGGCCGACTTCGCGGAAATCCTCGTCTATAACCGTGCCCTTGACGCAACCGAGCAGGCTGCGGTCGGATTCCATTTCGGCACCAAGTACAGCATCGACGGCGAATGGAACCCGGCTCCCGCCGAAATCATGGCTCTGGCCGCCAAGCCCGGAAACGAACGCAGCGGGGCGGAACGGGGGAAACTCTTCTCGCACTTCATCAATTACGTCCACAGGGAGTCGCGGGATCTCTTCCGCGAACTGGAGGCCGGGGTTGCGGAAACCAGGAAGCAACTCGACCAGGTCGACAAGTCCCTCCCCACCACCATGGTGATGGTCGAGATGGAGAAGCGCAAACCGGCCCACATCCTCATGCGTGGCGACTTCCGCCGACCGGGCGAGGAGGTCCAACCGGACGTGCCGGCCATCTTCCCCCGCCTGCCCGCCAACCAGCCCCGCAACCGCCTCGGACTGGCCTACTGGCTCACTGATCCCGAACACCCCCTGGTGGCCCGGGTCGTGGTGAACCGGCTCTGGAAACAGCTCTTCGGCACGGGACTGGTACGGACCCTCGGGGACTTCGGCACCCAGGGCGACCGCCCGAGTCATCCGGAGTTGCTGGACTGGCTTGCCGCCGACTTCGTTGAACACGGCTGGGACGTCAAACGCCTCCAGCACCTCATCATGAGTTCCGCCACCTACCGGCAATCCCCGGTCAACCGGCAGCGCTACCAGGTCCTTGATCCCGACAACCGGCTCCTCTCCCGCGCCCCCCGCTTCCGTCTCTCGGCCGAGGAGGTCCGCGACTGCGCCCTCTCGATCAGCGGACTCCTCAATCCCGCCCTCGGCGGGCCGAGCGTCTTTCCCTATCAGCCCGCAAACTATCTCAGCAGCATCGGCAAGGGCTGGAAGGAGAGCAGCGGCGAGTCCCTCTATCGCCGCGGACTCTACACCTTCTGGCGCCGCACCATGCTCTACCCCACCTTCCAGATCTTTGACGCCCCCAGCCGCGAGTTCTGTTCCGTCAACCGCCCCCGTACCAACACCCCGCTGCAGGCCCTCGTCACCCTGAATGATCCCGCCTTCGTGGAAGCCGCCCGCCTGTTCGGGCAACGCATCCTCTCGGAAGGCGGAAACAACGACCAGGACCGCCTCATCTTCGCCTTCACCCTCGCCACCTCCCGCCCCCCGCAGGAAACCGAGTTGAAGATCCTGTCCGCCACCCTCACCGAGCAACGGGAGGAGTTCGGCGCTCATCCCGACCGCGCCGGACAGCTCATCAGCAATGGAAAACCCGCCGTGGCGGAAGGGAGCGATCCCGTCGAACTGGCCGCCTGGACCGCGGTGGGCAACATCCTCCTCAACCTCGACGAAACGATTACCCGCGAGTGACCGATGAGCGAACACCAGGATCCCCACACCCGCCGCACCTTCCTCACCCGCACCTCCTGCGGACTGGGCGCGGCCACCCTCGCCCAGCTCTTCGCCTCCCGCACCACGGCATCCGCCGCCGGACTGCCCGGCTTCCCCAATTTCACCCCCAGGGCCAAGCGCATCATCTATCTCCACATGTCGGGCGGGCCCTCCCAGCTGGAGACCTTTGATCCCAAGCCCGACCTGGCCAAATGGGATGGCAAACCACTCCCTGCCGAGGTGCGGGGAGACCAGCGCCTCACCACCATGACGAGCGGACAGGGCGCCATCAACGTGATGGCCTCCCAGCACAAGTTCGCCCGGCACGGCCAGGCCGGCATGGACATGAATGTCCTCTTCAAGCACATGCCGGAGATCGCAGACGACATCTGCCTGATCCGGAGCACCACCACCGACCCCATCAACCACGATCCGGCGGTCACCTTCCTGCAGACCGGGAGTCCCCTCTCGGGTCGGCCCTGCATGGGCTCCTGGCTCAGCTACGGACTGGGGAGTGCCAACGAAAACCTTCCCGCCTTCGTCGTTCTTCTCTCCGGTGGCGGCCAGCCCGTTCCCTCCCGCTACTGGCATAACGGATTTCTTCCCAGCAGGCACCAGGGCGTGAAGTTCCAGTCCTCCGGCGATCCCGTCCTCTTCCTCTCCAACCCGCAGGGCATGTCCAAGGAAAACCGCAGGAAGACCATCGACCGCATCAACGCCCTCAACCAACTCAAGCACCAGCAATCGGGGGACCCTGAGATCGAAGCCCGTATCGACGCCTTCCAACTGGCCTACCGCATGCAGGGCTCGGTCCCCGGGCTGATGGATATCTCCCGGGAACCAAAGAGCGTCCTCGAGAGCTACGGCGCCCAGCCCGGAAAGGCATCCTTCGCGGCCAACTGCCTTCTCGCCCGTCGCCTTGCCGAGGCAGGTGTACGCTTCATCCAGCTCTACGATCGCGGCTGGGATCACCACGACGGCATCACCAATGCCATCAAGGGCAAGATCAATGCGGTGGACCGTCCCTCCACCGCCCTCCTCCAGGACCTCAAGGAACGCGGGATGCTTGAAGACACCCTCGTCATCTGGGGTGGCGAATTCGGCCGCACCACCTACGCCCAGACCCGCAACAAGAACTTTGGAAGGGATCACCACCCGCGCTGCTTCTCGATGTGGATGGCCGGTGGGGGCGTCAAGCCAGGCATGATCCACGGCTCCTCCTGTGCCTTCGGCTACAACGTGGCCGAGAACCCCGTTCACGTCCACGACCTCCAGGCCACCATCCTTCAACTCCTGGGAATCGACCACCAAGCCCTGACCTTCCGCTTCAAGGGACGTGACTTCCGTCTCACCGACGTGCACGGCAAGGTTGTGAAGGAGATCCTGGCCTGAACGGGGCCCGGGGTTTCAGGCCCTCGCGCGGTTTACTTCCTGCGATACTCCCCCGGGAAGATCCCGTCTCCCATCTGGCTCCGCGCCTCACGGTACCACTCCTCGATAGCCTTGTTCGATAAGCGCAATCGTCCCTGTGGATCACGGCTGGCGTAGGGTTTCAGAATCGCTCCCAGCGGAGCCCGGTAGAGATCCTTCATCCGCTCCGGTGCATCGGCGGGCGCGGTAGCGAGGCGGCGGGCCAGAATCCAGCCCATCGCACGCAGGTAATCGGTGTCCCCGAGGCGATGCGCCAACTCGATCCGCCGGGTCGTCAGGGTCAAATTGCTCACCAGGGTGAGCGAAAGCAGGTGATCGAGAAGATCAGCCCCCTTGCGGGCATCGCTCTCCTGTTCCGCGACCGACTTCCCCGCCACATCCATCAGGCAGCGCAGTCGTATTTCGGCTGCCGTCACATACAGGGGATCACGGTGATCCTCCAGCAGGCAGGCCTGGGGCGGAAGCTTCCGGACTCGCTGCAACTGCCCGGTCAGCATCCAGTGCTGCGCCTCCAGTAGCGACTGCTGCCGGTCGCTGAGTTTCCCGAACTCACCTGCCAGCGTCTCATCCTCCGCCAGAAGTTCGGCCAACTCCCCGGGGCCCACCCCCCGGCCGCGCGCCTTCCAGCCCCGTCGACCAAGCTCGAGGCGGCGACTGACGTCCAACGCCCGGGCCCGGGCGGGACCCTGGTCGTCCCTTGAGAGTTTCCTGGCTCGATAGGCGGCAAGATCGACGTGCCGGGCACTCCCCCGCAGGAGACGGTCGAGATAGTCCCGGTCGATCGCCCCTCCCGTCATCTCATCCAGCAGTTTGCTCGACTCCTGGTTGAGGAAGTGGAAGGGACTCAGCACCTCCCGGAGCCTCCCGGGCCCATTCATCGCTCCCTCCCGCTTCCCATCCAGTTTCTGCCCGGTCGCCATCAGGTTGCGATCGTCCGTGACCACCGCATATCCTGCCGCCAGCCTGCGGCACCCCGCCTCGTCCAGCTGCAACTTGGCGAGAACATCCTCCCGGTTGGCCAGCTTGGGATAATCGCTCAACCGGAAAAGCCCTCCCTCCGGCGTCGCGCCCGGAAGAAAGGGATCCTCCAGGGATTTTCGCGATCCCACGAAAACGAAGTTATCGCTGATGAGATAGAGCTGGGTGTGGGGAAAGACCGCCAGCATGGTGGCACAGAACGAGCGCAGCAGATTCTCATCCACAAACTGCGCCCCCAGCCACTGCACGAAGGTTCCTTCCTCCTCAAGATGATCGCGCACCAGGTCAAGAAACTCGCGGGTGTAAAGATGGGAGGCTCCCGCGGTCCAGGGATGGGAGGGCTGGGAAACGATCGTATCATAGCGCTTGTCGGTGAGGCGAAGGGCTCCCCGCACATCATTCACGATCACCTTGATGCGCTCATCCTGGAAAGGATCGATGGCCCTCCGGTCGGCAATGAACTCGTTGGCGCGGATCACTTCCGCCTCCAGTTCCACCACCTCAATCGACTCGATTGAACGCGGCACCGCTTCCAGGAGGGCTCCGCCGCCGAAACCGACCACCAGCATGGACCTGGATTCGGGACGCAGGACCACGGGCAGGGCCGGAAGCCACCGGATACTGGTGTAGGAAAGCTTGCCCGCGCCCCTGGGGAAGACCTCCGCCTCGCGCAGACCATTGGTATTCAGCAGGAAACTCCCCTGTCGCTCCAGGACGGCCACGCTGGCGGAATGCCCCACCGCGTGATGAATAAGCACCGGGGTCTTCCCCCCCCCGGCCCGGGAGACCCCCGGCGAGAGGGTGAGCAACTCCAGGGGAGGCCCCGGATGATAAAAGACCCCCGTGACCAGGACCAGGACCGCTGCCGCCGCTGCCGGAATGGACGGACGCGGCTTCATGAAGATCAGGATGAGGGCACCCAGCAGGAGATTGACCACGATCGCCCACTTGAAACTCGATCCATAACCCAGCTCTGGAACGAGAACGTAGCCCGCGCCCACTGCTCCGAAAATAGCTCCGACCGTATTGCACGAATAGACGCGTCCCGCCATGCGCCCGGCTTGCCCCGGATCCCTGGTGAGTGCGCGCACCGCCAGCGGAAAGGTGGCCCCGATGCAGATGGTGGCCGGGAGGAGCAACCAGATGCAGAGATTTGCCAGCGAGCCTGTCGTCGCCTCGCCCCAGCGCCTGTCTGCAAAACCGCTCGACGAGAGGTAGAGAAAGAGCAGGAGGGTGATCAGCCCGGCCGCGATCTCCACCCCGGCCAGCCAGTAACAGGAACGCCTCTGCTGCCCGGCGAAGCGGGCACCCAGCAACCCCCCGATGGCGATCCCCCCCAGGAAGGCCGCCAGCATGGTGGCGAAGGCCACGAGGCTTCCTCCCACTACGTGAGCCAGCAACCGCGACCAGAGGATCTCATAGACAAAGGAAACCGCACCCGAGAACAGCATGACCACCAGGATGAGGGTTGCAGAGATCCCGGAAGGCGTCCCGGTGAGATTCTTCTCATCCTTTTCCCCCGCACTCACCGCCTCCTCATCCTCAACCGCCTCCCCGGCGCTCACCCGCGGAACCCGCAGGGCCACGAACCAGCCAAGGACCGCCACCGTGAGGTTGAGCGCCACTCCGATGAAGGACGTCTGCCACAGGCCCAGCCGCGGAATAAAAAGAAAGGCCGCCAGCAGGGTTCCCGCCACCGCCCCAAAGGTGTTGAGCGCGTAGAGCCAGCCCACCCGTCTGCCAATCTGCTCCTCCCTGCGCACGATTCCCGCCGCCAGGATGGGCAGGGTCGCTCCCATGCAGGCGGTGGGAATGAGCAGGACCACACAACCAAGACCAAGAAAGGCCAGCGCTTCTCCCGGGCCGCCATCGGGGGGCGGAGCCGACTGACCGCCCAGTAACATGCCATGCAATGCCGCCACCCCCTTGAGCAGCAACGGCACAAGCACCGCCGAGAGCGCGATAACGCATTCCAGGATCGCGTAGGTTCGAATGGGACGGACCAGGCGATGCACCTGGCGGGAGGCCAGCGCCGCTCCCACCGCCAACCCGCCCATGTAGGCCACCAGCACCGTCACAATAGCCACTTCCGAGGTGCCGAAGACGGTGGAAAGATAACGCATCCAGACCACCTGGTAGACCAGCCCCGCGATCCCCGAGAGAAGGAAGCACAGCGAAACACCCCAGAAGGCGGCGTCGAAGGTTGCCCCTGAAGGCACTGGGCGCTGGCGGGTGGTCATCAGGGAATCCGGGAACACGGCGAGAGGCACCGCGCAGCAATCATAGAAAACTCCCGCTTCTCCCGCACTGATTTTTTCCAGGTCCAATCCCGCCCGTCTCCCGATGAAGAAAATCCTGTTCCCGGGATCGTTCAAGTCCTGTCCGGTCAACCGGAAAAGAGCGGGACGAGAAAGGGCCCTGGACAACCTAACGCCTTGCCTGTCGCCATATTTCGGCAAAGAGTGCGGGCGCTCCGCAAATGAAGGAGCGACCCCGGTCGATGGGATCACCTCCTCCAATCCGTTTTCGTCCCCGGACCCTCCCCGGCGCATGGCGCGCACTCCGGTGGGCTGGAGCCGTGGCAATCACTCTCCTCGCTCCTTGCTGTGGCGAAAGAGAAGAAGACACCGGGAATACGCCCACGCCCGAGCTCGGAAGCGGTCCGCCTCCTCTCTCCCCCGAAGCCCTGGGGGAACCCCTCCCGGAAGTCCTGTCCTCCGCTCCACCGGCGCGGGACGACCCCTCAGCCGACGGCTGGGAAACGGAAGTGCTGGCGGCAAACGCAGGCCAACAGCTCAAGGCCCTGGGCCACCTCTTCTTCAAGGAAGGAAGTGCCGACCTGGCCGCTCTGCTCGCGCCGGACTTCACCTGCGAACCGCTCGTCCCCTCCGGCGTGGAGACAGTCCTTGAAGACGACCTGGTTCTGGTCGAACGACAAAACTCCCCCACTTCCACGCCCCCCGGGGAAAAGTCTCTTGCAAACGCCTTGGCAGAAATCCGGAAGCTCTCACGAAGCGGTGGTGAAACCCATCAGCACGTACATTTCAAGGTAGTGAGTGTCTCCCCCGGTTCCACCGGCGACACCTTCCAGACCGAAGTCATTTTCTCCCTCTCCTTTTCCACCGGCGAGACCCTGGTCGAGCATCACGCCACGTGGCTCGTGGACTGGAAACAACCATCGAACCAGATCGACCTTCCCTCCCTGACGAACCTGGCTGTGCGTGACTTCTCGCGCACCACCACCAAGCAAGGCACTCCTCTCTACTCCGATGTCACCTCGTCCGCACTCGGTGACACCCCGTGCTACCGCAGCCAGCTTGGCCTTGGCCTGAACCACTGGCTGGGCCGCCTTCCCGTGCGCGCCATGCTCAATCGCTTTGGCACGCCCGGCCTGGCCCTCGGAGACGTCAATGGCGATGGCCTGGAGGATCTCTATCTCTGCCAGGAGCCAGGGCTCCCCAACCGCCTCTTCCTGCAAAAACCAGATGGCACGGCGGAGGAAACCTCCGCCGCCTGGGGGGTGGACTGGATCGATGATTCCCGTAGTGCCCTCTTCCTCGATCTCGACAACGACGGCGACCAGGATCTCGTGGTGGCCCTCTACGGGATGGTGGTCATTGCCCGTAACGAGGACCGGAAACGGTTCACGGTCGCCACCGCCCTGCCCTGCACCCCTTCCACCACCTCCCTTGCTGCCGCCGACTACGATCGTGACGGCCTTCTCGATCTCTACGTCTGTGGCTATGCCCAGGACGATGGACGGGGCGCCTCCATCGGGGCCGCCAACGACCGCTTCGTCTATCACGACGCCAGGAACGGTGGGGCCAATTCCCTCTTCCGCAACGGCGGCAACCTTGCCTTCCATGATGTCACCGCCCCCACCGGTCTCGATCAAAACAACCGACGCTGGAGTTTCGCGGCGTCCTGGGAGGACTACGACGACGACGGCGACCAGGACCTCTACGTCGCCAACGACTACGGCCGGAACAATCTCTACCGCAACGACGGCGGGAAATTTGTCGACGTGGCGGCCAGCACCGGATCGGAGGACAGCGCCTCCGGCATGTCGGCGGCCTGGGGCGACTACGATCGCGACGGCCGCATGGACCTCTATGTGGCCAACATGTTTTCCGCGGCCGGTTCCCGCATCACCACCCAGAAGCAGTTCAAGACCGGCACCCGCGAGGAGATTCGCGACCGCTTCCGTCGTTTTGCCCGCGGCAACACCCTCTTCCGCAACACCGGCGAGGGCTTTGAGGACGTGAGCGTGCAGGCCGGGGTCACTCTCGGGCGCTGGGCCTGGAGTTCCAACTTCGTCGATCTTAACAACGACGCCTGGCCCGACTTCGTGGTGGCCAACGGTTACCTCTCTTCCGAGACGGACAGCGGCGACTTATGAAGTTTCTTCTGGCGGCAGGTCGTGTCGCGCACCCTGGATTCCAGCGAAATGCCATCCGATGAGACAGGCGGCACCGCCCACACCGCCCTCTCCGCCATGATCGATTCCGGGCGCGCCTTCAGCGGGCAGGAGCGCAATTGTGTCTTTCTCAACACCCGCGACGGACGCTTCGCCAACCTTTCCGCGGGGAGCGGACTCGACTTCCCCGACGACGGTCGGGCCCTCGCGGTGTGCGACTGGGACCAGGACGGGGACCTCGACCTCTGGATCAGCAACCGCAACGCCCCGCGCCTGCGCCTCCTGCTCAACAAGGGGAACTGGAACAATCACTTCCTCTCCCTGCGTCTCCGCGGAAACGGAACCTCCGTCAATCGAGACGCCATCGGCGCCCGGGTGGAATTGCTTCCCTCCACCAAGGGGTTACCCCGCCTGGTCCGCTCCCTGCGTGGTGGCGAAGGCTTCCTGGCCCAGTCCAGCAAGTGGCTCCACTTCGGCCTGGGAGAAATAACGGGCATCGCCGGGATCAGGGTGCGCTGGCCCGATGGCACGGTGGAATCGTTCCCGGGCCTGGCGGTCGATCGCTCATATCTTCTTCTGCAGGCTACTGGCACCGCTCAACCCATCGCCGCAGGGAAGAGGCCCATCACCCTCACTCCCGGCCCCCAGGAACCTTCCCCTTCCTCGGTCAAGGCCCGCATCCCGGTCGTCACCCACCTGCGCGCTCCCAAGCTCAATGTCCGCAACAGCCAGGGGCAACCCACGCTCGGCAACCAGAGCCTCCTCCTCAACTTCTGGGCCACCTGGTGCGCGCCCTGCCTCGAGGAACTGGGCCACCTCCGCGACCGCGCCGACGACCTGCGCGCGGCCGGTTTGCAGGTTCTCGCCCTCAGTGTCGACAATCTCGATCCCGCCACCGCCGGCGATCCCGCCAGAATCACCAGCGAATTGAAATTTCCTTTTCCTTCCGGCAAGGCAACCGCCCCCCTGGTGGCGGCCTTCCAGGAATTCCACGATAACCTGGTGGGACTCAACCGTCCCCTGCCCGTGCCCACCAGCTTCCTCATCAGCCCCGAAGGACATGTTTCCGTCATTTACAAGGGCCCCCTCGAGATCGACCAACTGCTCCAGGATCTCACCCATTCAAGCGGCAGCGTGGACGAACGTCTGCAGCGGTCCGCCCAATTGCCCGGCTCCCAACTCTCCCACCCCCTCGTGGCCCGCAGCCGGCTCACCCAGGAAGCCTCCACCCAGTTTCGCTACGGCCTCGCCCGCCGGGCCGGCAACGACCTCGAGGGCGCCGCCTATTATCTTGCTGCGGCCCGCCGTCTCGACCCCACATACGCTCCCGCGGCCAAGGAACTGGCCAGCCTCCACCTGACCCAGAGTCGCTGGACGGACGCGCAGTCGGAATTGCAGGCCTACCTCCAACTTAAACCCCGGGACGCGGTCGCTCATCACGAAATGGCCCTCCTCCAGGCCCGACTCGGTCAGCCCGAAAAGGCCCGGCGTCACTTCGAAAAGGCCCTCCGGCTGAGCCCGGACGACAGCCTGGCCCACTTCCAGTTCGCCGCCTTCCTCGCTCCCCGGGACCCCGCCACCGCGATTTCCCGCTACCGGACCGGCCTCCGCCTCCAGCCCGACAATCGCTTCGCGGCCAACGATCTGGCCTGGCTCCTGGCCACTCACCCCCGCAAGGAGATCCGAAATCCCGCCGAGGCCCTCAAGATCGCCCTCCGGCTCGACCGGGAGAGCGGAGGCACAGTTCCCAATCTTCTCGACACCCTCGCTGCCGCCCAGGCCGCCACCGGGGACTTTGAGGCTGCCGCGGCCACCGCCCGCAAGGCTCTGTCCCTGCCCCAAACAGCTCAAAACAAACAACTTGCAGAGGGCCTCAACTCTCGCCTGACCCACTATCTGGAGGGCAAGCCCTACCGTGAGACGGAGCCCGCGCAATAATCTGGCTCACCGTTTTCCGGCCCTTTCCACCCCACCCCACCCCACCAAACCCAAACCTCAAACCGCTCCCTGACAAATATCCACCATATTTAAAAATCAGGAATGTGAATAAATCCTCCAATTCTCTCCATATTTTTACGAATTAATGGTTGACCTACCCTCTCGATTTCGTGTCAACTTCCTACAGGCCAGAGAAGCCTGAGCCTAAATAACATATAAGACAGCACATGAAGAAGCCCATCACCTTGCTCATCCTCGCCAGCTTGGCTCTCCCGGCCACTGCGGCAACCTACTCTAACAATTTCGATGCCTATGCCGACGGCACCACTGATCTTGGTGATGGCTCGGTGATCACTGGCGCGGCAGCGAGCGTTCAAGGTGGACGCCTCCAGCTCACCATCGACAACCAGGGACTTGGCTTCTCCAGTTACTCCATCCCGGCCTTGGCTAACTCTTCGGCGGGTTGGACCGCTTCCTGGGATTACGAAATGTTCGACAGCGTTGGCGGCAACGTACCGGCCGACGGTTTCTCCTTCAACTACGGCGACTTCGCTCTCGGCACGCAGGGAGGGGCCGAGGAAGGCATGGCTGGCCACACGGCGAACAACATCTCCTTCGAGGTCGACACCTGGATGAACTTTGACGCCGAACAGGGTGTCAACATTTCCGGAGTCCTTGGCGGAGTAGATATCCAGAATCAGCTTGGTGCCTTCAACAACGGCCCCATTCTCAACGACGGCCAGCGGGTGACCGGTACCATGACCGCGAGCTACGATGCCGTCGCGGGAACAGTGTCCTTTGTCACCACCGGCCTTGAAACCAATGCCGACTTCGTCAGCATCGACCTTGGTGGAGCCACTGGGGACGACGCCTGGAACTACGGCTTCTCGGCCCGGGTCGGTGGCGCCAACCAGGACCTCTTCCTCGACAACCTGGTGATCACTACCGTGCCGGAGCCCAGCGGACTCGCACTCCTCGGCTTGGGAGCCTTCGGGTTCTTCCTGCGCCGCCGCCGGTAACTTGTGCTTGGCTTCAAGTTTTTATGTAACGGGGCTTCCATGTGCGAAGCCCCGTTTTCTTTTGCCCCGTTATCCACTTCCTTTTGACCGAATCACAGTTATAGATCCGTTACTCTCTTCGATGATCGCTACCATTGCAGGAAAGCTTCTCACTGTCCCTGTAAAGAAATCCTCCCACCCGTCATGATGCCCTTCCGAATATCCCCTTCCCTGACAGGCCTCATGGCCTCCTTCTCCCTTCTGAGCAGTGGCTTGGTCGTTGCCGCGACCTACTCTAACGACTTCGACGCCTATGCCGACGGCACCACGGATCTTGGTGATGGCTCGGTGATCACTGGCGCGGCAGCGAGCGTTCAAAGTGGTCGCCTGCAGCTCACCATCGACAACCAGGGACTTGGCTTCTCCAGTTACACCATCCCGGCACTGCCTAACTCTTCGCAGGGTTGGAGCGCTTCCTGGGATTACGAAATGTTCGACAGCGTTGGCGGCAACGCACCGGCCGACGGTTTCTCCTTCAACTACGGCGACTTCGCTCTCGGCACGCAGGGAGGGGCCGAGGAAGGCATGGCTGGCCACACGGCGAACAACATCTCCTTCGAGGTCGACACCTGGA
>MPMF02174529.1_pt1 | contig 40230 bp, 52 predicted proteins | sample 1617271 | NCBI WGS metagenome assembly MPMF02 (sample SAMN05944812, study PRJNA350692) | marine metagenome | biome: marine; feature: ODZ; material: water; isolation source: 120 m water sample prefiltered with 30 um filter, filtered on to 0.2 um... | place: Pacific Ocean | collected 2012-04-09... | reverse complement strand
TAAATACTGGGCTTACCTAAAAGCACACAAGCGTCATTCACCAGGTAACGGCTAGGGAAATTATCAGTGCAGTCACAAACAATGTCGTACGGCTGAATGATCTCAATAGCGTTATCTCGCGTCAGCGCTTTCTCGTAGACATCCACTTGACAATGGGGATTGATTTCAAGGATGCGAGCCCGAGCAGAATGCGTTTTTGGTTGACCTACCCAACTCGTGCCATGGATCACCTGGCGCTGCAAATTAGAGAGCTCAACAACATCGAAATCGACAATCCCGATATGGCCTACACCAGCAGCAGCCAAATAAAGCAGCAACGGCGAACCGAGCCCGCCACTACCCACACACAACACAGAAGCCGCCTTGAGTCGTTTCTGACCATTCATCCCAACCTCTGGCAGGGTGAGATGACGAGAAAAACGCTCTAACTCATCGGGGCTCAGGTCAACATCAACGGTTTCGTGAAGACCCATAGGGGAAAGAGTGCCGCTAGCTATGCCCTTACCACTGTCCCAAATGCGCAACCTCATGCTGCTGGCCAGGTTGCACTCCTGTCAGCCACCAAGCGCGCACATTGCCTGAACCAGCCACGATCACCAGTAACGACGGCACAGTGGCCCAGCGATGATCCATAACGGACGGCACAGCCTCACCGCCAGGATGAGAATGGGCACTGCCCAACACCTGCCAATTGTGCTCTCTGGCAAAGCGTTGAGCCTGCAACTGTTCACGAGGATCCAAAGCAAAGCGACACTTGCGTGATGGCAGCAACTCAGCCCCAAGATTCGGATCATTCGAGCCTTCAGGGAGGCTTAACATTCCCGGCCCCCATACATTGCAGCAAGGCCAAATCAGCCGAACATTCCAGATACTGCCGCCTTGATAACTATTAGAATCATCTTGATCACCCAATAAAAGAGCACATCCCTCAAATGGCGCCACAGCCAATAAGCTGCGACGAAGAACCATCAGGCAATTACGATCAAACTCCAGCAGCCCTGGCATAACAAAGATCCTTTCGATACGCTCGGCAAAGATTTGCCATCGGTTTCGTGTTCATGAGCGACATCAACACCGTGACAAACGAACAATCCACCACAGAAAAGGCCACCACAAACAGCGTTGATAACGCAGATGAGGAGATTAAATTCTCAGAGCGTTACAGCGAAGCCGTTGGCAAGGTCAACGAAACCCTAAACAAGCTCGATTGGAGCCAGATGGGGCGCATCGGCAAGGTTTTGGGGATCTTTGCAGCTGTGATCGTTGCCCAGATCCTGATCAAGGGAGTGATGGATACAATCAATTTGCTGCCAATCGTGCCTGGACTGCTCGAACTGCTTGGTGTGGTGATGGTGGGCCAATGGAGCTGGCAAAACCTCACCACCAGTGAGAAGCGCTCTGCCCTGTCTGAGAGGGTTCAGAACCTGCGTAAGGAATACTTAGGCTGAACACTGCAACTCCAAAGGCAATTCAAGTCAGCAACCAACTTGCCAAACGATTCAGAATGGCTTGGCTCTGACTTCGATATGAGCCTCCAAAGAGATTGGCGTGATTGATGAGGTGATACAGGTTATAAACCTCGACCCTTTTGCTTGCATCAGCTGGGAGTGGCCATACGTTCTCATATCCGATATAGAAATCCTGCGAAAAACCACCGAATAATTGAGTCATCGCCAAATCAACTTCTCTATCGGCCCACCAGGTAGCAGGATCCAGCAAGACTCCCCGCCCATCTAAGAGAACATTGGCATTGCCACTCCAAAGGTCCCCATGCACGAGACTTGGACTGGGTTGATGGCGATCCAACCAAGGGATTAACGCCGAGAGGATTGGCTCAACATCGACCAGATCCAAGCCCCATCGAGCCGCCTCTCTGAGCTGAGGACGCAAGCGCAGCGTCACGAATGCGTCGCCCCACTCCTCCCTCCACCCCCCTGGCTGAGAGCCAGCACCGATAAAACCATCCACGGGCCAACCAAAGCGTCCAGGGTTTTCGGCAGCAGACGCCCGATGCAAAAGGGCCAGTCCACGGCCCAGGGATGCCTGATTACCTGCCCAAAAATCCAACCAAGGCAGCAGCAACACGGCTTCACCACAGACCTGATCAAAAGCCAAAGGCTCCGGCACCTCCAACACTTCCGGATCAGCCCATGCCTTAAGAGCCTTTAGCCCCTCAACTTCGACCTTGAGCATTGGCAAAGCATCTGCCCCACCTGTTTTGGCAAACAGTTGCCGACCACCCTTCAACTGCAAACACCAGGCCTGATGAATGCATCCGCCTGCCACGCACTCAACATCCTTAATAACTTCACCACTCAAGGGTCCATCGGCTGCTAACAGGCCCTGTCTCAGACGCTCGTTCATACCCACACCTCACTAGACCTTGCCAGCATGACCGGATGGCTGAGGACTCAATCATCGTGATCGGGGGCGGCATTGCCGGCCTAACGGCAACAGCCCTCTTAGCCAAGCAAGGATTACCCGTCACCCTGGTGGAAGCGCACCATCAACCTGGAGGGTGTGCCGGCACCTTCAGGCGAGGTCCCTATATCTTCGATGTGGGTGCCACCCAGGTTGCAGGCCTAGAACCCAGTGGCAGCCATGAACGCATCTATAGGCATCTGAACCTGCCCATGCCACAAGCGGAGCTACTCAACCCCGCTTGTGCAGTTGATCTCGCCGACGGATCCCAACCCATTCAGCTCTGGCATGATCCAAAGCGCTGGGAACAAGAATGGCGATATCACTTCCCTGGCAGTGACGCCTTCTGGGCTCTCACTACCAAGCTCCACCAAAGCAACTGGGGCTTTGCCAGCCATGGTCCGGTGATCACACCACGCAACGCTTGGGACTTAGGCCAACTGCTTAAGGCGCTGCGTCCAGCCACACTCACCTCAGGGCTATTAAGCAGCCTGACAGTGGCAGATCTCTTAAAGCTATGCGGCTGTGCGCAGGATCAGCGCCTTCGCAAATTCCTAGACCTCCAGATCAAGCTCTATTCGCAAGAACCGCTCGATCGCACAGCGGCCCTCTATGGAGCCACCGTACTGCAAATGGCCCAAGCACCTCTTGGGCTTTGGCATCTGCAGGGATCGATGCAAAAACTCAGCGATGATCTAATGCATGCCCTGAAGCGCGATGGCGGCCAGATATTGCTGCGCCATCGTGTGGTGAGCCTAGAAGTAGCAGAGCGGGGCATAGGTTGGACAGTCAGCATCAAAACCCCCAATGGCAAGGCTTTGGAACTGACCACAGCAGATGTGGTCTTCAGCCTGCCACCTCAATGCCTGAGCTCGCTGATGCCACCAGGAGCAGGCATGCCCAAGGCCTATCGCCAAAGGCTGGTGCAATTACCTCAACCCAGTGGGGCTTTGGTGTTCTACGGGGCCATCGATCGCAGCGCCCTGCCTAAAAACTGTCCTGTCCATCTGCAAAGAGCCTCCAAGACACCCGGCTCCCTTTTCTTATCAATCAGCCGTGAGGGAGATGGCCGTGCTCCAGCTGGTCAAGCCACACTGATTGCAAGTGTGTTCACCGCCACAGCGGAGTGGTGTGGCCTAACTGAATCCACCTATCAAGAACGCAAGCAAATGGCCCTGTTAGCCATCCGCCAAACACTTGAAAGTTGGTTAGATCTCGCTCCTGAAGATTGGCAGCATCAAGAACTAGCCACACCCAGGAGCTTTGCGAATTGGACTGGTCGGCCCAATGGAATTGTGGGTGGCCTTGGCCAGCACCCTTCACAATTTGGGCCCTTCGGACTAGCAAGCCGCACCCCCATGCGAGGGCTCTGGCTCTGTGGCGACTCAATTCACCCTGGTGAAGGTACTGCAGGGGTGAGCATCTCGGCACTCATGACCTGTCGCCAGCTCATGGCTCAGCGAGGTCATCAGTTACGGGTGGCGAATTGAGGTCGTCGTTGGCAGCAACAAGAAAGCTGGGTCGCAGTGCCTGGGAACGTTCCAGTTCAGCCTTTAACTGCGACCAGTGCCCATTCAAAACTGCCTCTTCAAGCTGCTCCAAGCTCCAGCGATAAGCAGCCAAGCCACGCAAGATCGCTGCGGTATTGCTTTCAGCCATAGATGTCCCCAACTGGGGATTACCACCACCCACTCTGGTGGTATCAGCAAAACCACTAGAAGAAAGCACTATGGCTAGTTCGCGAACTGCAGGATCACGCTCCTCACCCACTGTTCGTAGCAACGCAGCACTCACCAGCACAGGCAGATGGGAAATCAGCGCCACCGCTTGATCATGGTTAGCTGCATCCGCCGTCAGCCATTGACTGCCCAAAGACAGCGCACATCGACGCACCAACTCGAGCGCCTCAAGGTCTGTTTGATTGTCAGGTGTCGCCACCCAAGGACGTTGCTGAAATAAGCCCCGCAGCCCTGCTTCCACTCCTGCTTCAGCGGTGCCTGCCATGGGATGGCTAGCCACAAAACGGGGGTGTAGGTCGCGCCAGAGCTCTAAAACAGGCATCTTCACTGAACCCACATCAGTCACCACAGCAGCTGCAGGCAAAGCCTTTAGGAGATTCGGGTCTGGATTGAGCAGTTGAGCCAAAGGCAGCGCCAGGATCACCAAATCACAATCCGCGAGAATGCCCGGATCGGTGCTCACCAAGTGAGCCAGACCCCTAGCGCGAGCCCTATCAGCGGTACTGGAACGATGCACCAGACCATTGACCTTCCAACCAAGCGCCTGCAGATCCAATCCCAAGGAGCCACCAATCAGCCCAAGCCCTACGACTCCAGCGCAAAGTGATGATTTTTTGTTCTGCTCCATCCCTACGGTTCTCGCACTGCAGTCCATGTTGATCGACCGATCAACATGGAGCTTTCTCGGGTTTGCGACTTCCTAGGCTCTCGCAATGCTCGAAGCCCGCAGCCATCAGCAGCTCAAGCACCTGCTCCTGCAGAACTCCTCCCCCTGGCCTCATCACCTCACTTTGAGCCGTCTTGTTGCCCGCAGTCTCAGGCGCAAAGATCACACCCTGATCCAGCTCGACCCTCGTAGCAAAGACCTCTGGTGGCTTGGTCTGCTGGTTCCTCTCTGCCTGGAGGCCAATGATGCTGTGATGATCCTTTCCGATCAGCAGCGGCGACGACTCCTAAAGGTAGAACTGCCACAACTGCTGACGGAAGGCATCAAACTCGCCTGCTGGGAAGGGCACCTTCCGCCCTCAGGGAATCAACTGTGGTTGATGAACCACAGTGAGTTGATTGAGGCACACCACCATGGTCATCTCAAATCAAGGCAGTTGATCATTCCAGAAGCAGACCAACTAAGCCAGCGACTCAGGAACAGCATGGCTTTGTCGATCACACATCAAGACTGGGAGCGTTTGCGGCGGGCACATCCCTCTGCGGAGGCTTCCCTCATGCAACTGCACGAACGATTAAGCCGCAGCCTGTTTACTCACGCCACCCGAGTCAATGCCCAGGTTCGCCTTGATGGGAGCGAAATTCAGGCTCTCAAAGATCTCATGCGACTTCTAGGCCCCTCACCCTCCCCTTGGCCTGCAGTACTGAAAGCCGATAGCCGTTTTTGGGCAAGCTGGGCCGAACTCGATCACCGACTACTGCAATGGCAATGGCATCTACAACCGCTCGAACCCCTTCAAAATCTTCCAGGTCTGCTACGAGACCAACCGTCTGTGCTGCTGAGCGGATCAAGGGAGAACGATCTCGTCCGCACTGAGTTGGACGATGCAGCATTTCCTGCCACCGTCATGGCCACATTGAGTGAACCCAATCTGCAGGAACCAATACCTCTTTTTGCACCGCGCCGCCAACCACTACCGAATACCGAAATCTATGCAGAGCATCTGCTCGATCAATGCCGCCGTCTGATCCTGGGGCGTCCGGGCATCACTGTGGTGTTACTTGACGATCAGCAACTGCGCCACCAACTCACAAGTGAGTTGGCTGCGGAATTTGGACGCAGGGTCGTTCATGAAACCACCGCTCCGGAATCCAACGGTGTTGTCTGTTGCCGCTGGACTTGGTGGCTTCATCACCAGGATCAACTCCCTCTCCCAGAACAACTAATCGTGGCTTTACTTCCCCTGGCGAGCGTAGAATCACCTCTCACAGCGGCAAGAGTAGAATCCCTCAAAAATCAAGGTCGTGACTGGTTCCGAGACCTTCTCTTGCCTGAAGCTCTCAGACTGCTAACACCAGCGATAGCTCCGCTCCGAAAGAATCACGGACGACTGGCAATCCTGGACGGACGTCTACGGGGACGGAGCTGGGGGAAGCAAGTACTGAGCACACTCGAACCCTGGACACCCCTGCAACGCCTATTGCCGGATTAAGCCAACTACTCTTTAACAACCAAACAGCAACGAGGAAGGCCATGGGAGAAGCCAGACGAAGATCCGATCAGGGCCTAGCACCACGCCAAAAACAGTCCAAAAAAGATGACTCCCCCAGAATCGTCTCCTGGCTGCCCATTACCCAACGTGATAAAGAGCGCTTTTACGCCATCACAACCCGTGGCGCCTGGATTGGCATCGGCTTCATGGTGGCTTTGTGGGTCGTAGCGCGCTTCGTGGGCCCAGCCGCTGGGTGGTGGACCCCCGCCGATGCCAGGTAAAAGAAACTACTGGGGGAAAACATTAATCATCCCAAATCTCTCTCTTCAGCAACAAACCCAAGACCCTCAAAGAGCTCTTGGGTTGTCTCGTTCTTTTAGCCAGTTTTAAGCAGCTTCAGATGCCAAGCTGACGGCAGGTTTTTTAGCCGCAGTGCGGGCCGCAGCCGCCAAAGGACGCATGGAATTGGCGCTCACCTCAGACCCTTCAGTGAGTTTCTGACGCACAAGAACTTCAATCTGCTCCTGGGCTTCAGAATTCTGCTCAAGCCAAACAATCGTGTTGTCACGTCCCTGACCAATATTGTCGCCCTCATAGCTGTACCAGGCACCCTTACGGATGACAACACCGGTTTCTTCAGCTAGGTCAAGCAAGCAACCCAAGGTACTGATGCCACGACCAAAAAGAATGTCGAACTCAGCAATACGAAACGGAGGGGCTACCTTGTTTTTGGCCACCTTCACCTTGGCACGAATTCCATACTCCTCCGTGCCGCGCTTGAGCGTTTGAATACGACGGATATCGAGACGTACGGAGGCGTAAAACTTGAGAGCATTGCCACCAGTCGTCGTCTCCGGGTTGCCGTAAGTGACGCCTATCTTGAGACGCAACTGGTTGAGAAAAATGACCGTGCAGCCGGATTTGCCGATGTTGCCAGTGATCTTGCGCATCGCCTGACTCATCAGACGGGCCTGGCTACCCACAGCCAAATCGCCCATCTCACCTTCGATCTCAGACCGGGGAGTGAGCGCAGCAACGGAATCCACAACAACGATGTCAACGGCGGCAGAGCGCACAAGCTGGTCGACAATCTCCAGAGCCATCTCCCCCGTGTCCGGCTGCGAGACCAGCAGGTTCTCAATATCCACTCCTAAAGAGGCTGCGTAAACCGGATCGAGCGCATGCTCGGCATCCACAAAAGCTGCCACGCCACCACGACGCTGTACCTCGGCGATGGCATGCAGAGTAAGGGTGGTTTTACCGGAACTCTCCGGGCCATACACCTCCACGACTCGTCCTTTCGGGTACCCACCGCCAAGGGCAAGATCAAGGGTCAGCGCCCCTGTAGGGAAGGTCTCCACCCGCATCCGAGAGGCATCCCCCAAGCGCATGATCGAACCCTTGCCAAAATTGCGTTCAATCTGACCAAGCACCAAATTGAGAGCTTTGTCCCGCTCACCTGGACGGGGTTCAGCCTGGAGGGAATCAGACTTAGAGGATTGGGCTGATTTCACGTCAACTGACATGGCAATGGTGAATAAAGGATTAAACGGGTACCGTCGACTTCTGACCTAGGCGAAGCAAAAAGCACTGCGGCAAAGCTGACGGACACCGATCAAAGGGTCCAATACCACCACAACCGCGAACCGTCCCAGATAGTACAGACGTACCCTAACGGATCAGGGCCAGCTCGCCAAGGGTGCCGCCAAAGCTTCTGGCTCCAACAGGCGAATGCCCATGGGCAAGGTCCGACAGTCCTCCGGCTTGAGGTAGCCCCAACTCGCCAGATAGCACGGCAGAGAAGATAGTCCGGGCGTCGCGAGCACCGTCTCGAGGGTGGCACGACGGTCCTCCACAAAGCCCCGCAGTGGTCGCTCCGCCGCTAACCGCAGCAGCACCTCAGGCTTACTACCCGCCTCATGGCCGTACAACCCATGAGGAGCAAGTTGAAAGCACTTCAACAGTTCAGCGGTGAACTCGGCCCCCTTGGTGGTGAGCACCACCAAGTCGAACCCTTCATCATGGAGGCCACGAAGACGCTCAATCACACCAGGAAAAGGGCGGTGGCGGGCCAGCCAATTGAACTGATCGGCCTCCAGCGCACTCCGCCGCACCTGCTCCAAGACCTCCTGCAACTGCCCTGGCTGCCATCCCCAAGCCTCTAGAGCCTGCTGACATCGCAAGTGATAATCGACCGAAAACGCCTTAGCCCCATGCCGCAGCAAGGGCCCATCAGAACGCAGCAGCTCTGCCGCCAAAAGCACCATCTCCCAACCCTGATGGATCCAGGGCCGGAGCAAACGAAAAGCTTCAGGAGCCGCATCGGGCAAAGGGTCTGGACCAAAGTCAAGACCCACTAACTGCATACAAGCGTGACGGGCACTCCACCAGTACTCGCCCATCCCATCAACAATGACACCGTCAAAGTCGAAAACCAACAGGGAGCGAGACGACAACTGAGGATTGAGAAACTGGGCCGCTAGGATTCGAACCTAGGAATGGCGAGACCAAAACCCGCTGCCTTACCACTTGGCGACGGCCCAATGATCCAGATCATTAGCCGCGCAGAGGAGACTTCACTGGAATCCAGATAGTTACCCACATTGAAGCCACCTTCGTCAATGCATGCTGATCAAGCAGAGCCATTTCAAGGGGGATAAACCCGCAATCGCTGTTGTTCCGCCTGGCCGAAAACATCACTACTGAGGCGATAGCGCGTCACCAAATCAACCTGCATCTGACGAACCTGCTCGCTACGGGGTAAGAGCTCCACCGGTCGTCCATAGGGCAGCACTACCTTTTCCACAGCCAATCTGCACTCTTCAAGTGCAGCCAGGGCATCTTCCTGATCACCAGCCTGAGACTCTGAATGAGAGAGCTGATCCTGCGGCCCAGCGCGGCGTGCTAACAGCCGCTCCAGCGCACGCTCTACCTGAGGCAATGTGTCGGACTTAATCACAAGGACCGGCACACGTGATTCACGCGCCTGACGTCTCAGAGTTGGCTGATGGCCGAGTCCCTTACGGATGCTGAGCACAACGTCAGCCTCATTGAGGTCATCCACCCAACGAACGGGCCAGCTATGACGACGAATAGCCTCATCCACCAGTTGAGGTGTGATTCCACAACAGAGCACCTGCAGTGCTCTGTGATCTGAACGCTCAGCAGAGATGACATCAGCATGATCTTGAGCAGGTGGGGCCGCTCTAGGGGAAGGTGCTTTTGGATCCGGCAGAGGGACCGCCGCCAGAGCCGGACGTGGCGAAGATGATCGACTCGGCTGCGCATCCACGAGCCGCACCGATCCATCAGAGCCCAGCTCCCGCAACTGGGGGCGTGGCAACTGTCCGCGCAGCAACTGATCAACAGTGGCAGCCACATCAGCATGAATCGACCAACGATTGCGAGTATTCATTTCAACTGCCACAGGGAAAGTGGGCTCAGCAGCCCTCTCAAGCACAGTCTTCTGCGTGCGTCGCCGCCTTGCCTCTTCATCTCCGAGAGTGACAGCCTCAATCCCGCCAACAAGATCACTAAGGGTTGGATTCTTGATCAAATTCGCCAAAGCATTGCCATGGGCCGTAGCCACAAGCTGCACCCCCCGTTCAGCGATCGTGCGCGCAGCCTGGGCCTCTAGCTCCGTACCGATTTCATCAATCACGATGACTTCCGGCATGTGGTTCTCCACGGCCTCAATCATGACCTGATGTTGTTGTTCTGGCAGAGACACTTGCATGCGCCTGGCCCGACCAATAGCTGGATGGGGAATATCCCCGTCACCAGCAATCTCGTTACTGGTGTCAATCACCACAACCCTCCGCTGCAGATCATCAGCAAGAACCCTGGCAATCTCACGCAGCGCGGTGGTCTTACCAACTCCTGGGCGCCCCATCAGCAAGAGCGATTGACCACTATCCAGCAAATCTCTCACCATCGCCACGGTGCCAAAAACGGCCCTTCCCACACGGCAGGTGAGGCCCACCACCTCTCGCTGGCGATTACGAATAGCACTGATGCGATGCAGAGTTCGTTCAATGCCAGCACGGTTGTCAGCACCAAACTGGCCCAACCGATCAACAGTGGTTTGCAGGTCATCGCGCGAGAGGCACTGCTCTCCTAAAGCCAGCGCTCGTCCCGGATAGCGTGCTTCAGGCACTCTGCCGAGATCCAAGACCACCTCGAGTAACTGCTCCCGGCTATCGGGTGTCGCCAAAGCCTTCTGAACCGCAAGAGGCAACAAATCCAGCAATCGGTCTAGATCATCAGTAATACGCTTTGGCTTCATGGCCCTCAGCCGCAGCCATGCAGAAATGGCTCCCCTAAAGGCCTTCTAGCAGGCTTACGACCAAGATTGGCGGAACAGCCATGGACGAACAAGCTGCTCTGCCTGCGCAAGAGCAGCTTGCCAACCCTCAGGCCATTCTCTCAGGCTCACATGTCTGGCCTGTGCTTCAAGCAACCAGGGCTGAAGGAGACGACGAGCCATGCCTCCAAAGGCAATACCTGCAGGCCCATGGTCACTAGAGATATAGGTGATCGTGTGGGCGTTGGTGCCCCCCGCTAACTGGAGGGGGCCAGGCGGAGCCAATGGCCGTAGCTTCCGCCAGAGCGCTACAGCAACTCGAGCCGTTCCTGACCCGATATCGCCACTCATGGGACGGCCATCAAGCTGCCAAAGAGGTCTTTGCCCAGAACGCCTTAAACAAACATGTCTTTGCCACAACTCACTTGCTAAAGCCTCAACCGTGAGCCCATGCCCCTCAAGACCACAGCTCACCCCAATCCGCTGCAGAGGCACCTGAGCCGACATCAGCGCTGCAACTGTGGATTCAAAGGCCTCCGCCCGCCCAGGTGCCGTGTGAATCTCGACTGCATCAGGATGCAATTCCGCCAACAGAGGGCCGAAATCTCTCAGTTCAAGTCGCCGGTCGTGTTCATCGATCAAACCAAGAGGGCAAATCGGCAGACATCGTCCACAGCCATAACAACGGCTTAGCTGAACCCCCCCCTTTTCACCAATAGCCTCAGCAGGACAGGCATGTTGACAAGGGCGCGAACAATCGCTTGGACAGCGAGCAGGATCAAACCAAGCTTTTCGAAAATGGGCATCCTTACCATCGCTGATGCTCACCATCAACCAAGGCCGAAAACCACTCCGCGCTTGCACCCAATCAAGCCCCTGACGAGCTGCCCTGACAACGGCAGCATCGGCCGCCACATCTACACAGTGAATACCAGCCGCGGCAAAAACCGCACAAAGGTCTGTAATGGCAAGCAAATCCTGATTGCTCGCACCACAGATCAACTTCACCCAAGACCCACTGGCCAGGGCGAGCTCACCGCGAAGAGCACTCTGCTGGAAAGGGTTAGAAGGAATAGTGTTCAGACCCCGAGCAAAGTGGACATCGGCTGCCAATTCAAACTGCGAGCACCACCCATCTCAACAACGATCCGCAAACGCGACTCACGCTTACAAAGATCACAAAGCGCCAAGAGCTCAGATCTTGATAGCACCTGCCCCTCCAAAAGCCAGAGCACCACAGGAGCATTGTCGACAAATAATTCAGCCAACTGGGGCATCACCTGCTGAACCTCACCGACAGCTCCATTGCGCCCAACGCTCTGATGCCCGAGATGGGGAGGCCGAATACCGTGCAGCTGAAAAAGAAACACCTCCGGATCGCCAAGCCCCCGTGCTGAGCTCAACTGGGTGCGGTATCCAGCAGCCCGAAGCCTTCGAAGCAAACGGGTTTCACTGCCACCTTCAAGGGGAACATGCATGGCCAGACAGCCGCAAGCATCCAGGTCACGGCGAAACACCCGACCAGAAAGCAACAGCGGCATGACGACATCACTCAAGTACCCATGAGTCTGCCAGCAGGTTCGGAAAACATTTAATTCGCTTAAGTAGTGGTGTAAGGTATTAGTTTGGTTCGCATTTCTGTGCCCGTCCGCTAGCCGGGCCTCCAGAAGGCGAATCAGGTCCGACGATTGCGCCGGATCCCTAGGCCAGCGCAGAAAAGGGATTTATCCCTGAACTGCCGGGAAACTGATTGACTCAAAAGGTCGACCAAGTCCCAGCCAGCTGATTTGCTCGCTAGCTCTATCCGAAATTGCCTCAGCCCCGTTTCTTACGGTCCCAGGTCTTTCGGCGACGACTGCGCTCCCTTGATCAGCACTGAATTACAAACCCCCGACCGGACACCGGACGGAGGTTATCCACGCTGGCGTTTTTACCTTCTATGTCAATCGGCATCCTTGGCAAGAAACTGGGCATGTCTCAGTTCTTCGACGATCAAGGCAGAGCCATCCCGGTCACCCTGATCGAGGCGGGTCCCTGCCGTATCACCCAACTAAAGACTTCTGACATCGACGGTTATGCCGCCGTGCAGATCGGTTTCGGTGATACCCGCGAAAAATTGATCAACAAGCCTTCCAAAGGGCACCTCACCAAATCTGGCGAGGTGCTCTTGAAGCACCTGCGCGAATATCGCGTCGAGGGCCTTGAAGGCCTAGAGCTGGGAGCAGCGATCACCGTCGGCAGTTTTGAAACTGGCCAGAAGGTAGACGTCAGCGGCGACACGATGGGGCGTGGGTTCGCTGGTTATCAAAAGCGCCACAGCTTCAGCCGTGGGCCGATGAGCCACGGTTCCAAGAACCATCGAGAGCCAGGCTCCACAGGTGCCGGTACCACGCCAGGGCGGATTTATCCAGGCAAACGCATGGCTGGCCGCTACGGCGGCAAAAAGCGCACTACCCGTGGACTCACCATCCTCAAAGTGGACAGCAACCGCAATCTCCTGGTGGTTAAGGGCTCGGTACCTGGCAAGCCAGGCGCTCTTCTCAACATCCGACCCGCAAAACGCGTAGGCAGCAAGCCTGCTCAAGGAGGTAAGTGATGGCTGAATGTGTTGTTCACGACTGGCAGGGCAAGGAAGCCGGCAAGGCAAGCCTTGAACTCAAAGTTTCTAAAGAAGCCACGGCTGTTGATCTCATGCACCGTGCCGTGCTCAGGCAGCAGGCCCATAGCCGTCAGGGGACGGCAAGCACCCTCACTCGTGCCGAGGTTCGTGGTGGTGGTCGCAAGCCCTATAAGCAAAAGGGCACCGGCCGTGCCCGCCAGGGATCGATCCGCACCCCCTTACGTCCAGGCGGCGGCATCATCTTCGGACCAAAGCCAAGGACCTACAACCTGGCGATGAACCGAAAGGAACGTCGCCTGGCCCTACGCACCGCGCTGATGGCCCGTCTTGAGGACGTCGTTGTGGTCAAAGACTTTGGCGACAGCCTTAAGACCCCGAAGACCCGAGAGATCTCAGATGCCCTTGTAAGGCTAGGCGTTGCCGCAGATGCAAAGGTTTTGATCATTCTTTCCACACCCTCCGAGATCATCCGACGCTCCGTGCGCAATCTCGAGAAGGTGAAACTGATCGCTGCCGATCAGCTCAACGTCTTCGATTTGCTCCACGCCAATTCTCTGGTGCTGAGCGAGGAGGCTCTCGCCAAGATTCAGGAGGTTTACGGAGATGACTGAACGTTTCAACGGTCGGCTGGCGGATGTGATCCGCCGTCCACTGATCACGGAAAAGGCGACCAGCGCACTGGAACAAAACCAGTACACCTTTGAGGTTGACCATCGCGCCGCCAAGCCTGATATCAAGGCAGCCGTCGAGTGGGTCGTTTCGCCGGCAAGCGAGCCCAGGTCAAAAAAGCCATCGTGCGGCTTGCCGAAGGCAACACGATCCAACTCTTCCCTGAGTCCTGAGGGGTCTGAAAACATCATGGCAATCCGTACTTTCCGCCCTTACACCCCAGGAACACGCACCAGGGTGGTCACAGACTTCAACGAGGTCACTGGCCGTAAACCCGAGCGTTCTCTTGTGGTGGCCAAGCATCGCCGCAAGGGTCGCAACAACAGAGGTGTTATCACCTGCCGCCATCGCGGTGGCGGGCACAAGCGCCTATACCGCATCGTCGATTTCCGTCGCAATAAGCACGGCATTCCGGCCAAAGTGGCGGCGATCCATTACGACCCCCATCGCAACGCCCACCTGGCACTGCTTTTCTACACTGATGGCGAGAAGCGCTACATCCTTGCTCCGGCCGGGATCGCCATCGGTCAGCAGCTGATTTCAGGCCCGGAATCCCCGATCGAGACAGGCAATGCCTTGCCACTCTCAGCCATCCCTCTTGGCTCCAGCGTCCACAACGTTGAGCTTTATGCCGGCCGTGGTGGACAGATGGCGCGTACGGCCGGCTCAAGTGCACAAGTCATGGCCAAGGAGGGTGACTACGTCGCTCTCAAGCTGCCCTCCACTGAGGTCCGCCTTGTGCGCCATGAGTGCTACGCCACTCTCGGCGAAGTGGGCAATTCGGAAGTGCGCAACACCAGCCTGGGCAAGGCTGGGCGTCGCCGTTGGCTAGGGCGACGCCCCCAAGTTCGCGGCAGTGTGATGAACCCCTGTGACCACCCTCACGGTGGTGGCGAAGGACGTGCACCGATCGGCCGTTCAGGCCCGGTCACACCCTGGGGCAAACCTGCCCTGGGTCTCAAGACGCGTAAGCGGAACAAGCCCAGTAACCGGTTCGTTCTTCGGAAACGTCGCCGCACCTCCAAGCGAAGCCGTGGAGGACGCGATTCCTGATGTCACTCACTGTTCTGCCGTTCGCTTAACCCGCCATGGGACGTTCATTAAAAAAAGGCCCCTTCATTGCTGACAGCCTGCTTCGCAAGCTGGAAAAGCAAAATGCTGACGATGACAAGTCGGTGATCAAAACCTGGTCTCGAGCCTCCACCATCCTGCCGATGATGATCGGCCACACCATTGCCGTTCACAACGGCAGGAGCCATGTGCCGGTGTACATCACCGAGCAGATGGTTGGACACAAGCTGGGTGAGTTTGCCCCCACCCGCACCTTCAAAGGCCACATCAAAGACAAAAAAGGAGGCCGCTGAGACCATGACGACCTCATCACCCACAACGACAACTATCGCCAAGGCCCACGGCCGCTTTATCCGCGGCTCCGTATCAAAAGTACGGCGGGTGCTCGATCAAATCCGCGGTCGCACCTATCGCGACGCGCTGATCATGCTCGAGTTCATGCCCTACCGCTCCACTGGCCCGATCACAAAAGTTCTGCGGTCAGCTGTGGCCAATGCAGAGCACAACCTGGGTCTTGATCCAGCATCGCTGGTGATCACCCAAGCCAGCGCCGACATGGGTCCCTCCATGAAGCGCTTTCGGCCCCGAGCCCAAGGTCGCGCTTTCGCGATCAAGAAGCAAACCTGCCACATCAGCATTGCTGTGGCAGCCCAGACCGACTCCTGACCCCCGAGGACACCGACCGATGGGACACAAAATCCATCCAACCGGCTTACGCCTGGGGATCACCCAGGAGCACCGATCTCGCTGGTACGCCACCAGCAAGATGTACCCAATCCTCCTTCAGGAGGACGACAGGATCCGTCGATTCATCCATAAGAAGTACGGCGCAGCAGGCATCAGCGATGTGTTGATTGCCCGCAAGGCCGACCAACTCGAAGTGGAGCTGAAGACTGCACGACCAGGTGTCCTCGTTGGCCGCCAGGGCAGTGGCATCGAAGAGCTGCGAACCGGCATCCAAAAAACCATCGGTGATCACAGCCGACAGGTTCGGATCAACGTCGTCGAAGTCGAACGAGTCGATGCCGATGCCTTCCTGCTGGCCGAGTACATCGCCCAGCAGCTCGAGAAGCGAGTCGCCTTCCGCCGCACTATCCGCATGGCCGTACAACGGGCCCAGCGAGCGGGTGTACTGGGCTTAAAAATCCAGGTTGGTGGTCGGCTCAATGGCGCCGAAATCGCTCGCACCGAATGGACCCGCGAAGGCCGTGTGCCTCTACACACCCTTCGCGCCGAGATCGACTACGCCACAAAAGTGGCTAGCACTACCTACGGAGTACTAGGCATCAAGGTCTGGATCTTCAAAGGCGAAGTACTGGGAGACGAGGCCCAGTCAATGCCTGTGGGTGCAAGCCCACGGCGCAGGGGCAATCGTCGACCACAACAATTCGAAGATCGCTCAAACGAGGGTTGATGAGGAGGCCTGAACCATGCTGAGTCCAAAACGCGTCAAATTCCGCAAACAGCAACGAGGCCGTATGCGCGGCGTCGCAACCAGGGGCAACACCATTGCCTTTGGAGAGTTTGCCTTGCAAGCCCAGGAATGTGGCTGGATTACCTCACGCCAAATCGAGGCCAGCCGCCGAGCCATGACCCGCTACGTCAAACGGGGTGGAAAGATCTGGATTCGGATCTTCCCAGACAAGCCAGTCACTATGCGTCCCGCTGAAACACGCATGGGTTCTGGCAAGGGCAACCCTGAATTTTGGGTTGCCGTCATTAAGCCAGGTCGGATTCTGTTCGAAATGGGCGGTGAAGAGATCACCGAAGACATTGCTAAGGAAGCCATGCGCCTTGCCCAGTACAAACTACCCATCAAGACAAAGTTCATCGGCCTGGACGACCAAGAGAAGGTTGCTGGTAGCGACAAGCCTGCCAGTGTGCCCGCCATCACCGCGGAGTCCTGACCCATGGCCCATCCCAAAGCCGCCGAGGTGCGCAAACTCACCGACGCCGACATCACAGAGCAGATCGACGGCATCCGTCGAGAGCTGTTCGATCTCCGCTTTCAGCAAGCCACCCGGCAGCTGAGCAATACGCACCGCTTCAAAGAGTCCCGCATCAAGCTGGCTCAGCTGTTGACGGTGCAGAAGGAGCGCAGCCGCTCCGCCGCCTCCTCCTGATTTTCCCCTTAGAACCCATGGCACTCAAGGAAAGGCTCGGCACCGTCGTCAGCGACAAGATGGACAAAACAGTAGTGGTAGCGGTGGAAAACCGCTACCCCCATCCCATCTATCAAAAGACGGTCAGCCGAACCACCCGTTATAAAGCCCACGACGCTGGTAACACCTGCCGCGTCGGTGATCGCGTGCGAATCACTGAGACACGCCCTCTCAGTCGAGAGAAGCGTTGGACGGTTGCTGAAGTCCTCAGCCACAGTCCCAAAGCTCAAGAGGTCTCCACATGATTCAGCAGGAATCCTTCCTCACTGTTGCCGATAACAGTGGCGCCAAGCGCATCCAATGCATCCGTGTGCTGGGCTCAAACCGTCGCTATGCCCATGTAGGCGACGTCATCGTGGCAGCGGTAAAAGACGCGATGCCGAATATGAGCGTCAAGAAATCCGAGGTCGTCAAAGCTGTGGTGGTTCGCACAAAAGCAACCCTGCGCCGAGATACTGGCAACTCGATTCGTTTCGACGACAACGCCGCAGTGCTCATTAACGAAGACAAAAACCCTAGAGGCACTCGTGTTTTTGGGCCGGTGGCTCGGGAACTTCGTGAGCGCAATTTCACCAAAATCGTATCCCTCGCTCCGGAGGTGATCTGAAATGCCTATCGCAACCCCCAAACAAAAAACCACTCAGCGCATCAAGATGCGCATCCATAAAGGGGACACCGTCCAAGTCATCACAGGCAAGGACAAAGGAAAAACTGGCGAAGTGCTACGCACTCTGCCCATAGAGAACCGCGTCATTGTGCAGGGCGTCAACATTCGCACCCGTCACGTCAAACCCACCCAAGAGGGAGAAAGCGGCAGGATTGTCTCAGAGGAAGCGTCCGTACACGCCTCCAACGTGATGCTCTATTCCAATAACAAAAAGATCGCCAGTCGTGTGGCGCTGGTTGTCGAAAAAGACGGCAGCAAAAAACGCCGCCTCAAAAAAACCGGAGAGTTGATCGACTAATCACAACTCCAACCACAGAACCCTGGGCCATCTAAATCACAATTTCCAGCCCACCAACTTCCCTTCCTTTCCAATCCACGATCTTCTGACCACGTCCAGAAGAACCCTTCCACCAAGCCATGTCACTCAAACAGCGCTACCGGGAGACCATTCAGCCCAAACTGCTGAAGGACCTAAGCCTCTCGAATATTCACGAAGTCCCCAAAGTGCTCAAAATCACCGTCAACCGAGGGCTCGGTGAGGCCGCCCAAAACGCAAAGTCCTTGGAGGCCTCCATTACTGAACTGGCTACTATCACTGGCCAGAAAGTTGTCGTGACTAGGGCCAAGAAGGCCATCGCTGGCTTCAAAATCAGGCAGGGAATGCCCATAGGTTGCGCCGTCACACTCCGCGGAGAGCGGATGTATGCCTTCCTGGAGCGCCTGATCAATCTTGCACTGCCCAGAATCAGGGACTTCCGAGGTGTCAGCCCAAAGAGTTTTGACGGCCGTGGAAATTACACCCTTGGAGTGAGGGAGCAACTCATCTTCCCTGAGATTTCCTTCGACAAGATCGACGCCATCAGGGGTATGGACATCACCATCGTGACCAGCGCCCGTACGGATGAAGAGGGCCAATCCCTCCTCCGAGAGATGGGAATGCCGTTCCGCAGCAACTAAGCCCTCTTCGGAGACGACTGAACTATGGCCAACCACGATCCAATCTCAGACATGCTCACCCGCATCCGCAATGCGAGTGAAAAACGTCACCAAACCACCCGCGTTCCTGCCTCTCGCATGTCACGCAGTATTGCCAAAGTCCTACAGCAAGAGGGCTTCATCTCTGAAATCAGCGAAGAAGGTGAGGGTGTACGCACCCATCTAGTCCTCGAATTGAAGTACAGCGGCAAGCACCGCCATCCCACCATCCGCTCAATGCAGCGGGTGAGCAAGCCAGGCCTGCGCATCTACAAGAACACCCGTGCCCTACCTAAGGTCCTTGGTGGCCTTGGGATGGCAATCATCTCCACTTCCAAAGGCGTGATGAGCGACCGCGATGCCCGCAAACAGGGCGTTGGCGGAGAAGTGCTCTGTTACGTGTACTGACCCGGAACCTGAACCATGTCTCGTATCGGTAAGAATCCCATCCCCATCCCCGACAAGGTGGCCGTAACCCTTGATGGTCTTGCGGTCAGCGTCAAGGGCCCCAAGGGAGAACTGAACCGCACCCTTCCAGAAGGCGTCAGCGTCAGTCAGGTGGAGAACACAATTGTGGTTACACCCACTAGTCAGAAACGTAAGTCGCGTGAGCGTCACGGTCTCTGTCGCTCGCTTGTCGCCAACATGGTTGAAGGGGTGAGCAAGGGCTACACGCGCAAACTAGAACTCATCGGCGTGGGCTCACGTGCACAAGTGAAAGGCAAAAAGCTTGTAGTGAGTGCAGGTTTCAGCCACCCTGTGGAAATGGACCCCCCCGAGGGAATCACCTTTGCAGTAGAGAACAACACCAACGTCACCGTCTCAGGTGCAGACAAGGAACTGGTGGGCAACGAAGCTGCAAAGATCCGAGCCATTCGTCCACCTGAGCCCTACAAGGGCAAGGGGATCAGATACGAGGGCGAACGGATCCTGCGCAAAGCCGGCAAATCCGGCAAGAAATAGAGGTCTGCCTGACTTCCCTCCGCATTACCCACCATGTCTAACCTCTCCCGAAAGCAGCAGACCCAGAAGCGCCATCGGCGCCTGCGGCGCCATCTCAATGGCACCGCCCAGCGTCCGCGCCTGGCTGTATTCCGCTCCAACAACCACATCTATGCCCAGGTTATTGATGACGAAGCCCAAAACACCCTTTGCGCCGCCTCGACTCTCGACAAGGACTTACGCACCAGCCTTAAAGCCGATGGCAGCAGCTGTGACGCCTCCAATGCCGTCGGGGACTTAGTCGCAAAACGCGCCCTCGCCAAGGGCATCCAACAGGTGGTCTTCGATCGCGGCGGCAACCTGTACCACGGCCGAGTGAAATCCCTCGCCGATGCAGCCCGGGAAGCGGGCCTTCAGTTCTGATCCCTGCTCTCACAATGACCCAACCCAACACCCAGACCACCCCCAATGACGTCCCCGCAGCTGCGGAAGGTCAACAACAAGAACAACAACAGCAACAGCAACGCCGTGGCGGGGGGCGTGAGCGCAGAGGTGGCGGACGCCGTGGCGACCGCCGAGGCCAAGAGCGTGATTCCGAATGGCAAGAACGCGTCGTTCAGATTCGCCGCGTCTCAAAAACCGTAAAAGGTGGCAAAAAGATGAGTTTCCGGGCCATTGTGGTTGTCGGCAACGAGCGTGGCCAAGTGGGTGTTGGAGTCGGCAAAGCCGGCGATGTGATCGGTGCTGTTCGCAAGGGTGTCGCTGATGGCAAGAAGCACCTGGTCAAGGTTCCTCTCACTCGTCACAACTCCATCCCCACCCTGTCCAACGGACGCGAAGGTGCTGCCAACGTGCTAATCCGCCCCGCTGCCCCAGGAACAGGGGTCATCGCAGGCGGTTCAATTCGCACAGTTCTGGAACTAGCCGGAATCAAAAACGTTCTAGCGAAACGTCTCGGCAGCAAAACCCCTCTAAACAATGCCCGAGCTGCCATGGTGGCTCTGGCAAATCTCCGCACCCATAAGGAGACCGCAAAGGAACGGGGGATCTCCCTCGAGCAGATCTACTCCTGATTCCCCTATGACTACTCTTCGACTCGACTCTCTCAAAGCCAACGCAGGTGCAAGGCGCCGCAAAATGCGTAAAGGTCGCGGCATTGCCGCTGGCCAAGGAGCAAGCTGTGGTTTCGGCATGCGTGGCCAAAAGTCCCGTTCTGGTCGCCCTACCCGCCCGGGCTTCGAAGGCGGGCAGATGCCTCTCTATAGGCGCGTACCCAAACTCAAACACTTCACCACAGTGAACTCAAAAGAGTTCACTGTGGTGAACGTAGCGGCCCTCAATGAACTCAAGACGGGTAGCACCATCAATCTCGACACCCTTGTCAAAGATGGTGTTGTCACTAATCCCAAACACCCTTTAAAGGTTCTTGGCAATGGAGAGCTCAAAGTCAAGCTGACCATTCAGGCCGCTGCATTCACCGCTACAGCCCGCAACAAGATCGAAGCCGCTGGCGGCACATGCGAAATCCTTGACTGAAACGATGCCAAGTCAATAGACCTGCATATCTATGGTCTGAGCAGTCCGACGAATCTTCGCTCAACGGACTGCTTTATTGCTTCAAACCCACCCAATCCCTTCCCTCAATGCTCGTCAGTCGGGGTCGCAACCCCAGTGCCGCTGAAGTCATCAGCCAATTGGTGCGCAACCCAGAGCTGCGCGGCAGAGTGCTGACCACCCTGGGATTACTTCTATTTATTCGCCTCGGCATCTACATCCCAATGCCAGGCATTGATCGGGAGGCCTTTCAGGGCTTCCTGCAACAGGGAGGGCAGCTGATCGGTTTTCTAGATATTTTCACCGGTGGAGGCATCTCCACCCTGGGGATTTTCGCTCTTGGGATCCTCCCATTCATCAACGCCTCAATCATTCTCCAATTACTCACAGCAGCTCTACCCCAACTCGAGGACCTGCAAAAAAACGAAGGCGAGGCTGGTCGTCGCAAGATCGCACAGATCACCCGCTATGTAGCTCTTGGCTGGGGTCTTGTTCAGAGTGTGATTTTTGCCCTGATCCTTCGCCAGTACGCCGTGGAAGGGCTCAGTGAGGTCGTCTTTGTCGTGCAGACAGCCCTGGCATTAGTAACAGGCTCCATGATCGTGATGTGGATGAGCGAAATCATCACTGACCGAGGGATTGGTCAAGGGGCCTCCCTTGTGATCTTCCTCAACATCGTTGCCACCCTGCCAAAAGCACTGGCTTCAACGATTGAAAAAGCACAGACCGGTGATCGCAGCGATGTGGTCGGCATCATTGTGCTCGTGATGGTTTTCCTAATGACAATCGTTGGGATCATCTTCGTGCAGGAGGGATCCCGCCGCCTGCCGATTGTGAGCGCGAAACGACAGATAGGTGGAACCAATTTGCTACCAAACCGCCAGAGCTATCTACCTCTGAAGCTGAATGCCGGTGGTGTGATGCCAATCATCTTTGCTTCTGCACTGATCTTTCTACCAATCACCATTGCGAACTTCACCAAAAACCCTTTACTCATAAGGGCTGCAAGCACTCTTAACCCAGGTGCCTCTAATCCATGGCCTTATGCCTTGGTGTTTTTCGCGCTGATTGTCGGCTTTTCTTACTTTTACGCCTCACTCACCATCAATCCAATAGACATCGCCACAAACCTAAAACGGGGAGGCGTGGCCATCCCAGGAGTGAGGCCAGGCAGTGCTACAGCGAACTACCTATCCGGGGTTCAGAACCGACTGACCCTGCTTGGCGGATTGTTCCTCGGTGCAGTTGCCATCATTCCCGCCGCGGTGGAACGCGCCACAAACGTTCAGACCTTTCAAGGCCTCGGAGCTACGTCACTGCTGATCCTTGTAGGTGTTGCCATCGACACGGCAAAACAAGTTCAGACCTACGTGATCTCTCAACGCTACGAAGGCCTTGTCCGCCAATGAACGATTCTCCACTTCGCCTGAAAGCCCTTTTTTGCCATCCATGAAACAACGTCTCCTATTCCTAGGGCCCCCCGGCGCAGGCAAAGGGACCCAGGCTGAACGTCTCTGCGCAGCCCATGAATTAATGCACCTATCGACTGGCGATCTACTGCGTGCTGAGGTCGGCGCCAAAACACCCCTTGGTCAGGAGGCTGCTGCTGTTATGAATCGAGGCGAGCTGGTCAGCGATGAGCTGGTGCTCGCCATCGTCGAAAACCAACTCAAGAACCAAAGTGGTGGTTGGCTCTTGGATGGTTTTCCACGCACCCTGATCCAAGCCACAGCACTCGAACCCTTGCTTGAGGAACTCAAGCAACCAATTGAGGCTGTTGTACTACTGGAACTCAACGATGCAGTGTTAATTGAACGGTTAATTTCCCGAGGCCGCAGTGATGACAACGAAAGCGTGATTCGTAATCGCCTTGAGGTCTACCGCGAGAAAACAGCCCCACTTATCGACCATTACCGCCAACAAGGACTGCTACAAACGGTGGAAGCCCACGGCAGTATCGAATCAATCGCTATCAGCATCGAAAAATCCCTATGTTGACCTACGTGGTAGGGTTGCCGTTTGGAAATTTGGAGAGCCACACTCCATGAAGGTGCGTGCCTCGGTCAAGAAAATGTGTGAGAAATGCCGGGTGATCCGCCGCCACGGCAGGGTCATGGTGATCTGCTCCACCCCTAAGCACAAGCAGCGTCAGGGATAACTCCCTGTTCCTCATTGATGATTGAACAGCACTGAATTGGGCCGTCAATCATCACCAACTTTCGCCACCATCGGCGACCCCTATCCCCCCTCGATTAACTGCTAAGTGGCACGGATTGCTGGCGTAGACATACCCCGTGATAAGCGGGTTGAAGTTGCACTCACCTACATCTATGGGATTGGTCTAACCCGCGCCAAAACCATCCTGAGCAAATCTGACGTCAATCCTGACATCCGAGTCAAGGATCTGGAAGATGGAGATGTTCAGAAGCTGCGTACGGCCATAGAAGCCTTCACTATTGAAGGAGACCTTCGACGCCAAGAGGGCATGGCCCTCAAGCGACTGCAAGATATCGGTTGCCTTCGGGGACGTCGACACCGCATGAGCCTCCCAGTTCGCGGTCAACGCACCAGAACCAATGCCCGTACCCGTCGCGGCGCACGCAAAACCGTGGCTGGCAAGAAAAAATAAGCAACATCTACTTGAGCTGCCCAGGCAGACCCTCCCAAAACCGTATCTACCAGGCCCCAGCCCATGGCCAAACCCGCCAAAAAGACAGGTTCCAAAAAGACCAAGCGCAACGTTCCCAATGGCGTTGCACATATTCAGAGCACCTTCAACAACACGATCGTCTCAATCACAGACACAGCTGGGGAAGTTATCGCCTGGTCATCTGCTGGAGCCAGTGGCTTCAAGGGTGCTCGTAAAGGCACACCCTTCGCTGCTCAAACTGCAGCTGAAGCTGCAGCCCGTAGGGCTCTCGAACAGGGCATGCGTCAGATCGAGGTACTGGTCCGTGGACCCGGCTCCGGCCGTGAAACCGCCATCCGCGCCCTGCAGGTGGCAGGCCTCGAAATCACTCTTATTAGAGACGTCACCCCAATCCCCCATAACGGTTGCCGTCGGCCCAAACGCCGGCGCGTCTGAACCCCGTTTCACTCCCTAGCTCCTGCCCTCTCTCCCCTCGACCGTGCTGCAATACCAGATCGACCGAATCGAGCATCAAGTTGCCGATGATCGCGCCCAAACAGGCGTCTTCCTCATTGGCCCGCTCGAACGCGGGCAAGCCACCACACTGGGTAATTCCCTACGAAGGGTGCTGATGGGTGGCCTTGAGGGAAGCGCCATCACCGCCGTGCGCATTGCCGGCGTCAACCACGAGTACGCGACCATCCCAGGAGTCCGAGAGGATGTGCTCGACATCCTGTTGAACTGCAAACAGCTCTCGGTAAACAGTCGAACAAGTGAACTAGAGATCGGACGACTTGTGGTTACCGGCCCCGCCCAGGTCAAAGCTAAAGACCTGCAATTCTCCTCGCAAGTCCAAGTGGTGGATGGAGACCGCCAAATTGCCACAGTGCATGAGGGTCACAGCCTTGAACTAGAAGTGCATGTGGAGCGAGGGATCGGTTACCGGCCTGTTGATCGCCACAACGAAGATATCAGCGCCATTGATCTCCTGCAGATCGATGCTGTGTTCATGCCTGTCCGTCGGGTGAACTTCACCATCGACGAGACCGCCGTCGCAGAAGGAGGCTCAACCCGCGAGAGGCTGCGCATAGAAATTGTCACCGATGGTTCAACCACACCAGATGACGCCCTTGCAGAGTCAGCCAACCAACTGATCGGACTCTTTCAGCCCCTTGCCACCGTCACCATGGTGGAGGAGCCTAGCCTGGAACCCGAGCCTTCCGCTGAATCACAAATCCCCCTTGAAGAGCTCAACCTCTCTGTAAGGGCTTACAACTGCCTCAAGCGAGCTCAGGTGAACTCAGTGTCTGACCTGATGGGCTTCAGCTATGAGGACCTGCTTGAGATCAAGAACTTCGGTTCCAAGTCTGCAGACGAGGTCATCGAAGCCCTAGAGCGCATCGGCATCTCAATTCCTCAGAGCCGTACCAGCGCCTAACTCTTTTCACCTTCCCGCCCGGCCCCACCGAGAACCATGCGTCACCAATGTCGAGTCCCAAAGCTTGGGCGCCCAGCTGATCAACGCAAAGCCATGCTTCGCGGTCTGACCACTCAACTCATCCGTGAAGGCCGTGTCACAACAACCAAAGCCAGAGCCAAGGCCCTTCGGGATGAGGCCGAACGAATGATCACTCTGGCCAAAAACGGGAGCTTGGCATCAAGACGCCGCGCAATCGGATACATCTACGACAAGCAACTGGTCCATGCGCTTTTCGACAAGGCTCAAGACCGTTACAGCGATCGTCAAGGCGGCTACACACGCATCATCCGTACGGTGCCTCGCCGCGGCGACAATGCTGAGATGGCAATCATAGAGTTGGTCTAAAGCCTGGGGACAGTTACAACATGCTGGACTGATCAGCAATGTTCCCAAACCCAAAAGTCGAACCGCCAAAAAGTACGCCAGTCCGACGTATTGGCCTCAGCTTGCAATATGAAGGCTCAAACTTTTGCGGTTGGCAGCGTCAACCGCAAGCGGTGAGCGTGCAAGAAGTACTTGAAGAGGCAATCTCCCAGCTAGATCCTCAGAGGCCTATTCAGGCCGTTGCAGCAGGTCGCACAGATGCTGGTGTCCATGCCGCGGGCCAAGTTGTGCACTTCGACTGCTGTGGCCCCATCCCAGCGGAACGTTGGGCGCCTGCTCTAAACGGACGATTACCTAGCACGATTCGTGTGCGGGAAGCAGTGGCACGCCCAGCCACCTGGCATGCATGTCATTCAGCCACATACCGAAGATATCGCTACACGATCTACAACGGTCGGCGACCCAATCTGTTCCTCACCCCATGGAGCTGGCACCGCTACCACGTGCGCCTTGATGAAGCCGTGATGCAAGTGGCTCTAGAGGGGCTCCTGGGGTTGCAAGACCTCAGCGCTTTTCAACGAGCTGGCAGTCGTCGAGCCCATGCCCGCACCACAGTTCAGGAGGTGAAGATTGAACGGCAGGGAGATTTATTAGTATTTGAGATCCAAGCCAGCGGCTTCCTCTATGGCATGGTGCGACTGTTGATGGGCCAATTGGTGGCCTTGGGCGAACACCGACTTAATCTTCAGACCTTTGAGCGCCGCTGGAAGGAGAAACGCCGTCAAGAAGTGAAAGAAGCGGCACCAGCTCAGGGGCTTTGCCTACTGCGTGCAGGGTACGAAGAAGACATTTTCTCTGAAGGCGGTTGGTATGACTGCCAACCGCGGTATTCCCTCGGAGCAAATGATCCTCCTTTGGATCCTCCATCTGCACCGAAGTCAAGCTGAACTCCTCCGCCACGACTCACCCCTAGGGCAAACACAAGGGCTTCGCGACCCATCCCATGAGTGATCTTTTGGATTTGCTCCCACGAAGGGCTAAAGTTGCAGATCGAGCTTGATCAGGCTCAGACCTAAATGTGCCTGATGCTCCTTACCCAGCACTATCCCCTTGCGATAGTGCATCTCCGAACCGGCATGCCGGCGTGATGAACAAGACCTCCGTTCCCTCAATTGATTCGATCGATCGCCAGTGGTTTCTGGTGGATGCAGAGAATCAGACACTCGGCAGACTTGCTACTGAGGTGGCCTCCGTGCTACGCGGCAAGAACAAGCCAAGCTTCACCCCTCACCTGGATACCGGTGACTTTGTTGTGGTGGTAAATGCGGACAAAATCAGAGTCAGCGGCAACAAGGCGAATCAAAAGCTCTACCGCCGTCACTCTGGTCGTCCAGGAGGGATGAAGGTTGAAACCTTCCAAGCGTTGCAGGATCGTCTACCTGAACGCATCGTTGAAAAAGCCATTAAAGGGATGCTTCCTCACAACGCCCTAGGCAGACAGTTGTTCCGCAAACTTAAGGTCTACCGCGGCCCGGAACATCCCCATTCCGCCCAGAGACCACAAACCCTTCAGCTCAATCCCGCCGCTTCATCGCAATGAGCAGTTCCAACAACAGCGTTGTCTACTGGGGCACTGGCCGCCGCAAGACCTCCGTTGCCCGCGTTCGCCTTGTCCCTGGCACTGGCACGATCACCATCAATGGACGCCCCGGTGACCACTATCTGAACTTCAACCCCGCCTATCTCGCGGCAGTGAAAGCACCCCTGCAAACCCTTGGTCTAAACGAGCAATACGACGTCCTCGTCAACGTTCACGGTGGTGGACTCACCGGCCAAGCCGACGCCATCAAACAGGGTGCGGCACGAGCCCTGTGTGAGTTATCAGCAGACAACCGTAAACCGCTCAAAACTGAAGGCCATCTCAGCAGAGATCCCCGCGCCAAGGAACGTCGCAAGTACGGCCTAAAGAAAGCTCGCAAAGCTCCTCAGTTCTCCAAGCGCTGATCGATCCTTCACCCCTCCTACTTGTCCCTGCCTGCCATCTCCTGATCCTGATATGCCTAAACCTGATATTCATCCCAGCTGGTATCCCGACGCAAAGGTGATCTGCAATGGAGAGGTGGTGATGACCACCGGGTCCACCCAACCAGAACTCCACGTTGATGTGTGGAGTGGTAATCACCCCTTCTTTACCGGTACCCAGAAAATCCTTGATACTGAAGGACGCGTGGATCGCTTCATGCGCAAGTACGGCATGGGCAGTGCCGATGCCGCTGCGGATGAAAAAACCCCAGACGCCAAAAACAACAACAAGGACAACACCTCTAAAGAAGACTGAGCTGTTGTCCTCAAAGACTTCGCCGGGTGCCAATAACATCCGCTGTTGATGGGTATGGACTCTTCAACCCTCATCACTCGGCTGGAGACAGCCAAGACCAGTTTTCAAAGTCTGGAGCGCCAGCTAGCTGATCCCGATGTGGCAGCTGATCCCAAACTTCTTGAAAGTATTGCTCGAGAAAGAGCACGCCTGGAACCCCTCGTACTCGATTTTGAAGCGCTCCAGCATGTGGAGCAGGAATGGCAAGAGACCAGGCAGCTACTACGAGAAAGTAGAGGTGATGAAGCCATGGAGTCTTTAGCCCAGGAAGAGTTGCAACAACTAGAGGCCCGCAAAACAATCTTGGTGAGACGCCTCACCCTGGCCCTACTCCCAAGTGATCCACGTGATCAACGCAGCGTCATGCTGGAGATCCGCGCCGGTGCAGGCGGAAACGAAGCCTGCCTATGGGCAGGTGATTTAGCCCGCATGTATGAGCGCTACGGTCAACGCATTGGCTGGTCAGTCCAACCGTTGAGTGCAACAGAGGCCGATCTAGGTGGATTCCGTGAGCTAATCCTCTCAATCAAAGGCGATGCCGTCTTCAGCCAACTGAAATTCGAAGCAGGCGTGCATCGAGTTCAACGGGTTCCTGCTACAGAATCCCAAGGTCGTGTGCACACCTCCACAGCAACAGTGGCCGTGATGCCAGAAGCTGATGCAGTGGAAGTGCAGATCGATCCCAGCGAACTAGAAATCAGCACTGCTCGCTCAGGCGGGGCTGGCGGACAAAATGTCAACAAGGTTGAAACGGCAGTGGACCTGCTCCACAAGCCCACCGGTATCAGGGTGTTCTGCACCCAGCAACGCTCCCAACTGCAGAACCGAGAGCGTGCCATGGAAATCCTGCGAGCGAAGTTACTGGAGAGACAAATTGCAGAAGCCAACGCGCGTGAAAGCTCAACAAGAAGAGCCCAAGTGGGAACTGGCGACCGCAGCGAAAAGATCCGCACCTACAACTACAAAGACAATCGCACCACTGACCATCGATTAGGACGCAATTTCTCCCTAGAGCCAGTGCTGACTGGCCAGCTGGAAGAGCTGATCGGCGCCTGCATTGCCGAAGAGCAACGCCATCAATTGGAAGAACTCAGTCATCAGGAGGAAGGCTGACGTTGAGGCTGGTATCACCAGAGCCCCAGCCGATTACATACTTTTCCCACTCACTGTGTCGACCCGAGTGAATCTGTCGGGACGCCTCAAAACTGAGACTGCTAAGTGGTCGCCGCGGCAACCGATGCAGAGGCATTTCAGCCTCCTGAGGAGTACGGCTGCCCTTACGCACATTGCAAATCAAGCAAGCCGTGGTGACGTTTTCCCAGTTATCGCTACCGCCACGGCTGCGAGGGATCACATGATCGATCGAGAGTTTCTCTCCTTGGTAACCGCAGTATTGGCAACAATGACCATCGCGATAAAACACATTTCGACGAGTCAGGGGCAATTGCCGAAAAGGCACCCGAACGAAATGCCGCAACCGAATCACCGTAGGGAGCATGGTGTCATCGCGAATCATGCGTGAGGAATCCTGTTCCAGGCTCTCCGCCTTGCCCTTAAACATCATCACCAGGGCGCGTCGCCAGGTGGTGATATTCAGAGGCTCATAGGACGCATTGAGAACGAGAACCTGGCTCATGCCAGCCCCCTGATTAAGCGCCATGCTACCGACACCCCAAAGGTGACGTCATTCCCTTGTTTACCCTGCCAGCATGCGAGACCTGATCGCCACACCCGGTGATCTGCCTAGGAACACAAACCCTGAGCAGGTGGCAAAAGCCGATCCACGTCAGCGGGCCTGGGTAGAAGTCAATCCCGCAGCTGTGGAAGCCAATTGCCGCAGCCTTCGGAGACACCTTTGTGAAAGTTGTGCCCTGATGGCCGTGGTGAAAGCTGATGGCTATGGCCATGGCGCTGTAACCGTAGCCCGAGCCGCCTTGCAAGGAGGAGCAAAAAGCCTTGGAGTAGCAACCCTCCAAGAAGGAATCGAGCTTCGTCAAGCCGGCCACAATGCCCCAGTGCTTGTACTAGGCAATCTCACCCATAGCGAAGACCTGAAAGCTTGCCTTCATTGGCAACTCATGCCAACCCTCAGCAGTATGCGAGAGGCTCTGCTCTGCCAAAACCTTGCAGATGGCAGCGGCCGGCAATTCAGGATTCAGCTCAAAATCGATACTGGGATGACCCGCCTCGGCTGCGAGTTAAAGGAAGCTCCCAGGCTGGTGGAGGCGATAGGCCACCTCAATCAACTCGAATTAAAGGGTATCTACAGCCATTTAGCCCTGGCAGATGGGGATCTCCAAGGTGAAGCCGCAATGGTGACTGAAAAGCAGCAGCAACACTTTGAGGCGGTGCTAAGAACGCTTCCAGAGCAACACAATGGATTTATGCGGCACCTTGCCAACTCCGCCGGCACCCTTCGCGATCGCGGACTCCACTACGACATGGTGCGCGTTGGCCTGGCTATGTATGGCCACAGCCCCAACCTGCAACTACAAGGGAAAGTAGACCTTCAGCCAGCTCTCAGCGTCAAAGCAAGGGTGACACTCATCAGGGATGTGCCTGCAGGGGTGGGAGTGAGTTACGGCCATCGCTTCACCACACGACGCTCCAGTCGCCTAGCAGTCGTAGGAATCGGCTATGCCGACGGGGTTAGCCGATCCCTATCAGGCCAAATCTCTGCAATAGCCGATGGTCAGCTTCTCCCCCAGGTTGGCGCCATCACCATGGATCAACTCGTGCTTGATGCCACAAATCACCCCGACCTAGAGGTGGGAAGCATCGTGACCCTCCTAGGCAAGGACGGCGACGCCTGCATTACACCACAACAATGGAGTGATCTCAGCGGATCAATTCCATGGGAGGTGCTTTGTAGCTTCAAACATCGACTGCCCAGACTAGTGATTTGAAGCCAAACTCATACAGCCAAACAAAACCAATGGATATGGCTGTTGGTAAGGTATGCATGCCTCTGGAGAGGTGGCCGAGTGGTTGAAGGCGGCTCCCTGCTAAGGAGTTACAGGAGGCAACTCTTGTCGAGGGTTCGAATCCCTCCCTCTCCGTTGAAAAATGTCTCAGGAAGCCCTCATACATCTCAAATCCCTAGCCTGCAATGAGTATCACGAGACAATTGAGTTTGTTGAAAGATTAGAGATGTGCCTCTATAGCTCAAATCTTTAGGCATTAGGCAAAAATATTCTTTACCAAAAAATGCATTCAGCCTAGACATGGCTAGCATTTTGAAAATTCTTTATTTAATCATGTCTGAATCCGACAAAGTCAAGGATCTAAGCTCATCTGAAGATAGTGAGTTGTCGCAAGATGAGCTAAAGGGGGTGTCTGGCGGTGCAGCCGCTAGGGGAGGGAGAGCCAAAGGCTTCAATATGGCTGGCAATATCGGGAAAGTAGCTGGGGGGATCAGTCAAGATTCGACCCTTGGGCATACAAAAATTACCCATGAATCAGATGGCACTGTGGATCAGTGATTGATTGAAAGCACGGCTGGCGGTTTGTTTGCCATAGTGAGCTTTGTTTTTTTATGCGGAAATGTTTGATTTGATTTTTTAAAGTAAATTCTGGTGTGTTGTTTTGGGCTCTCCCAGGATCTTGATTGTCGGAAGCGCGGAAGATCCGCACGTGACAGAAGTCAAGCCGCTTTTGTTAGGCAATGGGGCTGATGTCATTCATTTTGACCCTGCGACTTTTCCATCAAGCTCAAGGATAGTTATCGGTGTTGGGGGTAAAGGACTGGAGGAGGCTTCCTTTTTAATTGATGGTCATTCGGTTGCTATTTCATCGATTGATCTTGTTTGGAATCGTGTTCGGTCGAGATCTGTGGCTGCAGATAACTTGCATCCTGATCAGCATCTTTGGAGCGAGGAAGCTTGCACCCGTTTTCTGGCATATGTTTATGAGCTGATTCGTTGTCCATGGATTCCATATCGTCCGATTTCTTCCAATGCTCCGTTTGTCAGAGAAGCTGCACTGACCGATGTTGTCTTGGAAGGTCAGCGCTATGCAGATTGTGAATTAGCGCCATCTCCTGAAAACAAAATCTATCAGCTATTGATTGCCCATTCTCTTGGTTTTGAGGTTCCCGATAGTTTGATCACGAACGAGCCCAGTGCATTTTTGGACTTTTACAGATCTAAAGAGGGTCGACTGATCAGCAAAAGGGTGGTTGATATGACGATGAAGATTGACAGCCAGAGATTATCTGCATTCACCCACAAAGTTTCTTCTTTTGATCTTCTCCATGCATCTTCATTGACGCACTCTCCTGTCGTATTTCAGGAGAATATTGAAAAGCAAGTAGAAGTCAGGGTGACTGTGATGGGTGAAAAAGTTTTTGCAGTTGAAATTTATAGTCAACGTTCGGAAAGGCAATCTACTGATTGGCGTCACTATCCTGTTTTTGGGATGAAAAACTATCATGGAGTTCATTGCTTGCCTCGAGAAGAGGAAGAGCGCTGCATCGCTATGATTTCGGCATTGGGATTGAGCTTTGGCGGTATCGATTTAATCTTGCATCCTTCTCGGGGGTATGTGTTTTTAGAAGTAAATCCAAACGCGCAGTGGGCTTGGCTTGAGGACGTCACTGGTTTGCCGATGGTCCAAGCTTTTGCGGATTTCTTGTTGGATCAAGGTCGCCAGTCGGTCAATCAGAAGATGCGGGTGCGATCATGAGTCGGTTGATTGGATCGCAGGTTCATGAAGATGCAATTCAGCTTCTGCTGAATTTGCCAAATCTGATTTCACAGCTTCCCTCTGCGCAGGGGGCGTTAGATCAATTATCTGCAGGGCATCCTGAATACAAATTTGACCTGATTTACATTCCGCGTTCGGACGGGCATTATCTTGATTATGAATTGCTAATTTCTTCGGGTTCAGGCTTAGTCATCAAGGTTGCAGCTGCGCAGGAGAGCGGGTTGCCATGGGCGCATATAACTGCAGAGCCGTCATATGCAGATTTACTAGTAAGTGTCAATGATTCCAAGCTTTCGATTCATTCCTCACTTCTTTATCTCGACTCGTTAATCAAGGATCCATCCAATGGTTTTTCACGGAGCCTGGAAAAGCGTCTGTTAATTCAAGCTGAGTTTAAGGATTTAGAGCTTCATGTTGAGGAGGCTCAAGTGGAGAGTGCCGAGTTGCAGTTTCGGCGGCACAATGGCTTGCTTTCAAAAGAGTCGATGCTCCAGTGGCTAGGCAGCAAGGGAATGACATATGACGATTTTCAGGATTTAATGAAGTTAAATGTTCGCATTTGCCTGTTTAGAGAATACATCTGCAAGCGTGAGCGAGCTGCGTGGTTGCAGCAGCATCCTCTTCTCAAGAGATTCTTTGTTGTGCTTGCACGTGTACCAGATAGCGAATGTATTGATTCTGTTGCTCTTTCTGGCATGTTGGAAGTTGAAAATAATGCCTCCTCGTTATCGATTCCCAAATTCACGGAAGAGGGAATAAAGGCGATGAGAAATGGCATACATTTCGAGAATTTTTGCATCTTTGAAGATGCTCTCAAGCAGAGAATGCTATCTGATCCTGATCTTTTACAGTCAGCGCTGAATAGTCCCGAGAATCACTGGATTCCGATAAAAGCCGATACGTTAAACCATTCAAATTGGCTAACTTTATTTTCAATTGAAACTTGTAATGTTGATGATGATATTGACTGGGAAATTGCCAATCTTGTTTTTGATGACTGGCTTGAGCGTCGCCTCAGTGAAGCATCGGTTCATTGGCAGTGGATTTAATATTTGATGCGTGGGTGGGCTCGTGATCGAGACATCATCGGTCAAAAGAATTCATGATTCAGAGAGGTAGAAGCCAAGCCAATACAATCAACATTGGAATTTATTTTTCACAGCTGATACCAGAGGCACTGCTGACTAGTAAAGCCATTTAAGATTGATGCAACCGTTAAACATCTTGAATGAGCAAAAAAACTATTCGGCCAAAAGACAAAGACGAATAGAGAGATCTTGTTCTACATGAGATCGTTAGTTTTCTTAGCGATCGCAAAGACGAGATTTATCAGAGCTACGCAAACCAAAGCGAAGGGAAACTGCCCCTGGCTCTCATCGAAGAGCTTGGCCTGATGGGCTTTGAGCTGGCCATCACCTTCTTGCAAGACAAGCAATCTGGACTTGGCAGAGGGTTTTTAGGAATCAACCTGATTCGATAATTTTTTCTCCAAAGCCATAGCGACACGCCCCGTATCTACGTGTATCGCCTGCGATAGATAAAGCGGCTTCTGTGCCCCCAGCCTCCATCACCCCAGAGAGCAACCACTCATAGCTTGCAGAGTTCACGAGCCATTGCAGGCAAAAGGGTTGTGTCATTAGCTCGCTCCCTTCCTTGAGTGAAGACCACCAAAAGCATCGGTCTGCCTCCTTGTAAAGACCACCAAGCCGCATCATGACGAGCCTGACTCATCCAGCCAGCCTTACTCCACAAACGGGATCCCACCGGCAAACCTTCTCCAAGAAATCCATCCACCTGATTCTCTGGATCTGCCTTGCGTTGCAGGAGATCAATAGACCTTGAAAGGAGCTTCCGCAGGCGCTTGCAGGCCAACGGAGACACCAAGGCATCAGTCATCACTGACTCAAGCATGCGAGCTGTAGCTGCGGTGGTTAACGCATTGCGATTACCGAGACCTTCGCCATAAAAATCTCGTTCTCGACCGTAAGGTCCATCACCCCAGGTCTTCTGGCAACAGTTCACCTTTTCCAACTCCTCCCAGCCCAACCCTTGCAGCCAGTCGTTCACCAGGTGCCGCTGCTGCTGCCAAGTCTGCCAGCTTTCTCCCAGCAGCGATGGGCCGCTTGTCGTGCCGGTAAGCAAATCCAACACAAGGCTTGTGGCGTCATTACTCGAATCAGCAATCATGTCTCGCATCGCCCGACGAAGCTCATCGGCCTCTGGCAACAGGTCCTGCTGGAGCCATGCCTCAGCAGCAAGGGCATAGACAAGCTTGACCACACTGGCAGGGAAAAGAATGCGCTGATCCGACCAACCCGCTCCCGAGCCACTGCCGGGAGTTGGATCAGAACAGTCATAACGAACCCAACTGATAGCCACGCTGTTATGAAGGCCAGGGCGCCTCTCTGCCGCCAATCGATCCAAAAGCCCCGTTAGCTGAGCCTGCATAGCACTATCGGGGCGGTAGAACGCCATTGCTAATCACTTCAGGCAATGCCGACCCTAGGCACCCCAATCACCACTGACCTTCTTGCTCCAGGCAGCTGCTGGCAACTGCAAAGGGGAATTAACGGTTATGCCGGTGTCGAAGGAGCAGAACTAGCCACCCAGGCGACGGCAGGCCGAAGCTTTGAAGTGCTCGATCCAGCGAAGCACAACAAATATCAACAGCCACTAGCTCGGCTACGGGTGCGGCTAATGGAAGACGGATACCCCTGCTGGCTTGATCTAAGCGAGCTGAACGGCCAGATCATTCAACGGGGAAGCTGGCGACCTCAACTGCTTGTCATCAGAGAGATCCGGCAACGACTAGCGGCTGTGATGACCTGGGTGGAGGCAGCCGCCGCCCAACCGAATACTTACCTATGGGGCGGCAGCATAGGGCCAGATTTTGACTGCTCCGGCCTTGTACAGAGCGCCTTTGCTAGTCAAGGCATCTGGCTACCGCGTGACGCCTATCAGCAGGAAAGGTTCTGTACCCCGCTGGCAGTGAAGCCTGACAACACCCAAAAACTTCAACCTGGAGACCTGCTTTTTTTTGGTACGCCCGAACGCTGTACCCATGTTGGGCTTTATCGCAGCAAAGGGCACTACTGGCACAGCTCCGGCAAGGAGTTTGGTCGCAACGGAATCAATTGCGAAAGCCTGCATCCCGACAACACCCATCCAGTGGCCTGCCACTACCGAAGCCAGCTACGCGGAGCGGGCCGAGTGGAACGCTGCCATGACGGAACCACCCTCCCATGAAGCGCAACGCCTAAATTGCTCTCTACTGCGGACGGCCTCCGGCATGACCTCGCCCCTGGACCTTTCCGTCGTCGTGCCCCTCTACAACGAGGAGGAAAGCCTGCCGGAGCTGGTGGATCAGTTAATTGGGGCGCTTCGTTCTACGGGTGAACGCTTCGAAATTGTGCTCGTGAATGATGGCTCCACCGACGGCACCGCCAAGGTGCTGGAAGCACTGATTTCTAAAAAGCCTGAACTGGTGGGCGTGCTGCTACGCAAAAACTACGGCCAAACGGCCGCCATGGCTGCAGGGTTCGACGTATCCCAAGGTGAAGTCATTGTCAGCATCGATGGCGATCTCCAAAACGATCCCGCCGATATCCCACTACTCCTGTCGAAATTGCGTGAGGGATACGACCTCGTGAGCGGCTGGCGTCATCAACGCCAGGATGCTGCCCTAAAGCGCAAGCTGCCCTCAAAAATTGCAAATCGCCTGATCGGCCGCGTTACCGGTGTACGACTGCATGACTACGGATGCTCACTGAAAGCCTATCGGAAAGAAATTCTGACCGACATGCGTCTCTACGGAGAGCTACACCGCTTCCTGCCGGCTTTGGCCTTTATCGAAGGGGCTCTGATCACCGAAGTGAAAGTCAACCACCGTGCACGCCAATACGGCAATAGCAAGTACGGGATCGATCGCACCTTCCGCGTGTTGATGGACCTTTTCACCGTGTGGTTTATCAAGCGCTTTCTGACCAGACCGATGTACGTCTTCGGCTTCGGCGGGTTGGTCGCCATGGGCGGGAGTCTGCTGACCAGTACGTATCTACTCGCGATCAAGCTGATGGGAGAAGACATAGGCAACAGACCACTACTCACAATGGCTGTAGTGCTTGGTCTGACAGGAGTTCAGTTGTTCTGCTTTGGACTACTGGGTGAGTTGGTCATGCGCACCTACCACGAAAGCCAAGGACGACCGATTTACCGCATACGGGCGACATTGCGCGGCGGCGGGGCCTCCTGAATGACAACAGCACGCGGTTTGCCCCGATAGCGTCCAATCGCTGCCGCTGCGGCAGCGACAACACGGCCATCGGAGTCGTGCAGCCCCTGCCGCAACAGTGACATAACCGAAACATGACCCCAGAGGCCTGCCAGGGTCACAGCCTCTAATCGTTGCTCAGGGCCTGCAGCCATGGCCTCACGTAGCTGCCTTTGCAGAGCAAGGCGTTCAAGAGACGTAGCCGGCGAATTCCATGTGACCGGACTCTCAAGGGCTAACGAAGCGGAATCCTCAGATCCCTGCCATTGAGGCTGGACTAGGGTTAGCTGAACACGATTCAAAGCAGCCACGCTGCTGGCGTCTGTACTGCTCAGCAGGAGCTTGCGAGGGCGTCTACCCAAACCCCAGAGCACCAGGGTGAGAGCTAAAACAGCAACACCAGCAAACAGTTGATTCATTGAAAGATTGCTCGGTAAACCGGCGGTAACCGATGATGAGCCCGATAGTGATGGATTGAACTTTTATGTCGCCAAAGGGGCCTGAATCGACCCTCTTCAAAGGCGATCTATACAGTAGCTACGGAACCTTTGGCTGACGCCATGACAAGTGATTTTGCTGCCACCTGGCTGCCTGCGGTGTTTGTACCCCTGATTGTGCTAGTGACACCGGCAATTTTCATTGTCCTAGTGGGTCGCCATATCACAGCTACCGACTGAGCTGTAGACGCTTAACCCCAGCCAACCGACTCCCCTAATACCGAATGACTGACGAGAACCTGCCCCTAGGCCCCAAGAAGCTCAACGAAAAGTACCGTGACCGAGGGCACGTAGAAGAGTGGGCTGTGCAGCCTGCCGCTGACCCCTGTGTCGGGAACCTGGCCACTCCAGTCAATAGTGGCTACTTCGTGAAAGCCTTAGTCAACAATCTTCCCCTCTACCGCGAGGGTATTTCTGCAAACTTCCGCGGTTTGGAAACTGGGGCCGCGATCGGCTACTTCATTTACGGTCCCTTCCTAGTGATGGGTCCGCTAAGAACCACCGATTTTGCTACAACCGCAGCTTTATTGGCAACAGTTGGAGCAGTCCATATCCTTACTGCTCTTTTAGTGCTTTACAACGTCCCCGGCAAGGCACCCACCGTGCCACCCCCGGACGTCACTGTTGCCAACCCTCCTGCTGACCTGTTCACAAGGAAAGGCTGGGCCGACTTCACAAGTGGCTTTTGGCTGGGCGGATGCGCGGGTGCAGCCTTTGCATGGTTCCTATGCAACACTTTGCACATGCAACCACTGCTGAATGTTCCCATGAATGTCTGGGCTTCTTAAGACTCAAGAAGCTTTCACATCATCAAATCGAAAAGGAAAAACCTTCTCCTGGGGTGGCTTGATTGCTTCCCCAGTTTTTTATTGCTTCAGGAGTTCCAAGTAATGATGAAAGGCCAATGACAAAAAGTCTTTCAAGGTTGAAATAATAAACCCGCCTCTAGACCTCATAAGCTAATCACTTTGGGAATTGCATTCCCCGCTTCCCCGCTAAGGAGAGACGGCAACACCCCCCAACAACAAAGCACATGCATTTTGCCAAAAGAGGCGCTGAGAAGATTGTGGTGAGCCTAAAAAGTCGTGTTGAGATAGAGATAGGCAATTAGAGAGAGTGGGGACTCCTCAAAGTGAACAAACTGGCAGAGCAAATGGGACTGCATTCTTATCTTGGCATTTGCCAATGCAAAGAGAGATGAAAAGCCTAATCTCAGAGAAGCCACCTAAAAAGATTCACTGAGCTGACTTGCCTACATAAAACGCATTGACTCAGAGGCAAGGTGGCCCATACAAAGCTACTAAAAAGGGGCGCTCTATCGGTACATGGACAAACTATTGATGGCTTTCAATTGGCATCATTTTGTCAATTAATCCAATCCAAGCCGAACACTTTGGCGATCCAGTTTCAATGGATTTGATGAGCTATTGCCATGCATAGCCTGAAAAAAATGCATGTACAAGCCAATTCTCTAAGAACGAATCTATCCAATAAAGCAAGAAAAAACCCCGTCAAGTAAACCTGACGGGGAATATCTTTGTGCCGTGGAATCGGCTAACTAGCAAGCAAGGGTGTTATCCAAACTTACTTGATGTAGAGGCAATCACGAAGGCACCGAACGTAAAGATGTTCCCCACTGCGAAGTGAGTCACACCAACGAGACGGGCCTGCACGATCGAAAGAGCTACTGGCTTATCACGCCATCCAACCAAGTTGGCAATCGGCGAGCGCTGGTGAGCCCAAACGAGAGTTTCAATCAGCTCCTGCCAATAACCCCTCCAAGAGATCAGGAACATGAATCCTGTTGCCCAGACCAAATGGCCGGCCAGGAACATGAATGCCCAAGGCGAGAGGTTGTTGATCCCAAATGGGTTGTAGCCATTGATGATCTGGGAACTGTTAATCCACAGATAATCCCTGAACCAACCCATCAAGTGGGTACTGGACTCGTTGAACTGAGCCATGTTGCCCTGCCAGGCGGCAAGGTGCTTCCAGTGCCAGTAATAAGTGGCCCAAGCAATGGTGTTCAATGCCCAGAAAATGGCCATATAAGTGGAGTCCCACGCAGAGATGTCGCAGGTGCCTCCACGGCCAGGTCCATCACAGGGGAAGGAGTAGCCGAAGTCCTTTTTATCGGGCATCAGCTTGGAACCCCTTGCATCAAGTGCTCCCTTGATCAAGATCAAAGCAGTGGTGTGAAGACCCAAGGCAATGCCGTGGTGAACCAGGAAATCTCCTGGGCCAATGGGCATGAAATTGGTGACTTCAGGACTGGCATTCACCAGATCCATCCAGTAGTGCTCACCAGGCATCCCAGCCGCAGCCAAGGATGGGGCACTGTTTGCATTCGCAAGCAGCACATCAAGGCCGTACATGACCTTGCCACTGGCAGCCTGAAGGAACTGGGCAAAGATGGGCTCAACAAGGATCTGCTTTTCGGGGGTTCCGAAAGCAATCACCACATCGTTATGGGGATACAGCGCCAAGGTATGGAAACCGAGGAGCATGCAAACCCAACTCAAGTGACTGATCAGTGCTTCTTTAGTTTCTAAGACCCGAGCAAGAGCATTGTTCTTGTTGGCCTCAGGGTCATAATCACGAACGAAGAAGATCGCACCGTGAGAGAAGGCACCGCACATCAAGAAGATGGCGATGTACTGATGGTGG
>MPMF02119523.1_pt1 | contig 40263 bp, 33 predicted proteins | sample 1617271 | NCBI WGS metagenome assembly MPMF02 (sample SAMN05944812, study PRJNA350692) | marine metagenome | biome: marine; feature: ODZ; material: water; isolation source: 120 m water sample prefiltered with 30 um filter, filtered on to 0.2 um... | place: Pacific Ocean | collected 2012-04-09... | reverse complement strand
ATTGAGCTGCAGCAAAGCCTTGCTCCACCGATAATGTGAATAACCTTCTCGCCTCATCGTAGTCCCGATCTACTCCTTGTCCTTGATAGTACATCACTCCCAAGTTATATTGAGCTGCAGCAAAGCCTTGCTCCACCGATAATGTGAATAACCTTCTCGCCTCATCGTAGTCCCGATCTACTCCTTGTCCATTATTATACATTGCTCCCAAGTTACATTGAGCTGCAGCACAGCTCTGTTTCGCCGATAATGTGAATAACCTTCTTGCTTCATCGTAGTCCCGATCTACTCCTTGTCCATTATTATACATTGCTCCCAAGTTATTCTGCGCTTTAGCATGTTTTTGATTTGCTACTTCTGTAAATCCGTTAAGAGCTTGTTCATCACTTTGATCAACTCCTTGTCCGTGATAGTACATCAGTGCCAAATGATATTGAGCTTCAACAAAGCCTTGTTCCGCCGATAATGTGAATAACCTTCTTGCTTTATCGTAGTCCCGATCTACTCCTTGTCCTTGATAGTATATCACTCCCAAGTTACATTGAGCTTCAGCATTCTCTTGGTTTTCTTCAAGATTGAATTCCTCAAGCCTACTATTATTCGTAGTATTTTTCATATATTTTATCCTTTTATTTGAGCTGATTTTCAGTATATCCAAAGATAGTGATGAAAGTCAAACCCATACAAATCCGCCTAACTATGTTGTTGCTATGTGATTTTGAACTCATTCTTGCTTAAAAATCATTGCATCTTACCAAGGAAATAACTCTGTCTAAGTCATGAGGCAATATTTATTTTTATAGCAGATAATCAATCTGCTTAGTATCCTAATTCATTTCTAAAGCTCTGATTTTTATCAGTTGGACACCTGTTTCGCATGTGTTTTTGAATTTTTTCTACTACCATTGTTTGAAAACCCCCTGCACTTTGACCATACAATCCAAATCAACCAGACAGCTGATTTATTTTAATTCAGATAGACTAGATAGATAACAACCGATGTGTTTCATGTGAAACACTGCTATTCTCACCCATATATTATGTGTCAATATTTTCAGCAAATTGAGCATTGGTCTCAATAAACTCTTTTCTGGGCTCAACATGATCACCCATTAAGGTTGTAAACACCTGATCAGCCTCAATAGCATCTTCAATTCTTACCTGAAGAAGGTTCCTCGTTGTCGGATCCATCGTGCTTTCCCATAACTGATAGTCATTCATCTCACCAAGACCTTTATATCTTTGGATATTCAAACCTCTTCTAGACTCTTTTAATAAAGCCTCAACCACAGCTCTTATTGAACCCACAGGATACTCCCTCTTCCCTGCTTTAAGAATGGTTTCCTTAGTCATCATTTCTTGATACCTTTTAGCAATAACCGCAATTAATCGGTAATCTTTAGCCTTAAAGAAATCAAGCTTAAAAGTATATTCTTTATCCTTTCGACCAGGTGACTTTTGAATCAGTGTCGGAATATTTTCTTCAGGGTTAATGATCAATGACAAAGAGTAATCTGAGGACTCCTCCTTTAGAAGTTCAATACGAGCATCCATTTCTTTCACCCATAAAGCAATATCCTCTTCTTTCGGAGTGGCATCTATGGCTCTAACACTCATCATAGCCTCAAGAAACTCATGAGGATAACGAACCTTCATTCGCTCAATCACTTTATGTGCTGAAAAATATTCATGGCATACTTGCGATAAGACCTGCTTGTTTACTGGAGGGGTTTCCTTCTCCAAGATCAACTCAACATCTCCTAAACCTTCTTCTAGCAAGTATAGGTTAAGCTCATCATCATCTTTTAGGTATTGCTCATTTTTACCTCGCTTCACTCTGTACAATGGGGGTTGAGCGATATAAATATGTCCGTTCTCAACAAGTGGCTGCAGCTGTCTGTAAAAAAACGTTAATAACAACGTCCGAATATGAGCACCATCTACATCCGCATCTGTCATGATGATAATACGATGATACCTTAGCTTCTCTAAGTTAAACTCCTCTTTACCGATGCCACAACCCAAGGCTGTTATCAAGGTTCCAACTTCTTGTGAAGAAAGCATTTTATCAAAGCGAGCCTTCTCAACATTAAGAATTTTACCCCTTAATGGCAAAATAGCCTGATATTTTCGATCTCGCCCCTGCTTAGCAGAGCCTCCCGCAGAGTCACCCTCAACAATAAATATTTCTGAGTTTGCAGGGTCTTTTTCTTGACAGTCTGCAAGCTTGCCTGGCAAGCCCGCTATCTCTAAAGCATCTTTGCGACGAGTCATTTCTCTGGCCTTACGGGCAGCCTCTCTAGCTCTACCAGCATCAACAATCTTCATAGCGATGATTTTTGCCTCTTTAGGACTTTCCTGTAAACATTCTTCTATTTTTTGAGCGGAACCTGACTCAACAAACTTTTTCACTTCAGAGCTTACCAGCTTAGATTTTGTTTGTGATGAAAACTTTGGGTCACCCATCTTCACTGAAACGACTGCCGTTAAACCCTCTCTCGAATCATCTCCCGTTGTTAAAATAGATGACTTTTTAGCCAGTCCCTCTGCTTCTATATACTTATTGATAGTCCTGGTTAAAGCCGAACGGAAACCCGCCAAATGAGTTCCTCCATCGCTTTGGGGTATATTATTCGTAAAACAATATATATTTTCACTGTAACCATCTGTCCACTGCAAAGCGACCTCAAGGGTCATATCCTTCTCTTGACTGGTAAAAAATATTGTTTCATTGATGGGGGTTTTATTGGTATTTAAATACTCTACAAAAGACCGAATACCTCCTTCATAGATAAAAGTATCTGATTCATCCCCCCTCTCATCAATAAGCTCAATGCTCACACCCGAGTTCAAAAAAGCAAGTTCCCTTAGTCTTTTTGAGGCTACTTCATACGAAAACTCAGTGTTTGAAAAAACTTCACTGCTGGGGCGAAAACGGATTTTTGTTCCTGTCGTGCTAGCAGACCCTGTTACTGTTAGCTCATCTTGGGGGTCACCATTAGCATAATGCTGGACATGCGTTTTACCATCTTTTTTAATTTCTAGGTAAAGCTCTTCAGACAAGGCATTAACCACAGACACACCCACGCCGTGCAGTCCTCCAGAAACTTTATAAGAGTTATCGTCAAATTTCCCGCCCGCATGCAAAACCGTCATGATAACTTCTGCAGCAGACTTTCCCTCTTCATGAGCACCTACAGGAATACCCCTTCCATTATCCTCCACACTGATTGATTCATCTTGATGAATAATCACCTTAATAGCTGAACAATGGCCCGCTAAAGCCTCATCAATGGAGTTATCAACAACCTCAAACAGCATATGATGCAAACCCGAACCATCATCGGTGTCACCAATATACATTCCTGGTCGTTTACGGACGGCTTCAAGGCCCTTTAAAACCTTAATACTGGAGGAATCATAAGACTCATTTGTCGAGGTTGTCATAAAGGCTCTACCTTAATATTAATTTAGTAGCCTATCATAGCAAAATGCACCCATTAGTGCAAAAGATTACTTAAAATAATTAAATTAAATTCAAATACTCGTGTACTTTTTGGTTTCAAGCTGAAACGGCTCCAACCTCGAAATTTCTTCTTTCCTTGAAGGTGACCTCTTTTTCAATTTCGAAGCCTCCACTGGCGTAAGACTATCCCCACCCTCAGGACTGAATAGAGCATCAAGTTCTTTAAACCACCCCCCAGTAGGAAGTGGTCGCAAAAACCTATCGAATGAAGACGATAGCATTTGTCTAAAATCACTATAAAAATAGCTAAAAGAGCCTACTCCAACCACCAATAATTCTAAAATCAATACAGGCAAATAGGTCAACGCCAGATACACTGAGACCACCGTACCCAAAACAGTAAAAATCTTCTCAAAGAGGCTATAATTCCACTCATTATTAATAAACAACTCTTTCTCTTTTTCATTTTTGAGATGACAGTTTACCCAAAACCAAACCTCGTATGAAAAACCGTTTAAATGTGCCATCGGCATTAAGTAGTCGCATTTAGTGAAATGTTCAAAATCTGTCGTGTTATTAAAAATAACGCGAAAACCTTTAACTAGTTTTTGCTCAACATGGCGTCGTAAACTATCCTTATAATCCAATTTTTGTAGAGCATCCATCAAGCAGCTACCCCATTGATCAAGATAATCACCAATATCTTTTGGAGGAAAATTCAAGATAACATTACTGGGGTCATTACTGCCCCCTATTGTATAGCCCTTGTCTTTGATCTTATCCCACACCCAATTTATGTCTTCTTCTTTAATAAACCCTTGTCGCTTTTCTAGTAAATACTTCATTCTCAGCACCAAAAAGTTTTCCTGGCCCGGCAGAAGCGACTCAGTTTCATGAAAAATATTTTTCCATTGTTGTTCATCTTTATCAAAAACGTCTAAGAAAAACCACCCTTCTTCTTGTTGATTGCTTACGCCCGCTTCACTCAAAGCTACGGAGTTTTTATAAAGATAGTGAATCAGTTGATGTCCCTGCCATTTTGGCGGCAAACAGTCCTGTTGATTTAAATAAACAAACAAGCCATAAATATTCTTTGCAAATACTTGACCAGCCCAATAACAAAGCCATGCACTATCGAGTATAGTTTCTAAAAAACCATACTTGTATTCCTTGCTGAGCGACTTCTCGGCTATCAGCTTGATAATAGCAACGCACTCTAGGTAGTTTGATTGGCTAAAGCTTGTGTCTAAATACTTTCCAATAGGTTTTTGAACGAGGTGAAAAACATCAAGATCTAACGAAGGTATTGAAACACATAACTCTAAAACTTCATTTAATGAGATCTTAATATCAGACCTTTTCAAGAATTCTTTATCTAACAAACGATTAACCAAACTCAGAAACACCCGCTTTAATACGGAACAAATCGTGTTATGTAAGTCATTATCTCTAGGGTATTTCACAAGTAGATTGTTTACTTTCACTAAAAACTTTTTTCGACCGGGTAGGTCAAGGGTAGTGTCCGTAAGATTCGTTTCAAAAAGGCTCTGTAGCAAATTGAGGGATTCTTGATTAGAGAGGCGGGAATGAAAAACAACATAACTAATTAACTTCGGCTGAATACCCTCATTGACTTTAACCCACTTTTCACAAAGTGCAGACCTGACCTTAGAAATAGTGTCAACCCTTAGATTGCTCACTTCAGCATCAAAATCATCCTTAGATATAGTCTGATTTTCTGTCAACTGCTTCAACGCCTTTGTTTCTAAGTTAAAAAAACTATCGAGATCTTTCTTCTTCTCCTCAAGAAATGTCGAATCAATTTTTATATCAAAAGCTTCCGAAAAAAAATCTAAAAAGCTCGCAGCATTACTATATATCACCTGTACCTCTCTTGAAAATTTATTTATCTTTCTTACTGACAATCCTAACAAAAAAAACATTAACAAGCAACCACCACCCTACACTAGGGCCCCCTATCACTTTTAACTCACTCGCCCTAAGGGAAATCCGCCTAAAATGATTTTTTTTGTGCTATAATCCATCTAAGGAAAAGGAGCGATGATTATGAACCACCATGAATCTTACGTATTACAAAGATCAATTCACCACCTTAGGGTGATTCTGGCATCCACACATGCACTCTATCTTAAGACTCATGGGTTTCATTGGAATATTGAGTCTCCTCACTTTGCCAGTTACCACAAACTTTTCGAGGAACAATACAATGCGCTTTTTAGCAGCCTAGATGATATCGCCGAAAGAATCCGAAGCCTTGGAGAATATGCACCTTATTCAACAGAAGAATATCAAACGCTTTCTATGGTGCTTCCAAGCCCCCTTCCCCTTGACGATAGCGATATGATTGCAGCCCTCAGAGATGATCACCTGGCTTTTTGTGAATACCTGGTAACAGCCATTCAGGAAACCACGGACTCTACCGACTACGGAACCACTGATTTCTTGACACAACGGCTACAAGCTCATGAAAAAATGTTATGGATGCTCAACTCCACTCGCTAATTATTTCTGATAAAAACGACTGATTAACTCTCTTGAGGGTCTACTTTCATATACACCCGTACCGTCTCGTATTTTATTTTATTTTTTTTGGAGCAAAATAAAGATTTTATATGCTTAAAATGTCTTGCAAAAGCCAAGCATCTTTTCCCTCTATGATCATGCTTTTGAAGCCATTTTGCAACCATAATAGTTTGCCCGTACGGAACTCTAAAATCATGAAAAGATGTGCTTGAATGTATGCCCGGAGCGTGGGTTTGCATCCAGGCTCGATCGTGTCTTAACTTATAATGTATCTCTGCATACCCTTGAAAAAGAGCTACAGAGAGGGTGATAGAAAACTTAGCTTTTTTATAAACCGTAAATTGCCCCCCAAACCCATCCGTTTGTTCAAAAGGAAGTTCATCAATAACCTCAAAGGTTGCTGGCTTCTTTGAGATCATCAACAAGCTCGGAGAAGAAATAATACGCCCCTTTCCTTGCTTGACATAGCTCTCCATGCTGAGTTTCAATTCATTAATATCTAAAGGCACCTTTAATGGAAAACTATTGGGCCACAAAACCCCTTCTCCCTCTATATTTTCGCTATCTCGACTACTAACCAGAACCTGGACTATTGCTTGAAGTTTTGTGTTATCAAGGTGTTTAATCAATCGCTCAGCTCTTATTAGTGCAGGCTCTGTAGCACTAACCTCTAACGTTGTTTTATTTTTAACAACGACCTTTGTCGATTTTGAAAGAGTTTTTTTCAACCCCTTAACAACATCACTCGCAAATAGATATTTAAGCTGAACTTCTTTGGTTTTTTTTGGCGCTTTTGCTGCAGGAATTATCTGAAAACCTTCTCCAAGCCTGAGTGCTTTTAGACCGTGTACCTGTATAAAATAACGCAATAAATCTTCGCAAGAAGCATCCCTAATTCGAGCCTTGACAGTTCCGGTTACCTTGGCATCCAGATAAATGCTTTTATCACAGGCCTTGGCATATTGATGCAGCACCTTAGTTAAGGGCATTGAGGTTGTTGCTAAACCAAACCCTTTGGGTGTCATAAAAAAGGGCTTGATATCCATTAAAGGCTTTGCCGCCAGTACACCCGCGGTCAAAAAAACAAGGCCTACAGATAGGATAATGTGCATTTAACTTTCTCATTCTTTCCTGCCTGAAGGTATATTTTCACCACCTTATGGCGATCAACCTCCTCCATTAAATAGGGCGTAATACTCTCAGAAGATAAAGATAGATCACGTGGGGGGGGAGCAGGTTTCATGGGCTCTTTTATTTGGCACCCAAACACCGCTCCTCTCTCTAATATCATAAGCGTAATGCCTAGGATTAAAACACATATCAATAGAATATTGTTTTTTTTTAAAAAAGGTCTGTTGAGTAGGACTGAAATCAAACTTCTGCCTTTCTTCTTAAATATTTTTCTGCAACAAAAAGTTCATGCATGTTTTTTCTCTCCCATTTAACAGCCCATCCAGGGTGTTCAAATACACTCCCCCTACCTTTGAGCCCTTGCCCCCACACTTTTACAAACCCAGGGGTTAACAATATTTTGCTAACAATCATATTCTTGGTGGGCTCTCTCCAAAACATTTCATAAGAACGGATTTTATTTTTGCTGATAAAAGCTTGCTCAATAACATTCTCTGAAAAACCTCCACAAAAAACTCGCTGAGAATATAGCCCCCACCCCCATTGCAGCTCTTTAAGCAGAAATAATACCAACAACGCTGTTATTCTGTTGGTGCTTAAAGACAGCATAGTAACTTCCCATCATCATAAACCAAATTAAATCATCAGGATGCTTCGTTTGATGTCCTTTACCAAAAACGAAGGAGTCAACCTGATTGCTCTTTGTTCTTGCCGTAATGTGCTCTTGATAGCACAACCATGACTGGCAACGTTGACCGCGATGTACCTCTACCCATTTTTTCTTTTGACAAGACCACTGCATAATCCCTGTATTAATCATGTGATAAGGGCTCAACCAATGTGTTGGCTTAATAAACGTAGTCCCGATGCATGGCGGTATTTTCATGTGTAAAAACCACCCATCGAGCCTTAAAACTTGCGAACGAAAACAAATATCTCTAAGAAATTCCTCGTGTTCACTCAAATCTGAGGCCAGTAAGTCTGCAACAAAGTATCTATTTACAGCTTGATTATATACCTGAAGAAATCGACTCATATCAGCCCACTCATCTAAAGACTGCGGCTCAAAAGAGGTTATAGAATGCCAACAATCATCCGAATATAGCATCCATTTTTCAGGTGTTTGTATTAAAATAACATAAGACATAGGCACAAAAATATCACAGCAAAATACAGGGTGTCGATACAGTAAAAACTATAGGCTTGAAATATATCTTGCAAAAGAGTGTGCGTATGATTTAATGAATCAACTAGGAGATATGATGAAATATTATAAGGAGGCTGAGGCCTATTCCCTAATGGTTCAAAAAGTAATTTTAGGAGAAGTATCTAGAATCCTTGAAGACACTCACGGTAAATTAAAAAAAATGCCTAAAGACTTTTTTGATGATGGCAATGAACATAGCAAAAAGTTTGCAGCTTACCTTGAAAAAGTTGCTGAAGAAGAACATGACTTTCTGATAAAAATCAAAAGAGAACCAAGTAACATATACCCTGCTAAAAGTTGTAAAAATGAAACTGTCCTGCGGAGGCTTTTGTCTGATAACGGCATATCACCTATGGCTAAAGGCCTTTTAGAAGAACTCTATAATGAAAAGACAATGTTCCTCCTCCAAAGAAAAATAGAGCAAGCATCAAAAAGTCTAGCGGTAACAAACTTAAGTAAAAGAGATGAAAAAACTTATCTTCTTGAGCCCTCTTTTAGCAGTGGATGGACCAGAACGATTTCCTTGTTATGCCTATATATACTTGCATGGGACCCTGATAACAAAAAATTCATACACCAGGAGCTATCCTCGGTTTCTTCATCTAAAAGTCTTCAGCACTCCTGCTTCCTCCCAGATAAACTTGCTCCTCTTTTTAATACATACCCCAACCTTTTTGGATGCTGGCAAGTTGTTATTGACCCAAACTCCAAAGTAAAAACCAACTATTTTTATGCTAGAGGAAATGCCTATGAATATGGGGGAGCACACCCAGAAGTATGGCCCCCAGAATATCGTTTAAACAACAGATCAATGGAAGCATGGAAACATATTAAGCATCTTCTCAATAACAATCAGATTACCTCCATGGACTGTTCAAGCTTTCTAGCCTATATCTATGATATTTACCCACAATCGACTTCTACCTTAATGAAAATCTTTCAGAAACAACCTAACGACCTAGCGTCATCATTACAAAAGCCCTATCAGCGTTTGCTGCCTATGATCGAAATAAACAGGCACCTAGGCAACGATTGGGATGGTTTCCGGTTAACTCATAGAGAGATTGATACTGACGAAAAACAGCCCCCTGCATAAAGTTTACCGGCCTTTGTGTTCACTTTGCATCAACTTTAAGCATTCTACTCCTTTCATTTTACCTCCCCAATTTTATTGCTCCCTTATTAAACGGGGCGGGCTTCAAAACCCATCAAAAAAGTTGGAGTCATGATGTGCTGCATTACCTTCTGATAAGTTCGTTAATATTGTTTATTCATAGTTTTTATAAGAACTTCGGGTATATTATACACTTAAGTCCAGCCCAAGCCTCTACTTATTTAAACTTTAATCCAGTACCTCTGCCAGAGATTTCTCCAGGAGATCTTGTAGTAAAAAAAGGACACTGTTTCATGGCAGCACCCCTTAACACCGGGGAAAGTGATTTGGCAAAAAAACGACAATAGCCAAATAAAATGATCACATATCCGTCTTGAAAACCTACAAAAAGAGAACACACTGTGTTAATGTTGGCATACCTTTTTAATTAGAGATAAATTATGGCTTTACAGTGCGGCGTTGTCGGGTTACCCAATGTAGGAAAATCAACACTATTTAATGCATTAACTCAAGCAGGCATTGGAGCATCTAACTATCCTTTTTGCACCATTGAACCGAATGTTGGGCGTGTTTCTGTTCCTGATCTTCGGCTTGATAGCCTAACAGAAATTGTTAAACCTCAAAAAACCATCCCCAACACCATTGAGTTCGTTGATATTGCTGGGTTGGTTGAAGGGGCCAGTAAAGGCGAAGGTTTAGGCAATCAGTTTTTGGCAAATATCCGAGAGGTGGATGCCATCTTACACGTTGTCCGTTGTTTTGATGACGATAACATTACTCATGTCCACGACCATGTAGACCCGATTCGAGATATAGAAATAATTGAAACTGAACTGGCTATTGCTGATTTACAAATGGCAGAAAAAGCCCAGCAACGCCTAGCCAAAAAGGCTCGCTCAGGAGATAAGGACGCTCAAGAAAAACTAGATGCTATCAACCTCGTTTGTAAAAAATTAGATAACAATGACCCTATCTTGCCCGTTGACCCCATTCTATCAGAGTACCGTTTTTTAACAGCAAAGCCCTGCTTGTTTGTAGCCAACACTCCTGAAGAGGGAGATAATGACCACCTATCAAAACTAAAAGAATACCTAATACAGCGAAATCAACCCTTAATTACAATCTCAGCTAATATTGAAGCAGAAATTCAATCGTTAGGTCCTGATGATCAGGCTCTTTTTCTAGAAGAAATTGGACAAAAAGAGCCTGGGTTAAATAGACTTATTCGATCAAGCTATCAACTATTAAACCTGATTACGTTCTTTACAGCAGGAGAAAAAGAAGTCCGAGCATGGACCCTTCAACAAGACATCAATGCACAGAATGCAGCCGGGGTTATCCATACTGACTTTATCAAAGGATTTATTCGCGCTGAAGTTATTTCTTACCAAGACTTTATAGACAAAAAAGGTGAGCAAGGAGCAAAAGAGGCTGGGCTATGGCGCCTTGAAGGAAAAGATTACATTGTAAAAGATGGAGATGTCATACATTTTCGAACCAACGCTTAGTTTAATGTTGTAAGCAGTGCTATTTGAGCTTGTTTAATAGCATCACCTAAAGCCTTTCCTGTAAGGCCCTTATCCATCAATGACCGAGCATCTATTTGGGACAATGCCTCAAGTTTATTCATCCACTCGTTGACTTCCTTCCTTTCTAAAACGACTTCTAAGGAAGACCTAAATCTATCTGGTCGACGAAAAGCATCCGCTCGCTTTAACCATGCCCACTGATGAACAGGGCTATTTGCCTCATCCAAAGCCAAAAAAGAATAAGCATCATGGCTCAACAGTGCTAGGTTTTTAGCAAGGCTTGTCGCACACACCGCTTTGGAACATTGCTTAATATCCTTTATTTGTGACGTTAAAAACAAAGCAGCAAATCGCTGTTCTACACCCGTTAGCTGTTGGCAAGAAACTTTAAACTCACTTGAAAACGATAGTTTGTTGAGGTAAAGGCATTCAAGGGCGCCTACTGCCCCAAGTTCTTCAAAAAACCTCCAAGGTGCCGCCATTTCTAATGCTCGCGACAACTCTTTCCAGATACGCTCTTTAGGCAGTGCTTCTAATTCTTTTACCATGGATCGCATGAGTTCTCTGGTTTCATGTGAAACATTGAAGTCGGGAAACCTTGCTGCAAATCTAGCCACCCTTAAAACGCGTAAAGGGTCCTCAACAAACGCGCCAGAAACATGTCTAAACACCTTGTCATCAATATCTTTTCGACCTGAATAAGGGTCAATGATCAGCCCCTTATCATCCATGGCCATAGCATTGATCGTCAGATCTCGTCGCATAAGGTCTTCTTCAAGTGTTACCGAAGAAGAAAATCGACACTTAAAACCGTAGTACCCCGCCCCTGTTTTAACCTCTGTTCGAGCTAATGCGTATTCTTCTTTTGTTTTAGGGTGTAAAAAGACAGGAAAATCCTTTCCAACTTGCTGGAACCCTTGAGAAAGAAGCTCCTCTGGTGACGCACCAACAACAACCCAGTCTCTTTCTTTGACAGAAAGACCCATTAACTGATCTCTAACAGCTCCGCCCACAAGATATATATTCATGCTGTCACGTTAGGCAACCTGACCTAAAATGTCAATCTTTAGTCTTTAAAATTATGATTTTATTTAGATTGGATAAAATCAACTGTGTTTGTTATGATATTTGATTAAGTGGATTTATATCATGGCCAAAACAAAACCCTTGAGTGTATTTTCCTTAGTTATGATTAATATCATAGCTATTGATAACATTAGATCATTGCCTGCCAGTGCCGAATTTGGTCTGACGCTGATTAGCTATTATTTCGCTATGGCAATTTTATTTTTTATACCTATAGCACTTGTTTCTGCCGAACTGGCTACAGCACTTCCTAAAAAAGGAGGGGTTTATGCCTGGGTGCGTGAGGCTTTTGGCCCTCGCTGGGGCTGCTATGTTATTTGGTTACAATGGATCTACAATGTTGTGTGGTACCCAACACAGATGGCCTTCATCGCAGCAGTCATATCACATTTTTTTCCAGGAAATTTATCAGAAAACCCTTACTTTATATCAGGCCTCTCTTTTCTTTTGTTTACAGTTGCCACGATTGCTAATAACTATGGCATGCGAATATCCAGTTTTGTCAGCACCCTTGGGGCTATCTTTGGAACACTCATTCCTATGATGCTGATCACTCTATGTGCCCTTTTATGGGTGTATCAAGGGCACCCCGTTGAGTTCATGCAAAACAATGTTTCTTGGCTGCCCAGTACCGGAGACAAAAGCCACATAGGCTACCTTTCACTCGTTATCTTTGGTCTGGTGGGTATAGAAATGTCTGCAGTCCATGCAGAGGAGGTTGAAAACCCACAAAAAAGCTACCCAAAAGCCATTGCCATCTCTACCTTAGTTATTATGAGCACGCTTGTTATTTCATCGTTATCAATCGCAACCATTTTACCTCCAAATGAGCTCAATATCATGACTGGCGTTATTCAAGTTTTTAATCGTGTTATTGAGGTGTCCTTACCCAGCAGCCTTAACTGGATACACTATGTTTTAAACACGCTCATTATCTTCGGCAGTCTTTCTGCCGTTTCTGCCTGGATTATTGGCCCAAGCAAAGGGCTTATGGTAGCGGCTAATGAGGGAGCAGCCCCCAACGTGCTTAAAAAAGAAAACCGTTATGGGGCTCCGATCAATATCTTAATACTTCAAATAATAGTCTTTACTTGTTTATGTTCAACTTATCACTTTCTACCCATCCAAACTGCTTTTTTCATGCTCACAGCCTTTACCGACCAGCTTGCCATGATTGGCTATATCTTTTTGTTAGCAGCTGCCTTCTTCTTAAGGCATCAATCACCACACCTACAACCAAAATACAAGGTCCCCGGAGGTATTATTGGCATGGCGATAACGTGTGTCCTTGGGTTTATTGGCTGCATCATCGGATTAGCAGCTGGGTTTATGCTTCCAGATAACCTACAAGGAATCAGTGCAACAACCTATGTCTTTATTATTCTATTTGGCATTGTTATTATCTCATTGCCTCCGATCTTATTTAAGCACCGAAAGCAGGAGCCCCTATGACAGCCCTTTCTTTTAAAGGCATTCACAAAACCTACGCCCCTGATTTTCATGCCATAAAAGGCGTGACACTTAATATTAATCAAGGGGATTTCTTTTGTTTATTAGGGCTTAACGGGGCAGGGAAAACAACCTTAATAGGCATTGCTAGTGGGTTAATTAAAAAGTCCTCAGGAATTGTTTCCATTTTTAATCATAGCCTTGACTCTCACCCGATTCAAGCCAAGAGAGCTCTTGGGCTCATGCCGCAAGAAACCAACCTCAACCCCTTTGATACTGTAGAGGCCATTTTGGTTTATCAAGCAGGTTATTATGGCATATCATCTGCCACCGCGATGCACTCTATGAAAGACCTCTTATCTCGCCTCGGCTTAAACGATAAACGATACAGCAAAGTCAAAGAATTATCGGGCGGCATGAAACGCCGATTAATGCTTGCCAGAGCGCTCATTCATCAGCCCAAAATACTTATTTTAGATGAACCCACAGCGGGAGTGGATATTCAGCTCAGGCATGAAGTATGGAACTACCTCCAAGAACTCAATCAACAAGGAATGACTATTATACTCACAACCCATTACCTAGAAGAAGCTGAGTTTCTATGCAACAATATGGCCATTATTCATCACGGAAAAATCATCCAACAAGGAAGTCTTCAATCCATACAAGCATCCTTTAATAAGGCCCACTATATCATCTATACCAACAAAGAGATTCCTCAAAAAGTTATAGAGGGAGCAAACATTACATCCTCAAGCGCACAATCTCTTTCTGTTAAAGTATCGACCCCAGAAGATCTCAACGAGATTATCTCCACCCTATCCAGCCACTCCATTGGCATTAGTCATATCGATACGAAAACATCTCGGCTAGAGGAGTTTTTTCTCGATAAAACAGGTGACTTACCATGATTAATCAACTTTACCCCTTGTGCGTATTATTACATAAAGAAATCAACCGTATTTGTCGAATATGGCGCCAAACATTTATTCCGCCCATCATTACAACTTCGATGTATTTTATTATTTTTGGAACTGTCTTTTCCAAAAAAATCGGGGTGATTGAAGGCTCTCGTTATATTGATTTCATTACGCCTGGACTCGTCATGCTATCGTTAGTTATCAACTCTTTTTCTAATGTCGCATCCAGCTTCTTTTTAGAGCGCTTTTACGGCGGCGTGAACCAGCTTTTATGCGCCCCCCTATCCTCCTTTACTATTTTGACAGGGTTTGTCTCTGGCGGTATTTTTAGAGGGCTATTAAGCAGCCTTATTGTCATCGCTGTTGCTGAATGGTTTACCAATATTCACATTGCACACATCGGCATTACCTTATTAAGCCTGTTCTTAACCAGCACTCTTTTTTCCTTGATTGGGCTAACCAATGCTATATTGGCTCATACATTTGATGATTTGAGTGTTGTCCCTAATTTTATTTTAACCCCCCTACTTTACCTTGGAGGTGTTTTCTACTCAATCCACCAGCTTCCTCCCCTATGGAAAACATTATCCTTGCTAAACCCCATCCTTTATATTGTTAATACCCTTAGGTTTGGCTTGTTAGGTCACGCTAATATTGATATCCAATATTCCTTTGCTGTCATTATTATAACTGTTATCAGTTTAACCTATATCAATATATGGCTACTTAAAAACTCAAGACAATTACACCCCTAAAACATCATGACCCTTCATAACAATCTGATTAATCTTCTTCAGCGCCAGTGTAAAAAGGACCCCTTTATCCCCTTTGATCTATTCATGCAAAGAGCTCTGTATGAACCGCATATGGGTTATTATATGCAAGAAAGAAACCCTTTTGGCAACGAAGGGGACTTTATCACATCCCCGATGATCTCTTCTCTTTTTGGCAAGGTTATTCATTCTGTGATTCAAAAACAGCTGCCTCATAACAACTGCCTTGCTGAAATTGGTCCCGGTTTAGGGCACCTTTGCCTATCCATTCTTAAAGAATCACCATTTACGACATACCTTATTGAAAAAAACCCTCATCTTGAGCATCAACAAAAGATTCTTTTCAAAACCCTGACTAAATCACAAACAGACGCGATTCATTGGGTAAATCAGCTGCCCAAGAACTATGAAGGCGCTTTGATTACTCACGAACTTTTTGACGCCTTCCCTGTTCATAGGGTGGTGGTAAAAAATAATACTTACCATGAGATTGGTGTGTCTGTAACCGATCAAGGGTCCTTAAAAGAGGTCTATCGTCCTTGCGATGATAACTTGCTTTCAATTTGTCATCGCAGGGGCATCCCTCTACTCGAGGGGTATAAAGCTGAAATATCCACCTCAATAGAACCCTGGATATCAGCCCTGAGCAAGCAAGTAAGAAAATCTTTTTGGGTCCTAATTGATTACGGTTATGAACGCCACCAGCTTTATCACCCGTGTAGAGATAAAGGAACTCTCAGGTCATATCATAAACATCAAGAAGTCACCAATAACTGGTCCTGGCTTGGTGAGCAAGACATTACTGCTAGCGTAGACTTTGACCTTATATTAGAAACCTGTGTTGAGAATGGCTGGACTGTCAATTATTTTGGGCCGCAGCATGAATTTTTAGCACAAAATGGCATTGATTTGTATGTCAATCAATATGCTGAAACCGACAAGTTTATGGACATAGCGAACCAATGCAAACAATTGATGATGGAACCCTTGGGAAACGTGATGAAGGTAGCTTTACTTTCAAAAGGAACAACAGAGAGGAATGATTTCACGTGAAACCGTCAACAGAGAAGCACACAAAATAAAAGCGGGAAAAAGATTCCCGCCGCCCAATAAATTCTACTTCCTTGAGAATGTGTATCCACATTTACACCCAATGGACTAGTTAAAATTGCTTGCTACAATAATAAGCTTACTGGTTTTTTGTTTTTTAATCAACACAGTATCTGGCAGCAACAACAATGTTTCTTGCTTACAAAAAAAATGCAAAAAAAAACCACAGCATAAACAAAGGCCTACCAGGCCGACTCTCTATCCAGACAATAAAAGCAGGCTATACGCTTACGGACAAAAGAGCCGCTATCTCTAGGATATATAGAGAAAACACCAGCCCTCTTGAGGCAAAAGCCTATATACCAGCCCCTGCGTCCTCCAAAGAAGACTGCCTCTTTTGAATCAACTCAAATTGTTTTGATGTAAAAAGCTCAAAATAAGGGTTTCCTTTCGAATCGTAAACCCTAGCAGATAGAATATCCTCAGGGACCTCCAGGTCTGTGACCGGCAGCACGCTAATAGCTTTTCTCATAAAATTCACCCAGATAGGTAAAGCAATCTGAGATCCATACTGTCGAAGCGATGTCGCCTGATCAAACCCTACCCAAACAGTGGTAGTAATACCGGGCATAAACCCAGAAAACCACGCATCTATTTTATCGTTTGTGGTTCCTGTTTTTCCAAACAAATCTTTTCTCTTTAAAACTTTAGCCCTTCTTCCTGTGCCTCTCTGTATCACGTCTTTCAAAACATCATTAATTAAATAACTAACCTCAGGGCTCACCACCGGGCGGTTTATTTTAGGATCAAACAGCCATACCCCTGGAAACAGCTCTATATTATCCTTGGTTTTAACCTCATTTCCCTCTTGATCATAAAGAGCTTCAACTAAATGCGCTGGTCGATACTGTCCTTGATTAGCGAACACAGCAAAACCATTCGCAACTTGAAGGGGCGTCGATAAACCCGAACCTAGAGCTAAAGAAAGAGATCGAGGCATTTGAGATGAAGAAAAACCAAAAAGAGACAAATAATCAATAACAAAATCTATTCCCAAGTAATCTAATAAACGAATTGAAACTAAGTTTCTCGATTTAACCAAAGCATCCCTTAAAGTAACCATTCCTTGAAAAGTCCTATCATCATTTCCAGGCCTCCATAAAAGGTTCTCTCCACTGCCCTTAGTTACAATGGGAGCATCATTAATTGTGCTTGAAAGGGTATACCCCTTAACAAGGGCTGAAGCAAAAATGAAAGGCTTTAGCAATGACCCGGGCTGCCTCCAGGCCTGCACAGCCCTATTAAATGCGCTTCGAGAATAGCTAAACCCTCCCTGCATGGCTAAAACGCCTCCCGAAGAATCGACTGAAACAATAGCCCCCTGAACAGAAGGGAGCTGAGTCAAGGCCCAAACATTATTATAAGGCCTAACATACACCACATCCCCGTACTTAAAAATTCCCGACAAAACACTGGCTGACGAAACCGCTTCCTCAAACCTAAGTGATTGTAATTGCTCCATAGAGATGAAATGATGACTTTCATCTTCTAACATAATTTCAGCCCCTTTATCAGAAAAACTGACAACAACAGCAGGCACGACCTGAAGATAGTGGTTGGTCTTTTTCAAAAGGCCCGCCCATTCCGTTTCTGGCGACCCTTTGATAGACCTTTCGTGGGGGTGATAATAAGCAATGTTGTTGCTGTATTCTTGTAATCCCTTTTGAAGAGAGTATTTAGCCTGTTGTTGGAGGGGGGATAAAACAGTCGATTTAACAGTAAACCCCCTTGTATAGGTTTCAGAACCATAAATTTTCATAAGCCCCTGCCTGATGAGCTCTGATACATAGCCCGCCTTCAGTTCAATTTTTGCACCATATCTTTTAGCGGTATTGGGCTCATTCGTTGCCTCCTTGAAGTTTTTTAAACTAATAGACCCTTTTTTATACATTCGATAAAGGACATAGTTTCGTCTCTTTACCGCAGCAACCGGATTATCGATGGGGTTGTTTCTGGAAGGAGATTGAGGAAGTCCTGCGATCATTGCCATTTCAGCTAACGTTAAATCTTTCAGTTGTTTTCCATAGTAGTTACGAGCTGCGGCCCTGACCCCATAAGCCCTTTTTCCTAAATAAATCTTATTTAGGTACAACTCCAAAATCTTAGCTTTACTTAAATGGCTCTCTATTTGAAAAGCCAACAATATTTCATTTATCTTTCGAACATACGTTTTCTCTGGCGTTAAAAAGAAGTTTCTAGCAACCTGCATCGTGATCGTGCTTGCTCCTTGCACTTTTCTTCTTGCATGTAGAACCTCCTGCGCAGCCCTTACCAACCCCTTAAAATCAACACCTAAATGATCAAAATACCTTTGATCTTCCGTTGCCAAAACCCCCTCAACAAGCTTGACTGGAATGTCTTTTAACTTGACGGGTATTCTCTTTTTTTCTCCAAATTCAGCCATTAGTCTTCCGTCGCTGCTTTCAATATGGAGAGGGACTTGAAGCTGGACGTGTTGTAGTGCCTCAACATTGGGAAGGCTGACATATAAAGAGAGGATGAAAAGAAGAAAGGCCAAAACAACGACTGAAAAGAAACTAACAAAAGAACAGGAAGCCCTGAATAAACTACTACGAAAAAGGTGCATAGACTCTCAAATATAGACAAATTTAATCTCAATTATAATCCAATACGAAGAGATTATCACCCTAATCTTTTCAAAACGAAATAAACCCTGTATTATGAGCTCATGTCTTTATCTGAAAAAAAACGGCCCTATTTTCTTATTAGCAACCCTAAAATTGCAACGGGCTCTGTTTTCTCTCAAGCGGTTATTTGTATCTACAATCACTCTCCTCAGGGTGCTTTTGGTTTTATTCTCAACAAGAAGGCTCCCCCCTGCCCTTCTTTGTTGCTCTACCCTTTTTCTTCTTCTGAAGAAGACCCTCTGTCCGGAGGGCCCCTCGCTAGAAGCTCTCTTTTTATGCTTTATCAAAAGAATAATGGGTCTATTTATTATACATCTAATCTCAAAACCATTCGGAACCTACTTGAAAAAAACACTTTTCCAAAAAACCTTCTGTTAAAAGGCATTTCTTTTTGGAGGCCTCTTCAACTGGACGGGGAAATAAAAGAAAATTATTGGATCCCTTGCTGCCCTTCGATTAATTTTTTTAATGTGTGCAGAAACAACCGATATCAGCACGCATTAACCGAAATGAACCTCGCGCCATCCCGTTTTTATTCTATCTGCGGAACCTCGTAATGAAAAATGAAACCCTTTTAGCCTTTGACTATGGTCGTCGATATATAGGTGTTGCAGCAGGTGAAACGGTATCAAAAACAGCTTCGGCACTAACCTGTATAGAGTCAAAAAAAGATATTCCCTGGGAAAAAATAGACCTCCTTATTGATGAATGGCAGCCCGATAGAATCATTATAGGAAACCCCCTTGCCCTGAATGGAGCTGATCAACCTATTGTTCGTTGGGCCAAACGGTTTTCCAACCAAATTAAATTACGTTATAGCCTTCCTGTTGAGTGGGTCGATGAAAGGTTTACTACGGTTGAAGCAAGGTCTCAGCTTTTTGATAAACATGGTTTTTCTGGACTTAAAAAAGAAAAAGTAGACGCCTTAAGCGCCCAAATCATTCTTCAGCAATGGCTTAATGAAAGAAAGAGTGAGTGATTAACTGGATTAATTGATCAACTCCAGATAAACTACTCTTTGATTTTAGGAAGGTGTCAGTGAATACAATCGATCTTTGGGAAGAATGCCTTAGTCATTTTAAACGTACCGTGGATGACCAGCCTTTTAATACTTGGATTTTACCTATTCAAGCGATACAGCAAGGGCAAACTCTATTTTTGTACTTTCACAACCAAATCGTTCTAGATCGGTTTCAAGCTGAATATATAGCCTCTCTCGAGAACCTATTGCTCCAACTTAACAGGCCCTCCATGAATATATCTTTAAAAATGGGCATTAAAAAAACCTTTTCTTCTACGCCCTCTGTCTCACAAAAAGTTATCGTTAATAAACCCACCCGGAACCCCAACCTAAACAAAACCTTTGTCATTGATTCTTTTGTTGAGGGGCCTTCGAATGCTATCGCCAAAGCAGCCGCTATTCGAGTAGCAGAAACGCCTGGTAGCTCCTATAATCCTTTTGTCATCTATGGCCCTGTCGGGCTAGGGAAAACTCATTTAATGCAGTCAGTTGGGCACAGTCACCTGGCCATAAACCCTGACGCAAAAGTAGAATATCTTCACTCTGAAGGGTTTGTTTCCAGAATGGTTAGCTCTTTGCAAAGAGGGGAAATGGAAGCCTTCAAAAAGCATTTTAGAAGCCTAAAAATACTGATGATTGATGATATTCAGTTTCTGACACAAAAAGAGAGGTCTCAAGAAGAGCTTTTTCATACCATTAACCACCTGCTTGAAAGGGGGAGCCAAGTTATATTAACCACTGACTGTTACCCCAAAGAACTCACCGGCATAGAAGAGCGCCTTAAATCCCGTTTCACTTGGGGACTTACCGTTGGAATAGACCCCCCTGAACTAGAAACTCGAGTAGCTATCCTTATCCGTAAAGCAGAACTGTCTGGGGTTGCCTTACCTGAAGAGGTTGCCTTTTTTATGGCAGCTCTTATCAAATCAAACGTCAGAGAGCTGGAGGGTTCATTAAAAAGAGTGATTGCCAATGCCCACTTTACTGGACAATCCATAACCCTTGATTTTGTTAAAGAGGCATTAAAAGATATTGTAAGTTTACAGGCAAAGTCCGTTAACTTAGATAGCATACAAAAAACCGTTGCGCGTTATTACAAACTTCGAATGCAAGACCTTCTAAGCAAACGCAGAAACCGGTCCATTGCTCGACCTCGACAAGTGGCCATGTATTTAGCCAAAGAAAACACGACTAAGAGCCTTCCTGAAATAGGAGAAGCCTTTGGCGGAAGGGACCACACCACTGTTCTTCATGCTGTAAAAACAGTAAAAAGACTTATCAATGAGCTTCCCGAAATGGCTGAAGACGTTGAAATCCTTTCACGACAAATAAGCTAAGGAGTCACCATGACATCTGAAACAACCGCCCCCTCCTCCGTAAAACCTTCCCAACAAGAAGTGAATGTTCAAATAATGAAAGAAGACCTTTTAGAGGCGCTGAAAACCGTTAGTGGAGTCATTGAGTCCTCTCATGTTATTCAAATTCTTTCTTTTGTTAGGCTTATTGGCGAAGGCTCTTCTCTAAAAATGATGACGTCAAATTCTGAAGTTCAGCTTGAATCCTCTGCCCCGATAGCAGGAAGTATTGAAAACTCGTTTGACTTAGCGGTTCCTTGTAAAAAATTATTAAGCATTACTAAAAACTTGCCCGACAATATTTTGATGTCCATTTGTTATGAAGATAATTGGTTAACCGTTAAAACCGAGTCCTCTTCGTTTCAACTAGCGACCCTTCCCTCCTCTCAATTTCCAGAGTTTAATACTATTGAGGCTGTTAGCTCTTACTCTCTTACAGAAGCAGAGCTCAAAGACCTTCTTGAAAAAACTTCTTTTTCAATGGCTCAACAAGACGTTCGTTTTTTTCTAAACGGGCTTCTCATTGAGAGTTCTGAAAACCACATAGAGGCCGTAGCTACAGACGGTCACAGAATGGCCTTCGGATCACTCAAAGTAATTAAAAACACTCCAATAAGAGCCATTATTCCGCGAAAAACAATCTATGAACTGCAGCGCCTTTTAACAGAAAGTGACTCTGTGGTTGAGATGAACGTGAGCGCTTCCTCGATAAAAATAAAAACCCCTCAGTTTACTTTACTATCTAACTTAATTGATGGAAACTTTCCAAACTGCCACCAACTCATACCCAAGAAAAACAACCTTTTAGCAAGAATTGGGGTCGCCGATCTAAAAAGAGCTCTTTCAAGGGTGTCTATTCTTGCCAATGAAAAGTTTAAAGGAGCAAAGCTCAGTTTTTCGAACCACTCTCTTAACATTCTTTCTAGCAATGTAGAGCATGAAAAGGCAGAAGAAACTTTAACCATCCATTATGAGGGTGCTCCATTAACGATCGCTTTTAATATTAACTACATCCAGGAAGTTCTACAAATCATCACAACGGAAGAGGTTTGTATGGCACTATCAACAGCCGATCAATGCGTATTGATAACGGACTCTAATGGGTCTGATGATTATCAATATGTTATTATGCCCCTTACTCTCTAATGCCCGCGATAGAACACCTTTCTCTTAAACAGTTTCGCAACATAACAGAATTAAGCGCTTCTTTTTCTGAGGGCATTCATTTTATTTTTGGAAATAATGGAAGTGGGAAAACAAGCCTACTGGAAAGCCTCTATAGCCTAACTCACGGAAGATCTTTTCGGTCCCGTCAGCCCCTCCAACTCATTCAAGACTCTTCTTCTTTTTTTAGAGTCGTTGTTGCCATAAAAAACACTCCCTGCCCTATTGTTGTTGGTTGGGAAAAACAACGCAACAAGGAAGCTCAATTAAAAATCGATGGTAAAAATATTCAACAATTTTCAAGTGTTGCAGAAAAGCTTCCTACGTTGATGATAGACACCGACTCTCACCGACAGCTATCATCAGGACCTAAATCACGCCGACAATTTATTGACTGGAAAGTATTTCATTGTTTCCCTGAGTTTATCTCTTGCTGGAGAAGCTATCAAACCCATTTATCACAAAGAAATGCAGCATTAAAACAGAACATTGATTCTTCCCCTTGGGATAAGGGGCTTTGTTCTTCTGCCTATAAAATAGACAGCTATCGCAAGCAAATTATCGAAGAATGGCAAGAGCATTTTCAGGACCTTCTTCCGAAGTTTAACTTAATCCCCCTTAATCTCAGCACCAAGTATGACAGAGGGTGGCCGTATGAAAAGAGTTTAGAAGAGAGTTTAGAAGAAAACAGAGAAAGAGACCGGCGTCTAGGGTTTACCCACAGCGGACCTCATCGAGCAGACCTTAAAGTATTAACTCAAGAGGACTTAGTTTTCCAGCGCCTGTCACAAGGCCAACAAAAAATAATTACTTATGCCATGAAACTAGCTCAAGTCCGCCTATTAGCTAACGATTATTCCAAAAAAAGCCTTGTCCTTATTGATGACTTGCCTGCAGAGTTAGACATGCCTAAACGAAAAGCTGTTATTGCTTCTCTAGAGGAGTTAGGGGTTCAAAGCATCATTACAGGCATCTTGAAAAGAGATGTTTTATCGCTTACTCACCAGCACGCTTGTTTTTCGATTGATGAGGGTAGGTTATCCTCACTTTCCAATACAAAAGCTTGAAAAAATCTCGCCAAGAAGGTCGTCCGAGGTAACTTCTCCTAAAATAGATCCAAGCTGTTGCTGAGCGAGCCTAAGGTCTTCACTCGCTAGTTCCAGTTGCGATTGAGCTAAGTGTGTCATAGAATCCTTTACATGGGTCTTTGTTTTTTCTAAAAGATCAAGGTGTCTCTCCCTTGCAGAGAAGGCTCCTTCAGAATATTCTTCCACCTTTAGAAAATCCTTCACTCTTTCAAGAAGAGTCGCAACCCCTTCTCCCGTTTTTGCTGAAATGCTAAGAGCATTGTGCGCGTAAGGGTAGGGGGCAGGGTCTTTAATGCAATCAGATTTGTTCAATACAATACTATAATTTTCTCTTGGAAACGGTATGTTTTTAATATAGTTTCCCCAAAACTCTTCAGGCTTTGGCATCGTTACTGTTTGATCAAAAACCAGCCAACAATAATCCGCTTTACCAATAGTATCCAGCGTTCGTTGTATTCCAATTTTTTCAACTGTATCTGTGCTTTGGTGGATTCCAGCCGTGTCTAATAAATTAAAGCACACCCCATCAATGTTAATACTTTCCTTTATAACGTCCCTGGTTGTTCCTGGGGAGGCTGTAACGATAGAAGTGGGGGCTTGGGTAAGGGTGTTCATTAAAGATGACTTGCCGGCGTTAGGGGGGCCAATTATTGCAATGTTAATACCGTTGTTTAAGATAGCTCCTTTTCTTCCGGCCTCTATCGCTTCGCAAAGAAGCTTCTCCAGTTTTTTCTTTTTTTCAATAAAGGCCTGGTCCGAAAGAATATCCACGCCTTCGTCACTAAAGTCAATCGATGATTCAACCCAGATCCTTAAGTGCATAAGCGCTTGCTGTATTGTCCTTAGCCTTGAAGAAAACACCCCCTGCAATGAGTTTAAGGAGGCCTTTACTGCAGACGCTGAGCGGGCGCCAATTAAATCTGCCACGGCCTCTGCTTGAGTCAGGTCTAATTTTCCATTCAGAAAGGCTCGTTCAGTAAACTCTCCTGGCCGAGCTCGTCTGGCCCCTAATCGACAGCAGGTCTCTTCAATAGAGTTAATAATGAGGTCGTTACCATGACATTGAACCTCCACAACGTCCTCTCCAGTATAAGAGTGTGGGGCAGAAAAATAGACCAAAAGGCCTTCATCAATCACCTCAAGCGGGTCAAATATTTTTACAAAATGGATAACCCTCGGGCTAATCTTTTTTTTTTACTCAGCAGTAAAGCTATGGCTAAGGCTTTAGGCCCCGATAGTCTGACGATGCCAATGCCGGCACACCCTGAAGCAGTGGCTCTTGATACAATGGTTTCTGGGGCTGCTTTCTTATTCATCTGGGTGCATGGTTAAAAACAACCACTGTTGTAAAATAGAGAAGGTGTTATTCATAAACCAGTATAAAACAAGCCCCGCTGGAAATTGTGAAAAGAGGGCGGTAAAAACCACTGGCAAAGCTAGCATCATGTTCGCTTGTACTGGGTCCTGTGGGGCAGGGGACATGCGTTGCTGTAAAAGGAAAGACGCCCCCATAAGAACGGGTAAGATGTAATAGGGGTCTTTAGCTGCAAGGTCTACGACCCAAAGGAAAGGCGCGTGCCTAAGCTGAATAGCCTCAATAAGAACATAATACAAAGCAATGAAAAATGGAATTTGTAAAAGCATCGGCAAACACCCACCTAAAGGGTTTACTTTCTCTTTTTTATAAAGCTCCATAATGGCTTGGTTTTTAGCGCTGGCATCATCCTTATAGTTTTCTTGAATAGCCTGAATTCGAGGGTTTATTTTCTTCATTTTGGCTAAAGATCGATAACTTGATTCAGAGAATTTATAAAAAACAATTTTTATCAAAAAGGTTAAAATAACAATGCTCCATCCCCAGTTAGGAATATATCGATAAATCCATTCAAGGAGGGTGAATAAAAAGCTGGAGATCATCCATAGAAACCCATAATCAATGGTCTTGTCTAGCCCAGAAGCGAGCCCGCTGAGGTTTTTAGTTATCTCTGGTCCCGCATAAAGCGTGGCAGAATAATGAGCTTTATCTCCTGGTTGAATGACATTCTGTGGGCCTATCATCGAATAATTAAAGGCTTGTACGGCATCTTTTCGTTCATTGGAAAGCCCCGAAACCCAAGTTCCATTAATTTGGTACGTATTATTATCATCTTTAGGAATCCATGTTGTAATAAAATATCTTTTTTGAATAGCAATCCAGCTTTTTTTAGCTTGTAAATTAACCGGCTCACTAGCAATAGACTTGTAAGGTATTTTTTCGTACGAATGGTCGTTCGAATAATACGCAGCCCCTGTGAAGGTGTTGAAAGTAAACATGCTGGAAGAAAGGCTTTTTGCTTCTCCTGCAATAAAAGAAGACGGGTCGGGAAGGCCTTCTTTTTCATTAAAGGCCATTGTTTTTTTAGCCATCAAATTCATATAAAAATTGGCCGTCCACGGATGGGTTCCCTTATTCTTTATGGTGCTTTCCGTTTTTATGGTGTATGCGGAAGGAGAAAACACAAAGCTTTTTTCATGCAGGATGCCTTGAGAGCTGATGGACGATAAGGTTATTCGCGTCGCTTTATCCGAAAGCTCGTAGTAATTACTGCTGCTAGTGAAAACTAAATCAGAGTCCCCAGAAAAACCTGCGCTCGCGACAAATGGGTTCGCAGGGTCATTGGTTAAAACATCAACCAGTTGATCACTCCCCACAAGCAAAGAGTAATCTTTGAGCCTCGCATTCACTATTCGAGCCCCCACTTTATCAATGAGAACTTCCATTTTAGGCGTATCTACTCTTACATATCGGTGCTTATCGCTTAAGGCCCCTCCACTATTTGTTGACAATTTCATTTCAGGCAACAAGGAAACATCAGGGGTCGACTTAGCCGGTATGTTATCGTTTCGATGAACCCAGTTTGTATACAAATTAACAGAAACAAAGATTAAAACAACATACAACAACAAGCGTCTAAAATTATTCATTAAAGCCCTCCCTTTTAGGCACTTCGTCAAACCCGAACCCCGCCCAAGGGTGGCAGCGAGTTAAACGTTTAAGAACGAGAAAAGTGGCTTTGCAAAAGCCAAATGATTGATAAGCGTCCACAGCATATTCGCTGCATGTGGGAATAAACCGACAACAGGGGATGTATGCAGGGCTCACTAAATATCGATAAGCCCTTAGCAGTTTTAAAATGCCTGAATTAATGATAGCCACTCATTCCTCACTTCTTTGTACTGATCGCCCCAATTAATTTGAGTGACCCCTCTTTTTACCACCACGACGTAGGTCCCTGTTGGCAACGCGGTTATTAGGTCCGTGAAACACGCCTTATAAACTCGTTGAATTCTATTTCTGTCAACAGCTTTCTTGAAAATTTTTTTTGAACAAATGACAGAAAGATGGTTGACGGCTCCGCTTAAAAAACAAAATTTTGAAAAAGAGGCGCGGGTAACTATCCCATCACTCATCGCTCTCTTTATCGGCCAAAATATAGATTTAGGCACTCAGCTTGTCTCTACCTTTTCGGCGTCGTCGACTTAACAGTGATCGCCCGCCTCTGGTTGCCATGCGCTCTCTAAAGCCATGTTTTCGCTTTCGCTGTAAAGTATTTGGTTGATAGGTTCTTTTCATATTAAAAGCCCTGTTTAACTTAAATTTAATTGAGCTTATCATAGATAATTATTAGGGGGGATGTCAACGATTTTTATAATAATATTACAAAATTAAATTTGCAGGGGGCTTTATTTAAGTCTAGCGCTTATTTCCTCTTCTTCAGCAAAAGGAGTTATGTACACCTTAAATTAGCCTGTTAGGAATGGTTTGTCATAATATTATTATATATAATATATAGAATAAAAAGATTATTATAGTTATTATTAAGGGGCACCCAACCTGTTAGTAAGCCTTATAAGTAGCTGGTTTTTATTGTAAAAAACGCGTGCATAACTTGTTGATAAGTTTTTATAGAAGCTGTGAGTATATCTGTGGATAAAAATGTTGATAAAATATCCACACAAAAACCCCAAAGAAACCCCTGTATTTATCAACAAACTTATCCACAGGTAAAAACAAAGAGTTATAGTCAATGTAACAGTTTTTTCTATTTGGAGGGTTTTATGTATTTAATTATTTCTTTTGAATTAGTTAAGTTGGGTTTTAACGCTTTTGCTTTGACCTTTAATTCACTGGTGATATCAAAACGAGCCAGGTCTTTTTTAGAGGTGCTATCAAGCCCTAACCTTAAATTGTTTTTTATTACATTATAGGTATTTAGGCTGTTTGATGAGCTGCGGAGGGCCTTTGTAAATACGTCAACGATACGCCCTTTAATTTTTTTATACAATGAAGGGTCTTTGTCATAGACTTCTTCAGCCAATTCAAACAGATCTTTTATATTTTTTTTCTTATAATCCATAATAACTCTCTTTATAATATACATGTTATGTATATAATTACATTATAGTTTATTTTTAATGATGAGTTGGTTTTTTTATGATACAGCCATAAAAACCATGATAATAGGAGGATGGAAGGTATGTTTTGCTAAACTCTAGGGTAAAATTATTGCTTTTTCCTAATTTTTTTATAACCTCTTCACCTTCTTCAGGAAGAATGGAGCAAACCAAATAGACGAGTTGAGCTCCTTTTTTTAATTTTGGCCAGAGTTCTTTGAGTATTTTTAATTGAATTTCCGTTACTTTTTTTAAATCTTCTTCTTTTCGTAGCAACTTAATCTCTGGGTGTTTAGTTATCACTCCTGTAGCACTACAAGGAGCATCCACGATGACCACGTCATAATAATTATTGGTTAGCAGGTCTTTAGTCTCGGTGGCATCGACACAATGGATAGGAATAGATAGTTTTGTTCTTTCAAGGTTTTCATTCATTTTTTGAATTCTTTTGTTATCTATATCTAGGGCCGTTATGGAGGCTTTAGGCCAACGGTCAGCCATAAATATGGATTTTCCTCCAGGAGCCGCGCATGCATCCAGTATTAAAGCTTTTTCTGAGAGAGTTACTTTTTCTAAAAGATCCAAAGCACTGGCATTTTGAATATAAAAGTCTCCTTCTTGATAACCCGGTAACTCATTGATAGCCCCGCTTCTTATGCAGATCATATCGTTTCTATGGGGATGTGCATGAGCCTTAACCCCGTTTTTAATCCAGGATGAAAGGAGCTTATCTCTATTGACGTGAGGACGAACCCTGGCTGAATGAAGAGGGGGTTGATTCCATTGGTTAAAAATGTCTTCAAAGTGAAGAGGGTAGTGGTGAGCTATTTTTTCAAAGAGCCAAGAAGGGACATTGTATTTATCTGAAAGAGCCATATCTTGAGACCATTGATCTTTGTTTCTAACTATGTTTCTAAGTGTTCCATTCACAATACTTGTTGCCCACTTGTGATGAGGCTTAATGCACTCTACCATATGGTGGATTATTTTAGGGGTATTTTGGGGGTCTTCTTCGATAAGGTAACAGCCTAATCTAATCATACCTATAACTTCATAGTGAAGTTTACTGGGCTTCTTAAGAGCTTTTTTTATGAGGGCCTCGCTTTTATAGTAGTGGCGACAAAGGTTGGCGGTATAATTAAGCACCTTGCCTTTTTGCTTTTTTAAGGAAAGCTGTTTCTCATGTAGGTTATTAAAAAAACGTACGGCTTTTATTTCATCGGAGATATTCATAATATGTATCATATCCTTTTAGTTATGTAATTCAAGTTACATTACGACGATTTGTTAGTCTTTGTGGGATTCTTAGGCTCAAGCGCTTCTTCTACGGTGGACAATGTGATCCCTGATCTTTTCGGAGTTGATGGTTTTGCAGGATGGGTACTCAAGAATATATTTTTCCGTACAAATCGTTTCCACCGACCTGGACCTTGTTTTTCTTCTGTGCGGATTGTTATGGGTTTAAGGGGAGGATTGCTAATGGGTCTGCTCTCTTCTGAGAATGAGCCTCTTTTTTTTTCTATTACTGCCTCCTGTAAATCAGTAATAGACTGAGCAGCTTTTTCATGATCTTTATCATTTTTAAATAATAGTTTAGTTTTTTTATCAGATGAAGGGGTATAGACATGTGTTTTAATTTGATCCAATGAGTTTTTCTGCAGACTCTCATGTGTTTTTATGGAAACAGAACCGTCTGATAGAAAGGATTGATTAAAACCCATATCCTCAAGCAATGCTTGTTCTTTTTCATCAAAGTCAATAGGAATTGATAATAAAGCTTTACAATTTAATCCAGCTCTTTCTAGAGATTTAATGTTAAAAGGGGTTATTTTAACACTATCGCCATCAAATTTAATATTTTGTTTTTTAAGTAATTTTTTTTGTTCATCAGTTAATGGGACGGTATCATAGAGAATCGGGTTAAATTTCTCTAAAACCTCCAGTTGTTGTTTGATTTTTTTTATACGAACTATGGCTGGGTTTTTACTATCCGTGCCTATTGTTTTTAAATACCTTAATAGAGGGATGCTTTTTTGTTCTAGTGAGCGAAGGTTGCTTTTTAGAATCGCTTTTAATGATTTAACGTGTTCTTTGATATGTTTTTTATTGGTTAGGGTGTGTTGAAATAAAAGAGGGTTAATTCTATCAATCGTTGCTTCTATATTGTCTTTACATTGATCCGATATGGCTATGTTTCTTTGAATAACCGTCTCGATAAAGGCCGTTAATAATTCAGGACGGTTAAAAATTATTTTTTCACAATCACCTATTTCAATCTGTTTTTCAACAAGCAGGTGCCATTGAGAGTTTTCTTTGGTTACCCATTGAGGGTTTATGGGGGTAAAGAAGGATCCTGGAGTCGTTGTTTTTATCAATAAAAAAATAAGCTCTGCTTCTGTTTCTGTGACGACAGGAATACCTTTTATGATGTGAAAGGAAGGTTCATCTATATCAGATTGTTTTCCTGGGTTATAGACCTCTGATCCATGGTGAAAAAATTGTTTGATGTCTTCAATTCTGGCATCATTATTTGCGTTGATAAAATAAGCTGAAAGAAAGTCACCTATATGGCCGACACCCGTAAGCTCGTAAGTTTTGTCTATCTGATTCATAGTTTTCTTCTCTTCCGAGTTAATGGAGTTTATGGCCAAGCGAAGAGATTCTTCTTTGGATTCAACAGAGGGGCTTTTGTTCTCTCTAATAGTTTTTGATGCTTGAGACCTGTAAATATTGAAGGGGTCACGTTTGGATCTTTTTTCTACCTCGTTTATCATGGTTTGCTTATCTTCATAGACACTCATGTTAAGTTTTTCTAGTAAATTAAGATTGTCTCCTGGCTTTATGATTATTCGGGTACAGAGCAAATCCATGTCCCCAGTAACAGGCAGCATGGTTAGAGGTTCAAACGTTTTTTTTGACCCATCAAAATACGTAACCGGTAACAAGTCATCTACTCTATTATATTGAGAAGCTAGGGGAGATTCATCTACCCACTTGGCTAACGTTGTTATGAGTTTTTCATTTAAAGGGTTCTTAGAAGAAAAATGTTGTGAGAGAAACTCTTTTGTGCTGCTTTGACTTTGTGCGAGTTTTTCTTTGAGCTTTTTATGATATTCTAAATGAGGACGTGTTCCGATAACATCCGATCTTTTAATCTTAGATTTGGTTGAAAGGGATTCATCCAAAGGAATTTCAATGGAATAAATCTGATTATTAATCTTGTCTATGTTTTCTTTAGAGTAACCTTTTTTTTGTTCAATAGGCGTGTTTTTAAATAGTATGGTATAGGTTGATTCTCCTTCTTTTGGGGGCTTGACTTCTTGAATAATAAGGTCGTTTTCTGCCAATGAGAATAAAAACTTTTTCGTGGACAGTTGTAAGTTTGTTTTTAACGACGCCCAGTCTCCATTCTGAGTGTAGGGACACCAGTGACTTTTATCTTCAGGCCCTCCTTTCGGGATAGGGCTGCTTTCTTCTCGTCCATAGGTTGATTGATCCCACATAATGTAGCCAGAGACCCAAGGAGGGTGTCCGGTTGTTTTTGTTTTTAATGTCATAGGCTTTGTATGTAAATCAATGCCATCAATTAACGTTCTCATGAATTGCCCCATTCTTATTGAGGGACTTATTCCTAAGGTTTGTTCCAAACGGACCATTTCATCGATAACTATTTTGGAAAAACCGCAAGCTTCAATCACTTCCTTAGGGTCATAGAGAATAGTCACTGCCTTCTCCTTTTTTTAATAGCTGTGTTATTTTTTCTTCAACGACCAAGATATTCTTTTGTAGAGAGACTAGCTTTTCTTGTTCCTGGGTTATCATTTTCTTTATATCTGAAACATCAGCATATTTAGGATCAGAGTATAGGTTTAATCGTTGAAGACTAAATTGTATATGGGCCTCTAATTTATCATGATCTTGATAAAGGCTCTGAAGAGGGACATTGTTATCGTTAAATGTTATGTTGGGTTTTGTCTTTTCAAAAAAACGTTTTGGCATTATTATCCCCTTAGTTTAATAGGTCTAGGGTAGTTATAGTACAAAAAACAAGCTTTTGCTGAAGAATGATAAATGCGTTGATTATTATGGTAATAATATGGTAGTATGAGTTTTTTATCAGCGTTAAATGAGGCCAATATGACGATACTATCAATAGTACAATACCCCGATAAAAGACTGAGCTCTCCGACGACGGAGGTTGCGTTTTTTGATGAGGCTTTACAAAGAGATATTGATGACATGATTGAAACACACTACGCTCAGACAAACTGTGCGGCATTGGCAGCGAATCAATTAGGCCTGGATAGAAGAATAACTGTTATTGATTTTTCAGAAAAAAAAGATGAACTGTTAATTTTAGTAAACCCGTATATAACACACAAGGAGGGGGAAACTTTTCAGCCTGAAGGATGCATGTCGGTGAATGGAATTTATGAGAAAGTTAAGCGAGCTGAAAAAATCTCTGTTGATTATCAATCTCGAGAGGGAGAGAAAAGAACATTAACTGCAGATGGGTTTTTAGCCAAATGCATTCAGCATGAAATTGACCATTTAGATGGGCTGGTTTTTATTGACAGACTTTCAACAACAAAGAAAAAGCTTATTCATCCAAAAATTACCAAGCTGCTAAGAGCAAAATAGGTATGTATAGAGTGGTGTTTGCAGGAACCCCTGATTTTGCTGTGGGTGCTCTGGATTTTTTATCTAAAAACCACCAAGTCGTTGCTGTTCTTACTCAGCCAGACAGGCCCAAAGGAAGAGGCAAAAGGCTTCTTCCAACGCCCGTGAAGCTGAGAGCTTTAGCGCTAGGGTTAAAAGTATTACAGCCGGAAAAAATAACTCTCGAGACAGTCAGGTCTTTAAAAGAACTGAAGCCAGACTTTTTAGTTGTGTCTGCGTATGGACTGATTCTTCCTCAATCGTTATTGGATGTTCCTTTAAAGGCTCCAATTAATATACACCCTTCCTTGCTCCCCCGATGGAGAGGAGCCGCCCCCATTCAACACACGATTCTTAATGGGGATAAAAAAACAGGAGTATCTATCATGAAAATGGAGATAGGTTTAGATTCGGGCCCTTTTTATACCCAGATTCCTTTTGATATTCCCTTAGGGATGGGAGCGCAAGCTCTAACTAACAAATTAGCTTTGATAGGAAGTAGAGCCCTGGAGGAAGTTATCAACGCTTGGGATGATGTGGTTGAAACGCCACAACCTAAGGGGGCTACTTATGCTGATAAAATAACTAAAGAAAGGACTATCATTGATTGGTCTAAGAGTTCAGAAGGGGTTGTCAACGGCATTAAAGCTTTTGATTTAATGCCGGGAGCGCGAACCTATTGGAACAACCTTCTGGTGAAAGTAGGAAGTGCTAAAACCAGCTCGATTGAAGGGGCCGAAGAGAGTGAAGGCAAGGTTATAGGCAAGACCTCACTGGGTTTACTGGTTCAGTGTGGATCAGGTGTTTGTGAAGTATTAACCCTACAACTTCCTGGCCGAAAAATGATAACGGTTCCTGAGGCCTTAAATGGAGCTCCTCTTTTAGCTAAAGCACAATTCTCTTCACGAAAAGACTAGTTTACGAACTGTTGGTGTCTTTTTTTTCTTCAGCAACAAGAAAGTCTACTCTAGCAAAGCCCCGGGGAAGAAGAGACCCTTTTCTTGCTCTTTTAAGAGTGTAGGCTTGTTTCCTTTCTTCGGTGAGTTTAAAGGTTCGCTTTCCTGCTCCAATCAGGATGTTTTGACTTTTTGAAAAGACAACCATACATTGAATTCTGTCATCAGGAGTGTTTTGTAGTTGTATCAATTTGTTTCCTTTTCCTTTATTAAGAAAGGGAAGTTCTTCAAGAGAAAAAATAAGCAATCGACCAGCCTTGGTCGCGACAGCAATAAAGAGTTCTTTCCAGTTATCTTCAATCAGGATTGGCTCAAGGGGAGAAGAGGCAGCGGTAATGCTAATCATTTGCTTTCCGGCTTTATTTTTGCTGACCATTTGTTCTATTGAAGAAATAAAACCATAGCCATTATCAGAACAAAGAAGGACAAACTGTTTTGGCGAAGCGTTGATCAAGGAGGTTATTCTATCCTTGGTCTGGATATGTTTGCTAATAGGTTCGCCAGCAGAGCGGATGGAGGGAAGCTGATGAGGGCTAAGAGAAAAACTCCTTCCTTTTTGATTTAGAAGAATAATAGGAAAGTCTGATTTTCCTCTGCACTGTAAATTAGGCCCATCCCCTGTTTTGAAGTTAAGTTGAGATGCCTCAATATCATGGCTTTTTCCATATCGGACCCACTCGTTTTTAGAGAGAAAGATGCTAATAGGCTCTACCTGAACAAGTTGGTCTATTCTTATTGCTTTAGCTTGATCTCTTTCTATTATTAGAGAGCGTCTTTCATCGGCAAGCTCCTTTCTATCTTCTTTTATTTCTTTTCGAATTAGGTTTTTAAGCTTTTGGGGGTTGCTCAGTAGCTCCTCTAGGTCGGCCCTCTCTTTGACGAGAAGGTCATGTTCTTTTTTGAGCTGAATTTGTTCCAGTTTTGCTAATTGCTTTAATCGAGTGTTTAAGATGGCAAGGGTTTGTTCTTCCGATAAGCAAAACCTTGTCATCAACTTTTCTTTGGGGTCATCTTCGTATCGAATAATGCGAATGACTTCGTCTAAGTGATCAAAGATAGTAAGAAGTCCTTCTAAGAGGTGAAGCCTTTCTTTAACTTGAGCCAGCCTATGCTCACATCGACGAGAAACGGTGAGTGTTCGAAAAGAAAGCCATTCCTTGAGAAACTCGATTAAAGACATGATTCGCGGCTTTCGATTCATCCCTATTATGTTAAGGTGTATGCGTAAGCTTTTTTCAAGGTCTGTTGAAGCAAAGAGATGGCTCATAACCTCATCGGCATTGACGCGACTGGACTTCAGGGACAAGCATATTCTGATGGCATTATCATAATCAGACTGGTCTTGTACATCTTGAATCATGGGCACTTTTTTAGCCTGCATTTGTTCTGCTATTTGTTTAATGATTCGAGAGGAAGTGGTTTGAAAAGGGGTTTGCGTAATGATAATTTCTTTGTCTTGTTTTTCATAAGTCGCACGAGCGCGAATGTTTCCAGAGCCTGTTTCATAGATTGCTTTGATTTCTTGGTGAGAAGAAATTATTTCTGAACCCATAGGAAAATCAGGGCCCTTGATGAACTCCATAACATCATCGATAGAAGAGGAGGGCTTAGATAAAAGTAAAAGGCAGGCATCAAGAACTTCGCCAATATTGTGAGGAGGGATATCTGTTGTCATGCCTACGGCAATACCGCTAGACCCGTTAAGCAAAAGGTTAGGGACTCGAGCAGGAAGTAGGCGGGGCTCTTTCATCGTTCCGTCAAAATTTGGTTGCCAATCAACGGTCCCTTGAGAAAGTTCTTTTAAGAAAACTTGAGCATAAGCGGTAAGTTTTGCTTCAGTGTATCTCATTGCAGCAAATGATTTAGGGTCATCTGCGGACCCCCAGTTTCCTTGTCCATCAATGATGGGGTATCGATAGTTAAACCGCTGGGCCATGAGAACCATTGCTTCGTAGCAAGCACTGTCTCCATGAGGATGAAATTTACCGATGACGTCTCCAATGGTTCTAGCTGACTTTTTATATTTTGAAAGATGTTTTAATCCAAGCTCAGACATTGAGTAGATGATTCTTCTTTGTACAGGTTTTAGGCCATCTCCTATTTGTGGAAGAGCCCGATCTAAAATAACATACATGGCATAGTCAAGATATGCTTGCTGAGCAAAAACCTCTATGGGCTGCTTTTCGTTTACTAAGTCATTCATCAGTTTGGCCTTTTTGGTAAAAGAAGCATATAATACATTTGAATAAAAAGCAACATTGCTTTGGATCCTTTTTTGTAGAGGCGGGGCATTATCTTACGCTCGTAGGAGTTGTCTTTCAATTATAGAGGTCTTTTTGCTTTGTATTTTAGGAAATGTGCTGTAGATACGGTGTTTACTGTGTTTTGTTCTTGAACTTGCAAAAAAAACAAGCTACGGTCAATGTTTAGGATAGAAGAGTATTTACGTATGACTGAAACAGGAGATTGGAGTTCTCTAGGTTTTTTGAGAATGCCGTTTAATCAGCAAGATTGTATTCCCAAGTTAAGCTATAGTATACCTGCTTATAGTGTGGTATTGGAATCTCTTCAAGAGGGTGTTAAAGAGCCCTTTCCTAAAGTTATGGTTCTTTCCGGAGCAAGGGGGGTTGGTAAATCGTCTTTGATAGAGTCTTTTATCTCATCTCTTTCCTCTGATATGAGCTCTCGACTAATCCAGGGGTCGAGAGGAATGGGGGTTAATAACTTACTAAAGTGTATTTTAGATTTGACTGGAGCAGATTTTTCTTTAGACTCCTCGGAGGCAGAAACTCAATTAAAGCTTTTTTGTGAATCTCTTCAATCGGCGAATTCAAGGTTTATTTTAGTTGTTGATAATGCCCATGTTCTTCCTATTCAAACGTTGGCAGCAATTTCAGAGATGATAAAATCTTTTTCTAGAACGATTTCAGCTAAAATCATCTTAGTAGGGCAGCCAGTCTTGCTTGATAGACTTTCTCAGTTTGACGGAGGAGAAGATCTAGGGGATAGGTTTTGCTCTCTTACCATTAAGCCTTTTTCGTATGTAGAGCTTCATCATTATATTAGCTCTCGCCTGTATGAGTCGGGGTGGAAAGGGTCTCCTAAAAACCTTTCTCAAAAAGCCATGGAGCGAATTTTTCATCAAACACACGGGGTTGCTCGCCGTATCAACCATGTTGCCGAGTATGAGTTACAGAGTTTGATTTCCGAGCCCAGGGAAAATATTATTTCAACGACAATTAGTGGTTTTACTTTACCGAATAAACATATGGCTCTCTTTTTTTCAGGGGTGCTGTTGGCTGCTAGCAGTTTGTATGCTGCAAGTTTTTTCCATAAAAGCAAGGTAAACTCCAAGCAGGTGGCGGCAACGATAGAGACAGTGGTAAAAGATCCGGCAGTTAAAACCAATAAGGGATCTGTTCAAGAAGTATTGATCACGTGGGAGGCGCCTGAGAAAAGAAAGGACGCGGCTCTCCTGGCAGAAGTTAATACAGATGAGGCGATGCAAGACAATAAACCCTCGCCAGTCAAGGGCGATTCCTCGACCAGGGATAATACTCCCTCCATGAGACAATCCTTAGTAGACGAGAACCTTTTAGAAAAACAACAGGTTGAGAGTGACCCTGGTCTTTCTGAAGTGTCGCTACAGGGTTCAGAGAAACCATCTGACCAAGTGTCTGAGGTTATTTCAGGAAAAGAGCAGTTAGCGAAGGTTATAGCAGAACAAACCAATGAAATAGCGAGTAAGCATTCACCTATTAATCAAGAAAAAAGTTCAGGCATAACAGAAAAAGAGCAATTGACCAAAATCATATCAGAACAGGCCGCTGAAATTGCTGACAGCCGCTCACAAATGAAGGCTGTTGCCCCCCTCGAGGCAGAAAAAAAGACAGAGGTGGCAGACAAAGGCGCGGAAACTCAATACTATGACTTGCAACAAAAAGTTGAAAAAGACACCCAAAAAATGAAGGTGGCTAAAGGGTTCTCTTTGCAGTTGGGAGCGGTAACCACCATTGAAAAACTGAAGCTTCTTTTGCAGCAAATAGGTGTTAACAGAGAAGCAAACTTAAGGGTTTATCAGGGCATCAGAGGAGAGAATCCAGTCTATGTTGTTTTGTTGGCAGAGTACCCGTCGTATTCCCTTGCAAAGAAAGCTTTAGGGGCGCTGCCTGAGAAAATTCAACGACAAAACCCTTGGGTACGAAATGCTAAAAGTATTTCAGAAGATATCCGTGTCTTTGAATCAATGCTTATAGCTTAGATAATAACATGCTATACTCCTGAATAAGGAGAGGCAAGTGACTAGAATCTTTTCAAAAGTAGATAAGCTATTATTTGTTGTTGATCAGGGGTTAAAAACACTTTTTGTTGACCCAGGAAGTCAACGGGAGTACCCCGCGAAAAAAATAAAAGAAGAGGCGGTTTATGAAGAGCAAAGGAAACAATCTGCTGCGTTAATGCGCATTAACCATGTCGGAGAGGTTTGTGCTCAAGGGCTATATTTGGGCGGTTTTTTAGTGTCCTATTCACCCCCTGCACAAAGTTTTATGTTGCAGGCTATGGAAGAAGAAAAAGAGCACCTATCTTGGACGGCTATGAGGTTGAAAGAACTTCATGATAGAACCAGTTATTTAAACCCTGTTTGGTTGATGGGCTCCTTTGTTATAGGGGCTGTGGCTGCAGGGGCAAGCGATGAATGGAGCTATACTTTTGTTGAGGAAACAGAAAGACAAGTAGGGGCTCATTTAAAAGAACAGCTTAGTTTTTTGCCAAAAGGGGATTTACGCAGTCGCGCGATTGTTTCACAAATGATTGAAGATGAATTATCTCATGCAGAAGGAGCCAAAAGCCTAGGGGCTTATGCGATGCCTTACCCTATTCAAAAAGCGATGAAATTAACGGCTAAAACAATGAAGGGGGTTGCGTATTATGTCTAAACTTATTGACTCTCATTGCCACTTGCACTGCCTTCCTTTAGAAAAAATGGGAGTAACGCTTGAAGAGGTTATCTCAAAAGCAAAGCAGGCAGGGATTGATCGCATGATCTCGGTTAGTATCGATGCTAAGTCTTTTCCAGAGGTTCTGGCTGTGGCGAATCGCTTTCCTGAGGTGTTTGCTTCAAGTGGAGTTCATCCTTGTGATATTAAAGACTTAACAGAAGCGGATTGGCTGATCATAGAAGAGGGCGCTCAAATGACCAGGGTGGTCGCCATTGGTGAAACAGGTCTTGACTATTACCATACAGGAAGATCTCAAGCCACAGAGCAAAAAAAAGCCTTTAGAAGACATATTGAGTTAGCCAAGAAGGAAAGAAAGCCTCTAATTATTCATACGCGTGATGCGAGAGAAGATACTTTGTCTATTCTTAAAGAGAATAATGCTTCTGAGCTTGGTGGGGTTATGCACTGTTTTACAGAGACTTTAGAGATGGCAAAAGCAGCTCTGGACATGAACTTTTATATCTCTTTCTCAGGCATTATCACTTTCAAAAATGCGAGGGAGATACAAGAGGTTGTTAAACAAGTCCCCCTAGAAAGAATCCTTGTTGAAACCGATGCGCCTTATTTGGCTCCGGTACCTTATCGAGGAAAAGTTAATCAACCTGCCTATGTTTACCATGTAGCAGAACAAGTCGCTTTGTTGAAGGGGCTTTCTCTTGAAAAGGTTATTCAACAAACAACCGCAAACTGCCAAAAACTCTTTAAACTTTAGGCTGAGCTGAGTGTCCTTGGGTGTTTCTTGAAAAATACGACAGGGGGTTACCGTTCAAAAGGTTGTAATAAGGCTCTCTAAACAAATTCGAAGCAATAGATGCGGCCTTAATCATGTTTTTACACAAGGAAGGAGACACTATCTTTAAGTGATAAGCGCCTAATGATCCCCCACAAATAGCTACTAACCAAGTAGAAACGCTGAGAAGGTGCTTTGTCATGTGATCATAGGAGATGGAAAGCATACTACTAAGTTTATTCGACCCCGGCTCTGAGGAGGAAAAAAGGCCATGGACGAGGGACTCTGTTTGTAATATTCCGATAGCGGTTAATGCGCTGTCAATAAGAATATGTTGGTACCCGAAAAACATTCTTAAAGCCAATAGCCCTAGGGAGATTAATAGGACTACAAATCCTTTTATAGATCGGCTTAAGACTATTGAGGGGTTTTGTTCTCTTTTGGCTATATTGTGAGCTTCTTGAGTCTGTTGATAATTGATACGACTAACTATTTTTTGGATTATCGGGGCATTTTGCTCTTTGTTTACGTGTTCTACGATATCATAAACAGTGCTTTTGAATATGTTGAGAGTTTTAAGCCGTTGAGCCTTTCTACGAGCCAACCAACTTCTAACCATTTTTTGAGCAGTAATTGCTGCCGACGTTCTTGTTCTGTAAGCAAAAAGAATGGCGCTCACTTTTTCTGGGTTGAAGACTATTGAGTTTTTTTCTTCTTTGATAAGCGGAAATGCAAAGTCACTGCCAATGCTTTTGGCTATATTATAAGTTGCTTGAAGCTGTCGGTAATTGATACGAGCCAACCATCCTCTAACCATTTTTTGGATTGTTGGGGCATTTTGGTCTTTATTTATCTGTTCTACGATACCACTAACAGTGT
>MPMF02110031.1_pt1 | contig 40703 bp, 35 predicted proteins | sample 1617271 | NCBI WGS metagenome assembly MPMF02 (sample SAMN05944812, study PRJNA350692) | marine metagenome | biome: marine; feature: ODZ; material: water; isolation source: 120 m water sample prefiltered with 30 um filter, filtered on to 0.2 um... | place: Pacific Ocean | collected 2012-04-09... | reverse complement strand
GGCCGAGGAGCCGGCCGAGCCGCCAGCCGAACCACTGTAGACACCTCTCCCACGCGGAAGTGGCGGAACTGGCAGACGCACTAGCTTGAGGGGCTAGCGAGCCAATGGCTCATGGGGGTTCAAATCCCCCCTTCCGCACCATCTGGCTTCAGTAGGTTTCGGAAATCACCGGGCTAGGACCAATTCTGCGGATCAGTCACGACTGTGTGTGATGAGTGGAGCCGTGCCTCCGAATCAACACTGCTCTCCCAGGCCGAATCGAAGCGCAATCCACCAAAGAATCTGCGTCCTTCGGTGGGTGAGGGTAGATAGGTGAGCCAAGCTCCCGATCCGCCTACATAATCCACGCGCGCTTACACAACGTTCCAACCATGCTGTTCAGGCGAATGGTCTCAGGTCCTGACTCCCAAAACGAGGGAGACAAGCCAGGACGCCTCGACATCGTAGGCCTATTGAGCTCAGCCGTTTGGCTGTTGCCAATACTGCTCGCCATTCATGCCGTTGGATTCTGGGGTCTCGGCCTGGTCGATAAAGAGGCTCTCGTCTTCATCCTCAGCTACCTAGCGGACCGGCCGCTTGCCGCGATGATCTTCGACCCGTCGCTGAACGACTGGGCCGCATATCAGGCCAGGGAACTCAGCTACGTGATCGACTATTTCGACGCCCAGGTGCTTGCGCGCTTGTACTCATCGGGAGTCCTGCTGTTCATTCCGACCAGTGGCGTTCTCGGTCTCGCCGCAATCATGCTGCTATACGTCGCTGGCGCCAGGCGACTCCTGCGGCTGGATCGAACAACCACGGCGTTCCTCTTGAGTTGGTTTCTCAGCACCATTGTCGTTCAATCATCAACAGCCATCTTCTACCGATCGGCGAAGATTCTCACGTCGGTGCTGCTGCTGCTGTTTCTTTTCCAAATGGTGTCGTTGCTCAAGATCCGTCGGAGCCCGGTGGCGTCTCGCTGGGCACTAGTCGTACTGTTTCTTATTGGCCTGTGCATGTGTCTCGCTGACCGTCAGGGCCTATTTTTTCTGCTTCTGTTCTTCTCGATGTTCGTGCTGTGGCTCGTGGCATCGCCTCCTTCGTCGCGACCTGATCACCGCACTTCGATGGCCATCGTCGGAGTGTCTGTCGCGGCAATCGTGAGCACAAGCCTGTACAACCAGCTCGTCGCTCCATGGCTCATCTTTCAGCTCAACGGTTACCGCCCAGACTTCAGCTTCCAGAGTGTGGATCTACGTGGTCTCCTGAATCCGGCGCTGTGGCAGCAGGCTTGGGAGATGGTGCGCAGGCAGGCAGACTTTCTGCTGGGTGACGTTCCTATCTGGGGAGGCACCGTTTTGGCGATCGCGTTCTACTGGCGGCACGCGGTGACCGAAGGCACGCGCCGAGGGTGGCCCCGTAGAGACCTTGTACGTGATTCGCTTCTGGTCTTCGCATTTGCCGGCGGCCTCCTGCTGATGACCGCAATCATGATTCTCCGGCATCCGTATGTTTACAACATTCCAGATCACTCATACTGGTATTACTTCCTTCCTGTCCACGTCCTGTTTCTTTTTGGCGCATCGCTGTTGCTCAATCGGCTTGGTGTCAATCGGTTGGCGTGGCGCGTTGGACTGTGGCTCATCATTGGCGTCATGGTTGCCACCAATATCCGTATGTACCCGCAGGCCCGCACCGTCATGGTCGAGTCGAGATATATCTCGGAGCAAGTGGCCCGAACCGAGCGCATCCTTGCCGGTTACGACCAGCTCGCCTCTGACGACCCGGGTGCCAAGAACGTTCCCCGCTGGGTCTCGGCGGAGCGCTTTGGCGGCATGCTACGACTCCCCGTCGTCTCTGACGATTTTTTCCCCGACAGCCTCGAGGCTGCCCTTGCGACACGCTCGGGACAGGGCCCGCTCGCGCATGCCAGCGGGCCTCACTGGCCATCGGTCTTGAGTTTCTTTGGCAGAGTCACATCTCCCCTGAACGATCCGACGCAGATTGCGCCGGCGCTCGAAGCTTGGCGTGAAGCCGGTATCCGAGAAGTAGTAGTGGAACCCGGGCGCTCCGGATATCTCCCGCTCGGCGCTGGTACGTTGACCGCTCTTCGGGCGGCGACGGACCAGGTCGTTGGCGAAACGAGCACAGGCGGTCTCGTGCGCTTTTCTCTGGCCGATGCACCTCCACCCTTCAGAGAGACCGGGAAGGTCAGACCCGTGCCCAGCACAGAGTTCGCGCTCACAGCCTCGGACGCTGACGATCACTTGCGTTTCCTCGTCGACGGAGACGTCAACACCGAATGGTTCAGCGGGGGGCGACAGCAGGGCAGCGAGTGGATATCGCTCGTCTTCGACCGAACCCGCGATGTGGCGCGGATCCGACTCGATCTCCATCGGCGGAGCTTCGGCGACTATCCCAGGGAGCTGACGATCGAATCGAAAGCGTCCACAGGAACATCGATCCTGTACAAAGGGAACGGCCTCTCGCCGCTCGTCAGAGGCGTTCTTCGGGACAATTTCCTTCGATCCGCGATCGAGGTCGATCTTCCGGCAAATCAGTCGGACGTGCTGACCATCCGCCAGACCGGCCAGACTCATGACCGGCCTTGGTCGATTTATGAATTGACCGTCTGGGAGCGCTAGACGCCTCGGATGTCCCTGAGGGGCTAGCAGCCCGTAGCTCATGGGAGTTCAAATCCCCCCTTCCGCACCGGCCTTCGCCCGCCGGAATATCGGCATTTCTACCGCGATCTCAGCGGTCCGCTCGCCCCTGGTGCTGGCACGTCAATTGCGATGTCTGACCAGCGAGGCGAGGGTTAGCGGTCACAGAACAACGTCCGCCAGCCAATTTCCTTGCGACTGATGTCGGACCTGGCACCAAACTCGGCACCGTGGTGTCGAGTGGCCGACAGGGCGCGTGTCCGTCTGCGTCCCTGTGTAGCGAAGACCACCAGGCCGACAATTCGAAAGAGCCGCACGCATGACTGAACAGGCACACCACGAGGACAAACTGGTCGGGGAGTGGGAAACTCGTGACAGCGCACTCAAATTCGAGGCGTTGGTGCAACTGGTGACCTCGCTCCTCACCTCAGGGACGGTCGACGATCTCGATGACACGTTCGGCACGGTCCTTCCAGTCGTCGCCGAATGCCTGGACGTCGAACGGGCCCACGTCTGTGAGCTCTCGCAGGAAGACGGACAGATGCGGATCATCCGCAGCTGGCCCGACGCCGTGCAGCCGGACATGGTCATCGATGATGTGTATCCCTGGTCCGTGCGCCGTATTCTGCTGGGAGAGGAGACCGTCATTTCGTGCCTCGACGACCTGCCACCAGAGGCAGACACGGAGAGATCGGCCTGTGAGCGGCGCGGCATCTCCGCCTTTCTGACCCTGCCACTCGCCGTGTCCGGACTCAGTCTCGGATGCCTCACGGTGGCGGTCACACGAACCGAGCAGCGCTGGTCTGAGGTTCAGCTTCAGCGACTCCGTGTCGTGGCCCACCTCCTGGCCAACGCGCTGGAGCGCAAACGGGCAGGGGAGGCGCTTCGGACGAGTGCGAACTGGTTCCGCCAGCTCGTCGAGAACGCCCCGGACGCGATCATCATGGTCAAGCGGGATGGGACAATCGCGCTGATCAACGATGAAGCCGAGCGGCTCTTCGGCCACGCGCCATGCGAGCTCGTCGGTCAGTCCGTCGATGTGCTCCTGCCAGAAGCGTTTCGCCACGCCCACGCCAAGCAGCGCAGCGCTTACGGCGCGGCGCCGAAAGCGCGTCGCATGGGAACCACCGGCCTGGACCTCATTGCCCGCGCCAAGGACGGCCGCGAGCTACCAGTCGAGATCTCGCTGACCCCGGTCGACGGCAAGAACGGGCTCATCATTTGTATCGTCCGCGACGTGAGCGGCCGGCGGAGGCTCGAAGACGAGCTGCGCGCCGAAGTCGGGCAGAGGCTCAAGACTGCCAGAGTTCAGCTCGAGAACCAGGCGTCCCAACTCAACGACGTACACCATCACGTCACCGACCACTTTCGGATCCTCAGTGACCTGGTCAAGCTGCAGCAACAGCGCCTGGACGGCAACGTGCCTGTGTTGGAGGAGCTATCTGAAATCCAGAATCGCATCGGCGCGATCACCTCTGTCCACGAGGCACTCAGCACTTCCGATACTCTGGAGTCAGTCAACCTCAGCCACTATTTGGCGAGAGTGACGCGACGGCTCCGGAGCCGCTATGAGGCGGACCGACTCGGCGTGGCGGTCGTCCTCGACGTCGAGCCACTGAGTGCCGCGCCCACTGTGGCGTTGCGGTGCGGTCTGATCGTGAGCGAGCTGGTGACCAACGGGCTCAAGCATGCCTTTCCAGGAGACCGGTCGGGCACGATCGGGGTGTCCCTCCACCGGAATGGACCGAACACCTGGGAGCTGGCTGTGCGTGATGACGGTGCCGGAACAGCCCAGAGCCTTGACCTCGACGGGCTAGGCATCCGGCTTGTCGAGAAACTCGCCACGCAGCTCGGCGGGAACACCGCGTTTTCCGCCGATGGGGGCATCACGGCGGTGGTCCGGCTGCCCGTGGCCCCGGAGGGCGTCCGGTCCGCGGAGGTGATGGGGGCAGATCCCCCCCTTTCGACCTCCTCCTCTGTGGCATGACTCGTGACCGCAATCGGCAGAGGCGACGAATAAATTCTCTCGTCGGAGGAGTCCGGAAGTGTCGATGAGCGCTCTGGTGGTAGATGGCGATGCGGTGGCCCGCGTCATGGTCCGGCGGATCCTCGTTCGAGACTTCGGATGCGACATCACCGAAGTCGACAACGGTCTCGACGCGCTCGATCAGCTGTCAGAGAAGCAGTTCGGCTTCATGCTCCTCGACCCGGAGCTCCCGGTCATCGACGGGTTTCAGGTTCTCGAGGCGGTTCGACGCGCTCCCGAGCACGAGTCTCTGCCAGTCCTCATCATGACGAGACAGCGGGACGAAGCCGCTGTGCGGAAACTCGCCGAGCTCGGAATCAGCGACTACCTGATCAAGCCGCTGGAAGCGACGCTGGCCGGCGCCCGCCTGGCTCGGCTGATCGCTGCCACCGGAAAGTCCAACGGCGGGCGAGGCCATTCCGAGAACGGCGAAAGCACCCTGCGCCCGGACGCGACGGTAATGGTCGTGGACGGAAGTGCCGATTTCCGGAACCTCTTCGCCGACACGCTCGGTGGCAAGGCGATCGTCGTCCCGGTCAACTCTGGGGTTCAAGCGCTGAAAAAGTGTCACCAAGCCGCACCGGAAGCGGTGTTTATTGGCGAGGAACTCGGCATGCTGCACAGGGATCTGCTAGTCGCCGAGCTCCGGCGCATCCCCGCGATGTTCGACAGCCTGCTCATCGGGGTCGTCGCGGAGGAGGACCTCGAGACGGCTCGCCGGAACACGAGCTGGAACGGAGCGGTGCTTCGGACGTACGTGCCGGAGGCGTTCTTGGAGCAGGCCGGTGGCTTCTTCGGCTCTTCTGAGCCGACCAGCACGATGCTTCAGGCCTATCCCGCGCTCGAAGAGAACCTGCATTCGGCGGTGGAACAGGTCTCCGGCATGATGCTGAAAACGCATCTGGTTGTTCGCCCCGCGACCGCTCAAGACCGCATGGGACCGCAGCGAATCGCCGCGGTGACCATCACGCGAGACGAGGACGGCCTGACGCTGAAACTCGAGGTGCGCTGTGCGCTCGATTCTGCTCGACAGATAGCGGCGACCGTGCTGGGGGTCAAGCCCGACAGAGCAAAAGAGGAAGATGTCCTATCGACGCTCGCCGAGCTGGCCAACATCATTGCGGGACGGCTGCAACATGGCCTCTCCGAGCACGGGATCACCGTATCCTGCGGCCTGCCGATGGCTAGGGCCGAGGATGGGGCTCCACGGTCGAAAGCGGGCGATGACGCGATCGAGCTACTCGTGGCCTCGGAGAAAGCAGGCATCGCAATCGAGGTCATTCTGAGCTGAAGATCTCCGCGTGCCGCTCACGCGGTCTCGAGCGGCGTCCCACTCGGTGGCACCCCGAATGCCTCGTTGATCGCGGTCAGGTCCGACGGCGAGAGGGCCCAGCCGGCACCAGCAGCGTTCTCGCGCACGTGTTCGACCCGGGTCGCCTTCGGAATCGCGAAGACACCATCCTCGCTGGTCAGGAATCGAAGCGCCACCTGCCGCGGGGTCTTTCCGTGGGTCTCGCCAATCGCCTCCAGCACCTCCCGCTGACGACGGTCGCGGGGCGGAAACGCCCCCTGGGCGAACGGCGAATACCCGACCACCGCAATGCCTTTCCGTCTGCAGTACGGCACGATCTCGGTCTCGATCCCTCGCGACCCGGCGTGATACAGCACCTGATTGCAGGCGAGCCGCTCGGTGCTCAAGCACCGCTCGGCGACGCGCAATCGCCCGCCCGACGACCCGCTCGGACCGGCCGTCGCCATACATCTCGGCGGTATCGACATGCGTCAGACCCAGGTCGAGGCCCACGCGTATCGCCGCCACCTCACGCGCCTCGGACGCGGGGTCGTCCCCGACATTCCAGGTCCCCTGGCCGATGACGGGAACTTGCACACCTGTTCGGCCGAATTCGTGTGTCTCGGTCATGTCATCGCTGGGCCTACCGTCACAGCCTTGGGCTATAGGCAATTGGCTTTGGCCGCCCGAGGACAATCCCTCGACCGGGGGGTGATAAGCTGACCGCCATGCTACCAGCAGCCCGTGGGTCGATCGCCCATGTGGCCGGCGGCTCACTCCTGCTTGCGGCCTGGCTGGTCGCCGCTGGCCCCATTGCGGGGGGCGCACCGGCCCAAGACAGTGGCGCTGACGACGGGCTCGGTCCCTCGCCGCTCTATGAGCAGCTGCGAGACGCCAAGGTGACACATGCCGGGCAGATTCGCGACCGACGTCTGCGGCTCGACCGCTTCGAGCTCGCGCTGACCGACGGCCAGCTGTATCTGGGCCCCGAGATCGGCGGCACGGTCTCGGCAGCGGTCTTTCTGGGTGACGGCGTCCTACGCGCGTACCCGCCAGACGCCGGAGAGCACCACCAGCTGGAAAAGCTGACTGATGAGCATCACCTCGACGAAGAGTTCGACCGATTGCTCCTGCGCTTCACCGACGATACGGCCGACCGGCTGCGGCGGATGGCCACACCAGCACCGGAGCAGAATACCGACAGGGCCAACGATCTCCTGGAAAACCGACGACAGGACCGGCTCGAACAGCAGCTCGACAACCCGGACAGCCGCGTGCTCGAGGATCTGCTTCGACGGCAGGCGGACGCGCTCCCGTTGGGCCGCGCGTATGTGCTGGCAGACATCGACAGCGCGGATCATGGCTGGGTGACCATCGAGGTCGAGCCCAACGACCTCGAAGAGGTCCGGCTGACTCGATTCGACCGGCGACGGCAGATTCTCGATACCTGGATGAGCTTCGACATCCTGAGCGACTACGGACCGGCACACCAGAGCACCGTGCTGGACGGATTCGACGTCGACCCGGAGTCGCTCGATGAAGATGAAGACGACGTGACCGGCGCCGCGCTCGGACTGTCGCCCAGGCCGTTGGCGCCGCAAGAGGAAGGCTGGGCTGCGCGGGTCGCGGTGCCACGCGCCCAGGTAGACCTGGCGCTCGAAGGTAACGGCGACACTCGGGGTGCCGCGGCGCTACTGGTCGAGCCGCTCGAGCCGACGCGCGGGCTGCGTCTCCGGATCAGCCAGGTGCTCGAAATCACCGACGCACGCTGGCGACCCGACACGAGCGACGGATCGCCCGATGCCGCGCTGTTCACTGTCCCTGAGGCTGGAGACACGGCGGTCGCCACCGAGCCGGACGAGCCGATCGCGCTTTCCGGCGAGCGAATCCACTTCGCGCAGGAGCGACACGACCGTTTGCTCGAGGACGACCGATTCGAGCCGTGGGTGACGGTAACACTGCCACGCATGGTAGCGGCCGGCGAGCGCTTCATCCTCGAGCTGGCCTATGAAGGCGAGCTGGTCGAGCGGCTCCGCCAAAGCAAGGACTTCTTGCTCAAGGACACGCTGTACTGGCGCCCCAGACACCCCGACACCCGTACCAGCCGGCTCGACCTGACCTTTCGCGTGCCAGAGCGCTACCGGGTCGCAAGCGCCGGCACGCTGGCTGGGGAACACGTGGAGGAGGACACCCGGATCTTGCGGTGGGTCACGAGCGAGCCGGTGCGTAGCATGGCGTTCCATTACGGCCGGTTCGACATCACCGAGGTCGAGGGCACCACACCGCCCGCCGTGTCGGTCTACGGCAACGACAACCACCTGGGCTTCGCGCCGGGTAACCGCGAGAAGACGGTCGGCGACCTCACCGCATCGATCCGTTTGTTCACCGAGTACTTCGGACCGTATCCGTTCCAAACATTGCTTGTTACCGAGACCCCGACGCTGAGCGGGCAGGCGTTCCCAGGTCTGCTGCTCCTGTCGTATCAGGCGTTTGGCGAGCTGCACACCGGCGAATCGGAGCTGTTCCGGGCGCACGAAGTGGCCCACCAGTGGTGGGGCGCCGCGATCGACTGGCGGCATTACCGCGACCAGTGGATGACGGAAGGCTTCGCCAATTACGCTGCGGCGCTCTTCATGCTCCACGGACTGGACAAGCCGGACGAGTTTTTGAACATGATCGACGCCTGGCGGCTCGACGTGCTCGGCGAGGGACAGGTCGGTCAGGGTCTCGGACTCCGCCACTACGGATTCAACCCGCTGGCCCTTCGCCGCAGTGACGGGCACGATTCGGGCGCGCTGGTGGCCGGGTACCGCCTGAACACCACCGACACGCCGTTCGACTATCGCGTCCTCGTCTACGAGAAGGGCGCCTACGTGTTGCACATGCTTCGGTCGATGCTCCTCGATCCGACGACCGGTAACGACGAGCGGTTCCGGGAGCTGATGCGCACCTACGCCACAGACCATGTGCGCGGCGTCATGTCGACCCAGTCTTTCGAAGCAGCGGTCGAGCGCGCATTTGGCGAGCCGATGGACTGGTTCTTCGACCAGTGGGTCTACGGCGTCGAGGTGCCGACCTACCGCCCGGAGCTGGACGTGACCGCAATCGCCGACAGCCCGTCACCATTCGTCTTGCATGGACGCATCCGGCAAGACGACGTCTCCGACGGCTTCAAGATGCCGGTGCCCATCCGAGTGACTTTCGCTGATCACCCTCCGATGACACAGCAGATCTGGGTTGATGCGGAGGAGGTCGTGGTCGAGCTGCCGCTCCCGGCTCGACCCGCACGAGTCGAATTCAACTACCAGCACGCGGTCCTGGCGAAGGTCCGTTAGCAGCCCCGCCCCCGACGCTGGCACCCTGGGTTGACAACCTGCGGCGTCCGGTCGACAATCCAAGGTTCACGCGGGCGGAGCGTGCGCCGCCCGCCCACCCGAGCGTCTACAACATCGCCAATTCGATCGGCCCCTCACATGCGCGACGTGCGGGCGGTTCACGCCTTCGTGGAGAAACACCGGCGGCGCCGGCAGAGCAACAAAGTGCTCCACGGCCACCCGTCACCCGTGCACTGGCTCGATCCGGACATCGCCATGAAGATGGACGAGGTCCTGCGGACCCGTGCCCGGACGAACCAGGAAATCCGCAAGCGCGTCAATCTCTATGTTGGCACCCCGTACTGCCTGCCGACCGAACCTGACCGATGCGGGTTCTGTCTGTTTCCCACTGAAATCTACACGGGTCGGCGTCAGCTCGACGAGTATCTCGGGTATCTCGAGCGCGAAGGCGACCTGTTCCGCGACCACTTCGCCGGTGCCGAGCTGGCGAGCATTTACTTCGGTGGCGGCACGTCCAACCTGTACAAGCCGGACCAATATCCTCGGCTGATGGAGATCGTCCGCGGGGTGTTCGACATTCCGCCACATATCGAAGTCACCCTCGAAGGCATTCCCCAGACCTTCAGCCATGACAAGCTCCTGGCCATGAAGCAGAGCGGCATGACCCGCGTCAGCATGGGGGTCCAACAGCTCGACAATGAGCTGATCAAGGCCAGCGGGCGGAAACAGCGCGCCCACCAGGTATTCCAGACGCTCGAGTGGTGCGAGGCGCTCGGACTGCCGGCCAGCGTTGACCTGATCTTCGGCTGGCCGAACCAGACAATCGAGCAGATGGTGCGCGACCTCGAGGCGGTCGCAGCGACCGGTGTCTCCCACATCACCCACTACGAGCTCAACGTCGCGGGGCGGACCGACTTCTCGCGCAACCGCCGTGGCGAGCTGCCGTCGACCGAGGAAAACCTCGAGATGTACCGGATGGGCAAGGCGGTGCTCGAGGCCTGCGGGTATACCCAGGTCACGCCCTATGACTTCGAGCGACGGGACGCGGCGCTGCCCAGCTCGTATCTCTACGAGGAGCTGTTTCGCAAACCGTTCCAGTCTGACGAGAACGGTCCTATCGGATTCGATGCCTGGGGGTGGGGCTACGCCGGCATCTCGTTCTTCTTCGGCACGCCGCAGTCTCCGGGCTGGGCCTTCGTGAACCAGATCCGGGTCGACGAGTACTTCCGCTGCATCCGCGAGCATCGCTATCCAGCCATGCGCGGATTCCACTACACCCCAACCGACCTGCGGCTGCACCTCCTCTTCCAGGAGATGCAGGGCCTGGCCGTCGACCGCACGGCGTATTTGCGGTTCTTTGGTATCGACGTCGTCGAGGAGCACGCTCCGGTCTGGGACGCGTTCGACGATCTCGGTTGGGTCACGGTATCGGACGACCGCGTGACGGTGCACGGTGACGGCGTGTTCTATCTCCCGCTGATCCAGAACGCGCTCGCGCACGACCGGCTGGAACAGATGCGCAGGAAGCTACCGGCGACCTCGATACCCGTGGCAAATCCGGTGCCGAGCCTGGCTACCGAACCCACTCCGGCCGAACCTAGCAGGGTGTAGGAGAGAAGGCCGTGGGCATTCACGTGCACCGGCGGCCCTAAAGGGCCTTGCTACCGGCTCGCGAGGGTGACGGCGGCGGCCGCGGCGAGAATGCGTTGCGCCGAGGCGATGACCGGGCGCTCGACCAGCTTGCCGTCCACTAGCAACACGCCCCCCGCGTTGATCTCATAAGCCTCAACGACCCGCCGGGCCCAGGCCACCGTCTTCTCGTCCGGTGAGAAGGCCTGCTGGATGATCGGCACCTGAGTCGGATGAATCGCGGCCTTGCCGGTGAAACCCAATCGACGAACGGCACGAGCCTCGTCGCCCAGCTGTTCCGGCGCCGACACATCCAAGAAGGGCGTGTCCATGGCGTCGACCCCCGCCAGCGCCGCCGCCGCCACCACCCGGGACCGCGCGTAGAGCAACGCGTCCCATTCGATGACGCACCCCAGATCGGCCGACAGATCAACGGCGCCAAAGAACATGACGGCAATGTTTGGAGACGCCGTCGCGATCGCCTCGGCCGCGGCCAGCCCGGACGCCGTCTCGATCTGGGCCACCAACGGGAGCCCCTCGAGTCGTGGCGCGAGCCGCCGCTCCAGTGCCTCGATGGTCTCCGGCCCACCGACCTTCGGCACCATCAACGCATCGGGGCGCACCCCGGCATTCAGCAGGGCGACGAGATCGCGTTCCCCGAGCTCTGAGGCCGGTTCGTTGACGCGCAAGACGACTTCCGCCCGACATGAAGGTCGGTCAGAGAGGAGCGCCAGCGCCTTGTCACGGGCCTCGTCTTTCTGATTGAAGCTGACGCCGTCCTCGAGGTCGAGACAGACCGCGTCAGCACCGGTGGCGACCGCTTTCTCGAACCGATCGGGACGGACGGCGGGCACGAACAGCACCGAACGACGCACGCGGCGCCCTTCTGATTTCAGACTTCTGACTTCTGACTTCTCGGGCATTCGTCTAGGCCGGCACGGCGGAGAGCAGATCCATCAGGCCGGCAACCCGCGGTTGGTGTTCAAGGTTGCGCAACCATTCGAGCGCCTCACCGGCAACCTGTTGCGGGACCGCACGCTCGGCACAGGCACGAAACTTTCGGTCCAGCTCGTCCGCGGTCGGCGGGCGCGACGGGTACCCTCGCGCACCCCGGACCCGCCGCTCAAACGATCGACCATCCACGAGACGCACCGTGACGACCGCCTCCGTCAGCGTGGGCTGGTCGACACCCACCGAGGGATCGACCCGCATCGCCATGCGGGGCAGCAGCGCCCGCACGACCGGATCGGCAAGACCGTTCGGCTCGAAGGTCTGGATATTCACCTGACCGTGCGCCACCGCCGTGGCCGCGCAGAAGTGCATGCTGAACTTCCCCTCGAGACCGCTGGTCGGTCGGTCGTGAATGAGCACCGTCGGGGTCACGCTGTCCACCCCAATCTCCACCGCCTCGACATCGGCGGCGGTAAACCGATGCTCGGCACGCAGGTCGAGCAGCATGTCGATGGTCGGGTGCGTCGCGGCGCAAGACGGATAGAGCTTCACCGTGATGCCACCATCGACGATCTCCCAGACGCGCCCCAGCTCGTCGGCACGATCCCCCAAGTCGTGGTGCCGCGCCTGCATGGCGACCAGCAGCCCCTGCGGGCCATCGACGGCGTGTTCGGACGCGGTGAACCCCGAACCGGCCAACAGCGCCGCCAACACGCCGTTCCGTCCGGCCAACCCACCCTGCAGCGGCTTGACCATCGTGCCAAAGCTCTCCTTCAATCCCGAGGCTTCACACGCCGCAATCGCCATGCTGCCGGCGGCCGTCGCGGCGTCCTGTCCGAGCAGTCTGGCGGCCGTGGCAGCGGCGCCGACCGTGCCAACGGTGGCGGTGGCATGCCACCCCTGTTCATAGTGGGTGGGGTTCATCAGCCGGCCCAGGACCGCCTCGATCTCGAACCCGACACAATAGGCATCCAGCAGTGCGGTGCCGCCGACCTCGGCCAGCTCGGCTGCAGCCAGGCCGGCGGCAACGAGTGGCGCGCTTGGATGGGCCATCGACACGAAGCACATATCGTCGAAATCGAGCGCGTGGGCCGCCGTGCCGTTCGCCAACGCGGCCCAGCCGGCGCCGCTCCGCTCCGCAACACCCAGAATGCCGCACCGTGGCGCTCCGCCTTCGGCGCGCGCCACATCGCGCACCAGCCGGGCGGCCGGTTCGTTCGAGCCGGCAAGCGTCACACCCACGGTGTCGAGCACGGCGTTTCGTGCGGCGATACGCGCCGGCGGCGGGACGACGGCACGTGCGACGAACTCACCAAACTGAGAAAGCGCCGGCACGGTATGCTCGTCTCCCATATAGCTCTCCAAGGCTACGGGCGCTTATGACTCCCTTTCGGCGGCCCTGAAGGGCCTTGCTACCGTGTGCTTCAGTTCCCGTAAAACGTCGCGATCTCGGCCAGCCGTTCCTGTATCTGCGACTCGGGCAGCCAGCGACCGTTCACCATCACCCCGGCGCGGCGGGCGACGTTGGCGATGTCCGCGATCGGGTCGGCGGTCAGCAGCAAGAGGTCGGCGCGACGGCCGACCGCGACCGACCCGAAGTCGTCGGTGGCGTCGAAATACTCCGCCACGCGGCGGGTGCCACTCTCGAGCACCTCATACGGCGTCATCCCGAGCTCGACCCACAGGAACATCTCGTGGTGCATCGAAAAGCCCGGCACGCTGAAGACCTGCGGCGAGTCGGTGCCAAGCAGCATCGGCACGCCCCCCTCGTGCAGCGCCTGGAGCATCGTGCGGCGCAACTCGCGCACCCGCCGGTACGCCACCCGGTCGGCGCCCGCCAACCGATCGGCGATCGCCTGCTCCCACTGGTCGACCGTCTCGGGCGGCATGTAGCGCAGCTCCGGCCGCTCGGCACGCAGCTGGGTCGCCGGCCAATCGCCGAAGAACACCGTCTCCCAGAGCACCATCGTCGGCACGACCCAGGCGCCGGCCACGCGGGTCGACTCGACGAGCTGCGGCATGCGTGCCTCGTCGACCAGGTCTACCAACGTGCCCACACCCATCAAGCCCGGCGGAATCTCCGGCCGGTGCTCCTCGGGTACCAGCGCCTCGATGTAGTTGTCGAGGTGGTCGATCGTCACCTGCCCCGCTTCGAGTGTGTGAAGCAATCCCACGTCGTCCGACACGTGGCCTCCGAACGGAATACCCACGTCGCGGGCCATGGCCGCTACCGCATCGAACACCTCGATGCTCAGTCCTTCGTGCATCTTCACGAGGTCGTAACCGGTCTGGTAGTACTCGCGGATGAGCTGCGCCCCCTGCGCCGCCGTGGCGACCTGCCCCCCGGTTATCGACGTGCTGCCCAGAAACAAACGTGGACCTATCGTCTCCCCGCGGGCGATCTGGTCGCGCATGGTGAACTGCGCCCGGTTGCCCTGCATGCCCCGCACCGTTGTCACACCGTTTGCGACGTAGAGGAACAGCAGATTCCTGGTATCAGCCGGCAACAGGGGCCGGCCCGGCAAGTGGCCGTGCATCTCGGCAAGCCCAGGCATCAGGTACTGGCCGTTGGCCTCGATGACCTCGACGTCGTCGCCGACCTGAACCGCGTCGGTCGGATTGATGGACGCGATGCGACGGCCGGCGACCACGACCGTCTGGTTCTCCAGCAGCACCGTTCCCCCGGGTCCGTCCATCGGGATCACGTTGACGCCGACGAACGCCAGTTCGCCCTCGACCACCGGCAACGGGTCGCCACAGCCGACCATCAGCACGACGACCGGGATGGCCGCGACGCCGCTCAGGCGGTCCGCTATCGAATGTCTCACTGCCCGGCGTGTCATGACCCTGTCTTCTGACTCCTACCTGCTGACTTCTGACTTCTTCGCCCTACGCCTTCGGTGTGGACGGCCGGAACCTCGGCGGCACCTGTCCACGCTTGTAGACCATGAACGTGCGCTTGAACGTGATGATGATCTTACCGTCCTGGTTGAAGCCCGTCGATTTCACGGTCACGATGCCGACCGTCGGGCGCGACTTCGATTCGCGCTTCTCCAGCACCTCGCTGCTCGAGTAGATGGTGTCTCCATCGAACACCGGATTGGGTAGCCGCACCTCGTCCCAGCCCAGGTTCGCCATGACGTTCTGCGACAGATCGATGACCGACTGACCGGTGACCACCGCCAGCGTGAACGTCGAGTCGACCAGCGTCCTGCCGAACGGGGTGTTCTTGGCGAACGCATGGTCGAAGTGGATCGGGTTGGTGTTCATCGACAGCAACGTGGCCCAGGTGTTGTCCGCCGCAAGCACCGTCCGGCCCAGCGGATGCTCATAGATATCGCCAACCTCGAAATCCTCGTAGACCCGCCCGGTCCAACCTGCTTTCACGGACATGATTGCTCCTTTCGCTCTTTCAGGAGACAGGAGGCAGGAGACAGAAGGAAGCTTGAGGGCTTCGCCCCATTAGTTAATTCCTGTGACGGTCGGATATAACCGAAGACAGACCGCTTCTGGACGTTGCCGCCGTATTCCGGCGGCTTCAGGTTCTCTCCTGTCTCCTGCCTCCTGCCTCCTGTCTCCTCCGTCCTTTACACCACCCCCGCATCCCGCCATCCCGCGATCGTCGCCGCGTCGAAGCCTAGCTCGTCGAGCACGGCGTCGGTGTGGGCACCGAGCGCCGGAACCGGTCCCATGACCGGCGCGACGCCGTCGATTGTCGCCGGCGGCGCCATCGCCCGGATCGTCCCGGAGGGTGTCTGCACCTCGTGCCAGCGGTCGCGCGCCTCCAGCTGGGGATGATCGGCGAACTGCTGCACCGTGCGCAGACGGGCGCTCGCGATGCGCGCCGTCTCCAGACGCTCGAGGATCTCCGGGGTCGTCAGGCGGCCGAACACCTGCTCGACCTCGACATCGAGCGCCGGCTGGTGCTCGACTCGCGCCGCGTTCGATGCGAACCGCGGGTCGTCAGCCAGCTCCGGCCGACCGAGCACCTGCTCGCAGAATACCTGCCACTCCCGCTCGTTCTGCACCCCCAGATACACTACGTCTCCATCGCCCCCGGCAAACGGGCCATAGGGCGCGATGACGGCATGGCGGGCGCCGGACCGCTTTGGCGGAGTGCCGCCGTAGGTGCCGTAGTAGAACGGGAACGCCATCCACTCACCCAGCGCCTCGAGCATCGACACCTCGAGCACCGTGCCCTCACCCGTGCGATGCCGCATCAGCAGCGCCGTCAGGATGCCGGAATACGCATACATGCCGGCCGCGATATCGGCGACCGAGATGCCCACCTTGACCGGCTCTTCCGCCGTGCCGGTAATCGACAGCAGCCCGGCCTCGGCCTGCACCAACAGATCGTACGCCTTCCGGTCTCTGTAGGGCCCACTCGAGCCGTAGCCGGAGATCTCGCACACCACCAGCCGTGGGTGCGCGTCCCGCAACGTGGCGGCCGACAACGCGAGCCGACCGGTGGCGCCGGGCGCGAGGTTCTGTACGAACACGTCGGTCCGGTCGAGCAAGCGGCGTAGCACTTCACGCGCATCGGGATGCTTGACGTCGAGCGTCAGCGACTCCTTCGATCGATTCAACCAGACGAAGTGGGACGATTCTCCACGCACCGTGGCATCGTAGCTGCGCGCGAAATCGCCGACCCCAGGTCGCTCGATCTTGATGACCCGAGCACCCAGATCGGCGAGCTGTCTGGTCGCGAACGGGGCCGCCACCGCCTGTTCCAGCGACAGCACGGTGACCCCATCGAGCGGTTGCATCATCTTTTCTAATGGGGCTTTGCCCCAAACCCCCCGCGGCCCCTAGTGGGGCCGCAGAGCCCCACACCGGGCCCGCGGGGCGCGCATTATCGCGCGCCGACGCAGGCCAGCCTGCTAGAACGATCGGGGCATATCCAGCACGTGCTGGCCGATGAAGGACAGGATGAGGTTCGTGGAGATCGGCGCGGTCTGGTACAGCCGCGTCTCGCGAAACTTTCGCTCGACGTCGTATTCTTCGGCGAACCCAAAGCCGCCGTAGGTCTGCATGGTGACATTGGCCGCCTCCCAGGAAGCGTCGGCCGCCAGCAGCTTGGCCATGTTCGCCTCGGCGCCGCACGGCTGTCCGGCGTCGAACAGCTCGGCCGCCCGGATCCGCATGAGGTCGGCCGCCTCGACGTTGACGTGCGCCCGGGCGATTGGGAACTGAATGCCTTGGTTCTGACCAATCGGGCGTCCGAAAACGACCCGGTCGCTGGCATAGCGGCAGGCCCGCTCGATGAACCAGCGCCCGTCCCCCACGCACTCGGCGGCAATCAGCACCCGCTCGGCGTTCAACCCATCGAGCAGATACCGGAAGCCCTTCCCCTCCTCGCCGATCCGGTTCTCGACCGGCACCTCGAGGTTGTCGAAGAACACTTCGGTGGTCGCGTGGTTGATCATCGCGCGTATCGGACGGACCGTCATGCCGTTGCCGACCGCCTTCTTGAGATCCACGAGCAGCACCGACAGCCCCTCGGTCTTCTTCTTCACCTCCTCGAGCGGCGTGGTGCGCGCCACGAGCAGCATCAGGTCCGAGTAGTTGACGCGTGAGATCCAGACCTTCTGCCCGTTCACCACGTAGCGGTCACCCTTCCGCACCGCCATCGTCTTCATCTGGGTCGTGTCGGTGCCGGTGGTCGGCTCGGTCACGCCAAACGCCTGCAGTCGCAGCTCGCCGCTCGCAATCTTCGGTAGATAGTGGCGTCGCTGCTCCTCGGACCCGTGCCTGAGCAGGGTGCCCATGATGTACATCTGCGCGTGGCAGGCCGCCGAGTTCCCACCCGACCGGTTGACCTCCTCCAGAATGATCGACGCCTCGGCGATGCCCAGCCCGGAGCCGCCGAGCTCCTCGGGGATCAGCGCCGCCAGATAGCCCGCCTCGGTGAGCGCCTTGACAAACTCCTCCGGGTAGACCTCCTTGGCGTCCAGCTCCCGCCAGTAGGAGTCGGGATACCGCGAGCACAGCTCGCGCACGGCGGTTCTCAGATCGGTGTGCAGCTCGGTCTTGGTCACGATGGGTCCGCTCATTTCTCCCGGGAGCGAGTCAGCTTCGAGGGGGGATGTTGGAAATCAGATACTCGTCGACCGCGCCGCGCGCGGCGCCACGTGAATTGATGGCCCGGCGCGCCGAGACCCGGTGAGCCCTGAGCCCGGCAGCACGCGCGACGACGTTTTCCGCATAGAGCGCCGTGACCTCCGGCGCCGTGGAATTGCTCAGCAGCACATGACACCCGCGTCTCGCCAGCTCGATCACCACCTGCTGGAGTCGGCACTGGTCGTCTGAGGAGAAGCCGCCCGGCGTATAGGCGGTGAATGACGCCGTGGCGCTGACGGGCGCATAGGGCGGATCGAAGTAGATGAAGTCGCCGGGCATCGCCCACTCGCACACCGACTCGAAGCGATCTTCGCGCACCTCGACGCCAGGTCGTGACAGCGCCGCCGACACCACGCGCAGGTTGTCTGCGTCACAGATCCGCGGGTTGGCATAGCGACCGACCGGCACATTGAAGCCACCGGACGCATTGAGACGAAACAACCCGTTGAACCCGGTGCGGTTGAGATAGATCAGCATGGCGGCGAGCGCGGGTGTGTACTGCTCGCCCCACCGCGCGCCGCTGGCGCGCAGCCGCCGCCGGGCCGGATTGAAGCGCTCGTCCCGCACACGGTAGTAGCAGACGCGAGGGTCGCTCCGATGGGCCGTCTCGAGACGCCTGAGCCCTCTGATGACCCGCTCGGTCTCGCCACGAACGGCCAGCCAGCACCCGATCAGGTCTGGGTTGTTGTCAATCAGTATGATGCGACGGCCTTCGAGCTGCCCTCGGTCGTGCAGGTCGAAGAACAACGCGCCGCTACCGAGAAATGGCTCGCAGTAGGCTCCGAACCGCTGGGGATGGAAACGCGCCAACTGAGGCAGCAGCTGCCGCTTGCCGCCGGCCCACTTCAAGAACGGGCGGATGGTGCTGGGTGTTGCCGTCGACTCGGAGGCCCGGCGCCGGACCGGCATGTTGACCATATTTCTACACACCCGCGCACCGGGCATGCCCGCAAATGATAGCACGGACAAGGGATAGCCCCAGACGTTCAAGGTAGTGACCTACCCGACACAGGTTGAGCCCCCGGGGCGGTCGCTCTCCTGCCTCGCGTCTCCTTCCGTATAATCCCCTCGTGCCTGTCACACTCGGATCAGCGCATCTGGCTTCGCGGCTCGACGGTCGCCGGGTCGGGCTGCTCGCCAACCCGGCGTCGGTGGACGAAGCGTTCCGTCATGTCGTCGATGTGGTTGTCTCCTTGCCCGGCGTCACCCTGGCGGCGGTGTTCGGCCCCCAGCACGGCTTTCGTTCGGATGTCCAGGACAATATGGTCGAGACCGACCACGCCCGCCATGCGGTCCTCGACATACCGGTCCACTCGCTCTACGGGGAGACGCGGGAGCCGACCAGAGCGATGCTGGCTGGCCTCGATCTGCTCGTCATCGACCTGCAGGACGTCGGCACGCGGGTCTACACTTATATCCACACGATGGCCAACTGCCTCCGGGCATGTGGCGCCCAGGACGTACCGGTCATCGTCTGCGACCGCCCCAATCCGGTGGGCGGCGTGGCGGTCGAGGGCCCGATGCTGGAACCGGGGTTCGAGTCGTTCGTCGGGTTGTTTCCGGTCCCGCTGCGACATGGCCTGACGATCGGCGAGATGGCACGCCTCACGAACGAGACCTTCGGTCTCGGCGCCACGCTCGAGGTGCTACCGATGGAGGGGTGGCATCGCGAGATGTGCCACGACACCACCGGGCTTCCCTGGATCCTCCCTTCTCCCAACCTCCCGACTCTCGACAGCGCGATCGTCTACCCTGGGATGGTGCTCTTCGAGGGCACCAATCTCTCAGAAGGCCGCGGCACGACCCGTCCGTTCGAGTTGGCGGGAGCGCCGTGGATCGATCCGCACCGGCTGGCCGGCGCCATGAACGCCATGGGACTCCCCGGAGTTCACTTCCGCCCTGCCGAGTTCCAGCCGACCTATCAGAAGCATGCCGGCAAGACCTGCGGCGGCTGCCAGCTGCACGTGACCGATCGCACGACGTTCCAGCCGGTGCTGGTCGCTTCGGCATTGATCCAGTGCTGTCGGCGCCAGGCGCCAGACCGTTTCGCCTGGCGTCAGCCTCCCTACGAGTACGAAGCGGTCCTCCCGCCGATCGACATCTTGTATGGGTCGGACCAGCTCCGGCGGCAATTGGACAACGAGGTGTCCTACTCCACCATCGCCGACAGCTGGGCCAACGGGCTCGACGCGTTCCGCCCGCTGCGGGAGCGGTATCTCCTTTACTGACAGCGGTATCAGCCGATACGATCGCAGACCCTTCTATGGATCCTCGCCCGCTGACCTTCGAGCATTCCATCGTGATCACTGCCTCACCCGCCGCCGTGCTAGAGGCGTTCTTCAACCCTGCGGCGCTGACGGTCTGGTGGGACACCGTCCGATCGGTGACTACGCCCCGGCCACTCGGCATCTATGCGATCGAGTGGCGCACCACACCGTTCAGCGATGAGCTGCTCGGCACCCTTGGGGGGGTGTTCTACGGCACGGTGATGGAATTTCGCCCACGCCGCGAGTTCTTTCTCGCCGACGCCTACTGGTTACCACCACAGGCCGACCCGTTCGGACCGATGGCGCTCGAAGTGAGCTGCCGGGTCGAAGGCCCGGCCACCCGAGTCAGCGTGCGCCAGAGCGGGTCGGACGAAGGGGCCCGGTGGCAACGCTACTATGCTCTGATCTCCGCCGGCTGGGAGGCGTCGCTAGACGCCCTGAAGCAGCATCTCGAACGGGGGGGCGCGTCACCCGAACGGCCCTGAAGGGCCTTGCTACCCTGGGGCGTCCCGATGGCCAGAGCCGGAACAGTCGTCATCGTGGGCGGGGGCGTCGTCGGGTCGAGCATCGCCTATCACCTCCGTCGGGACGGTCATGCGGGCCGCGTCGTGGTGGTCGAGCGGGACCCGACGTATGCGCGTGCCTCGTCCTTCCTGGCCATGGGCGGCATTCGCCAGCAATTCAGCTCGGCGGTCAACGTCCAGCTGGCCCAATACAGCACACGTTTCTACGCCGCATTCGACAGGGCTCTGAAGGTCCCGGGTCATGAGCCCCATGTGAACTTCCGCCAGCGCGGCTATCTCTTCCTTGCCGATGACGCATCGGCGGACCGCCTGGAGGTTCGGGTCGAACGGCAACGTCGCCTGGGGGCCAGCGTCGAGCGCCTCTCCGTCGACCAACTCAGCGCCCTGGTGCCAGGTGTCCGCCTCGACGACATCCGGTTTGGGGTCTTTGGCCCGGACGACGGCTACGGCGAGCCACGCGGCGTGCTGGCGGGGTTCCGCGCCGCAGCCGCGGCCGCCGGCGCCGAGTACCTGCCCGCCGAGGTGGTAGGACTCACCTGTCGGTCGGGCCGGATCGCGGGCGTCGAGCTCGATAGCGGCGAGCCCGTGGGCGCCGACGCCGTCGTCAACGCGGCAGGGCCGTTCGCGGCCCGTCTTGGCAAGATGGCTGGCATCGACCTGCCGATTCAGCCGGTGCGTCAACAGCTGTTCCGCTGCGCGCTGCCGGCTCGCTGGCCTTATCGGTTTCCGGTGGTCATCGATCCGACCGGCGTACACTGGCGCCATGACGACCCGGTCACCGAGTCCGATCCGGACAGGCTGGTGGTCGCCCGTACGAGGCTGAACGAGCCACCCGGCGAGAACTTCGACTGCGACCTGTCACGCTGGGAGTCGGACTTCCGGCCGCCGCTGGTACGGCGGGTACCAGGACTCGAGCCGCTGGAGCTTGTCGAGGGGTGGGCTGGTCTCTACGCGATGACGCCGGACCACAACCCGCTGCTCGGAGAGCACCCGGCGGTGTCCGGCTTCTTCCTGGCCAACGGCTTTAGCGGGCATGGGCTGATGATCGCCCCCGCGGTCGGCAAAGTACTCTCAGAGCTCATCCGCACCGGTCGGGCCGACACGGTCGACGTGTCATGCCTCGATGCCGGCCGGTTCGACCGCGGAGACCTGGTTCACGACGAGGCATTAATCTGACAGCCAACTCCTGCCTCCTGCCTTCTGACTTCTGACTTCTGTGTTATCCGTATAATCCCTTCAAATGCACCTTGACGACTGGCTGGTCGCCGCCAAGACCGACGCGGACCGACGCGGACTCGCCGCGTTGAAGCCGCTCCTCGATATGCTGGCCGATGCCACGCGCGTCCTGCGGGGCGCCGCCTGGAACCGGCATGCGGCTGGGGGAGGGCCGACCCTTCAGGCCGCCGACAAAACCAGCGGAGATGACCCCCCGTCATGACCCTCGGCTGGTGCGACCACACGATAGGCCGGCTGGCCAGGGCGATCGAAAGCCAGGAGGTGTCGGTCCGACAGGTGGTCGACGAGACCCTCGCCCGCATCGCCAACCGCGACCCGGCGCTAACCGCCTTCACGTCGGTCCTCGGGGACAGCGCCTGTCTCGACGCCGACAACGCCGACCGCGACATCGCGGCCGGCCGGTATCGTGGTCCGCTGCACGGTGTGCCGATGTCGGTCAAGGACCTGATCGACGTCGGCGGCGTGCCGACAACCGCCGCCTCACGCGTCAGGGAGCCGGTTGTTGCCCGAACCGACGCTCCAGTCGTGGCCCGACTGCGGGCCGCCGGCGCGATCCTCATCGGCAAGTGCAACCTCCACGAATTTGCCTTCGGCACCACGGGTGAGGACTCGGCCTTTGGCCCGACACGGCATCCGCTCGACCCGGGACGGTCCCCGGGGGGCTCGAGTAGCGGCTCGGCCGTCTCGGTGGCGACCGGAATGGCATTCGCGACGCTCGGCACCGACACGGGCGGGTCGATTCGGATTCCGGCCGCCGCTTGCGGTGTGGTCGGTTTGAAGCCTACGTTCGGAGAGGTGTCGTGCGACGGAGTCGTGCCGCTCGGTCCGAGCCTCGATCACGTCGGTCCCCTGACGCGGTGTGTTGGAGACGCCCGACTCGTCTATCACGCAATACGCGACCACCCGCCCGTCGCCTGGCCCCACAGCACCGCCACCATCGGGACGCTAGGGTGTCCTCGCCCGTACTTTCTGGACCGACTCGACGACGAAGTGCGCGCGGTGTTCGAACAAGCGGTCACACGACTCGCCGATGCCGATTGGACCGTAGAGGACGCCCCAATTCGGTATGCGAAGGATGCCTCAGCCGTCTGCCTGCACCTGCTGCTTCCGGAGGCGTCAGCCGTGCATGCGACCAGCCTGGCGGATCGCCCCACCGCCTATACGCCGGGCGTACGACTCCGACTGGAACTGGGTCGATATGTCCTGGCGGAAGACTACGCCCGGGCGCAGCACGGTCGTGAGGCGCTGGGGCGAGCGGTTGACGCGGCGCTCGCCGGGCGCCATGCCCTTGTGCTGCCATCGCTGGCGATTCCGGCGCCGCCCCTCGGGGCCTCCACCGTGGAGATCGGCGGCGAGACGGAGTCGCTGCGCGCCATCATGCTGCGGCTGACGCAGCTCTTCAATGCCACGGGGCACCCTGCGATCTCCATCCCGTGCGGGCTCACCACGACCGGGCTGCCGTGCGGGTTGCAGCTTGTCGGGCGCCGGCACCAGACGGACCAGCTACTGGATGTAGCCGAGGCCTGCGAGGCGGCGCTGACCGACTGACTACCGCGATGCTCGCCCGATTCTTCCACACCTGGGAACGCCGCCTCGTCGCCGTCGACAGCAACCGTGTCGTGCGCCCGTTCGAGTGGGGTGTCGAATGGGTCGACCCGACCGCCGACCACACCACAGACCCCGCAGGTCACCTTGATCGGTGGGCGACCCGCACACTATCAGACCCCGCGTGGTTCTCGTCCTCGCCCTGCCACGACTATGAGATACAGGACGACAGACTGACGTTCCCCAGCGACATCGAGACACCGCACGACGAGAACAACACCGTACACGCGAGGTATTTCCCGGCGGAGCAACGATCGCATCAGCGTCGCGCGACGCTCGTGCTGCCACAGTGGAACGCCGATCCCGGCGGGCATGTCGGGCTCTGCCAGCTGCTGTCCCGCGTCGGTATCAGTGCGCTTCGCCTCAGCCTGCCGTATCACGACGCCAGGATGCCAGCCGAGTTGGAGCGAGCCGACTACATCATCAGCGCCAACATCGGCCGCACTCTGCAGGTGAACCGGCAGGCGGTGCTCGACGCCCGCCGTGCCATCGCGTGGCTGGCCGCGCAGGGCTATGACCGGATCGGCATCCTGGGCACCAGCCTCGGGTCCTGTCTGGCGATGCTCACCGCGGCGCACGAGCCGCTCGTCAAGGCCGCGGCACTCAATCACATCTCGCCCTACGTCGCCGACGTCGTCTGGGAAGGGCTATCGACCGCGCATGTCCGCGCCGGGCTCGATGGGGCGATCGACCTGGACCTGTTGCGGCGCCTGTGGCTGCCGATCAGCCCGCACCCCTACATCGGTCGGCTGCGGGACACCCCGGCACTGCTGGTCTACGCACGCTACGATCTGTCGTTTCCGGTTCGGTTGTCCCGCCGGCTCATCGCTGACTTCGAGCGATTCGGCATCCGGCACGATGTAACCGTGCTGCCGTGCGGTCACTACACGACCGGGAGGGCCCCGTTCAAATGGATGGACGGCTACGCCCTGGTCCAGTTCCTGCGCCGGACCCTGTAGGGTAGCCCCGCTGACGCCCGCCCGCCCGCTGGCTTCAGGCTTCAGACTTCGGGCTACAGGCGCTCCCGTGGTGGGCGCCCGTCAACCTGGGGCGCCAACCAGGCCTTGGCAACATGGACCATCGGTGACGAAGCCGTTCCGCGGCCTGGGAGGGACGAGCAGGCTGAGCACCCGAAGCCAGTAGCCTGAAGTCCGAAGCCGTAGGCCGGTGCATCATCGAGGCCTACCCTAGAGATACCGCACGATCCGGTACAGCGCCTGATAGATGACGTTGGCAAGCTCCCGGACGAAGGGGGTCACGTCCTGTTCGCTGACCGCGTCGGCGACAGTCACCGGGTCGGTCAGCACAAGCCAGATCGTCGCGGCGGCCAGCGTGGCGGCCAGCAAGCCGACCACGCCAGCAACGCTCATACCTATCCGGGCAAGACTCATGACCGTTCGCTACGCCTCATGCGGCCCGGACGCGCGGGCCTGGGAACGGTCCAAATGTCGGTCGCTCGTCACGACAGGCGTGGCGCGTCGCCGGGGCAACAAGGGGCATCGGTACATTGGACGGAAGAGCCCACGTACAAGTTTTCCGACGGGTGTCACACCTCCAGGACAACCTTGCCGAACTGCTCGCTATCTTCCAACCGGCCCTGCGCCTCGGCAGCCGCCTCGAGCGGGTAGGTGCGATCGACGACCGGATTGAACCTGCCGTCGAAGAACAGCTCGGCAGCGGTCAACAGCTCTCCTTTCGACCCCATGTAGGACCCGATCAGTGAGATCTGCCGTTGGAAGAGGTGCCGGATGTCGATCGAGACGCTGGGACCCGCCGTCGCACCACAGGTGACGAGCCGCCCGCCGCGACGCAGGCTTTTCATCGACTGCTCCCAGGTGGCCTGCCCGACATGCTCGAACACGACGTCCACACCCCGCCGATCGGTGAACCGCCGCACCTCCTTCGAGATGTCCTGCGTGTAGTGGTCGATTCCCTCGTGCGCCCCGAGCTCTCGGGCTCGCGCCAGCTTCTGTTCCGACCCGGCGGTGACGATGACTCGCGCACCATGTGCACGTGCGACCTGGACCGCCGCCTGTCCCACACCGCTGCCGGCCGCGAGGATGAGCACCGTCTCCCCCGGTCGCAGCTCGGCCCGGGTCACCAGCATGTGCCAAGCGGTCAGGAACGTCATCGGGAAAGCGGCCGCCTCGACGAAGCCGATCCGATCTGGAATCGGGACGATGTTTTCCACCGGCACCGTGGTCAGCTCGGCGTAGCCACCCTCAGACTGATATCCGACGAGCCCGAAACTGCGGCACAGGTTGTCCTCTCCGCCAAGACAGGCGGCACAGCGCCCACAGCTGATCCCCGGCTGCACCAGCACGCGCTGCCCTTCGGCCACGCCAGGCGCTTCGCCGCGTACGACTTCGCCGGCGACATCGCTCCCCGGGCAATGCGGCAATGGCACACCCGGTATGCCACGCCGCTGCCACAGGTCGAGGTGATTGAGCGCACATGCCTTCACCTTGACCAGCACTTCGCCCGGCGCCGGCACAGGGTCCGGCACCTCGTCGTAGCGAAGCACCTCGAGCCCGCCGTGTTCGTGGAACCGCACGGCTTTCATCTGTCGATCTCCGCCATCACGCAGCCACCCGGACGCCACCGAAGGACAGCGAAGCCCACCGGGTGTGTCCTGACTGCCGACTTCTCGAACGGCATGTCAGGGTTCCACCCGCGTCGGTTCACCCAGGCCCAAAACCCTCAGACCAGACGCGACATCGTCCGCCGGTCCGACCACCACCACCACTGCGCGGTCGGCGTGGAGATGAGCCGTCGCCGCCGCCGTCACTGCCGGTGCATCGACCGCCTCCACGTTGGCGACGAATCGATCATAGTAGTCCTTCGGAAGCCCGTGTAGCACCTGCTGGGCGACGGCCCGGGCCACCTGCCCCGCGGTCTCGAATCCCCGGGCAAACCCGCGTGTCAGTGCGGCCCGCGCCAGATCCAGCTCCGCCGGAGTGACGGGGCGATGTCCGCCGATCGCCTCAATCTGGCCGATGATCTCCTGCAACGCCTCCACCGTGGCACCCGTCTGCACGCTACCCTGCATCGCGAACGGTCCCGGCGCCCGCCGACAGTCGAAGGCGGTACGCACACCATAGGTGTATCCCTTCTCTTCGCGCAAGCTCAGGTTGAGACGGCTGACGAATTGCCCGCCAAGGGTCATGTTCAACAGCTGCAGCGCGTAGTAGTCGGGCGTGTGTCTGGCGGCAGCCACGTGACCGACGCGCAGCTCCGACTGAACGGCGCCGGGCCGGTCAACGAGGACGAGTCTGGCCGATGGTGACCCGGGCGCTGGGAGACCGGCCGGGTCGACGACGACCGCATCGTCGGGCGGACACACAGGCACCTCTCCAAACGCCCGCTCCGCCGCCTCGACGAACCGATCGTGCGTCAGCGCCCCGACGGCGATCAGAGTGGCTGTCCCAAGCTGATACGCGTCGCGGTGGAACTGCCGAACGTGCTCTACAGTCAGCGCGGCGAGCGAGACATCGGTGCCGATGCCGAGGTGGCCATAGGGGTGCGCCGGATACAGCGTCTCCAAGTACACCCGGTCGGCCACCGCGCCGGGCACCGTACGGAGCTGTCGCAACCGGCTGCGTCGCAGCTCGCGCACGCGAGCCACATCGGCCTCGTCGAAGCGTGGACGTGCCACAATCTCGGCGAGCAGCGCGAGACCCGCGGCCGCATGTCGACTCAGCGTCGTCAACGACACCGTCGTCGCGTCCGTTCCGACCCCGGTGCCGAACCGAGCACCGATCCGGTCGAGCGCACCATGCAGCTCGAGCGCCGTCCGCCCCTCACTCCCCTCGTCGAAGAGATCGGCCGTCAGCGCAGCAAGACCCGCTCGGCCGGCCGGGTCCGATGCCGACCCTGCCGGCATCGTCAACAGAAAGGTCACCAGGGGAGGACCTGGATGTTCCACCGTTCTCACGGCCAGGCCATTGGACAGCCTGATCGCTTGCACCGACGGAAACCGCACGCTCGCCACGGGTCCGGGCTCCGGCAGGCGGGAACGGTCGACGCCGGACGTCACGAGACCCCCGCCACCGTCGACCCGGGGAGCGCCCGATCGGCCGCGCCATGTGGAACGACGCTCAGCGCGACCCGGCCACTGGCAGTCAGCTGCGTAGCCGCCAGTTCCCGCAGCTGATCGGCCGTGGTCTCCCGATACCGCGCCCGGTCCTGCGCCATGAACCCGGGGTCGCCGGTGTAGACGTTGTAGGCGTTCAGCTGGTCGGACCGGCCGTGGAACCCGCCAACCGACTGGAGGCTGTAGACAAACTGCGCCTCGACCTGTGTCCGACATCGCTCGATCTCTCGCGCATCCGGACCCGCTGTCGCCAGGTCCGCGAGTGCCTCGCCGATGACCTGCTCGAGCTCGTCCACCTCGTGCCCCGGCGCCGCCGTGGCGGTAATACAGAACCAACCAGCCAGCTCTCGCGAGCCCTGCGCGGCACTGACGTCGGTGGCGATTCTGCGCTCGTGTACGAGGGTGCGATACAATCGCGATGTTTTTCCACCGGTCAACATTTCGGCCAGTATGTCCATCCCCGCATCACCCTGGGCGAAGAGCCGCGGCGTCCGCCAGGCCAGGTAGATTCGAGGGAGCTCGACCCGATCCTCCAGCACGAGGCGGATACCGTCCGGCGTCCCTGAAGCTAGTGTCACCGGTGTCACCCGCTCAGCGCCGACAACGACCGGAGGAATGGGAGGGCCAGCGGGAATCTCGTCGAAGTGGTGCCGAACCCGCGCGAGCGCCGGACCGGTCTCGACGTCTCCGGCCAGCGTCAGCGACGCGTTGCCCGGATGGTAGAAGGTCCGGAAGAACGCGTGTGCTTCCTCCAAGGTGGCCGCCTCGAGGTCGACAGTCTCGCCAATGGTGGTCCAGTGGTAAGGATGGCTGGGCGGAAACAACGCCGCCATCAACGCCATCAGGGCCATGCCATACGGGCGATTCTCGTACTGCTGGCGGCGCTCGTTCAGCACCACATCCCGCTGATTCTCGAACTTGGTCCCGGTGAGGGCCGGCAGCAGGTAGCCCATCCGGTCGGACTCGAGCCACAGCGCCAGATCGAGCGCGCTCGCGGGCACGACCTCCCAATAGTTCGTGCGGTCGCAGCTCGTCGAGCCGTTGATAGCGGCGCCCGCCTGCTGCAACGGCGAAAAATAGCCGCTGTCATGATGGGCCGACCCCTCGAACATCAGATGCTCGAACAGGTGTGCCAGACCGGTCCGTCCAGGCTGCTCATTCTTTGAACCGACGTGATACCAGAGGTTGACCGCCACGATGGGACAGCGGTGGTCCTCGTGCACGACGACGTCGAGCCCGTTATCGAGGGTTTGCTTCGTGTAGTCGAGCATGGTCGCGTCGTGCTGCGGGTGGACAGGTGGTCGGCCCAGATGAAGCTCGTGTGATCATACTCCCTGTGCAAGATGCCTCCTGAGGGTCCGCTCGGCGGCGCGCTACGCGCGTGGTACGATCCGGACCGATGATCCGCACCGCGTTTGCTTTGCTGCTCCTCGCCACGACCACTCCGGCGGCCGGCCAATCGCCTCTTCGGTACGAAACGCCTGACGGCTGGGTCGAACGGCGCCCCGAGTCGCCGATGCGCGTCATCGAGTTTCAGTTGCCCAGGGTGCCGGGAGACGCGGAGGATGCGGAGCTCGTCGTCTTTTATTTCGGCGGTAGCGGCGGCAGCGTCGAGGCCAACCTGGAGCGATGGATCGGTCAGATGGAACAGCCGGATGGCCGGTCCTCGTTCGAAGTGGCGTCCACGATCGGCTTCGAAGCCAATGGGCTCGCGGTGACGGTGCTCGACGTGGCAGGCACCTACGTCGCACCCGTCAGCCCCGCCTCGGACACTCGATTCAACAAGCCGAGGTTCCGCCTGCTGGCAGCCGTCGTAGAGACATCGGTCGGCCCGTATTTCTTCAAGCTGACCGGCCCGAACCGCACGATTGCGCGCTGGGACCAGCCGTTCGGCGCGTTCCTGCGAAGCGTGCGCGTGGAGTAGCCGCGCCGCTATGCAGGCTCGTCTGGTGACTGAGGCGAGGACTCTGATAACGGCAAATCCGGTTGGGGCGGGGTTTCGACCCTGAGCTCTGGGACCGGTGGCGGCGGCACGTCGGGTCCGGCCGGCGACGCGCCATCGAACCGGTTGAGGATGACGGCTCCCATGCCGGTCGTCCAGGCGACATACTCGACGACGAACCCGGTGATGCCCAGCATCACCGCAAAGAAGCCGAACGGCCCTCCCATCAGCCCGAGCACCTCGCCGAACAGGGTTGGTGCCATGACGATGACCAGTCCGAGCCACAGCAGGACGAATGCTGACCGCTGGCTGTGTCCGGCGCCTCCACCGAACAGTTGGCCCACCCCCTGAGCGACTCCAGTAAACCCAAGCACCATCACCAACAGGGCGGCGACGAGAACGACCGGCACGAGCACCAGGAGCGGTATTCCGATGATGGTGACCACGAGCAGGAGAATGCCGGTGACGAGCAGCGGCACGAACAACAGCTGCGCCAAGAAACCGACAAAACCCGCCTTGACCGGCTCGAGCGCTACGCGCCGTGCCACGCGTTCGGAGCTCCCTGCCGCCACCAACAGCACGACCGATCCGAGCAGCCCGAAGAAGGCGAACCGGACGAGCGTCCCCACCAGGTCCAGAGACCTGAAGACCTGCCTGGAAGGCCGGGGTAAACGAATACGGGGAAACCCGCCGAAGTCGGAAAAGTCGAAGTCAATCATGTCGAAACTGACATCGTTCACGCCCCGGAGGAAGCGCGCGCCGGGTTCGTTCGTCAGGCGGCCACCGATGATGTTGACCTCGCGACGAGCGATCGCCTCGGGCCCGAACTCGGCGCTGCCACCGATCACGGTGATCTCGCCGCGCACCTCGCCGTCGACCCGGAGACTGCCACCGATCACGACCACGTCGCCACGCACCTGCTCGTCGACCGCTACGTGAACACGGCGGCCGACACGCACGATGTCGCGGTAGACGACACGACGGTCCCGCGACGCCACGGCGGGCTCGTCATCGTCATCATCGACGGGCCTGACAGGTTGGACAGGCTGGACCGGCACAGCAGGCGACGACTCCGGAGAGTCGGGTCCCACCGATCCGGTCGGCTCGGCTCCCAGCGAGAACTCCGCCAACTCTTCGTCCGTCAGTGCGGGCAACCCCAGGACCGACCGTTGGGTCATAGAGTCGAGATACGACAGACGCAAGACAACGCCGGCATCGGCTCCGAGCTCCGCGGCCAGCCGCTCGGGAGGAAACGGACCGCTGCCATCGATAAAGACCCTGTCGCCACGTACCTCGATCAATGCGAGGCCATCGTCGCGCTCTCGTGGGAGGAGGCCAATGCCGCCTCGGATCGGCGTGACCTCAAAGCGCTCCCCTACTTCCTCTCGCAGGTTCTCTGATCCGTCGGGCGGCTGCGCCCCGAGCGACACCGTCATCGACGCCGCGACGAGGGTCAGCGCGACCGCCATGGAACCGCCCGGCACCGGACGATCGATGCTCACTGGGTTCCCTCCTTGTCGAAGGACAGCACCCGGTGCAGCGTGTACAACGCCGCAACGCCCACCAGCTCGACCACCACGACGCCCCCACTGACCTGCGGTGTCGTCAGGCTCGCGGCGACGGCACGGCCTATTTCGGCCATCAAACTCCATATATCGAGGCCTCCCTCAAGACCCCGTACGATCCAGACGAACCCCTGCACGGAGAAGTTCAACAACCGGGCAACTTGACGGACCAGCAACGGCGCGAGGAAGACAAGCGTCGCAACCAGCGCCGCGGTGCCGACACCGCACCATCCCAACACCCGCGCGGTCTGACCGGACCAGCTGCGGCGCATCGGCGCCCGCACAATCCCTTCCCGGGCCGCGGCGGCCATGACGCGCCCGGCGAAGCTGGTCGGCGGCGCCGGCGTCGGCAGCGCGCCAAGCAGTTCCTGCAGCGCCCGGTCGGCTGCGGCGTCATCGTCTACGTGCTCGGCGACAAGCCACTTCTCAACGGACTGAACGTGGTGTCGGTCGTGACCCATTTTCACTGTTTCACTTGGTATTACGCGTTCGGGTCTGATCGGTTGCACTTCCCCACCCAGTGTTCCGCATCTCATCGGCCAGCCGGCGGCGCGCGCGATGCACATAGCTCTTGGCGGTGCCCTCGGAGATGCCCATGACGTAGGCGATCCGCTGGTAGCTCTGCTCTTCCTGAACGCGCAGCATCAGGGCCAGGCGATGCTCCGGTCGCAGACGCACCAGCGCCGCTGCGAGGTCGCGGATGAGGAGCCGGTGCTCGGTCTGCCGGTCCGGGCCCGGATCGCTGGAGGCGAGGACCGACCCGGTGACATCAGGGCCCGGATCGATGCCAAGATTCTGGGGACCGCGCCGGCGCAACGCATCGACCGCCGTGTTGTGGGCTATCCGTAGCAGCCAGGCCGAGAACCCGCGTTGCTGATCGAACGTGTCGAGTCGTCGAAACGCCTTGAGGAAGGTCTCCTGCGCGAGCTCCTCGGCCACACCGGGGTCCTGTATCAGACGCGCAATCAGACTGAAGACCGGACGCTCATATCGTTGGAGCAGCCCGGTGTAGGCGTCTTGCCGGCCCAACAGGGCGTCGCGAACCAGCTGGTCGTCGGTCACAGACACGATTCACTGTCCCGGCCGGGTCCGAGCACATGGGACACGGTGTAATTGACCCCATGTGGATGGATACGTCGTTGTTTGATGGTCGTTGGTCGATGACTAATTCCTGATTCTTGATTCTCGAGTACCAATTACTGATACGTGGGAGCAGTGCCCAGTATTCGCACCCGAGTGGCGCCGTCCGACGCCACCGGCCGTCGGATCATCGCAGCCCGAGACCGAACTCGGCGATGAGTTTGCGATGCAGCTCGCTCGTCCCCTCGCCGACCTCCAATGTTTTCGCCTCGAGCAGCAACCGGCCCACTTCGTAGTCCATTGAGAACCCGTAGCCGCCATGTATCTGGATCGCGTCGAGGGCATTCTGTGTCGCCGCCTCGCTGGCAAGCAGCTTGGCCATCGACGCCTCCATCGAGCAGCGCTCCACACCCGCGTCCTTCATGCGGCCCAACCGGTAGACGAGTGCGCGCGCCGCCTCGGTACGACAGATCATGTCGGCGATCTTCTGCTGCACCATCTGGAACTCGCCGATCGGCTGCCCGAATGCGCGGCGTTCACGGGCGTAGGGCAGCGTCAGATCGATCGCGCGCTGCGCCTGACCGACACAGCGGGCAGCCACCGAGAAGCGGCCGGCGTCCAAGGCCGCGCCAAGGATCGGGAACCCGCGACCGGATTCGCCAAGCAGCGCATCGCTGCCCAGGCGCACGTCGTCAAATCGCACCTCGGCAACGTTGTCTCGCTGGAGCGTTCGCATGGGCAACGGGCTGACTTCGATGCCGTCACTGGACGGGTCCACGAGAAACATCGTGACGCCGCGATGCCCGCGCGACGGGTCGACGGTGGCCGCCACGAGGAAAATGCCAGCCTCGTCCGCGTGGGAGATGAACACCTTGCTGCCAGTCAGCCGCCAGCCCTCATCGACAGGAGTTGCTCGAGCCCGCATGGCCGACAGGTCGGTCCCGCCATCGGGCTCGGTGAGACACGCCGACGCCAGGATCTCGCCAGTGGCCAATGACGGGAGCCAGCGCTGCCGCTGTTCGGGTGTACCAAACCGCAAGATCGAGCTCCCGACGAGCGAATTGGCGACCGACACCGCCGAGGCAACGACCCAGTCGACACGAGCCAGCTCCTCGCAAACGACGCCGTAGGTCACCACGTCGATGAACGAGCCGCCGTAGGCCTCCGGAATCAGCGGTGCCAGATACCCCAGCGGCGCCAGCCGCCCGATCAGTTCGCGTGGATACCGCCCCTCCCGCTCGTGTTGCTCGACCGTGGGCAGGATCTCGCGCTCGGCGAACTCCCGCACGGCTTCCCGCACCTGTCGCTGTGTGTCCGTGAGATCGAAATCGGCCATCCGCCGAAGTGGGCTGTTGTCGGTCATGCGGGGAGATACCCAAGAAGTCAGAAATCAGAAGAAGCGGGCTTCACCGCTCCTATCCAGACACGGCGATCACATCTCGAAGACGGCGTCCGAAGCCGGATGATCCATTCCGGCCTCTCCGCTCCGCACCAGCGCAAACCTCGTGCTGACCGGGCCAACCGTTTCATAAATCACGACCGCCGCCAACACCACGGTCGACACCTGCGGGGCGAAGGCGCCAACATCGCCGTTGGGCACGGCCACAGTGACGACCGTCGGGAAACGCCACGCGAGCCGCGCCGTCACGACTCGCTCGGCGCTCCAGACGACCCCGCTGCGTCCGACGCTAGGCAGCCGCACCACTGCCGGGGCGAGGTCGGTCGCCACGCCGGCAAAGAACTCCGCCATCTCTTCGAGAGGCCCTCGCTGTCTGAGCGACGGGAGACGACTGAGCTCGACCTGGGAAGGGGCGGACAGCGGCTCGGAAATGCTCTCGGACGGCCTCACGAGCCAGCCGACACTCAGGATCAGCCCTGAAACGATCGCCAGAATGAAGATGTAACGCGGATTCCGCGACACATCGGGCCCATCGCCCGATCGCTCAGTCGTGGTGTCTGGCAAAGCTTCGTCTCAGCCCCATGGCGCGGCACGCCTTGCCAGCCGCCCGCCGCACGACCTTCACAGCTGACAGCTAGTCCTTCACGACCCAGCCGTCACGAAGCTGGATCACGCGACGCCCGTAGGAGGCATTCACCTCTGAATGCGTCACCTGGATGATGGTGGTGCCCTCCTGATTGAGCTGCGTGAAGAGCTCCATGATCTCCTGGCCCTGCGCCGTGTGGAGGTTTCCAGTCGGCTCGTCGGCCAGAATCAGCTTGGGGCTGGAGATTACGGCGCGGGCGACGGCAACCAGCTGCTGCTGACCACCGGAGAGCTGACTCGGATAGAGGTCTTTCTTGCCGACGATACGAAACCGGTCCAGCGCGTCACAGACGATCGAGTCTCGCTCGGACCGCTTCACGTCGCGGTAGGACAGCGGGATCTCGAGATTCTCGTACACGGTCAGGTCGTCGAGCAGGTGATAGCTCTGGAACACAAACCCGATGTTCTGCTTGTGAAGCTTCGCCCGCTGCTTTGGCTTCATCGCGTGCACGGGATAGCCAAGGAACTCGAACTCGCCTGTCCAGGCGCTGTCGTGCATGCCGAGGATGTGGAGGAGCGTCGACTTGCCGGCGCCCGACGGCCCCATGATCGACAGGAACTCTCCTTCCTTGACCTCCGCGTTGATCTGACGAAGCACGAAGGTCTTGCTGACCCCGTGCGCGTAGAACTTCTCCAGGTTCCGCAGTGTAATCATGACGTGCTCGCTCACATTCTATCGCGGGACGGGCGGCATCCTGCCGAGCGGTCGGCAGGCCGCGTGCTCATCGGCCTGCTACAGGTACTATGACGTCAGGACGGAACCTCCTGCCTGTTGGTTCCATCTGACAGACACGGGCACACGCATGGCGAACTCATCACTGAGGAGCGAACCGGTCGTCGAGGTGCGAGCGTTGGTCGAATCGGACCTGGCCGCAGCCACACGCGTCATGCAGCGGGCGTTCGGAACGTTTCTCGGGGCGCCCGACCCCGACCGGTTCATGACGGACCGCAACTACGTCCGATCCCGCTGGCGCGCCGACCCCTCGGCGGCACTGACCGCCGTGGTCGACGGTAAGGTGGTCGGCTCGAATCTGGTCACCGCCTGGGGCAGCGTCGGTTTCTTCGGACCACTGACCGTCGCCCCCGAGTGGTGGAACCGCGGCGTCGCCTCACGCCTGCTGGAACCGACGCTGGCGCTGTTCACTGCCTGGAAGACCGCGCACACCGGGTTGTATACCTTTCCGCACAGCCCGAGACACGTCGGGCTCTATCAGAAGTTCGGCTTCTCTCCCCGTTTCCTGACTGCCGTCATGTCAAGACCTGTGGATGGGCACGACGATGCCAAGGCACCGGACCTCGCCGCGTCGGTCGGATCGAGCGAGGGAAGCGGTGTGCTGGAACAGTGTCGGACGTTGACCCACGCGATTCACGACGGGCTGGACCTCGAACGCGAGATCCGGGCAGTAGCGACCCAGCAACTGGGCGAGACGGTCCTGGTGTGGGACGGCGACCGGCTGGCCGCGTTCGCGGTCTGTCACCTGGGCGCCGACACGGAGGCGGGGGCAGGCGGATGCTACGTGAAGTTCGGGGCGGCACGGCCGGGACCGGGCGTGAGCGATCGTTTCGACCGGTTGCTTGACGCCTGTGTCGGTTTGGCCAGGACCCGGGGTCTGTCCCGCGTGGACGCCGGCATCAGTCTGGCGCGCGAGGAGGCCTACCGCGCGATGCGCCGGGCAGGTTTCCGCACTGAGATCCAAGGTGTCTGCATGCACCGGCCGAACGAGCCGGCGTACCACCGGCCGGGGGTCTACGCCATCGACGACTGGCGGTGACGCCGTGACCGGTGTCGGTATCGACAGCCGCAACCGACATCATCTCGCGTCATGCAGCATGCCGGAGACTTCGTCCCGCGTGGGCACCGATGGCTGGGCGCCGATGCGGGTCACCGCCAGGGCCGCGGCGGCATTGGCAAATCGGGACGCGTCGATCAGATCTGCCCCGTCAGCCATTCTCGCGGCAAGCGCACCGGCAAAGGTGTCACCGGCGGCCGTCGTGTCGACCGCCTCGACCACGTGCCCGACAATGACGGTGTGAGTCTGCCGAGTCGACACGAGCACACCGGCCGCGCCCAGCGTCACGATGGCCGAGCTCACCCCGCGGTCGCGGAGGACACCGGCCGCCGCCAGAGCATCCCCCTGGTCGCGTATCGCGCGTCCGGTCAAGTCCTCCGCCTCGGTGACGTTGGGGGTAATGACCGACAGCTGCCCCCAGAGCGCATCGGGCAACGGCTGTGCCGGCGCCGGGTCGAGCACGACCCGCGCTCCATGTCCCGACGCGATGGTCGTCGCCTCGACGACTGCCTCGAGCGGCACCTCCAGCTGCACCAGAACGATCTCGGCCGCCGCAAGCAGCGACTCGGCCTGCCGCACCATTGCCGGGGTCAGACAGGCGTTGGCGCCGGGCGCCACCGCGATGCTGTTCTGTCCGCCGGCGTCGACAAGAACCGACGCCACCCCGGAGGACACCGCAGGCTGGCGATGGATCTGTGAGACGTCGATCCCCTCGCGGCGCAGCCCCGCGACGGCATCACAGCCCAACTGATCGTCCCCGACACACCCGACCATCGCGACCGTGCCACCCGCCCGGGACGCTGCCACCGCCTGGTTGGCCCCCTTGCCACCGGCTACCTGTCGGAAGTCGCCGCCGAGGACCGTCTCACCCGCGCGAGGCAACCGAGGCACACGCACGACCATGTCGGTGTTGATGCTGCCGACGACGACCACGGCGCTCACAGCACCTCCGAGAGAAACCGTTCGACCGCGTAGGTGGTGATCTGCCCACAGGGTCCGTTGAAGAGATAGTCGCAGCCATGCACGGCCCACGGCAATCGCAGATACAGGTGGGGCACTTTCGACCGCATCAGCCGGTCAGACAGAAACTCACCATGAAACGGCGAGACGAGCTCGTCGCGCAGACCGTTGATCAAGAGCGTCGGTGGCGTGCGGTGACCGACGTGACTGAGCGGGGACGCCGCGTCATATTGCGCCCCGAAGACATCCGGTGATCCACCCAGATACGCATCCAGGACACCGCTCGAGTCGATGATCGACCGCTTCGCCGGGTTGGCATATCCCCATCGCAATGCCACCGGCCCGTAATAGGAGACCACGCCCTTGATCGCGGGGTCGCGCAGGGTATAGGCGGCGATCAATGCAAGCTGACCACCCGCTGACGGTCCGAGGAGCGCCAGCCGGCGTGCGTCGAGGCCCAGACGCCCCGCGTTCCCCTTGAGAAACACGATGGCGGCCGCGACGTCGTCACGTGCAGCGGGATATCGGAACTGGGGAGCCAGCCGGTAGCTGACTGCCGCCACAAGGTAGCCGCGGGAGGCCAGGTACCGGTTGAGCGCCGGAAAATCCTTCCGGCTACCGTTCTGCCACGACCCGCCGTGAATGACGACGACGACCGGGAGCGGCCGGCTGTCATCATCCCTTTGCGTGGCGGGGCGATACAGATCCAGCCGCAGCTCCTGCCCACCCACGCTGGCAAACAGGTGCTCTTCGACCCGCACCGGTGACGATGACACGCCGACAAAGAGATCGCGCGCTACCAGTGGCGCCGGACGCGAGATAGCGTTGGGAGACAGCAGTTCTTGATTGGCAAACCGCGTCTCGAGCGCCGCCGGCAGCTCGCGGCTGACCGACACCGCATACCCGAGCGGCGTCAACAGCAGCAGCGTTCCCAGCAGACCGAGCAGCGCCCCGCCGACACCGGCGCGGCTTCTGCTCCAGCCCGGCGCGAAAAGCGGCAGACTGGCAGGCAGGGCCCAGTGCCCGCCCTCGGTCACCAGCACGCTCAACTGCCAGATGTGGTCGTTGGCCGCCGGCAGAACCGCCACCAGACCGAGCGACAGCAGGACAACGCCACCGAGAAGACGCAACAGATCGAGCGATCGCCTGAGCTGCGGTCTCATGGTCGGTCTCGCATCGGGTCTCCCGGCCGGTGCGCTGCCTCATCGACCGGCTATCAGGACACCTGTGTCGTCCCATGGTGACGCACACCACACCGCGGAACGCCCCGTTGGTCGGATCACGATGGTACGATCCCTGCAAACCTAGCATGGTATGGGCTCGATTCGGGCACCATCAGCCTTACTGTGAGAACTGCATGTCCATCCTCCTTCTGTCTCGACACCGGCTGTGCGGCGCCTGGATCATCGCGATTGTCGCGATACTGGCTTCCGATGGGACGGCGCTGGCCGCCGACCGGGACCCCTCGGCGCCGGACACGTCCACCGTGACCACCTGGCAACCGCCACGCCGGTCTGACCCCGATTTCCTTTTCGGCCGACCGGGCACCCTCGTCGGTGTGTCTGGCGGCTGGCTCCTCGCGTCACAAAGCGGCGGCATCTTCGATTTCACGCGCGACCTCCTCACGGTGGACGACGGCGCCTTCAATACAGCAGCATTCCGGTTCATCGCCGGACGGTCGATCGGCCAGAGGCTGGACCTCGTGGCCGAGGTCGGTGTCAGTCGCGCTGAAGTCGGGTCGGAGTACCGCGACTTCGTCGATACGGACGATTTGCCGATCGTGCAGACGACGAAATTGACGCAAGTGCCCGTGGCTGGCACCCTCCGCTTCTGGCTGACACCGCGCGGGCGCGATGTCGGCCGTTTCGCGTGGGTCCCGAGCCGCGTTGCGCTGTACACCGGCGCCGGGGGCGGCGGGCAGTATTATCGCTTCAGGCAGTTCGGCGATTTCGTCGATTTCGTCGACTTGTCGATCTTCACCGAGGCACTGGAATCGAGCGGCTGGACCGCGAGTGGTCATGTGCTGGCCGGCGCCAGCATCAGCGTGACTCGCCAGCTTTTCCTCAGTCTCGAGACACGCTACGTCTGGGCCAACACACCGCTGTCGGGAGATTTCGTCGGCTTTGATAACATCAACTTGAATGGCCTTCAGTCCACGGTGGGCATCGAGTTGGTGTTCTGATTTACCATGCTCGGGAAGCACGCAAGAGGACCTGTCATGACCGAACCACTGACGTCCCGTGAGAACGCACGCTTCGTCGGCCGGCGCGCAGTATCGGCCGGGCTCATGGCGATGACGACGATGACCTGGTGTCTCCTCGGCGGTGCGGGTCTCGCGTCCGCAGCTGCCGCCGCCGGCCAGTCGCGTGTACCAGCCGATTCGCCATGGCTGCCGTGGCTCGGGTGCTGGCAGCTGGTTGAAGAAACCGGTGCCCTGAAGTCACAGGCGGGCGCCACCGGCCCCTTCGAAGACCCGGTCGTGGTCTGTTTGCGTGCCACCCGCACGTCCGGTGCAGAGAGCGGCGTCGAGGTCTCGACGATGGCCGGCGGCGAGCCGGTGCTGGTCGACACCCTCTGGGCCGACGGCGCAGAGCACCCGGTCGAGGAGGCGGCGTGCACGGGATGGCGTCGAAACATTTGGTCCGGCGACGGCGCGAGGCTGTTCACTCGTGCTGAGCTCGCCTGTCCTGACGAGAATGTCGAGAATGACCGACGCGTGTCGGGCGTGGGGCTCATGACGAGCTCCACGACCTGGCTGGACATCCAGCTGGTCGACTCGGGAGCACGCGGCGAGGTCACCGTGCGCCGCTACCGCCGGGCCAGCGAATCTACCACCGTCGACGCCGGCGCCACACCGCTGCCCGCCGACATCCTGGATCGGGCGCGAAACGCGGCCCGACTGGGGAGCACCTCCGCGCTGAGCGTCGAAGATGTCATCGAAGCCAGTGCGGAAATTGAACCCGCGGTCGTCGAGGCGATGCTGGTCGAGACGCGAGCATCCTTCGCACTCAACGGGCGCGCCCTGATCCAGCTCGTCGACGGTGGAGTGCCTGATGATGTAGTCGATCTGATGGTGGCCCTCTCCTTCCCAGACGAGTTCATCGTGGACCGCCCGGCCGCCCGCGCGGCCGCCTCATTCGGGGGCGGCGGTTTCGGTTTCGCCGACCAGTTCGGGCCCTACGGGTACGACACGTGGTACCCGTACTACGCGTCTCCGTTCGGGTATTACTATGGGTGGTCGCCTTACAACTCGCTCTACTTCCTCGGTCCGGCGGCCTCCTACGTCATCGTGCCCGACGGGCTGGACGGACTGAACGGGCGCTCGCGCGGTCGCGCCTATCAGGGACGCGGCTTTTCACAAATTGGCGTGCGGGAACCGACGACCGACCGGCGCGCACAGCCCCGCAACCCCGGGGGCAGCATAACGTCGAGCCAGGGCGCGAGTCGTAGCGGCGGCGGCAGCAGTGGAAGCCGGGGCGGATCGAGCGGCGGCGGTCGGGCCACACCGGGTGGCTACACACGCGGTGGGTCCACCGGACGCACCGCCACACCACGAGACCGATAGTGGCGAGGCCGTACGGGACCCGCGCAGAAGACGCTTAG
>MPMF02251890.1_pt1 | contig 40774 bp, 35 predicted proteins | sample 1617271 | NCBI WGS metagenome assembly MPMF02 (sample SAMN05944812, study PRJNA350692) | marine metagenome | biome: marine; feature: ODZ; material: water; isolation source: 120 m water sample prefiltered with 30 um filter, filtered on to 0.2 um... | place: Pacific Ocean | collected 2012-04-09... | reverse complement strand
TCAATAATGTCGGCACGGGCCAACTTGTCTTTGAGGAGATTGATCTTTGCCTGTAGCATCCCCTGACTTTCACGGGCTCCATGATATTCCGCATTCTCGCTAAGATCGCCTTCAGCCCGGGCAGCGGCGATTCGCTTTTCAATCTTGGGCATTTCCTCGTTTTCAAAACATTCCACTTCAGCTCGGATTTTGTTGTAGCCGACCTGTGTCATCGGAATACGCTCAGACATCAATCACCTCTCAACTTCCAGCGATACAAAGCAAATTCTTTAGCCATCAAAGCCGCACAGCAGCCGCTTTGTCCTATTTTCATGGAAACGGTTCATGCCGTAAAGTAGTGTCGTGGCAGCTTAATTCCTGCATGGCCCATCTATGCTCCACACTCATTTCCCCTAAAACACCGGGAGCAAAAAAGAATACCCATGGAGGAAGCAAACCAACTTTTTCGGGAATAATGCAGCTCTCGGCTTGGCCGTGCACAGCCAAGCTTTGCGCCCCAAGGCCATATTGACAGAGTCGCGACTGTTGCGAGAGTGGTAGGGGACTGAAGAAGCCGACCCCTAGCATGTTAGTTCGTACTTTTTCCCCTTTTCCCGGACAACAAAAGAGGCGATGCGATCATGAGCAAAAAACCAATTCTCCCGCTGTCGTTTTCATTCGCCGCTTTGCTCTCATGCCTCGCTTGTGGCCTCTTGGTCGCAACCATGTCCGCGGACGAAACAGACCATCCACATCCCGAAGAATTACCAGGGCGACTTTTGACCGATGGCAAAACCTTTGGCAACAATCCCGCAGTCGCAGCAGACCAACACGGCAATGTCTTTGTGGCGTGGATCCGCCATCATACCGATGAAGGTGACGAGGTCGTCGTCTCTGAAGGGAATGGGAAAGAGGTTGCCGTCCTCACGCCCGAACTCGGCCAGTACCTCCGCCCCGTCCTGGCGGCAACCGACTCGCAAGTCCACTGCGTCTGGACACAAACCAACAAAGATCGCGTTTCCACCATCTGGCAGGCGGTTCGCCGCGGCGGCATCTGGTCACCCGGTGAACGACTGCTCCCCGATGAAAAACGTGCGCACCAGAATCCAGAAATTGCAGCCACGGCGGATGGCCGCGTCGCAGTGGTGTATCAACTGCACAATGGAGACAACTACGAAATCCAGATTAAAGACAAAGGCATGGTCCGACGACTCAGTAGTCCAACAATCAATGCATGGGATCCGTCAATCGTGTTCAGCTCTTCCGGCGTGTGGCACGTTGCCTGGAGTGGCTTCTCCGAAGGCGACTACGATATCCATTACCAACGAGAGGGCGTTGCAGCTCCACGGCGCATCTCGTCACGGGGTCAATACGATTTGCATCCAGCTTTGGCAGCATCGGTGAACGACCTGATTTGGATCTGCTGGGACGCAGTCGAAATACCGGGACACGCAAATTCGGGGTCAACCACAATCATCGGTGCAAACCCAGGCCACAAAATTTCGTCAAACTATGGCAAAGGTCAAAACTCCTGGATCGAAGTCCGCGTGATCGACGATGACACAATCCTTTTGCCGGGCAACCCACGCGAAGAGATTGTGCCACCGCCCGGTTATCGGACCGGCCATGCGGCGCTGCCGAAGATTGTAACAGGCCACAACGGCTCGGTTTGGATCGCCTACCGTGCACTGCACAAGCAGCGGGGCGGCTGGCTCGCAAGCGGTGGCACCTCCTATTACTGGGACCTACTCGCCCGGCCCCTCGAAGGCAAAGAGTGGGGCAAAGCGGAACGGCTCCAACATTCCGATGGCTACCTCGAAGAGCCTTCGATGGCGAGCGGTCCGGAAACAATGTACGTCGCTTACGGTGGTGAGCAGCGACTCGGGTCGCATGAGCGGCTCAAGCGGGCGAGAGAAGGCAAGCCTCCGGCAAAACCGGACCCGCACAATCACCACAGCGATTTTTTCGGCCGCGTAGGATGTAACGGCGAGGTTTTTCTAGCCACCTTGCCGAGGAATCATGCACAAAAGCTGGCTCTCTCTGCCGCACCGCCGATCAAAGATCGCCCCATGCCCTCACGGATTCGCCAACAACCGTACGAGGTGAAGGCGGGAAACAAAACATACCGTCTCCTCTGGGGCGATACGCACCGGCACTCGAACGTTTCGCGGTGCAGCGTGGGGCTCGAGCCGACACCCGACGATCTCTACCGCTATGGGGACGACATCTGCAACTACGATTTTTTTGCGCTCAGCGATCATGGCGAACAATTCCAGGACACCACCGCCGATGCGGGCCAATATTACTGGTGGCTCAATTTGAAACTCGCCGACCTCTACCACATACCCGACTACATGAGCGTGCTTTACAACTACGAATGGACGATGGACTTTCCCCACGGACACCACAACGTTCTGTTTCCCGGCCGGCCTACACTGCGGATGGACCGTACAATGGCCGAGTCCGATACGCTTGCCAAAGGATGGCAAACACTCAAAGACGCCCGAATGCGGGCGATCACCATCCCCCATACCGGTGCCGATCCCCGGCAGGGGACCGCCTGGCAGGTACAGGACGATGAGCTTCGCCGCGTGGTTGAGATTTTTCAGTCGGCCCGCGGCTCCTACGAGCACGATGGTTGCCCGCGCCAGTGGCACAACTCGGCCAACAAAAAAGGGTTTTACTGGAAGGCGTTGGAAAAAGGCTTCCACCTCGGTGTGATTGCCAGCAGCGATCACGGCTATGGGGTCGCCTATGCGTGCGTCTACGCCGAGGAAAATTCCCGCGAGTCGATCTGGCAGGCAATCTGGGATCGGAGATGCTACGGATCGACCACCTATGGTCTCCTGCTCGATGTCCGTAGCGGGGAGCATTTCATGGGGGAAGAGTGGACCGCAGCAGAAGCCCCCGAAATCGAAGTTTTTGCTGAAGGTCCGGTACCGATCCGCTCAGTAGAAATTATTGGACGCTCCCAGATACTCCACACCGAAGGGAGCCAAAAAGAACCGCTGAAAAAACTTAGCCACCGGTTCCGCTGGACCGATCCGGATTGGGCAGCGCAGGACGCAGAACAGTGGTATTACGTCCGCGTGATTCTACAGAATGACGAAATCGCCTGGTCGAGTCCGATCTGGGTCACACCCGCCAAAGCGAAAAAGGACAGCAGCTAGCCCAACTGTGCGGGGACCGAACCTACCGAAAAGGTGCCGCCCATCTTACAATGAGTAGGAGTTTCGCTCCCAACAAGGAAAAGCACCAATGGCTGCTACCCGCCTGTTTATCGCATGTGTCATGATTTGCATTGCGGCCGGACTGCTCGGCGCCGATGAGCGGCCCAACATCCTGCTCGTACTGGTCGATGATATGGGCTACTCCGATCTCGGCTGCTACGGAGGCGAAATCGACACACCCCAGATCGACTCGTTGGCGGCAAACGGACTTCGGTTCTCCGGTTTTTACAATACCGGCCGCTGCTGTCCGACACGAGCCTCTTTGCTCACCGGCCTTTATCCGCATCAGACCGGTGTGGGCAAAATGACCTTCGAGGAAAACCGTCCCGGGTATCGCGGTTTTCTTCAGCCCAACTGCGTGACGATTGCCGAGGTCCTCCGCGAGGCCGGTTATCAGACCTCGATGGTCGGCAAGTGGCATCTCTCACAGACCCGTATGGGACCGCGGCACATGCGGAATCTCAACAACCAAGTTTTGCTCAAGCAGTTTTCCGACCCGGAAACCTATCCGGTCGGCCGGGGCTTCGATTCGCACTACGGCATCATCTGGGGTGTCGTCAACCACTTCGATCCGTTCACGCTGGTGCGTGACACAACGCCGGTGCAGAACGTCGAGCCGGACTACTACACCACCGATGCCTTTACGGACGAGGCCGTCGCCAAGATCCACGAGCATGCTGAGAGTGATTCGCCCTTTTTTCTCTATGTGGCCTATACCGCACCGCACTGGCCGCTCCATGCCAGAGAAGAAGATATTGCCCGATACCGGGATACGTATAGCGACGGCTGGCAGAGCATCCGCGAAGCGCGATACCAAAAACAACTCGAAATGGGACTCTTTAAAAACCGAAGTGATATCCGCCTGAGCCCACGGCACGATGCAAGCGCCGCTTGGACCGACGAGCCAAAAAAAGATTGGGAAATGCGGGCAATGGCGGTTCACGCCGCAATGATTGACCGGATCGATCAAGGTGTCGGAAAACTGGTCGATGCCCTTCGAGCGACCGACAAATTCGACAATACGCTGATTCTCTTTCTCTCCGACAACGGCGCAAGCCCCGAACGGCCTGCCGCGCCCGGCTTCGATCGCTACAACCAGACCCGTCGCGGAGAGTCGGTTACCTATTTCGGCACCGGCATGCCTCGCGAAGTCCTTCCCGGCAATGAACTCACCTGCGCGGGGATCGGTCCGCGGTGGGCCAATGTCGCCAACACCCCATTTCGCTACTGGAAGGGGGACCAGCACGAGGGGGGGATTCGCACGCCGCTCATCGTCCATTGGCCAACGGGCCTTGCGACCAATCCCGGGAGCATCACCCACCAGGATGGCCATGTGATGGACCTCGCCGCGACCTGCCTCGATGCAGCAGAGGCCCGATATCCCAAAATCTACCAAAAGAGGGCCATCACACCGCTGGAGGGCAAAAGCCTTTTGCCAATTCTCCGCGGAAAGCCTCGTGAGGGCCACAAACAACTTTTCTTCGAGCATTATGGCCACAAAGCAGTCCGCGAAGGGGACCTGAAAATGGTTGCCGGGGAAAAAGGGCCCTGGGAACTCTACGATCTCTCGACCGATCCGACCGAACTTCATAATCTTGCCGACAAACAGCCAAACGTTATTCGCCGCCTGGCAGCCGATTGGCAAGGCTGGGCTGAGCGAACCGGTGTCGTGGATACAAAGAACGCCAAAAAGAACGCCGAGGCCCAAAAAAAACTCACCCGGCGCTGATATGCAGGACATGCCATCTCCTACCATCGTTGGCCTCGGGGAGGCCGTCTTTGATATCTTTAATGATCGCTCCGTGCTTGGCGGGGCGCCACTGAACATGGCAGTCTGTGCCCATCAGCTTCTTGCGCCTCTCGATGGGGCTGGAGTCGTGGCCAGCCGCGCCGGTGCCGATGATTTGGGCCGCCAACTGTATCGCAGTCTCAAAGAACGGCACATGGACACCGATTTTGTCCAGCTCGATCCCGATCGACCTACCGGCCGGGTGCTCGTAACCATCACAGAGGACGAGCCGAGTTATGACATTTGCTCTCCCGCCGCCTGGGACGCGCTGCAGTTCGACCGTCGATTCGTCGCACTTGCTAACAACTGCAGTGCGATCTGTTTCGGTTCGCTTGCCCAGCGAAGCGTCATGACCCGAGAGGCCGTTGAACGTTTTCTCAGAAATGCTACGCAAGCCTTTAAGCTTTTCGACGTGAATCTCCGGCAAGACTATTTCAGTGCAATGACAATCACACAGAGCCTGCACCTCGCCGATGCACTCAAACTCAACGAACACGAATTGGTGCAGATCAGCCAATTGCTTGAAATGCCCGACGGTCGGATTGAGGATTCATCCTGGTGTGATGGACAATGTTACGCCCTGGGCGAAACCTACAACCTTGACTATGTCGCGCTCACCCGTGGTGCGAGAGGCACCGTCCTTTACAGCGGCAACGCGAGGCATGAAATGGAACGGGTTTCGTATCCACAACACCCAGAGGCCGACTCGGTCGGCGCGGGAGATGCGGCCAGTGCCGGGTTGCTCGTAGGTCACGTGCTCGGCTGGCCAACGCATCGTACGCTCGCGTTGGCCAATCATCTCGGTGCCTTTCTCGCCTCGGTACCGGGAGCCACACCGGTACTTTGCGCAGAGACGCTGGAAATGACCTCTCCCTAGATGCCACCGATGCGGCATTGACGCTCCTGCCTGATTGCCCCACCATGGGCACTTCCACAACGCGACTCCAAACGAACCGGCACCCATTCTTCCATGATTGTCAGCCTATCTTCCATTTTTCTTTACGTACTTCTCCCCATTCTGGTGATGATCCTGCTCGGCGTGCTGGTCAACTGGAAGCGAACACTCAATATCGATTCACTCAATCAGCTCACCATCTATCTCATTGTACCGGCCTTTCTCTTCGAACAGGTGTACGACAGCAGTCTCTCCTGGGGCGACATTACAGAGATCACCTATGGAGTTTTTCTGCCGACGATCATCCTTGGGGCGATCCTTTGGTGGATCTATCACCGACGGGGCTATCCGGGCAGCACGACCAGCGCGCTGCTTCTCGGCGGCCTTGTTTTTAACGCAGGTAATTTTGGTCTTCCCCTAACCCAGCTTTTCTATGAACAACATCCCGATATCTTTCCCGGGATGAATGGAGAGGGTCTTTCGGTCCAAGCCATGATGATCATGCTTAGCAATATATCCATATGGTTGATTGGCTATGGAGTCATCGCCTTCGGTAAAGGGCAGGGATTCGGGGGAATGCTCGGTTTTTTTCGCCTCCCGATGATCTATACCGTACTGGCCGCCTTTGCGGTTCGCGAAACGCAAACCAACATTCCGGTGTATCTGCTCAAAGTCATCGAATTTCTCTCCCACGCCACGGTTCCGATCATGCTCCTCACTCTCGGAGCTCAACTCGCCAAAAATGCACAGTGGCCCCAATGGCGGCTGATCGGACCGGCGATGGTGGTCAAACTTCTCCTGCTACCCGCGCTAACCGGGGCAATCGCATGGCTGTTCGGCCTCTGGCCCTGGCCTGGAGCGCAACTGGTTATCGCGGCCGCGGCCCCAACGGCAGTCAACACGCTGATCATTTCTCTGGAACTTGATGGCGACAATCGAACGGCAGCCGATTGTGTCTTCTGGACGACGATCGGCTCGGCGGTGAGTGTGACCGCAGTCCTGTTGCTCGTTGTGCTGCTCGGCGGAGTTTAGGGGCATATTGGCTCTCGGCTAAATGCAGATCGTGGTGACCCACATCTTTTCGGGCACCGCGTTTGAGACACTTTTTCAGCTTGAGTGTCTGTCCATCCATGCGCCCACAGAGGCCGGGGCGCAGAGGCAATCGTGAAAATGGTCTATAAAGCATAGCCTGATGAGCGATCGGATCGCAATACGATCTGCGTACTTGGCAGGATCGTGACCGCAATGTGTTAGTCATTTTAAGTGAACGCAGTTGAGGAGAGGCATGGCGAGAATGGCGGAACAACAGCAATCCCAAAGTCCACTCTGGCGGACCGAGTGGGTGCTGGCAGTGAGCATCCCCGTCACGATTCTCTTTCTCACCGCCAATGAATATCTGCTCGGCGACTTAAGCAATCAGCTCTGGTATGACTGCCTTTTTGTTGTGGTGTTTCTGGTCATCCTTCTCTCCGCGTTCTCAGTGGTCCGGCATGCCGACGCCCTGGCGAGCTTGCTGGGTGAGCCGTATGGGACGCTGATCCTCACGCTCGCGGTCATTGGGATTGAAGTGATCATGATCGCCGGGGTCATCCTTACGGGGGCAAATAATCCAACACTCGCCCGCGACACGATGTTTTCAGTGCTGATGATCGTACTCAACCTATTGGTGGGCACAAGTATTTTGCTCGGTGGTCTGCGACATAATGAGCAGAGCTACAATCTGCAGGGCGCCAATGCCTACATGGGGGTGCTGCTGCCCCTCTCATTGCTCGGACTGGTGCTGCCAAGATTGACCGGTTCGGCGCCCGGGGGACAGGTGTCGATGGTCCTGGGGGTTTACCTGATGGGTGCAAGCATATTGCTCTATCTCGTATTTTTGGGAATTCAAACCATCCGGCATCGTGATTTTTTTAAACCACCACAAAGTTCGGAAGGTTCGGCTTCTGTATCGAAGGGGCATTCTCAGCAGATGCGGAGCGTATTTGCGCATGCCGTCTTACTCGTCATTACGATGATTCCGATCGTCCTACTCTCAAGCTCGATGGCCACGCTGATCGATCACGGCCTGGAGGTACTCCATGCACCGGTGGCAATGGGTGGCTTTTTGGTTGCGGTCCTGGTGTTGACGCCCGAAGGGCTCTCTGCGTTTGAGGCGGCACGAGCAGATCGCCTGCAGCGTTCGATCAATATCTGCCTTGGCTCGGCCCTTTCCACGATTGGGCTAACGATCCCTTGCGTCCTTGCGATCACGATGTTCACCGGCACCTCGGTCGTACTGGGGTTGGAACCTGTTGATATTTTTCTTCTCGTACTCACGCTGGCAGTCAGTATGATCACGTTTGGAAGTGGGAGGACGAATGTCCTGCAGGGAGTGGTGCATCTATTGCTGTTCGCCACGTATGTGGCGTTGATTTTTGATTGACCGGTGTTGCAAACAATCTGGCGGGAAAGAGTTTGTCCGCGAACCAAAGCAAATACTCGACTTGCACCATCTCCAGCACTTAATCGCCTAGAGAGAGAATTGGCGTCTGGGCAGAAAACTGAGCAGCGGAATTGGGCAGCGATTGGCGAATCGGCGCAAAAAAAGAAAAGATAAGCGCAAAAAGCAGGCCTCTGATGTGCCAAATACGATTTGACAGTGCCGGGCGGCCAGGGGCAAGGCAACCAACCAGCTCAAGTACATCAGAGGCCTACGGGCCAGTCGAATGATCAGTCGAATGATCAAATGTGCTCATCATTTCTAAGCACATGGCTTTCTTTTAGAGGCAACCATCGTGCCAGAAATGAAGTTGCCCCTAGATCGATAACGAGCTACAATCGCAGATGACAGCCGCCCAACGACTTAAGTAAATTTTTAATTTTTCTTCTTTTTTTCACGCCCGCTACGGACACCCCAGAAGTGGCGGCGCAAAATCGCTCAATTGCGCTAGAACAGCACATATAAAATTGCACAATTGCCCGCTACTGGCCGAAAACAGGCCGATTTAGATGTAACTATCTTCATTCCGATCAAGGGGTTAGGATTTCCCAGGTCGATCAGGTGCCGCTGCTCGATTGCGATTGCGCCTCGCATCCCGCTTTAGGGAGTGCCAGAGTGCCCTAGAAAAAATTATATTGGTTTTTCCAGGCGGCAATCGCTTTTTCGTAACTCTTTAAAACCCCATGATTTTGGTCCTTCGTGCCTCACAACCCCATCAAAATTGGACCGCTTGAATGCGGTTTACGCAAGCGACTGCTGGTCATCGCCGGACCGTGTGTCATCGAGAGCGAGCAGCTTTGCCTAAACATTGCGGAACGACTGGCCGATATCGCCACGCGACTGGACATCAACCTCATCTTCAAGGCCTCGTTTGATAAGGCAAACCGCACGAGCGTGGATGCCTTCCGTGGTCCTGGGCTCAAGGACGGCTTGGCGGTACTAGAAAAGATACACGCAAAGACCGGCTTGATCGTTACCACCGATATCCATGAACCCCATCAGGCGGCACCTGCCGGGGAAATCTGCGATGTACTGCAAATACCTGCTTTTCTCTGTCGCCAAACCGATCTGCTCATCGCCGCCGCGAAAACGGGTCGTGCCGTGAATGTCAAAAAGGGCCAGTTCCTCGCCCCCCAAGACATGCAGCATGTCATCGACAAACTCTCCGCGACCGGCTGCGACAACATATTGCTTTGCGAGCGGGGAACCTTTTTTGGCTACGGTCGACTCGCAAGCGACATCAAATCACTCGTTGCCCTTGCCGATCTCGGACCACCCGTTATTTTCGATGCTACCCACAGCGTCCAACAACCGGGATCGCTCGATGGGTCGACGGGCGGCAACCGAACGCTCGTCGAACCTCTCTCCCGGGCAGCTGTTGCTGTAGGCATTGATGGCCTTTTTTTTGAAACACATCCCGATCCAGATTCATCGCCGAGTGACGGGAAAAACATGATCCCACTCGATGATTTTGAGGCAATGCTTTCACGACTCCTTGTTCTCCGCAAGACGGTAGAGTCTCTCGATCCAACAAACACAACAGCAAAACGCCATGAAAACGACGACGCCCTATCCTAGAGAAGACGAACCACGGACTGCTTCTGTCTGGCTGCTCATTTCCTTGACTGTCTGTATGGGCATCGTCGGCTGCAGCCAACAGCCCGTCATCCCCCTTCGGGCCGATCAACGTGACGCCGATGTACACAATCGAGATTACTTCGTGTACGCGGTCGAAAACCTCGATCAGCTCAGCGAGTTCGGCCCGAACGAAATACTGGCAAAAATCGTTTCCCGACTCAATCAGTGGGCAAAGACCGATGTACCAAAGTCCAATTGGCAACTCGATCCGCTGATTGCAACCCTTCCCGAGTCGATGCAGAGTGACGCCTTGCTGGACGACTTGAGTGCCACGGAATATTTGCCCTACGACGGGGCCTTTCTTCGCGAGGCGGTTCTCTTGCGGAATATTTCCCGGCATGTCTCTAAAAATACCGAAAACGATCTGGAAGCTGCCCAAAAACTTTTCGACTGGACCGTAGCAAACATCGCCCTCGACGGGGAACCTACCGACGAGAACAAAATCGGCACGGTACAAATGCCGTGGCAATCGATTCTCTTTGGCCATGGCCGCGCGATCGACCGGGCATGGGTGTTTTCACTTCTGGCACGGCAGCAAAATCTGGATGTCGTCATGCTCTACGCCCCAGTTGGCAAACAGATGCGACTCTGGTCCGCTGGGCTGGTCACCGATGGCCAGATCTATCTGTTCGATCCAATGTATGGCGTTCCGATCCCCGGCCCCACGCCTGGCAGCATCGCCACGCTAGAGGAGGTGGCAACAGACGCGAGCCTGCTGAGCCAACTCGATCGCGACGGTTCGCCATACCCTTTTACCGCAGATGATGTTGGCGAAGTCGATGTCTATATTGAAGGGAGCCGCCAGTATCTTTCCGAACGGATGAAACATATCCAGTCGCGGCTCACTGGAGACCACCGACTGGTGCTTACCGAGCAGCCTTCACTCGTTGCGGAAAAAGTCGCCGGCTTGCCCCATACGTCGCGCCCACGTCTCTGGCCTTGGCCATTTGCCGCTGAGGTATTTTTCGCAGATCCATCCTCGCCGAACCGGGCAGCCGTCGGAAAAGAGATGAGGAAATTCGGCAAGTTCGTGACCGGATTGGTCAGTCCTCTTTGGGCGGGACGCATGCAACAGTTTGCCGCAAATTATACGACCCAGTTGGCGGGGACACCACGCAGACCCCATGACGCTCCGATTGGTGAAAAGGGGGCCAAACCACTGTTTCTTAAATCCCGCACCTTGCTCCAAAGGGCCCCAAAAGAAACGTTACCCCAAGATGTACGCGACCAGATCGAAGCGGTCTACGATCAGGCAGATGTCATCCGCAGGGATGGGTCGTTTTGGCTCGGCATGATCGCTATGGATGAGAACAATTACGATTTGGCAGATTTTTATTTTGTGGCGGCAGGCAAACTTCAAGCGAGCCCTCAATGGCCCGAAGACGTTGCGAAGCTCGATACCCATCTGGTACGGGGCCGTGCGATGCAAGCTGCCGGCAACAAGGATGCGGCCATAGAGCATTATTTGGCGGTCACCGGACCTGCAGCCGCAGAAGCGCTTTTTCGCGCAAAAGGATTGGCCGAAGCTGCTGGCAAACCACTCAGCAGCTATCAACCGGCAAAAGACCCGGACCCGGAAAAATCGGATTCTAAAAAGGCCTCCGGCACCGCGCCGGCAGCTCGATCGGACACGCAGAAAAAACCGCAAGCGGCCAAGGCCGAGGAGGCAGACCGATCGGTCGACTCCGGCGACAACACCAAATGACCCCTTCGCAGTCGTCCTCCGAACCCGAGATTCCCTCCGTCGCCAATGCGGCAGGTCTCCTCTTTGCCGAGCAGTATGGAAAAGAGCCGAGTTGGATTGCGCTGGCACCCGGCCGCGTCAATCTGATCGGTGAGCACATCGATTACAACGATGGTTTTGTTTTGCCGATGGCAATCGACCGCTACACTGCCATCGCCGCGAGTCGTAGCGATTCCGGCCATTTGCGTATCGTTAGCCGGGAGATGTCTGAGCCGATTGACGCGCCGGCCAACGAGATCCGCTGCAAAGGACAACCCGACTGGGCGGCCTATGTACTTGGTCCCTTGGCGCTTTGCGCGCAGCGGGGGCTAGAAGCCAGTTCGCTCGATGCCGTTGTGGCATCTGATGTGCCGACCGGATCGGGACTCTCCTCGAGCGCATCGGTGGAGGTGGCCACGGCAACACTCGCCGAGGCAATATGCGGAACCAAATTCAAACTCATGGAAAAGGCAAAACTGTGCCAAATGGCAGAGCACCACTATGCCAAAGTACCCTGCGGCATCATGGACCAGGCAACAAGCACCGCGGCGATCCGGGGGCACGCTCTGCTCCTCGATTGTCGCAGCGGCAGCTACCAGCAAGTCCCCTTTTCGGATCCGGATGTTGCCATTCTGATTGCCAACACCAACGTACGACACGCGCTCGCCGACGGTCAATATGCCCAAAGACGCAGCGAGTGCAGCAGCGCACTATTAAAAAGTGGTGTCGATTCATTTCGAGATCTGACCATGGCGGATCTTGAGAAGGCCAGCGGCCAAATGGACCCGGTCGAATGGAGACGGGCACGACACGTGGTGGGCGAAATTGCCCGCACACTCGCAGCGGCCGAGGCGATGCGGGCGTGCGACTGGAACGCGCTGGGAACGTTGATGTATGAGAGCCACCATTCTCTCCGCAACGATTTTGAGGTCAGCTGCGACGAACTCGACGCGATGGTGGCTCTGGCGGAAAAGATCGGGCCAGCGGGGGGGGTGTATGGATCGCGGATGACCGGCGGCGGCTTTGGCGGCTCTACGGTAACGCTCATCGCCGCAAACAGAGCGGATGCGATCAGAGAGCGGCTAGAGAGCGAATACCGGCAAAAGACCGATATTGAACCGACGCTGTTCACCACCCGGCCGGCGGCGGGCAGTTTTCTGGCCCGAGGAGGGGCAGAGGGCAACAAATCGGAGACATAATTCGCCCTCCGACCTCATTTTTGCCCATTTTTGTGAGCTACAATTGAGAAACCGATGCAACCCGATCATGGCGCAAGGGACCGGGAGAGGCGATGAAAGCCAAATCACTCGACATAAAACTGGCCAAGATCCTCAGCGATCCGTCCTGCGGTGAGTTTTTGCTCGCCGACGCGAAGGATGCCGATATGGCCGGTGGAATGGCCGCTCCGGGCAAGAGTCCGGAACACCATGCCCAGGAAGGCCACTTTCGTTCCCTCCAGCAATATCGCGAATTGATCCGCCAGAATGTCCGCGGGGGTCTCGTCGATATCATGCTCATGAGCAGCAGTTCCAATGAAGTGCTCACCATCGGAGAGCGACTCTTTGACGAGAGCCACGTTACGCCGGCAATTCGCGCAAACGACACGACCGACATCTGGCTCGCCCGAGGAGGCCAATACACCACACAACCGGCTCGCCCCTTCCGCAGTACGACGATCGACCACGGTATGTGCGGCAAAGCCGATTGTGACCCGGCAGAACGTGGCCTCGGCGCCGACCTGGGACTCTTTTCGGTCACATACAACAACGATACCCAGCTCGATGCCGCGATGCTGCGAAGCTACAAAGAATTTCGACTCGAAGCAGAACAAAAATCCTTCCGGCACTTCCTCGAGGTCTTTCCGCCCAACGCGCCCCAGGCGGCCATTGCCGATTTAGGCCAGTTTATCAACGACAACATTGCCCGAACCCTGGCAGGCGTGGCCGGCAGCGGCCGACCGCTCTTTTTAAAAGTGCCGTACAATGGCCCCGCAGCGATGGAGCAGCTCGTCTCCTACGACCGCAATCTGGTCGTTGGAATATTGGGGGGTTCTTCCGGCACCACCTTCGACGCATTCCACCAATTGTATGAAGCAAAAAAATATGGTGCACGCGTCGCTCTTTACGGACGCATGATCAACAATTCCGAACATCAGGCCTCGTTCATCGAACACCTGAGATTTTTGGCCGATGGCGAGATCACCGATCCCGCCGAGGCGGTGCGGTCCTATCACGCGGCGCTACAGAAATTGAATATTGCGCCCTACCGTGCGATCGATGAAGACCTGGTGCAATCGATGCGGCAGAGTGCCTATGGCGGCTCTTCCAAAACGGCATCGGTGCCGAGCAGGGCTGGAAACTCTGACAAAAGCGGAGCGGCCGAATCGGCCGACGGTAAATCTCCCGATTTTGCAAACATGACAGCCCAGGAAAAACTGGCCTGGAATCGGCGGCGGCTCGATCGCATGCTCGGCGATTAGATGCGGAGTCGCTTAGACCATCATCCTAAGCATCATCAGACAGGCATCCACCTGCTCGTCACTGCCGACCGAAATCCGCAAACCATCGCCCCAGTCGGCGTACTCCATATAGCGGACAAGGATCCGCTCCTCTCTGAGCCTCTCATAGATAGGCCGCAGCGGTACTGTCGGGTGCGTGCACCAGAGAAAATTCGCCTGCGATGGGGGAATGTCGAAGCCCAGATCCTCCAGAGCCTCCGTCATTCGACTCCGAGTCGCAACGATCTTTTTGCAATTCTCACTCCTCCACGCCTGATCGGCAATCGCCGCCGTGGCACCAGCGATCGAAAGCGTATCGCAGTTGTAACTATCCTTCACACACAATAATCTCTCGATGATCGATTCCTGGGCCACGAGAAACCCGAACCGCATTCCGGCCAGGGCGTACGATTTACTCAGCGATCGGGACACCATAATCCGCTCATTCTCTGCAACCAGGCGGATACAGTTTTCATCCGAGAAGTCAGCATAGGCTTCGTCGACCAACAGGGGACAGGGGAGCTTCTCTGCCAGTTCAACGATTCGCGCTCGAGAGAGTATCGTACCCGACGGACTGTTCGGATTGGCAAGGACGGCGAGCTGCACCTTTTCACAGTCCGAGACGAACGCATCGGACAGAGACCAGTCCCGCTCATAGGGAACGGTAGCGATTTGGGCACCTTGAATGTCCGCAAGCGTCTCATAGAGCAGGTAACTCGGGTAGGGGGCTCGCAGGCGGCCACCTTCTGCGACCAATGCGCGGGTCACCACCGTCAATATATCGTCACTGCCGTTACCGCAGAGAATCCAGCTCGGCGGAACGCCCAGGACCGAGGCAGCTTGCTGCCGGAAGGCCGTGGCCACAGGATCGGGATAGCGGGTAAGTCGCTCACCGGTGATCCCACCAATCGCCTGCATGACCGCAGGGGAGGGGGGATAGGGATTTTCGTTGGTATTGAGTTTGATCCACTTTCCCTGCTGTGGTTGTTGACCGGCAACATACCCTTGCAGGGAATCAATATTGGGACGAAAGAAAGACATGAAAACTCGCGATCTGGTTTGGGCCGGGCCACTACTGCCCCTAAACCCGGTAGACGTGTTGCCGTTGGATGATTTTAGTCCTCATGAAACGAAACGTTTAGGAGCCCTATTGTCCGTCGTCAGATCGATCCTGCTTGCGACACCGTACATCGACACTAAGGCAATGCGCTGTCAGTCCCTCTCGCTCGGCAAGCTGCTTGAGAAATGGCGCAGCAGCAGCAGTCGCCTCCTGCTCGAAATGGATGACACCGCAGGATCGCAAAAAATCGTTCGCAGAAAGGCCGCTGGCAAATCTCGCGGTACCACCGGTCGGCAGGACATGCGAGGGACCGGCGACATAATCGCCCAATGCGACCGGGGAATAGGGTCCGAGAAAAATCGCGCCCGCGTTATGATAGTCATCAAGACAGGCTGCTGCATCGACGGTGGCAATCTGCAGATGCTCGGGGGCAATCGCGTTGGCCAACTCCGCAGCAGCTCCGGCGTGGGGGACCAGGATGAGGGCCCCAAATTCTTCAAGACTTTCCCGTGCCAACGCTCCTCGAGGCAGCCGCGAGCACATTTGCGAAAGCTCACCGGGGAGCGCGTCCCATAGTTCCTCGCAAGTGGTAATGAGGATGCTCGCACCCGGGGCATGTTCCGCCTGCGCGATCAGATCGGCTGCCACAAATTCTCGAGGAGTCGATGCATCTGCGATTACGACCACCTCGCTCGGACCGGCGATCGCATCGATGGCCACTTCGCCAAAGACATAACGCTTGGCGAGGGCCACGAAGAGATTTCCCGGACCTGCGATCAGATCGACCGCCGGCAGTCCATCGACTCCGTACGCGAGTGCAGCGACCGCCTGAGCACCGCCGGCGCGGTACACCTCCGTGATGCCCAACTCGTGGCAGGTCGCAAGCAGATCGACATTTTCACTCCCAAACGGGGTGGGAGGAGCAACGATGGCGATTTGCTCCACCCCTGCAACCTGTGCCGGGACCGCCGTCATCAGAACGGTCGACGGGTAGGCCGCCGCACCGCCAGGCACACAGAGCCCCACCCGCCGCAATGGGCGATAACGCTGCTGCAGCAACCCGCCACCGGTCACCTCCACCGAAACATCCTCATGCCGGATCGCCTGTTGGAACGCGACCAGATTCTTTCGGATCGCGCGGAGAGCTTGCAGAAATGCATCATCGGCCTGGCGATGGGCAGCTTCAAGCTGTTCTGCTGAGACTCGCAGTGCATCGCGATCCAGTTTGACCTTATCGATCTGCTCGGTGTATTTGAGAACGGCGGCGATGCCATCGGATCGAACCGCATCACAGATTGTCTGCACGACCTGCTGTGGGGTAAGGGGCTGTCCAAACACCTCCATCGTCCGCTGTTTGCCGGCCTCGGAAACCACATCGCCACGAAGACCGATCCGCTTGCGGATCGCAGCGACCTCTGCATGCAGATCATCACGGCGATAATCAATTCGCTGGATATTGAGAATGTCTGTCATCGGCATACTGGTGGAAAAGCTTTTTTGCGCGTAGACTGCACCCGAGGCACCGACTCACCGCCTGCAGGGATGCTTCCCATGAATCCGTCACACGAAAAAAGCATCACCCGTTGTTTATTCTGACCGCTCGCGGTGGATGGCGGAAGGGCTATCCTGCTGTATAAATCACCGCTCATCCACCACCACGATCTCCATACCATGAAACCCTCACCGAGTGACTATCGCAGTGATACTCTCACCCAGCCCACCGCTGCGATGCGTGCTGCGATAGCCGCGGCCGAAGTCGGGGACGATGTGTTTGGCGAAGATCCGACGGTCAATCGGCTCCAGCAGTATGTTGCCGGACAACTCGGTAAAGAAGCTGCGATCTTTGTGCCTTCCGGTACGATGTCCAACCAGATTGCGATCCTCGGGCACTGCCAGAGTGGTGACGAGTTTCTCTGCGAGGCGGGATGCCATATTTACAACTATGAGCAGGGGGCCTTTGCTCAGATCGGTGGAGTCATCAGCAGAACATTCATCGGGCACGGCGGCATCCTTGAACTTTCACAGCTGCAAGATGCGATCCGGCCCGACAATGCCCACGTAGTGCGGACCCGACTCGTCTCCCTGGAAAATACCCATAACATGGCTGGCGGTCGGATCCAACCTTATGAAAATGTCGCGGCGATCTGCTCCTGGGCACGAAAACACGATTTGGCGACCCACCTCGATGGTGCCCGACTCTACAATGCCGTCGTCGCGACAGGAATTTCAGCAGCCGACTGGGCACAACATTTTGACTCGATCAACATCTGCTTCTCCAAGGGACTCGGGGCTCCCGTCGGTTCGATCCTGGTCGGCTCTGCCGATTTTATCGCTTTGGCCCATCGCCGCAGAAAATGTCTTGGCGGAGCCATGCGTCAGGCGGGTGTGCTGGCCGCTGCGGCACTCTATGCCTTAGAGCACCATGTCGACCGCCTCGATGAGGATCACCGGCACGCCCGTACCCTCGGTGAGGGAATTGCCTCCATCAGCGGTTTGCAGTTAGAGACGCCCGAGGTCGACACCAACATCGTAATCTTTAACGTCGACGATCGCCTCTCGACCGGCGAGGCGTTTGTCGATGCCCTTGCGGCACGGGGCGTTCGCATGCTTGCCATTGGCGGTCAACGCGTTCGCGCCGTTACCCACCTCGACGTACCACTAGAGAACGTGGATGATACCATCGCTGCCTTGCAGGCCTGTGCTGCCCAGTTCGAGTAGGCGCGTTATCTACTCCAGATTCCATCGACCCCGATAAAAATCAGACCATGCCATCGAGTGCCCGATTTCTGATGTGCCCTCCCGAGTATTATGGGATCGAGTATGAAATCAACCCGTGGATGGACCGCCGGCAACCGGCAGACCAGCAGCAGGCCAACGCACAATGGCAAGCATTGCATCAGTTGCTTTTGGACACTGGCGCTTCGATCGCACTTGCCGAGCCTCAAAAAGGGCTGCCCGATCTGGTGTTTTCCGCGAACGCCGCGCTGGTGTACCAACAGCGGGCCATCCTGTCCCACTTTTTGCACGAACAGCGGCAGGCAGAGCAACCCTATTGGGAATGCTGCCTGACAGACCTTGGCTTTGAGGTAGATCCAGCACCAACGGGAATGTCCTTTGAAGGCGCCGGGGATGCCCTGTTCTGCGGAAAGACTCTCTTTGCCGGATACCGGATCCGCAGCGATGCCTTGGGACACCAAACAATCGCCGCAGATCTCGGAATCCCACTCATCCCGCTCGAACTGATCGATGACTACTACTACCATCTCGACACCTGTTTTTGTCCCCTCAATGCCAATCAGGCTATTTACTTCCCCCCGGCATTCGATCCGTACGGCCGACAGGTTCTCTCTCAAACCATCGACGACTTGATTGCCGTCGACGCTGAGGAAGCAGGGCGGTTTGCCTGCAATGCCGTGGTCGTTGGCAAAACGGTAATCACCAACAGTGGCTGCCCCCAACTGCATGAGGCACTCGCAGGGAGGGGCTATGAGCCGCAGGAGACCGACCTGAGTGAATTCGTTAAGGCGGGTGGTAGCGCCAAGTGTCTCACGCTGCGTCTCGATGGCGAAGAAGCGGCCGACTGGTAAACGGGGTGAGGATTGAACATGCCTTTTGATATCGTTTTGCAATTGCGCGGCATGTTCTGCCAAGCATCCAGCAGGATCAAATGGTGAGGGCCTGCGCCAGATCGGCAATCAGGTCTTCCGTATTTTCAATTCCACAGGCCAGCCGGATCATGTTATCGGGAATACCGTACTGTTCCCGCTCCTGTGGGGTACAGCCGTAATAACTCATCACCATCGGCTGTTCAATCAACGATTCGACGCCGCCAAGGCTCGGACCGATACGGGGAATGGTAACGGCATCGATAACATCGGCTGTCTCCCGCCAATCGGCACCCTTCACCAGAAACGTCACCAGACCACCATAGCCACGCATCGTGCGTCGGGCGACTTCATAATAGGGATGTGTGGAGAGACCGGGATAATAGACACGTTCCACGCGTGGATGGTCCTGAAGAAACTCGGCAACGGCCAAGCCATTCTTGTTGTGGCGGTCCATGCGCAATTCCAATGTTTTCAACCCTCGCGAAAGCAAATAGATGTTGTGCGGCGCACTCACAGCACCCATGACACCTCGCAGATTCCGCACCGGTTCGAGAGAATCCGATTGTCCGATCACGACACCTGCAAGCAGATCGTTATGTCCACCGAGATACTTGGTCGCCGAATGGAGCACATAATCCACGCCCGCTTCGATCGACCGCAAGTTACAAGGCGTGGCCAAAGTGGCATCGATGAGCGTCTCGACACCATGCTCTCTACCGATCTGCACAAAACGCTCCATGTCGATACAACTCAAATGCGGATTGGTCGGGGACTCACTGATAAGCAACCGCGTTTTTGGAGTGATGGCTGCTTCCATTGCCGCATAATCACAGGTTGGCACCTGACGAGTGACGACACCATACCGTGAAAGATGCTTTGTGCAGAACTCGCGACTGCGATGATAACATTCATCAAAAAAGATGATTTCATCGCCGTGCCCGAGTTTCGTCATGAGCAGGCCAACAATCGCCGCCATGCCGCTTGCAAAAAGAACGGCCTCCTGACCACCCTCAAGCGCTGCAATCTTAGCTTCGACAAATTTTTCCCCCGGCGATCCGTAGCGTCCGTACTCCTCACGGTGTTGTTTTTGTTCGATGAAGTCGATCACCGACTGAGAATCGGTAAATGTGAACGTTGAGCTACAGAATATGGCATCTGTGATCGCATCACCATATTTCTGTCGGGACTCACCAGCATGGACGGCAATGGTCGAAAGACCCCTGGAAGAATCTTCGTCTGCTACCGTCTGCTTGTCTCTATGTCGCGAATGAACCACGTTAAAACCATTCCCCGCAGATTGTCCGCTTGTATGACTTCACTTTGTCTAGCACCCAGGACATGACGCTCCCCTTTCAAACGGATGCCTGTCCAAAAAAAAACCGCGATCACTCGGATCGCGGCAGGCCAGCAAAAACACGATCGCTGTTGCAGAAAAGCCAAAAGGCGTCTCGGCGAGCAGCGATGGCTCTTTAGCAGTTGTTGGCTGCAAGCGGCCGCAAATCCCAGTGACCTCATCCTAAGCGGTTTATTTTACATCGACAACCACCCATACATACGGAAAAGGCGATTCAGGCCGGCCTGCCGTGATTTCCGAGTACCGACAAACACCCCCTCGGGCCGTATTTACTGGACGAAGCATGGTAAAAAATCCTACAATAGAGGACATCGCTACGCGAGACAAACGCAAGAGCCGCAGGCCCCTCGAATCGAAATGGTAAACATGACGATGGCAAAATCGATCCGATTCATTTTGCACCGCTTTGCTCAAATTGCTCAGCTGCCCGCCTGCTGCTGCCTTTTGCTGATCCTTTTTCTCATTCCATCGAATGTGGATGCTCAGAGTGCCGACGCGACCACTACGGCCCAACAAGCCATTGGGCAGCTGCGGGATTCTTCTTTCGCAGTTCGCGAATCGGCCACGCGCAGACTTCTGCAACTCGGCATTCAGATCCAACCCCAATTGATTGAAGCAATCAACCATCCTGATGCGGAAGTCCGTCAGAGAATCCGTCGCATACTCCATTCCGTAATGGAAGAGGATTTACGTAAACGGATGAATCATTTCTCCACCGGCAAATCGATCGCTGGCGGACAACAACTCCCCGGGTGGGACCATTATCGGACCATTGTCGGGAGCGACGAACCGGCCCGCGAACAATTTGCCAAAGCACTTCAGGCAGAGCCTATTTTAATGGAGTCTCTCGAGCAAGAAACCGCCTATACGGCCCGAGCGATTCAAATTCGTACGCAAGTTCTTTATCGGGAATTGATCCGTACTCCCGGCAGCAATGCTCCCGGCAATTCCTCCAGTTCCCTTCACAAAGACTCCACTCCCATTGCGAGTGTCACTGCTCTACTCATTGCATCGACAAACCAGGACATTCCCATTGATGAACAGACCGGGCAGAAAATATTCCAACTCATGCAGCACTCCGGATTCACCCAGCAGTTATCTGCCAATGATGGCCCAACACCTGCTCGTCAACTCGCAGGACATTTCATTCGTCATTCGACTGGCACATCCCTGGCATACCAGATGTTGTGGCTCGCGATGCAATGCAACTTAAAAGAAGGACTCATCCCTGCTGAGGCGATTATCCGCGATGAGAACCAGCAACCGTATGTACTTCAGAATGCGATGCTTGCGATTGGGAAACTCGGCGGCGAGGAGCAACTTGATTTACTCGATTCTTTTCTCAGCGATGACACTCCCGTCAATAATCGCCGAGCCACCTCTGGCTTTAACCCGAAAATTCAGGATGTCGCCCTGGCCGTCACCATTCACATCCACGGCCAGAACCCGGGGGACTTTGGATTCAAAAAAATTCGCAAAAATGCTCAGACTTTGTTTCAGGCCAATACCATGGGCTTTGACAGCCAGCGAAGTCGAGAAGACGCCTTTACACAATGGGAAACGTGGCTGAGCAAACAGAAAACGTCTGAACAATAATCGCCTGAACAATAGTAGCTGCAGTGGACTCAACTCTCTCAAGATATTCAGCGCTGCCATCTCTGCTGAAACATCACCATGGCTACAAAACATAGCAGCCCGAGGCAGAAAGAGCTTGTCATGCCAACGAGCAATCCGGCAATACGCCCGCTTTCGGAATTGGCCGATGGCGAGAAAGCCGATGTCTTTGTTCTATTGACAGCGAAAGAGGACCTTACCACCCGCGATGGAAAGCCATACTGCATGGTGGCCTTCCGTGATGCCGCCAGAGAGGTCCGATTCCCTATCTGGGCCGAGTCAAAACTGTCGATCGAGTGCCGTGATGATTGGCGTGCCGGTAACTTCTATAAGATCCGTGGCGTCTACCAGGAAAGCTCCTACGGACCGCAGCTGATGATCCATGAAATTCGCGAAGTGACCGATGCCGATTCGGCCGATGGCTTCGATCCGAGCCTCTGCATTCCCGCCTCTCGCTTCGATCCTGAGGAGATGATGTGTGAGCTTCTCGACATTCTCAGAGCCAACATTGCCGATGAACCGCTGCGCAAGCTCTGCGTGCGCATACTCGAAGAGAATCGCGAGGTGCTGCTCATTTGTCCGGCGGCTCGATCCAACCATCATGCATTTCGCAGCGGGCTTCTAGAACATGTCCTGAGCGTGACAAAGACCTGCCTTTTTCTGGCCGATAAATATGCCGCTTACTACGAGACCCTTACACCGCGGCTAAACACCGATGTCGTCATCGCCGGGGCAGCACTGCACGACATTGGTAAGCTGCGGGAATACGACCTGGTCATCGAGGGGGTGGAATATTCCCCGGCAGGTAATCTGATCGGGCATATCCTCCAGGGGCGGGACATCGTCCGGGAACATCCCGCTGCAGCAGAGGTTGACGCTGAATTATTGCTACGTCTGGAACATGTGATCGTCGCCCATCAGCGGCTTCCCGAATGGGGGTCGCCCAAGCCGCCCATGACCCCCGAAGCCTTGATTGTCCACTACGCAGATGATTTGGATGCCAAGTATGCAATGATGGCAACCGCTCTCTCGGAGGCTGTTGGTGAAGACGCCATGACGAGCAATCGGAATCCGATGCGACAACGCCTCTTTCGCGGTGCCAAGCCGCGCTGAGTCGGCCCGCTAGATCCGCCGCGCCTGGACAAGGCGCGCATGTCCTGCATGATCCTTTGTAATGTTTTTTAGTTGCCACTCCCGGTGACTGTCAAAAATCTGCCTTACAGCCTCTTCGATCATCGGGCTGATCTCTAACAGCAACCAGCCACCTGTTGCGGTACGGGCAGTCGATTCTGCGACAATTCGCTCAATCACTTCAGTACCCCGCTGCCCGGCCAAGAGCGCTCGGCGGGGCTCATGCTCGCGGATGTGGAGGGGAAGCTGCTCGTATTCGATTTCGCTCACATAGGGCGGATTGCTGAGCACGAAATCAAAGAGATCGGCAGATTCAACGTCGGCAAACAGGTCGCCCGCGAACCAACCGATCCGATCGGAGACCGCATGGGTTTTGGCATTCCGTTTGGCGACTTCTAACGCTTCGCTGCTCGTATCGGTTGCCGTGACGTTACATCCAGGCAAGTGTACTGCTGCCGTAATCGCGAGCACACCGCTTCCTGTACCGATATCGGCAATCCGCAGCGATGCTTTATTCGGATGGAGTTTTGCCAGATCGAGCAGGGCAACGACTAGAAATTCTGTCTCCGCTCTCGGGATAAGAACCGCCGGAGTCACCTCAAAGGCCATGGCATAAAATTCCTTGTGGCCGACGAGATACGCTACAGGCGTGCCCTCAGCCCGACGGCGAACCAATTGCCGGTAGGCCGTCCGTATTCCATCATCTGCGACATGATCGAATGCGGTATAGAGCTCAATCCGCTCACAGCGGCGCACGGACGCCAAAAGAACTTCTGCATCGAGACGGGCACTGGGTGAGCCATGCTCGGAAAGATACTCTGCTGTCCAATTGAGCAAACGGCCGATCGTCCAGCTATCTTGATCGGCACACATCTGCAGATGCCATCCCTGTTATAGTGAGCAAAACATCCTGCAAGCTTATTCAACCGTTCCCATCAAATCCCGGAGCGCCTGGCGGTCGTGTTCAATCAACGCATCGGTGACCGGTTGCAACCCACCGGCAATCACATGATCGAGCTTGTAGAGCGTCAGATTAATGCGGTGGTCGCTAATCCGATTTTCAGGAAAATTGTAGGTGCGAATCCGCTGTGAACGATCTCCCGACCCCACAAGGGTCCGCCTCGTATCGGCCCGTCGCTTGTTCTCTTCCTGACGCCGCGCCTCATACAACCGCGACTTGAGCACCCGAAGGGCTTTGGCAAGATTTTTGTGCTGGCTCTTCTCGTCCTGACACTGAACGACCACACCCGATTCATAGTGCGTGAGCCGGATGGCCGATTCGGTCTTGTTCACATGCTGGCCGCCCGGACCGCTGGCATGAAATTTATCAATGCGATAATCGTCCGGCTTCAGGTTAATTTCGACATCTTCTGGCTCAGGCATGACAGCAACCGTGGCCGCTGAGGTGTGGATTCGGCCTTTTGCCTCGGTATCGGGAACCCGCTGCACGCGATGGCCACCGCTCTCGTATTGAAGTTCTCGATAGACTCCTTCTCCTTCGACCGCTAGCGAGATCTCCTTAAACCCTCCGAGTTCGGTCGGGCTATGGTCCATAATCTGCATCTTCCATTTTTTTGACTCCGCATGATGTTTGTACATCTCGTAAAGATCGCGGGCAAAAAGAGCAGCTTCGTCACCGCCCGTACCTGCACGGATTTCCATCACCACGCGGGTTCGATTGGCATCTTCACCACCAACGGTCATATCGAGCAACTCTTCCCAGGCACGCTCCCGCTCCTCTTTCAGAGTTGGTATCTCCGCAGAAGCCAATTCTCGCATCGCTAAATCGTCGCCTTCGATCATCTGCTGTGCATCGACAATTTCGGTGTTGAGTTCCTGGAAACGGCGATATTTGCTCGCCAACTTGGCAAGCGATCCATGTTCTCGTGAAATCGCCGCCACCTGTTGCGGATCTGCCAACACCACAGGATCTAAAAGCTGCTGCTCCAGATACTCGAAGCGGGTCAACTTGCCATCAAGCATTTCGCGCATATCAGAAACACCTAAATAATGCCCAAGGAACTATGTCTGGTTCCACAAAACCCGATGGAAGGCGAATCGCTGACTGAAACAATAACAGGACATCTCGATACCTCCACAACATACAGGGGAGGGTGCCCGAAGAAAAACTTCCGTGTTAAGAATCCGCTGGTTTTTTAGACGCCTTCTTCTTGCCTCGCTTGAGACTGGCGTATCCAGCGGCAGAAAACTTGGTCTTAAATTTCTCGATGCGACCTTCCGTGTCAACGAATTTCTGCTTGCCCGTATAGAAGGGGTGACAGACATTACAAATATCGACCTTCAACTCTTCGCGTGTGCTGCGCGTGGTGAACTTATTACCACAGCCACACTTAACTTGGCATACGTGATATTTAGGATGAATGCTTGTTTTCATGGCAGCTTGATCGGGCTCGTGTGGCGGGCTTTTTGGGGCTCTTCCAGCGGGCCCAAAGAGCGGTATCGGTTGTTATAAGCACATAGTGTAGACGCATTGCTGCCACTTAGCAAGGCGGAGATGTTCATCTGCTGAAGCGCAATTTTTTCGCGCCCTAGGATCCGACCCGCGAGAGTACCTTTTGAAGCGTCTCCTGCAGGAGTTGCCCACTTTTCCGAATACCTTGCACCTCTTTGGGCCAAAGTTCGATCTCGAGACATTCCACAATCCCACCATGGCCAACCACGGTCGGGACCGACAGTGCCACATCCCGCAGGCCGTAGCATCCCTGCTGCACGCTCGAAATCGGAAGCAATTGTCGCTTATCGAGGACGATCGATTCGATGACATCCCGAATCGCGATCCCTACTGCAAATCCGGCGCCTCCCTTTTTCTTAATCACCTCAGCACCAGATCCTTTGGTGCGGGTAAAGAGTTCGCTGGCAAGATTAGGAGTCCACCCCGGAACTTTGTCCAGTGGCAACCCATTGATGCTCGCGCTCGAGAAGATCGGCACCATACTATCGCCATGCTCGCCAAGAATGATCGCCTTGACCTGTGTCGGCGGGGCCGATAGCTGTGCCGCAATCAGACTCCGAAAGCGAATCGTATCAAGCTGGGTTCCGAGACCGATCACCTTCTTGGGGCACATGTTCAATTTTTGTGCTGCCAAGTACGTCAATATATCGACAGGATTGGAGACCACAAAAACAACCGCATCCTCTTTCAGACCGGCATTCTGTAGAGAGTCGAGAATTTGAACAAAAAGATCTACGTTGCGATTGATCAAGTCGAGACGACTCTCATCCGGCTTTCGCCTCAACCCTGCGGTAATACAAATGATGTCGCTATCGGGAATGTGCTCATAGCCCCCGGCGATGATCACCTGATCGGCGGTACTCGGGCCGCCATGAAGCAGATCGAGAGCTTGGCCCGATGCCAATTGTTCATTCACGTCGAGCAGTGCGATCTCGCGAACCACACCTCCATTTTGAAGTGCAAAAGCTGCACAAGAACCGACAAGACCACCCGCACCAATAATGCTTACCTTCATAACTCCTTGTTCCTTAACCATTACCTGTCTTTGGATATCAAAAACGCTCGACGGGCCAATCTTTGCCCGCGAACACAAAACCGATCAACGGTTCCCCAGGGCCTCGAGTACCTGGTCGGTGATCGATTGAATAAGAGACTCCTGATCATCCACAGGAGTTCCCGATGCTGGATTCGCATGACGTCCTATTGCTGCCGGCGGATCTTTGAAAGCGCGACGTTCCACACCGGCGGTGTGCCAACTGTTACGAAAAACATCGTTTCCACAAAGATCGCAGTCTTCCATGTCTTTATCATTGCGAGGATCGGCAACGCCCAACTTGGCCTTGAGGTCCAGCAGATCCCTTTCTTTCTCCACGGCAAAATAATTCACATTGCCGAGTGTACGTGCCATCATCAGCATGCGACAATACGCATCGAGTATCTCAGTCCACCAGTAGGCACGCTCGACGCTCTCACCCCAACTTACGGTACCGTGGTTTGCCAAGACGACCACATTGGTTTTCTTGACCAGTGGAAGGATCGTGTCTGCAAATGCTTGTCCGCCGGGCGTTTCATACTTGCTGATCGGCACATCGCCCAGAAAGATCTCCACTTCGGGAAGCACACATTGAGGGATCGGCTCACCGGCGATTGCAAATGCGGTCGCATGCGGCGGATGACAATGCACAACACTCTTTACCTCGGGCCGTTCTTTGTAAATCTGCAGATGCAGCAACGCCTCACTACTTCGTTTTTTCAGACCTCCGGTTTGATTCCCCTCCATATCGATCATGCAAATATCTTCTACCTTGAGAAACCCCTTCGATTGCATCGTGGGAGTGCAGAGCACTTCATTCTCGCTCAAGCGATAACTTATATTGCCATCATTGGCAGCCGCGAAACCCTTGTTGTAGATGCGGGCACCAATTTCGCATATTTCCTGTTTGCGTTTATGGGTATTTTCCATCAGTCGTTACTCTCCAAATTACATTGATCGATGATCGCCGCGTTGTATGCGTCGATCGGTTTTTTTTCTGGATAAAATGGTGCCGCCGCCTCCCGGCTCTCGCTCATCGCGATACGGCTCCCAAGGCCTGCGCCCAACTCGTCATACACGACCAGGGAGTCTGACTTGGGCACGTCAGATCCCAGAAGTTCCTCTTCGCTAAGCGCCGCGGCAAGACGAAACGTTCCCGACTTGAGGCTTTTATGGCAGCGACAGAGCGTGACCGTTCCGATGATCTGGGCAATTCGCATAGGACTAACTCTCAGTTGTGGTTTTCTCTATTTCGGTTTTACGGCAAGGATCGTCTGGTATTTCAAGAGCGGCTGCATGGCTTTCGAGTTCACAAAACAGGTAATTGCATCTTCCAAACATCCCATCTCACGGCCTACTGGATTGAGCAGGAGAAGATTGGGGGCCATCTCTTCGCACGCCTGCTCGATTTCTTCAACGCTTTTTGCATGCAGCGCCCGCACAAGCGGTGAACGATTTGCCATGCAGGATGCGACTGCCGTGTGCTCTGTGAGCAACACAGCCCGAACGACACCTCGGGAGAGGTGGTCCACCACATAACGAACCGCGTCTGTGAGATGAGAAGTTGTTTGCCTGTTCAGCAACATTCCCTGACGCTGCAGTTCTTTGCCTAGCCGCTGGGCATCAAACGACGAAACCGCATTCACGATCCAGAGCTGATTCTCCTCGGCATTGTTTTGCCCGTCCCGAGTGGATCTCACAAGAGTCACGTTGCGGTCGCGCAACATGTCGATCGCAGCAGGCGTCACGACGGCGCTCGGCGGCACGCGTATCGCTGTGCCGGGCATAATGGTTGCAATCTGTTCGGTTGTCACGACACGCTCCGAAAGTTCTGCCAGGGGTCTGTTGGATTTCGCATTTGATGTATGTTCCTCAGTCATCGTGGACGGTTGCATTTGCTCCAGCACCCGCCGTACCACTTCTTCAATTTGACGAGACGACAACGTCATCAGTCGCAAATCCCCATTACCGTCCAGCGTACTGGAGTTTTCTCATCGCCTATCAGTTTCCGCGCCTCTTTACCGTCACTCGTAAGCATTACGTACTGTCCACGCGCAGCGCCAAGAGCATCAACGGCAAGGACAGGATCGCCGTCGGCTGTTTTTTTATCGGCGCTAAGCACGCGTACGACAAGCAGCTTCCAACCGGAAAGGGAAGGGTGCTTTACGGTCGACGTTGCCGAGCCAATTACTTTTGCAAATACCATCCGGTTATTTCCCAAGAATGCAGAGGTCATCAATCAACGAGCATCGCCTCTCGCGGGTAAAACTCAAAGGTGTCGTCACGCCTTCGCCTGTCGGCGTGGCAATCGAAAAGGAGAGGTATCCCTCGCCGCCCAACCCCAGCGAAGACATACAGGGACCGTTTTTGACGAACAGCGTGGTATCCATCACGCGACCCATCTGCGTCATATTCCGAACGTCGTTGGAGTGAATGATGGCCGTGTGGCGGTAGCCATGTTCATAGTGTTGTGCCTTCGCAATCGCCTCGGTGGCATCTCTGCAGCGAACGAACGGCAGAAATGGCATCATCTGTTCGACAGAAACAAAGGGATTCTCTTCGTCCGTCTCACCGAACAACAACTCCGTGCTCTCGGGAACCTGTTTGCCGATGGCGGCGGCCAAAACGGAGGCATCTTTGCCGAGCAGATCTTTCGAGGGGACCTGATGCAGATGCTGCCCCTCACCGACAGTTGTCATCGCCACGCTCGTCAAGGCATCAACCTCACTCGCATTGAGCCGGACAGCTCCGGCGCGTTGCATCGCGTCAAGCATCGCGTCGAACACATCTGCAACGACAAAGACTTCCTTTTCAGCAATGCAAAGAAGGTTGTTGTCGTACGATGCTCCCTGAATGATCGCCTTTGCGGCCCGCTCAAGATCGGCCGTCTCGTCGATCACCACGGGGGGATTACCGGGACCGGCCACAATCGCCCGCTTTCCACTGTTGAGGGCCGCTCTGGCAACTGCAGGACCGCCCGTCACGCAGATCAGCTTCACGCCGCGGTGGTGAAAAATTGCATCTGCGGATTCTAAAGTCGGTTCCGTGATCACACAGATCAGATTATCGATTCCCAAATCTTCGTAGATCGCCTGATTGAATCGCCGCACACCTTCGGCCGCAACGCGCCGGCCACTCGGATGGGGATTGACCACCAATGTATTGCCACCTGCGATCATACTGACGGCATTGCCCGTAATCGTCGGGAGCGAATGGGTCACCGGAGTAATGGCACCAATCACTCCGAAGGGTGCATGTTCAATGACAGCCAGCCCGTGGTCTCCGCTATAGACCTGGCTGCTGAGAAACTCCACACCCGGGGTTTGTTCGCCGAGTGTTTTTAGCTTTTCTATCTTATGTTCCAACCTGCCAATCTGGGTTTCTTCCATTTCCATCGTGCCGAGTTCAACAGACTGATCGATAGAAATGCGCCGAATGTGTGAGATGATCCGCTTACGATCTTCGATCGGCCTTTGCGACAACTGCTCAAAAGCATCCGTAGCGGCGGCCACAGCCTCATCAACATCCGTAAAGAGACCGTATCTGCCCACATAGGCGCTGTCGCTGCACGTGCATTGCCCGCTTGGACTCAGCGTGCACCCGCAAGGTCCTTTTGCCGCCTCCGGTGGCGACGGAAGTTCAATGCGAGCGAGAACCTGCTCGACGACATCGCGAATCGCTTGCTCAGTAACCTGCATACCTTTTCCTTTGTTTTTTCTACCTGGACCGATGGGCCATCATTACGTTTCAAGACTCTCCGCTTTCCCGGCTATAGACGCATCCATGATCGACATGGACGCTGTCAACAATACCTACGATCACGGCATCAATCGGCAACGAACTTGTTTCTTCTGTGAGGCGGGCACTGGAGCCCTGTGTGATCAAAACATAATCTCCCTCACCCGCCCCGATAGTATCGACCGCAACAAACGTGCGACCGGTAGTCAACAACTCACGACGACTCTCTCCATCAAGTCGATACGGTTCCACAACCATCAGCTTCTGGCCAACCATGACATCCACTTTTTGCGTGGAAACTACAGAACCAGTGACTTTTGCTACAAACATTTTTTCAGTTCCTGGCGTTGAATGACTTAATCCGCAATCACCTCATAGGTCTGCTTTGCAACAATCAGCTCTTCGTGTGTTGGCACAACCCAAACTTGTATTCCACTCTCCGCACCGCTTACGAGCGACTCACCCTGGGCCTGGGCATTACATGTTTCATCAATCACAATGCCCAACTCCTCCAGGCCGTGGCATACCGCCTGGCGAATCGCTGCACTGTTTTCCCCAATCCCACCTGTAAAAACGATTGCATCCGCGCCGCCAAGTTCCACCAACATCCAACCGAGATATTGGCGAATATTGGAAACGAATGTCTCCAAGGCCAATGTGGCCCGGACGTCACCCTTCGCAGAAGCCTGCTCCAAATCACGAACATCACCACTAATGCCACTAATTCCGAGCAAACCACCCTGCGTCGCAAGTTGCTCTAGAACCACCTTGAGCGACTCACCGGTTCGCTCTATCACCAGCGGCAAAACATAGGGATCGAAATCGCCCACGCGATTGTTCTGCAAAACTCCCGATTGGGGACTGGTTCCCATGCTGGTCGCCACACTTTCCCCACGGCGGATTGCAGCCAGACTGCTCGAACCGCCGAGATGGCATGAAATGAGACGCAAATCGTCACGACCGAATATCTCCGCAGTCCGCTCGGCAATGTAACGGTGACTCGCCCCATGAAATCCGAAACGACGGACCTGATAATCCTCTTCCCACCGGTGGGGCACGCCATAGGTGCGGTTCCGCGCAGGAATCGTTCTGTGAAAATCTGTTTCAAATGCCGCCACGAGAGGAATCTCTGGAAACTGCTCCGCCAGTTGCTGCATTGCTGCTATATAAGGCGGGTTATGCGCCGGCGCTACATCATTCATCTCGGACATGGCCTTTAGCACCTCGTCATCTACACGGCGCACGCCAGTGAGTCGACCCCCATGAACCGCTTTAAACCCAATAGCCGCAACCTCACTCGCATCGGCAAGAGGTCCATGCTCAGAGCCCGTGAGTTGTTCTAGGCAACAGCGCACGGCAGCGGCGTGATCCGGAACCGGACCGTTCACTACATCTCGATGTTCGCCTATTTCAATCATGCGGCAACTCTCGTCAGACCCAATGCGATCAATACTTCCTCGCGCCAACTGCTCCGCAGATGGCATTTCATAGAGCCGGTACTTGAAACTCGTCGACCCAAGATTGGCTACCAGAATCTTCATCTTTTCAGCTTCCTGCTTCGTTCCATTCCCGATTTACTTCAGATAGGCGTCGAGAAGTCCTTCCGCAGGTCGCGGAATAACATGACTCGAAACCAGTTCGCCGAGTTGGGTGGCGGCATTGGCGCCTGCTTCGACCGCTGCACGGACACTTCCGACATCGCCCTTAACGACCGTCGTCATGTACGCACCACCAATCTGAACGCGCTTGACGATTTCGACGTTGGCGGCCTTCGCCATCGCGTCACTCGCCTCGACCAAAGGAACGAGCCCCTTGGTTTCAATTAATCCAATGGCATGATTCATCGCAAAACTCCTTGTCATTTAAAGTGAACTCTTTTCAACAGCAACGACCCTATCAGCTGCTGGCAGCTGCTGGGCCAAGTGCCACGTCAAGATCGTCATGAGGCCTCGGGATCACCTGAACGCTCACCACCTCACCAATTCGTCCGGCCGCGTTGGCACCGGCATCGGTAGCAGCTTTGACAGCAGCCACATCGCCGGTGACAAAAGCGGTCACCATTCCTGAGCCAATTTTATCCCAGCCGAGAAACTCGACATTGGCCGCCTTCATCATTGCATCGCTGGCCTCGACCAGGGCGATGAAGCCTCTGGTTTCGATCATTCCCAGCGCTTCTTGGACTTTAGCCATAACACGCGTCTCCCAATTTTAAAATTAAGTTTCCAAACATAAAACCACAATTGCGGCGATTGGTTGCCGCATCGACTTCGCCCACCGACCTGAGTTACGCAGGTGATTTCGAAAGCTCACACCGCCTCGCGTTCTCCAAATCAAGGGCATTTCCTTCATCCGTATCGATATGTACTTCGAGTTTGCTCGCCGCATCTACACGAACGAGCAAATGTTCAAGGACTGCGCCACAGTTGGACTCGATTCGCAAATGGATTCGATCGCCATTTGTGACGCCATAATGCGCAGCATCCGCTGGTCCCATGTGGACATGTCGTTCAGCGCGAATCACGCCTTGCTCAAGCTCGACAACACCTTTGGGGCCAACGAGGACACATCCCGGAGTCCCTTCGAGTTTTCCGCTAGCGCGAACAGGAATGTTCAGACCCAGGGAAATAGCATCGGTAAATGCCAACTCCACCTGGCTGGCGGATCGTGTTGGGCCCAACACCCGAACGGCAGGCAACATCCGCTTTCGTGGACCAACCACCATCACGGTTTCTTCTGCAGCGTAAAACCCTTCTTGATAGAGCTCTTTCATTGGGGTGAGTGTATGCCCCGCTCCAAAGAGGGTTTCGACATCTGCATCCGTAAGATGGCAGTGCCGCGCAGAGATACTGACCACAAGTTCCGACGATTGGCCAGAGGATGTGGGCAGTGCGGAGAGAACAATTTCCCGGACAATGCTTTCCACCGCCGAACGATCGATAGGAGGTGCCAAATGCATACTGTTTTGTTTCGTATCTGTTTTCGTTAATTTTGACCCGGAGCCGATTCTGTCTGGCAAACGCTTAAGTCGATACCAAGAGAATGAAGTCGGTTTTTCCATTCGCCTCCGACCGCATCGTCCACCACGATCCGGTGGATCTCTTCCAATCCGCATAATCGCGACAAACTGCTAAGCCCGAATTTAGTGCTATCGGCAACAATCACAGGCTCGTCACACGCAGCAAGCATAGCTCGCTGTGTTTCGACTTGCAGGATATTACTGTTAAAAAATCCACGCTCATTGATCGCGGCCACACTCAAAATGGTATGCCGGACGTTGAGGTCGTTGAGCATCGTGTTGGCAAAGGGGCCCATGGTGACACCGGTACGGAAATGAACATTCCCGCCGATGAGGACTAAATCACAGTCTGAGCAGGACGCAAAAAGATTGGCGACCGGCATCGAATTGGTCACAACCTGCAAGGGACGTCCTACGAGTAGGCGTGCGACCTCGTACGTGGTGCTACCACCATCGAGCAATACCGTATCGCCATCGGAAACAATCTCGGCCGCCACCCGGGCGATGGCCCGCTTTTTTTCCCAGTGGGTCTGCTGTCGATCGCGAAAATGCGGAAATTCAGGGGCCTCACCGGTGTAAAACACGCCCCCGTGGGTACGCCGCGCGTGGCCTATCTGCTCAAGATGCTCCAGATCCCGACGGATGGTCGATTCAGATACCTGCAACTGGCTCGCCAAGTCGGGCAGTGACGCAAAACCCTGCTTCCGAACCATTTCCAGCAATTGATCGCGCCTCGTTTGCACCACCATAGAAGAGTATCCCGTGAAAGTATTCTTGCGAACCATTGGCCACACGGCCCCATTGTTGATGAATTAGTGCCATAAAACAACCAGCTAATCAGCATATCTGACATAATCTTCCATAAATTACGCCAGAGATGGAAGTTTTTCGTCATACCCCGCGGACATGGGGGGAATCGGGGGGGGATTTTCAACGTTCGGTCCCGATGGAAGAATCGCCCAGGCGAGAGGGGACGCGCGAAAAAGACCATCAGCAACCGGAGCAAATATGGGCAAAAAAGGCTACCTCGCAATTGACCTGGGAGCCGAATCGGGCCGCGTGGTTCTCGGCGTTCTTGCCGAGGAGAGACTCAAACTGCATGAGATCCATCGTTTCGGCCACCAGGTACTGCCTCTGCCGAGTGGTCTGCACTGGAATCTGACCGGGCTCTGGCAGGGCATGCTCGAGGGAATCCGCAAAGCGGTCGCCACAGCGCGCGATCAGGACATTTCGCTCGCCTCCCTGGGCGTCGATGCCTGGGGCGTTGATTGGGCGACCATCACGGCAAAGGGTGAACTCCTCGGCCTTCCCCACTGCTATCGAGATGCCGCACACGCGGTGGCCTTTGAACAACTTATGGAAGATCCCGGCGGAGCGGCAATTTTTGACGCAACCGGCATCCAACTGCTTCCGCTCAATACGTTGTTTCAACTCGCCAGCCGCCACCAGCGGGAACCGGTCCTCCTAGAACGCGCCCACAAGCTGCTGTTCATTCCCGATCTTTTTCATTTTTTGTTTACCGGCCGCGCTGTGGTCGAGGAGACGATCGCATCCACAAGTCAGATGACCGACACCCGTACAGGCAATTGGGCGGTCGATCTATTGGAGCAGCTCGGCCTGCCGACGGCGATGCTCGGGGAAATCATTCCTACCGGCACTACCATTGGCCCCATGTTGCCTGAGATTGCCGCTGAGGTGGGTCTTGTGGACCCATTGCCGGTGGTTGCTCCGGCCGCCCACGATACGGCGGCTGCCGTTGCGGCCGTTCCCGCTAACCGGGAGACCAGTTGGTGCTATCTCTCCAGCGGCACATGGTCCCTCATGGGTGCGGAACTCGAGGCACCCATCATCAGCAGTGAGGCTCGCGATGCTCCGTTTACGAACGAGCGAGGGGTGGGAGGATCAACACGCTTCTTGAAAAATATTATCGGCCTTTGGCTTGTACAGCAGTGCCGGCAGGAACTGTTGCGCGACGGCGTTGAGTACAGCTACGCCGATCTCACTAAGGCCGCTGGTGAGGCTGAGCCTTTTCGCACGCTACTCGACCCCGATTACGAACCGTTTATGTTGCCCGGAGGGATGCTCACAAAAATTGCCGACTATGCCCGCAGCACCGGACAACCGGTCCCCAATTCTCCCGGACAATTCGTTCGTAGCTGCCTGGAATCACTAGCCCTCACCTATCGGCGCACGCTGGAAAAACTCGAGCAGGTCACCGCCCGGCGATACGAGCATTTGCACATTGTCGGTGGTGGCGGAAAAAATGAACTGCTTTGCCAGATGACCTCAGATGCTATCTCGCGCCCCGTCATTGTCGGCCCCGAAGAGGCAACGGCTGCGGGAAACGTACTCACGCAGGCCCTCGGCACCGGGGATGTCGATGACCTGTGGCATATCCGACAGATTGTCGCCGCTTCCTTCCAGGTGACACATTATCAACCTGGCGAAAAAAAAGCGTGGGACACTGCCTACGACCGCTTTTTAAAATTGCGTGGGGAAGCTTAAACCGGGTTTCGACCGGGGCAGGACAGTCTTGCCGGCCTTCTCGAGCGGCCTTACAGTAATGTTCCATACAACGGCCTGTGTGACCGAAACCGTACTCGCGAGCCCTCCATGCGCGTTGGCCTTTTTATTCCGTGCTATATCGACCAACTCTATCCGAATGTCGGTATCGCAACCGTGCGGGTCTTGGAACGCTTTGGAGTCGATGTCGATTTCCCCGAAAATCAGACCTGCTGCGGTCAACCGATGGCCAACATAGGCTGCGATCGTGCGGCCGCCCCGCTCGCAGAACAATTTTTCGCGACGTTTCGTCACTACGAACATGTCGTCTGCCCCTCGGGAAGTTGCACGGCGATGGTGCGGCATCATTACCAGAAGTACCTCGGCCACCATGAAGGCTTTGAGACGCTTCGAAACAGCGTGTACGAACTGTGCGAATTTTTAACCGATGTGCTACACATTGGCCCACTAGAGGGAGACTTTCCCCACCGGGTGGGAATCCATCAGAGCTGCCATGGCCTTCGCGAGCTTCGTTTGGCCGAGTCGTCAGAACGCGTTGCCAAACCATTCTCCAAACCCCACTCGTTGCTCGAGTCCCTTCGAGGCATCGAATTGGTATCGCTCTCGCGAGGCGATGAATGCTGCGGCTTTGGGGGCACCTTTGCAGTTACCCAAGAGGCGGTCTCCTGCTCGATGGGCAATGACCGGCTCCGCGACCACGAACAGGCGGGAACGGAAATTCTCACCGGGGTGGATATGTCCTGCTTGATGCACATGGAGGGCTTACTTCGACGACAGAAAAAACCGATGCGGGTGATGCATCTTGCCGAAATCCTTTGCCAGAGCGGGGCACATTGCAGATGAACCACCCTCAAGAGGCCGCCCGCTTCCTTGCAAATGCCAAACGGGCCAAATGGCACGACGAGGCCCTCTGGTTTGTCCGCAGCAAACGGGACATGGCCGCAGCGGATATTCCAGAATGGGAACAACTGCGCCAGCAGGCGTCGCAAATTAAAGCGCACACGATCGCAAATCTTAAAACCTACCTGCAACAATTTGAGCAGAAGGCCACCGACCTCGGCGCCCACGTCCATTGGGCCCGCGATGCGTCAGAACACAATACGATTGTCCAGTCCATTCTCCGCGACCACGGGGCGAGGCGTATCGTCAAAAGCAAATCGATGCTTACCGAGGAATGCCAGCTAAATCCGCACCTTGAGAACGCAGGTTTTGAAATCACCGACACCGATCTGGGAGAATGGATTGTCCAGCTGAGAAACGAGCCGCCAAGTCACATCGTCCTTCCTGCCATCCATATCAAAAAAGAGGAAGTGGGCGAACTCTTCCACCAGAAGCTTGGAACCCGACAGGGCAGTGCAGACCCCGATTATCTCACCGAGTCTGCCCGAAACACATTGAGAAAGAGTTTTTTGCAGGCGGATGCCGCGATCACAGGCGTCAATTTTGCGATTGCCGAAACGGGCGGGATTGTCGTCTGTACCAACGAAGGCAATGCCGACATGGGTACCGGATTGCCCGGTTTGCATATCGCCTGCATGGGAATCGAAAAGATTATTCCACGAGCAGAGGACTTGGCACTCTTTTTAAGGTTGCTTGCCCGCAGTGGAACAGGCCAACCGATCACCGCCTACACAGCCCATCACCATGGCCCGCGTCCCGATGGCCAACTCCATATTGTTTTGGTCGATAACGGCCGCACGGAGATATTGAAACAAGAAGCCTTCCGTAATTCGCTCCATTGCATTCGATGTGGAGCCTGCATGAACACCTGCCCCGTCTACCGTCGCAGCGGCGGACACAGTTATGGCTATACCATCCCGGGTCCGATCGGCTCCATCCTTGCATCCGCCCGAGATCCGAAGGCCTTTTACACATTGCCCTACGCGTCAAGTCTGTGCGGCTCATGCACCGATATCTGCCCGGTCAATATTGATCTGCACCATCAACTCCTGGCGTGGCGCAGCGAAATCACTCGCAAAAAAATCCTGCCGCTTCCCAAGCGTTTGGCGATGGCAGCTCTGAGCCATCTGATGCGACGGCCCCGTCTCTATCGCCTTTTCGGCGCCATAAGCCGCAGCATCGGTCGCGTGATTCCAAGAACACTCCTCTACTGCCGCTTCAATGTCTGGGGACGTCAGCGAGAACTACCGCCGCTGCCGAAAAAGAGTTTTCGTCGCATCTTCCAACAAGAGGCGGCTCGCCGTGGAGAAAAACAGCATGAAAAGTAAACAGACCATTCTCGACTCGATCACAGACTTCGAATCCGCTGCATGGGAACTTCCGCCACGAGTCACCTTTGGCATCACCTACGACGATCCGATTGCACAATTTTCCAAAATCCTAAAAACGGTTGGCGGAACGGCCATTCGCGTCCCAAACACCCAAGCTCTCTTGGAAGAATTGGCAACACTCGATTTTCTTGCCCCGGCAAGCAACATCTATTCGGCTATTCCGGAATTTCTCCCCTCCACCGTCGACTTGGCCCATACCGACACACCGCAACAACTCCACGATTTGGATGTCGCCCTCGTGCGCGGCGAGCTTGCGGTCGCTGAAAATGGAGCGGTCTGGGTCACCGATGAGCTTCTCCGGCATCGCGTCGTACTCTTTATTGCCGAGCACGTCATTTTGATCGTTTCAGTCGCTTCTGTGCTACAGAATCTGCACGAGGCCTACGAGCAACTCTCGTTCGGCAAACCCCAATATGGCGTCTTTATCTCCGGACCCTCCAAGACTGCCGATATCGAGCAGTCGCTCGTCTTTGGAGCACAAGGCCCACGCACACTCACTGTTTTTCTCCTCGATGAGGAACCAGCGGCCTGAACAGAGTGGCCTTATCTGGTACTCCCATTCGAGGGCAGCAGAGCAGGGCGTGTAGACGATACTCGGTCACTCGGAGTACACTGTTCGATCTGAAACAAAGTTTCGTATTTAGCGATGCGGCATCCCTTATCCCAACCGTGGGAAAACGTCCATGGACATGGAAAAACTAGTCTCCCTCTGTAAGCGTCGGGGGTTTTTGTTTCAATCGAGCGACATCTACGGAGGTCTGCAGGGATTCTGGGATTATGGCCCTCTCGGTGTGGAACTGAAACGCAACGTCAAAAATGCCTGGTGGCGCGATATGGTCACCAGCCACGATGAGTCGACACAACCGGCCAACGGGCCATCCCCGTTTGAGATGACCGGACTCGACTGCACAATCATCATGCACCCGCAAGTCTGGAAATGTTCCGGACATTATGATCTGTTCCACGATTTCATGGTCGATTGCCGAGAATCCAGAAAACGGTATCGCCACGATCAACTGCAGGGGCGCTGGGCAGCCTACAACGGGCAGCGGATCTTTGTAGCCACCGAATCTGGTGGCGAGGAAGGTTGCGAAAATGCTACACGTCGCGCTTTGAAGTATTTTCACCTCAGGACCAAACAACAGGATCGTCTCGAGTGGGATGGTGACCTGCAGCCTTTAACGGCGATCGACGACTTAACAGCGGTACTTGGGCCCGATGCCACTGAACCGGGCACCCTTACCGAGCCGCGAGAATTTAATCTGATGTTTAAAACTATCGTCGGTGCACTCGGCGGCGAGGAGGATACAGTCTTCCTCCGCCCTGAAACCGCACAGGGGATTTTTGTAAATTTCAAAAATGTTGTGGATAGCACTCGCCTTCGTATTCCCTTTGGAATCGCTCAGATTGGAAAAAGCTTCCGCAATGAAATTACACCCCGTAACTTCACATTCCGCTCGCGGGAATTCGAGCAGATGGAGATCGAGTTCTTCTGCCATCCTGATTCGTCCCATGCTTGGTACCAATATTGGCGGGATCGACGCATGCGATGGTACACCGACTTGGGACTCGCTGGCGATCGTTTGCAATTACGCGAACACGATCGCGATGAGTTGAGCCATTATTCCACCGGAACGGCGGATATCGAATACGCTTTTCCGTTTTTGCCTGACGGAGAGTTTGGGGAACTGGAGGGAATCGCACATCGCGGCGATTTTGATCTCCGAAGTCACATGGAGGGCAAGCTCGATGAAAAGAGCCAGCCGTTGGAAGTGGAGCTTGACGAAGAGGGGAACCCAAAGCACCGCGGTAGTGGCAAGGACCTGACCTACCGTGACGAGGCGAGCGGGGAGCGATATATCCCTCACGTCATCGAACCGTCTGCAGGCGCCGATCGGGCCACGTTGGCATTTCTCTGCGAAGCGTACAGCGAGGATGAAGCTCCGGACGACAAGGGCAAGATGCAATCCCGCACGGTGCTCAAGTTGCACCCGCGGCTGGCCCCAATCAAGGCCGCAGTCTTTCCGCTCGTCAAAAAGGACGGAATGCCCGAAAAGGCAAGGGAACTTTACCGGAGCCTCAAAAAATCGTGGAATGTTTTTTACGATGAAAAGGGAGCGGTTGGACGTCGCTACCGACGCCAGGATGAGGCTGGCACTCCCTACTGTATTACCGTGGACGGGGAATCGCTCACAAACGACACCGTCACTATCCGGGATCGCGATACCCTCAAACAGTGGCGCGTTGAGATTGCGCAGTGCGGCTCCGAACTGCATGACCGCCTGCAGTAGTCTGCCACCACGCAACATGCCGGCGGGAAAAGCACCCCACCAAGCGCGCGTACCGCCTCGCGACGTAGGCGAGCATTTGAGCGATCCCCTTGCTCTAAGGGGTGCGTGGAAAGCCATTTTCGCGCGGCCAATCCGCTCGAGCGCAACAATCGTCAATACCCGACCTAGCGGTACCGATTACGCAAATTGGAAACATTATCACATCCGACTATCTTTCCTGATCCGAATATTTTTGCATTTTGTCCTTGGATGCCGGGATTCATCGCGCACGATTGTGTATCAACATCCACGCAAAATAATTATCGATCGGGAGGTGTTATGGTTAGTGCAGAATCTATTGACGTTGCCACGGTCAACGGTGAAAAGAATGTGGACGCTGAGGGCCACAATTCCGATTTAGGCGGAAACGAAG